>Ga0208242_100248_pt1 | contig 56628 bp, 52 predicted proteins | sample SubbioAug_CSW13A_FD_184825 | JGI IMG/M metagenome (GOLD analysis project Ga0208242, IMG submission 184825) | Serpentinite rock and fluid subsurface biosphere microbial communities from McLaughlin Reserve, California, USA - CR12Aug_CSW13A (SPAdes) | ecosystem: Environmental > Terrestrial > Deep...
CCCCCGATGCCGTTGATCATGGTGGTGTGGCTGTCGGTGCCCACCAGCGTGTCGGGGTAATAGAGCCCGCCTTTGAGGTGCACGCCCGGCGCCAGATGCTCCAGGTTGACCTGGTGCACGATACCAAAGCCCGGCGGCACCACACCAAAGGTGTCGAAGGCCTGCATACCCCACTTCATGAACTGGTAGCGCTCCTTGTTGCGCTGGAACTCCAGCCGCATGTTCAGGTCAAGCGCGTTCTTCTTGCCGTAGTGGTCCACCGTCACCGAGTGGTCCACCACCAGGTCCACCGGCACCAGCGGCTCGATTTTTTTCGGGTCCTGCCCCAGACGCCGGGCCACGCTGCGCATGGCCGCCAGGTCGGCCAGCAGCGGCACCCCGGTGAAGTCCTGCAGCACCACACGCGCCACGGTGAACGGAATCTCGTCGGTGCGAGGTGCGTTGGGCTGCCAGTGGGCCAGTTGCTCCACATGCGCTTGCGTCACGCGCTCGCCATCGCAGTGGCGCAACACACTCTCCAGCACGATGCGCAACGACACGGGCAGGCGCGCAACGCCGGGGTACTGCCGGGTCAGCGCCGGCAGGGAATAGAAGCGCCCGGTCTTGCCCGAAGGCAGGCGGAAGCTCTTGATGGTGGAGGCGAAGGGGTGGCGAAAGCGTGTTGATGTGGACATGTCGGGTTCCGGCGGCTGAGAGGGTCCCAACCCATTCTGGACACGCTCCTTTGTCCGAGGGGCGGGTGGGGTTAAAGCGGGACCGGGCGCGGGATGCCGGACAGACGAGCGTGCTCCCCCAAAATCGCAGTAGCATGGTCACCCGCAAGCCGACCGTCCGCCCCATGTCCTACATGCTACTCATCATCGAGCCCCCGGGCCAGCGCGCCACCCGTACCGAGGCGGAAGGGCGCGAGGCCTATGCGGCCATGCAGCGTTTCGGCCAGGCCATCGCCGCCAAGGGGCAACTCAAGGCGGTCGAATCCCTGGCCTCACAAGGCAGCGCCGTACGGGTCAGCCACGCCAGTGGCCAGCCCCAGGTGCTCGACGGCCCCTTTGCCGAAGCCAAGGAAATGATCGGCGGCTTCTTCCTGCTGCAGAACGTCACCCGCGACGAGGCCCTGGCCTGGGCACACGCCTGCCCTGCGGCCCAGTGGTGCACCGTGGAAGTGCGGGCACTGGCCCCCTGCTTCGACGACAGCGCGATCACCTAGGGTTTTCACTGAGATCCTGGTGTCGAAAAGGGTCGGGTTGTTTCGTCGTGGACATGAAACACAACCAGGCGAACCCATGGGCACACTGCATTTCGACATCCACATCCTGGCCCCGCGCGAGCAGGTCTGGCGCCAGATGCTTTACTCCCCAGGCTACGAAGACTGGACCTCGGCCTTCTGCGCCGGCTCCACCTACAAAGGCTCATGGGACAAGGGCGCGCAGATCCGTTTTCTGGACCCCACCGGGGCCGGCGGCATGGTGTCCGAGATCGCCGAGCACCGCCCGGCTCAATACGTGTCCATCCGGCACCTGGGTTTCATCCGCGACGGCGTCGAAGACACCTCCAGCGAGGCGGTCCGCGCCTGGGCGCCCTGCTACGAAAACTACAGCTTCACCGACGAAGCCGGGGGCACGCGCGTGCGTGTCGCCCTGGACCTGTTCGGTGAATATGAAAGCTACATGAAGGACACCTGGCCCAAGGCGCTGGACCGCCTGAAGCGGTTATGCGAGTCCCAACCCTGAGGAGAACCCCACCATGAACACCACCGTCAGCATGTGCCCCGTCGTGCATTTTGAAATGCCCTACAGGGACCGCGACCGCGCGGCCCGCTTCTATGCCGCGGCCTTCGGCTGGACCCACAAGATGCTGGGCACCGAAATGGGCGACTACCTGCTGGTTGACACCGCACCGCCCGGCGCAAGGCCGCCCTGCCCGCCCGAGACAGCCCTGGGCTCCATCAACGGCGGGATGTACAAACACATGCCCGACTGGCCCATGCAGCACCCGTCGGTGGTGATCGCCGTCGAGGACATCCATGCCGCCATGAAGCGCGTGCGCGAAGCCGGCGGAGAGGTGATCGGTGAACCCATGACCATTCCCGACGTCGGCGAATACGTGGCCTTTCGGGACACCGAAGGCAACCACAACAGCATGCTGCAACCCATGATGCCCGGCACCGACTGCCCGGCCTGATACAGGGAGCCCGTCATGCGATTCATGATCATCGTCAAGAGCTGCCCCGAGTTCGAGGCCGAAGTCCAGCCCGATCCCGACCCACAGGTCATGGCCGCCATGGCCACCTACCACGAGGAACTGGCCCGGGCCGGCGTGCTGCTCGATGGCAGCGGACTCAGACCCAGCCGCGCGGGCTGGCGCATCCACTACGGCGCCGACGGCCGCCGCGTGGTCGACGGCCCCTTTGCCGAAGCCAAGGAACTCATCGCCGGATACACCCTGATCCAGGTGCGCAACCGCGAAGAAGCGCTGGAATGGAGCCGCCGCTTTCCCAACCCGGTGCGCGAAGGCGCCGAAGCCATCGTCGAGGTGCGCCAGCTCTATGAACTGGACGACTTTGCGCCCAGCGAAGCGCTGGATCGCATGAAGTCCATCGAACAGACCCCGCCCAAGACCTGAACCCGAAGAGGCCCCACATGTTCCGCCAGATCTTTGTCAACCTGCCCATTCAGGACATGGCCCGTTCGCAGGCCTTCTTCAAGTCGCTGGGCCTGAGCTTCAACCCCCGCTTCACCAACGAACAGGGCGCCTGCCTGGAGATTGGTGAGAACTTCTACGCCATGCTGCTGGTCGAGTCCTTCTTTCAGGGCTTCGTCAAGAAGCCCGTCAGCAACGCGCACCAGAGCACCGAGGTGCTGATTGCCCTGTCGGTCGACAGCCGCGCCGAAGTGGAAGAGGTCATCCGCAAGGCCGTGGCCGCCGGCGCCACCACCCCGGTCGAGCCCAAGGACTACGGCTTCATGTATCAGCACGGCTTCGCCGACCTGGACGGCCACCAGTGGGAGGTGTTCTGGATGGACGAAGCCGCCGCACCCGAACAGATGTAACCTGCTCTGGTGCACTCCGCCGTCCACGACACCATCGCCGCCGTCTGGCGCATCGAATCGGCCCGCATCGTGGCGGCTGTGGCGCGCCGTGTGCGCGACATTGGTGTGGCCGAAGAACTGGCGCAGGACGCGCTGGTGGCCGCACTGGAGCGCTGGCCGCTGGACGGCCTGCCCGAGCGACCCGCGGCCTGGCTCATGACCACCGCCCTCAACCGCGCGCTCGACCACCTGCGCCACCGCCAGATGGCCAGTGCCCGGCATGAGGACATCGCCGCCGACATCGAAGCCCTGCAGGCCCACGTCGTGCCCGACTTCAGCGATGAACTCGACCGCCAGCGCGAGCAGGCCGCCATTGGCGACGACCTGCTGCGGTTGATCTTCACCGCCTGTCACCCGGTGCTGGGCGCCGAGGCACGCGTGGCGCTCACCCTCAAGCTGCTGGGCGGCCTGTCCACCGCCGAGATCGCGCGTGCCCACCTGGTGCCCGAACCCACTGTGGCCCAACGCATCGTGCGCGCCAAACGCGCGCTGGCCGAGGCCCAGGTGCCGTTCGAGGTGCCCCAAGGCGATCAGCTGGCCCGGCGCCTGGGCTCGGTGCTGGAGGTGATCTACCTCATCTTCAACGAGGGCTACACCGCCACCCAGGGCAGCGACTGGATGCGCCCCGCCCTGTGCGACGAAGCCCTGCGCCTGGGCCGCATGCTGGCCGAGCTGGCCCCCCACGAAGCCGAGGTGCACGGTCTGGTGGCGCTGATGGAAATCCAGGCCTCGCGCACCGCCGCCCGCACCGACGCCAGCGGCCAGCCCGTGCTGCTGGCCGACCAGAACCGCGCCCGATGGGACCACCTTCTCATCCACCGCGGCCTGGCCGCCCTCAACCGCGCCCAGGCCCTGGGCCAGCCTCCGGGCAGCTACCGGCTGCAAGCCGAAATCGCCGCCTGCCACGCCCGCGCTCCCCAGGCCAGCCAGACCGACTGGCAACGAATCGCCGCGCTCTACGCCGACCTCACGCGCGTGGCCCCGTCACCCGTGGTCGAACTCAACCGCGCGGTGGCCGTGGGCATGGCCGACGGACCCGCCGCCGGCCTGGCCATCGTCGAACCCCTGCTGGCCGAGAAAGCCCTGCAGCGCTACCCCTGGCTGCCAGCGGTGCAAGGCGACCTGCTGGAGCGTCTGGGTCGCCCCGCCGAAGCCCGCGCCGCCTTCGAACGAGCCGCTGCCCTGACCAGCAACGAGCGCGAGCGGGATGTCATGCTGCAACGCGCAGCAGGAGCCTGCACCAACGACGGCTGAGCGGCAGGGCGACAGGCACCTTCACGTCACGACCGGTTCACAATGCCGGCTGATGATGCGATCCAGTGCCTGACCCGTCATGCGACCGACCCCTTCGAGCCCATGAACCTCCGCCTGCCTGCCTTCGCCGCCGTCTGCCTGCTGCTGACCGCCTGCGCCACCGGCCCGCGCCAAGCCGCCCTGGATGCCGAAGTGAACGCCACCATCCAGGCTTCGGACTGGGCCGCCCGGTCGCAGGTGACCGGCCTTGCCGCACCGCTGAACTGGAACCACAAGTCCTTCGGCGATCGCCGGCCGACCCGCTACCAGCCTGTGTTCCACGAGGGACGACCCGCCCTGCATGCCAACAGCTTCGGCGGCAACAGCAGCATGCGCGTGACCGTTCCCGCCACGGCCGGCGCCCGCAACGGCCGCCTGCGGTTCTCATGGTTCGTGCCAGCCCTCATTGACCAGGCCGACCTGAAGAACAGCGAGGTGGACGACGCCGTGGCGCGCATCATTCTGCTGTTCGGGGGTGACCGGGACAACCGCTTCTCGGCACGCGACCATGTGCTCTCCGAACTGGCCAACCTCATCAGCGGCGAGCCCCTGCCCTACGCCACCCTCATCTACGTCTGGGACAACCGCTACCCCACCGGATCCGTCATCGCCAACCCGCACACCACGCGAATCCGCCACCTGGTGCTCGAATCCGGCCCGCAGCGCCTGGGCCAGTGGGTCGACTTCGAGCGCGACGTGCAGGCCGACTACCAGCAGGTCTTCGGCGAAGCGCCCGGGCCCCTGGTCAGCATTGGCATCATGACCGACAGCAACAACACCGGCGCCACCGCGCAGGCCTGGTTCGGGCCGCTCACGCTGACCGCGGGCGAAGGCCCGACCGCTGCCGGGGGCGAGGCACGCTGACACGGTGCCCACGGTTGACACCTGGCGGCCGGCAGGCGTATGAGTGGCAGAGGTGCACCCATGCACCCAAGGAGCCACCGATGACAAGCACCCGAACCGAGACCGACAGCATGGGCCCCATCGAGGTGCCGGCCGATGCCCTGTGGGGCGCGCAGACCGAGCGCAGTCGCCGGTACTTCGCCATTGGCCAGGAGCGCATGCCGCCCGCCATCATCTGCGCCCTGGCCGAAATCAAGCGCGCCGCGGCCGAGGTCAACCGCGATCTCGGCCTGCTCGACCCACCCAAGGCCCACGCCATCGCCTCAGCCGCGGCACGGGTGGCCGCCGGCGAGCTGGCCGACCAGTTTCCCCTGTCCGTCTGGCAGACCGGCTCGGGCACACAGAGCAACATGAACGTCAACGAAGTCATCGCCCGGCTTGCCAGCGCCGCGCTCGGCGAAGGGGCGCCACCCGTCCACCCCAACGACGACGTCAACCGCGGGCAGTCATCGAACGACGTGTTCCCCACCGCCATGCACATGGCCGCGGTGCGCGCAACCACACCTCTGCTGCAGGTACTGGCCCAGCTGCGCATCACACTGCAGGACCGCGCAGCCGCCTTTGCGAACATCATCAAGGTCGGGCGCACCCACCTGCAGGACGCCACGCCCATCACGTTCGGGCAGGAGTTCGGTGGTTACGACGCCCAGCTGGCCATCGCGGAAGCCAGCCTGCGTGCGGCGCTGCCCGGCATCCACGCACTGGCCATCGGTGGCACCGCCGTCGGCACCGGGCTGAACACCCACCACGCATTCGGCCCCCGCGTGGCGGCGGTGCTGGCCCAGCGCCTGGGAGCACCCTTCGTGGTGGCCGACAACCTGTTTGCCGCCATGGCCGGACACGAGCCACTGGTCCAGCTGCACGGCGCGCTCAGGACACTGGCCGTCGCCCTGAACAAGATCGCCAACGACATCCGGCTCATGGGCAGTGGCCCGCGCGCCGGCCTGGGTGAACTGCTGCTGCCCGCCAACGAACCCGGCAGCTCCATCATGCCCGGCAAGGTCAACCCCACGCAGGTCGAGGCACTGACCATGGTCTGCGCCCAGGTCATCGGGCACGACGTGGCGGTGGGCATGGCCGCCAGCCAGGGTCAGTTCGAACTGAACGCCTGCAAGCCGCTGATTGCCAGAAACGTGCTCGACAGCGCCCGCCTGCTGACCGATGCCATGGCCAGCTTCACGACACACTGCGTCGCCGGGCTGGAAGTGGACAACGCCCGCGTGCAAGACCTGCTGAACCGGTCACTGATGCTGGTGACAGCCCTGACCCCACACATCGGCTACGACCGCGCCGCCAAAATCGCCCGCCACGCCCAGACCAGCGGCCTGGCACTGCGCGAAGCCGCGCTGGCGGTGGGTGGCATCAGTGCGGCGGAGTTCGACGCGTGGGTGGACCCGGCGCGCATGCTGGGGCCTGACTGAGGCTGTGCAGCGGGGGCCGTCGCGCGTTGGGCGTCGGTCTTTCGGCCGACAAGCGTCACTGTATCGCCCTGGCTGGCGGCTCGCCTGGACGTGACCATCAACCGTCCAGGTGCGGATTTGCAGCGACAGTGGCCGGTCGGACGTCGCAACCTTCTCCAAAGGGTTGTCACCTCCTGAGCCAGGTGGACACCACAGACACGTTGCAGCGTATCGCGGCGTCACAAATCTTGGGGATGACGTCTGGTTGAGCGAATTGACCTGTCCATAGGCGCGTCGTAGAGTTGAGCACGTTTCCAGGTGCCAAAGGGGACATACCATGACCACCGAACTGAAGCGATTCACCGAGGCCTATGCCTCGATGACAGTTGCCGCCTACGAACCCCTGATCATCCGCTGGTATTCGCGGCTGTCGCTCTGGCACCTGGCAGACATGTTCGTCGCGCGAGCGAGGCCGGAAAAGGCCAAGAAAATGACCATGCGCATGCTGGCCGCCAGCGTGCCGGAGACGCCGGGCGGTGAGCTCGCCGAAGGCGACGCCGACGAGCCCGGTATCGGCGTCCTTGAGCGCTTCGCGCAGCTCGACAAGCCGATCGCGCTGCGCAGCGATGCACGGACCATGGTGGCTGAGTTGCCCGGCTTGCTCGAGGCCGTCGGGTTGACCGACAAATTCATCGCGCGCATGGGCGGCCTGCGTGGTGCACTGGCGGCGCTGCCCGACGAGAGCCGACTCTCGCTGATGAAGGCATTGCCCAACCTGGCCGTCGAGGACGGCGTGCTGCTGCCCGGCGGCGTGATGCAGGCCGGCCGCCAGCAGCTGCCGGCGTTGCCGGTGATGGTCAACCCAGGCGCCAACACGACGCGCCATGACATTGAGATCGAGCAGCTGCGCAGCGGCGTGCTCGGCGACATGCTGGAGCTGATGCACCAGGTCTCCGCCAAGCCACTGCCCCCCTCCGAGCTGCGCGACCAGATCCTGCAGCTGGCGAAGACGAGGATTCCGAAGGGTTACGTGGCCGGCATGGATTTCCTCCCGGTGGCCGGCGAACTGCAGGAAGCGCTGTCACCGATCGGCATTGCGCACTTCTACCGGCAGATGTACTTCAACGCCGACGAAGGAGTCGGCCCGATCGAGGAGGCGTTCACCGTCGCTCCAGCCGAGACGCTGGAGGTGGTCTACGAGAGCACACGCCGGCAGATCCAGGAGGAGTCGATGGAACTGGGCTCGGAGACAGTCAGCGAGACCGCCGAAGAAATGAAGAACCTCGACGAGGTGTCGGACAAGGTGTCGTCGATGATCCAGCGCGACAGCAGCGCGGCGATGTCGGCCAATGCCAACGTCAGCGCTTCCGGCGGAATCGGCGTGTGGTCGGTGTCGGCCGGCGCGAGCTTCGGCGTCAACAGCAACCTGAGCAGTTCCTCGCAGCGTGCCACCGAAAGCGTGGCTCGGCGGCTGAAGGAAACCACCAAGCGGGCCTCTGAGCGCATCACCAAGTCGTTCACCGTCAAGACACGCAGCCTCACCGAGATCACGACCAGCAGCACGACGCGCCGCGTCATTGCCAATCCCGGCCCCAAGCCGGTGAGCTATGGGCTGCGTCGCGTCTACCGCCGCGTGAAGGTGAAAGTGCAGAGTCTCGGGCCGCGGTTGGTGTGGCAGCTCTATGTGCGCAATCCCGGCGCCGGGCTGGCGCGATCGAAATTCGTGCACTTCATGGAGAACGAGCCTATCGCCGACCCCGGTGCGCCGCCAGCGACCAAGCCGCGCCCGGGCGGAGGCACCGACACCGGCTCGACCAGCGCGGCGCTGAAGTACGACTCGACGCGAGGCCACTACGTGACGCTGGTGGTGCGCACCGGCTCGGACCGACGCATCACGGCGGTGTCGATCGACAGCATCACCGACCTCGAAGGCGGCGGCAAGGAAGACTACGCTCCCTCGGCACGCAACGACGTGCAGTGGGGCCAGGCTTTCGACGCGGCCACCAACACCTTCACCGTCAACATTGGCGTGCTGCCGGGCGACGCGGCCAGCGTGCAGGTCAACTACACCTATACCTACGACGCCGGGCCGGACCTGATCGCCGCCTGGGAGAGCGAGCGCCAGGCCGCGCAGGAGGCCTTCGAGAAGGCCGCCGCCGAGGCGCGTGCGAAGGCGCTGCTGGAGAAGTTCGAGCGGGAGAAAGCACTGATCACCGAGCGCAGCAAGATCCGCCCACGGCCGGCCAACGACCTGCGGCGGGAGGAGCGCTACGAGGTGATGAACCGCATGATCAATCACCTGTTCGGGCGCTCGTCGCGCGGGGACGTGCCGCAGCCAATCGAGATCGAGCTGTTCCATCGCTACTTCGACGTCGATGCGATGTTCATGTACATGCATCCCTCGTGGTGGAAGCCGCGCTACTCGCCCGTGAAGACCGGCCTGGCCCGCCGCGCCTACGAGATCACGGCCGAATCGGAGCCGGCGCCGATGGGCAGCTCGCTCGGCTGGGTGCTGCAGCTCGACGGAGACACGCGGCGCAACGAATTCCTCAACAGCCCGTGGGTGCGCACCTGCCTTCCGATCCGGCCGGGCCGCGAACGCGAGGCTATCGCCTGGCTGGCCAAGCACATCGAAGGCGAGATCGGTTACGACATTGCGAAGGAGCCACTGAAGGGGCTGCTCGAGGGCGTCGAGGCGATCCGCACGCGTGAAGGCCAGCTCGGCATGGACGGGCCTGACTACGTCACAGTCGATTCCACGGTCGGCGCGCCTGGCGCCGCGCTCAAGCCTGAGAACGTCTATCCGGTGATCGACGAGTTCGAGTGCACCGTGCCGACCGACGGCTTCGTCTACGACGCGCTCGAAGTCGTGATCCCGTGAGCATGGCGCAATGGCCGATAAGCCCGCCAAGCCGCAGGACTTCTTCCTCGACGGCAGCGAACCGGACGAGGCGTACGACTACGACGCGCCGCCGCCGCGCCCCGGCATCGACGTCAAGCCGATCATCGACGGTGTGGCCGCTTTTGCCGCAATGGAGGAAGCCATTGCCGCCGCAACCTCCAGCGTGCTGCTGTCGTTCTGGATCTTCAATCCCGACACGCCGGTGCAGAGCGGCAGCGTCCGCCGGAGCGGCGCGGCGACCTGGGGCGATCTGCTTCGCCGCACCGCCGAGCGCGGTGTAGCGGTGCGCGTGCTGCTGACGGACTTCGATCCACTGCTGCAAAAGGATCTGCACCGCTATGCCTGGCGCACGCACGAGAAGCTGGTCGGCCATGCGGCCCGCCTGGGCGCGGGCAAGCGCAGCGGGCTCGAGGTGCTGGTCAGCATGCACCCGGCCTTCACACGTACCAGCGTCGGCCCTCGGCTGACCGCTGCGCTGGATGCGCTGGTGAAACAGGCCAACAAGGCGGGCGTGGCGGCCACGCTGGCCAACCGCCCCGGCGTGTGGAGCTGGATCGACTACAACAGGAAGACGAAGAAGGTGGCGGTGAAGACGCCGGCACCGGACCTGATCGCGCACGTCGCGTCGCACCACCAGAAGCTGTGCATCATCGACGAGGTGCTGGCATTCTGCGGCGGCCTGGACGTGAATACCGGCCGCATCGACACGCCGGCCCACACGTCGGAGAAGACTGCCTGGCACGACGTGCAGCTGCGTGTTGACGCGCGGGCTGCGCTTGACATCCACCACAACTTCGTGACGCGCTGGAATGCCGAATGCGCCGCCTACCTTGCGTTTGTGGCCTCGGCCAACAAGTCTGGCCTGCCGGTCAAGCTTCCGGTGCACACCGCGAGTAGCCCGCTGGCCTACTCGACGGCGAAGCCGAAGGGGGGTGGCAGCTCGATCGTGCAGATCCAGCGCACGCTGTCGAAGGACGCGACCTTCGGCGTGGTGCCGAACAACGAGGTCGACGACATCGTGCGCGGCTACCGCACGGCAATCGGCCAGGCCCGGCACTACATCTATGTCGAGAACCAGTACGTTCGTTCGCCGCTGCTGCGCACCTGGATCACCGAGCGCGCCCGGGCGGTGAAGGATCTGAACGTGATCGTCGTGCTGCCGGTGGCGCCAGAGGAAGTGGCCGGCACGATCGATCCGATCACCAACCAAGGGCTGCTGCGGCAGCGCGAGATCCTCGAAGGCCTGGCCTCCGACCTCGGCACGCGCTTCGGGGCCTTCTCGCTTGTCAAGCGTGCGAAGGCCACCAAGCCGCACGCCACCGATTCGTTCGGCAGCGCGCAGATCTATGTGCACAGCAAGGCCATGCTGATCGACGACGTCTGGGCGACCATCGGATCGGCCAATGCGAACCCGCGCAGCTTCCACGTCGACACCGAACTCAACGCCGCCTTCCACGACCCGGCGGCCGTGTCCAAGCTGCGCCTGGCACTTTGGAACGAGTTGCTCGGCTCGCCCAAAGGGCTCGCAAGCTGGAGACCGGCCGACTTTGTCGCTGAGTGGCGCAAGATCGCCGAGGCCAACCGCAAGGCCGTGCCCGGAAAGCGCAACGGCTTCGTCGTTGCGCACGACCCGACCCGCTTTCCGGGAGCCGCAACGCCATTCCTGCCGGATGAGTTCGTCGACCTGATTGACGTGTCGGCAGCACCGGCGGATGCATTGCCGGCATGACAAGCGGTTACAGCACCCCAGCTTCTGCACACCCCGAAACACGCTGGCCTGGCAGCAGAAGGTGCAGGCGCGGCCGGCGATGCAAGTCGACGCCTGAGCGGGGGCTGGCCAGGACGCTGGGTGGCGCAGCGCCATGACAGTGACTTGGCAGCTCCGGCACCCCAAAAGTAAAATCCACCACTCACCACCACCGAGGTACCCCACCCATGCGCCATTGATGCCGCCGTCACCCTGACGGCAAGACTCCCGGCCCCCGCCTGCCTGCGGGGGGAGTTGTTGCATCTCTGAGCTCAAGCATGGCCTCACCTCATCTCACGCTGGACCGCGTGTCCTGCGCACTGCCCGACGGCAGTCTTCTTTTTTCCGACCTTTCCGAAAGCTTCGACCTGCGCCGCACCGGCCTCGTGGGGCGCAACGGCGTGGGCAAGTCCGTGCTCGGCCGAATCATGGCCGGCGAGCTGGCGCCCAGCAGTGGCCGCTGCCTGCGCAGTGGCCCGGTGCATCTGCTGGCCCAGCAGGTGGCGCCACCCCAGGGTGCCACCGTGGCCAGCCTGGCGGGTGTGCAGCCCACCCTGCAGGCGCTGGCGCGCATAGAGGCCGGCAGCACCGACCCGGCCGACTTCGACGCCGTCGGTGACCGTTGGGACCTGAGTCAGCGGCTGCAGGAAGCCCTGGCCCGGCACGGCCTGGCGCACCTGCATGCCGAGCAGCCCGCCCAACAGTTGAGCGGCGGCGAAGCCATGCGCGTGGCGCTGGTGGGCGCCTTCCTGTCCGACGCCGATTTCCTCATCCTCGACGAACCCAGCAACCACCTCGACCGACCCAGCCGCCAGGCGCTCATCGAGCAGCTGCGGCAATGGCCACGCGGGCTGATCGTCATCAGCCACGACCGGCAACTGCTGGACACCCTGGACCGCATCGTCGAGCTGTCGCCACTGGGCCTGCACAGCTATGGCGGCAACCACAGCTTCTACGTGCAAGCCAAGGCCCATGAGCGCCAGAGCGCACTCGACCACCTGGCGCACTGCCGGCAGGAACGCCAGCGCACCGAACAGGCCCTGCGCCAACAACGCGAACGCCAGGAACGCCGGCAGGCCCGCGGCCACAAGAGCCGACAGGACGCCAACCAGGCCAAGATCCTGCTGGACCGGCAGAAGGAACGCGGCGAAGGCACCACTGCGCGGCTGCAGCAACAACACATGGCCACCCGCCAGGCAATGACCCAGCGTGTGCGCGAAGCCGCACAACAGGTCGAGCAGGACGCCCCCATCGTCCTGCGCGCGCCGGTCTCGCCCAACGCCTCACCGCGCCTGGTGGCCGAGCTGACCGACGTTGAACTGCCCCGCGTACACGGCCCCACCCGGCACATCAACCTGAGCCTGGGCGGACGCCAGCGCATGGGCATCGTTGGCCCGAACGGTTGCGGCAAGTCCACCCTGCTGCAGGTGCTGGCAGAGCAACTGCAACCGCTGTCAGGCACCTGCCGCGTCACCCCCGCCACCGCCTACCTGGACCAGCGCCTGAGCCACCTGGCCGTCGACCAATCGGTCATTGAGCAACTGCAGGCCGTCAACCGCAAAGCCAGCCAGGCCGAACTGCGCACCCGCCTGGCCCAACTGGGCCTGGACGCCCGCGACGTCGACAGACCCAGCGGACAGCTCAGCGGCGGCGAACGTCTGAAGGCCGCATTGGCCTGCGCCCTCTATGCCGACCCGCCGCCGCAATTGCTGTTGCTGGACGAGCCCGGCAACCACCTGGACCTGCCGTCGCTGCAGGCGCTGGAGGCGGTGCTGCGCAGCTATGAGGGCGCGCTGGTGGTGGTATCGCATGACGACCGACTGCTGGATGGAATCCGGGCGACGGATCGACTTGTGGCTACAGACAATGGGTGGCACTGGTCAACGGAAGCTGTTCCCCAGTGAAGGCAGGGTGGCCCCCGGATCTGCGGCGCTCAGGTCCATACCCCCGCAGGAGGGCAACCCGGTGACAATCGCACCATGACCAACCCACCATCGCCAGCCGAGCAACCGCGCAACCCCTTGCATGGCGTGACACTGGAAGCCATGGTTCGTGCCTTGGAGGCCCACTACGGATGGGAAGAACTCTCAAGAAGAATTCCTGTCCGCTGCTTCACGAACGACCCCAGCGTGTCCTCCAGCTTGCGCTTTCTTCGCAAGACACCGTGGGCCCGCGAAAAGGTGGAAAACCTCTATCTGCTGACGCTGAGAAAGAAAAGATGACTGCGGCCAGATAGGTTCACCCCATCCGCATCACCCCCGCCAAGCCCCCCTCCCCGACCGCAACCAAGCCCTCCACCACCCCCAACCGGTCCCGCTCGTCCTTGTTCTGGCTCAGCTTGAACTTGCCTTCCAGCCGCTCCAGCGTCACTTCAATGCCCACAATGGCGGCCAGCATCTGGTCGATGTAGTCGGCCGGTGAGTCGCCCATCATCCAGGGCTTGGGCTGGTTCGATCGTTTTTCGTGTTCGCGGGTCAGGCGCGCCACCAGGCCGCGCACGAAGCGTTCCTGGTCCATGACGGTCAGTTGGCCGTGCACATGCACCACCTGGTAGTTCCAGGTGGGCACCTGGCGGTGGGTTTCGTGTTTGCTGGGGTACCAGTTGGGCGAGATGTAGCCTGCCTGCCCCCTGAAGATGACCATGGCCGCCATGCCGCCGTCGGCCGGCACCTGCTGCCACAACGGGTTGGCGCGGGCGACGTGGGCGCGCAGCACGCCAGCGGCTTCGTCCACCTCGAACGGCAGGTGGTTGGCGTCCAGCCCTTGCGGGCCGTGGGTGACCAGGGCGCCCAGCGGGTGGGCGCGCATGAGCGCCAGCAGGGCGGCGCGGTCGTCTGAGTTGTTGAAGTGGCTGGGGTTGTACACGGTCGTCCATCCTTCTCGCAAGGGCGTTTGGCCGCCGAATTGTGTGAATCGGCCGCTTCCGGGACAATATCAGGTTCACCATGAAATCACCCGAACTGCTCCTGCCCGCCGGCTCGCTGCAACGCATGCGCGCCGCCTTCGACTTTGGCGCCGACGCCGTCTACGCCGGCCAGCCGCGCTACAGCCTGCGCGCCCGCAACAACGAATTCCGGCTGGAGCAGATTGCCCAGGGCATTTCTGAAGCGCACCAGCGCGGCAAGAAGTTCTTTGTCACCAGCAACCTCATTGCCCACAACGACAAGCTGCGCACCTACCTGCGCGACCTGCAGCCGGTGGTGGAGCTGCGGCCCGACGCCTTCATCATGGCCGACGCCGGGCTGATCATGCTGGTGCGCGAGCAGATGGAAAAAGGCCTGTGGCCCGAGGTGCCCATCCACCTCTCGGTGCAGGCCAACACCACCAACAGCGCGGCGGTGAAGTTCTGGCAGAAGCAGGGCGTGACGCGCATCATCCTCAGCCGCGAGCTGAGCCTGGACGAGGTGGAGGCCATCCGCAACGATTGCCCGGACATGGAGCTGGAGGTGTTCGTGCACGGCGCGCTGTGCATCGCCTATTCCGGCCGTTGCCTGCTCAGCGGTTACTTCAACCGGCGCGACCCCAACCAGGGCACCTGCACCAACGCCTGCCGCTGGGAATACAAGACGCACGGCGCCACCACCGAGACCGACACCGGCGACGCGGCCCCGCTGCAGACGCTGGACGGGTTCAACTTTGCCAAGGAAGACGAGGAAGCGGCCAGCGCGTTCTCGACCACCGGCAACGGCCAGCGCCACCCGGAGGCGAACAAGGTCTGGCTGATCGAGGAGGCCGGTCGCCCGGGCGAGCTCATGCCCATCATGGAGGACGAGCACGGCACCTACATCATGAACAGCAAGGACCTGCGTGCGGTGGAGCACGTGGCTCGGCTGGCGGCCATGGGCATCGACTCGCTCAAGATTGAGGGGCGCACCAAGAGCCATTACTACGTGGCGCGCACCGCGCAGGTCTACCGCCGCGCCATCGACGACGCGGTGGCCGGCAAGCCCTTCAACCCCGAGCTGCTGCTGGAGCTGGAGGGCCTGTCCAACCGTGGCTACACCGGCGGCCTGCTGGAGCGCCGGCCCAGCCAGGACTACCAGAACTACATCAACGGCAGCTCACAAGGCCAGCGCAGCCAGTTCGTGGGCGAGGTGCTGCAGGTGCGCGAGGACGGCTGGGCCGAGGTGGAGGCCAAGAACCGCTTTGCCGTGGGCGACAAGCTGGAAGTCATCCACCCCGGTGGCAACCGCGTGATCGAGCTGGGCCAGATGCACAACCAGGACGGCCAGGCCATTGAGGTGGCGCAGGGCAGCCCGATCCGGGTCTGGGTTCCGCTGAACGGGCCGAGTGAAGGCGCGCTGATTGCGCGCCTGCTGTGACCGTTAACGCTGCGCCGCTGCCGACCTAGCGCGCCGCCGCGTCGCGGAAGAAGGCAATGCGTTCCTGGTCGGCCGGGTGTGAGGCAAAACCCAATCCCCAGATGCTGGCTTCTTCTGCGTCCCGGGTTTCGTCAGAAGGCTGGCAGTCGGCCGTGTTGGCCGATGCGCCAGGCTTGAGCACCGACCGCCCACACTGCTGGAACAGCGCAAAGCGCTCGAACAGGGTGACCATGATGGCCGGGGACAGGTCGGCGTCGCGCAGGGCCAGGGCGCTGTAGGCGTCGGCCTCGCGCTCGGCTTCGCGCGAGTAGTGGGCCTGACCAAGCCAGAGCGGCACGGTGGCCAGCACGCCGCTGTAATCGCCCCACAGCAGCGAGGTGACAAACCCCAGCACACCCACCTGCACCACCATGCGCATGCCGTGCCGGTGCTGCACATGCCCCAGTTCGTGGGCCAGCACGCCGGCAATCACCTGTCCGTCGTGCTGCAGAAGGCGCACCAGATCGTCGGTGACGATCATGGTGCCACCGGGCAACGCCAGCGCATTGGGCCCGATGCCGCTGCTTCGAATGAGCAGGCGCGAGGGCCGGACCGCCACACCCCGCGCGGCCTGGGCGGCGGTGTGGGCCTGCAGCACCTGCTGCCAGGCCTGTTCGACGGCCCGCTGCTCCTGCGGCGTGAGCTCGCTGGGCTTCATGAAGCGCTCCATCTGCCCCAGCGCCACATCGGCCACCTGGTTCTCCACGCTGTCGGGCAGACGGTCGGCCACCTCACGGGCCAGCCACGGCAGGCCCCACAGGTAGCCGGCGCCCATGAGCAGCACAATCATGGCCAGGCTGACGAGCACGCCGCGCCAGCTTTGCTGCGCACGTACCACCCACGAATCCGACCGGCCACCGGACTGCACCCAGGCATCCCAGGCCGCCGCGTCGGCGCCTTGCAGGGTCGCTCCACCAGGCAGGTGGGCCATGCGCGGGCCGCGCCGCGTGCGCTCGGGCCACTGCACCTGCCGGACGTCCACCCGGTGTTCCACATCGGCGCCACGCAGGTGCAGCTGCCCGGCGTCGAACCAGGCCTGCACCTGGTGCGGCCGGCTGCTGCGCCCGTCGAAATAGCGCAGCACCAGCGTTTCGGTGGGGCCCGTGGTGTGTGCTGCCATGCTCAGTCGCCGGTCAGAGCCCAACGTCCAGTCCGAAGAAGTCGCCTGCTGCATCGCCGGCCGCTTCCTGCGGTTGCTGGTGGGCGGCGGCCACCAGGGCCTGCATGTCGGTGATGCTGCGGATGTGCACCGCCTCCAGCCGCAGGCGGGCCAGGGCCACCTTGGCAAACGGCCAGTACAGGCCCAGCGTGAGCATGATGAGCAGGCCGTTCTTGATGCTTAGCCACAGCATGTCGCGGAACCTGAGCTGGCTGATGAATCGCATGCGCGAGTTGCCGGTCTTGGTCCAGACCAGGTTCTGCACGCGGGCGGTGAACCAGGGGCGGATGCCCAGAAAGAACAGCAGCCAGAGACCGATGATGACAAAGGGGAGCACGGAAAAGAGCTGCGCGATGGCCACCGGACGCTCACCCGCAGACTGGAACATGCCCCAGATGGTCAGCCCCAGGGCGCCCATGAGCACCACCATGAGCCCGATCGGTTTCATGGCCATCAAATAGAAGGCTTTCAGACTGGCCCTGAAATCGGTCTGTAGCGGCCCCAGTGCATAGTGGCGTTGTTGATAGACCTTCAGGCGCCAGAGCAGCCAGGGCAGCAGGGCCACACCCAGCGCCAGCAGGGCGAGGTAGCCCATGCCGACCCAGCGGGGAAAGTCGGCCTCGGGGTCGTCGGGAATCCAGATGGACAGGATCACCATGGGCAGGACCACGATGAAGGGCGGCAGGTGGGCCAGGTAGGCGTCGCGCACCGAACCCGCAAAACGCAGGCGCAGGCCGCGCCAGCTGGTGTTGGCCATGCGAAATCGCATGGAGGACCGCCAGAGTGCGGGCCAGAGGGCGCCCAGTGCCACAAAGGCCACCACACCGGCGACCGCCGAAAAGTTGCTGGCCCAGTTGTAGGCGATGAAGAGCAGGCCCACCAGTACCCAGCCTTTGAACATCTGTTTGGGGTCGCCATGAAACCCCAGCGGGTCCCCATCGACCAGGGTGTTGCCCCAGAAGTAGCGCAGGCGCCGCACCTTGGCCCAGGGCCAGTACAGACCCAGCGTGACCACAATCAGCAGCAGGTTGACGATCCAGATGCGGAAGTACTCACTCCCGGAGCCGGTGAAATTGATGTCCAGACGGTGCACCGAAACCTCCTCCAAGGTTTCGGTGCCGGACTCGACGTGTTCCATGTGACGGCAGGTGTTGTTGTTCTTGAGCCGGCATTCTGCCAGCCCGCCACGGCTCACCTGCCGCGCGCCTGCCAAGTCAGGCAGGCACTATGCAGCGGCCAGCCGCGCACTGCGGCCCGACCCGGCCCATTCCAGCTCGGCCAGCACAAACACGAACGCCGCCTGGAGCAACACCCAGCCCAGCCCCAGCGGGGTGAGGGCCAGCCCGGCGCCGAAGGCCACCCACAGGCTGGCCGCCACCCAGGCGAAATTCGCCACGGCCAGCACGCGCACGCCGGCCATGGGGGTTTCGGCCCGGGAGGCCAGCCAGGACGACAGCGCCACCGCGCCGAACACGACCACGACCGCCACCTGCAACCAGGCGACAGGCAGGCCGGTGAGGCCAGACAACCAGTCGGTCAGCACCAGATGGGACAAGCCCATGCCGAGGCCGGCGGCGGCATCAAGCCAGAGCACGCGGCGCAGGGTGGAAGCAGAAACATGGAACATGGTGAACTCCTTGAAGTGACAACGATGGGAGCCCCGATGCTGCGGATCCCCGTGCATGGCGTCCATGACCTCGCAGGTCATGCGCTGGCGGCCCGCTGGGCCTACCATGCGGCCATGTCGTCTACCCTTGCCCCCTTCTCCCACAGCCGCCGCCTCTCGGTGGGTGACCACCTGCGCCACTGGCGCCAGCTGCGCCGACTGAGCCAGCAGGACCTGGCGCTGGACGCCGAGCTGTCCACCCGCCACCTGAGCTGCGTGGAGACCGGCAAGGCCAGCCCCAGCCGCGAGCTGGTGCTGCGCCTGTGCGAACGGCTGGCCGTGCCACTGCGCGAGCGCAACGCCTGGCTGGTGGCCGCCGGCTATGCGCCGATGTACCGCGAGCACGCGCTGGACGACCCGGCCATGCTGGCCGCTCGGCAGGCGGTGCAGCACCTGCTGGACCGGCACGAGCCCTGGCCGGCAGTGGCCTTTGACCGCCACTGGAACCTGGTGCTGTCCAACCGCATGGTGGCGCCCCTGCTGGCCGGTGTGGACCCGGGCTTGCTGCAAGGGCCGGTCAACCTGCTGCGCATCAGTCTGCACCCGGGCGGGCTGGCGCCGCGCATCCTCAACCTCGACCAGTGGCGCGAGCACCTGTTCGAGCGTCTGCGACTGCAGGTGCGGCAGACCGGCGATGCCGCCCTGGCCGACCTGCTGGCGGAGCTGCAGGCCTACCCCGGGCAGGCCGAGGGTCAGGGCACGCGGCTGGACGGCGAGCACCGCGGCGTGCTCATGCCCTTTCTGGTGCAGACGCCGCTGGGCCTGCTGAATCTGGTGAGCACCACCACAGTGTTCGGCTCGCCGGTGGACATCACCTTGCAGGAGCTGGCACTGGAGACCTTCTTTCCCGGCGACGACGCCACGGCCGAAGTCTTGCGTGCACTGGCCGCGCAGACGCCCTGACCGTGCCGGGCGTGTAGAAGGCGCCCTGGAGCATCCAGGCGGCTTCAGGTTCTGCGGGTTCTGGCCGATGAGAAGGCATGGGCCTGGCACAACACGGCCCGTCCCATCGCCCATGCACCCCATCAACGCCCTTGGAATCACGCTGCTGGCCGCCGCCTGCATCAGCGGCCCGGCCCTCGCCCAGACGGCGTCCACCGCACGACCGGCCAGCCCTGCGGCCGTCCCGGCGGAATGGACGTTGTCAGCCGATGGGCAGCACATCGTCCTGACCCGTTCGCGCCTGGTCTGGCCGCGCTGCGTGGAAGGGTTGCGGTGGAACGGCAAGACCTGCGTGGGCACCCCGCTGTGGGTCGACCATGCTCAGGCTCTGGAGCATGCGCGCCAGCGCAGCCAGGCCGATGGCCTGACATGGCGCCTGCCCAGCGCCCGCGAACTGCAGCTCATCAGCCAACACAACCAGCGCGCGGTCGATACCGGACAAGTGGCGCCATTGCCTGAGCCGTCGCTGGGCTGGTGCTGGTCAGGCACCACCCATGTCATCCGCCAGCAGGTCAACCCCTACAGCTACAACACCATTGCGCGCGGCACAACGGGCGGTGTGGGCGGCCAGCAGCTGGACCTGCAGAACGGCTGGGCGGTCAACACCGGCACCGCCGAGATGCGCGGCGACATCTCGCGCCGCACGCCGATGATGCTGCGCCTGGTGCGCGCGGCCGACCGGCCCGATTGATTTCTCAAGCTGCAACAGTCTGCCTCTGGGCACCTGGGGTGCGGGCGGCTACCATCGGCTCATGACCGCATCCACAAGCCCGGTGGCCCAGGCCCTGCTGCGCCAGGTCGACCACATCGCCAGCCGCTGGCCTGCCCCGCGCGTGCGCCGACTGCACCTGCCCAAACACGAGGTGCAGCCGGGCGAGCACGACGCCGAGTTCTGCGCACTCGAGCTCGAAGACGGTTCCTTTGGCCTGTCCTATGTGATGCTGGGCAACTCGCTGGCCGGTCTGCTGGAGTCCCACGGCGGCCTGGCAGAGCCCCTGTCCGGCGCTGACCCGCAGCAACTTGCGCGCGGCTTGGTCGGTGGCCACCCCGTCGAGCGCGCGCTGGCCCTGGCCGCGGTCAACGCCCTGACCGACTCGGTCTGGCGCCGCACCGGCTACGAGCCGCCACCGGCCGGCAATTCGCTGGGCGACGTGCAACTGGGTCCGCACGACCACCTGGGCATGATCGGTTTCTTTCCGCCGCTGGTACACCGCGTGGCCGAAGCCGGCGGGCGCCTGAGTGTGGTCGAGATGGATGCCGAGATGGTGGCGCGCCAGCAGGCGCGTTTTCCGCAGGTGCGCATCGGGCTGGACCGTGGCCTGCTGGCCGACTGCAACGTGGTGGTCGGCACCTCGACCATGCTGCTGAACGACACGCTGGACGACATGCTGGCGGCCGCACCGAAAGCCTCACGTTTTGCGGTCATCGGACCCTCAGCAGGCCTCTGGCCCGACCCGCTGTTCGAGCGCGGCGTGACCCTGCTGGGCGGCACCCGTGTGACCGACCCGCAGGGCTTTGTCCAGGCCATGGCCGAAGGCCGTTCGTGGAGCACGTCGACCCGCAAATTCGCCATTGCGCGCGAGGGCTGGCCGGGCTGGCGAGCCATGACCGGTCATTGACCGCCACCTGAATCACATGTGGCGCTGGGTCATCGGCAGCGTCAGGTCCACCCGCACACCCTGACCGGGCACATTGCACAGCTGCACCGTGCCGCGGTGCAGTTGGGCCACCTCCTGCACCAGGCTCAGGCCCAGACCCGTGCTCTTGCGCTGGCTCTCCGGCCGGGGCAGCGAATAGAAGCGCTCGAACACGCGCTCGATGGCATAGTCGGGCACCGCAGGACCTTCGTTCAGTATGCCGATCTGCACCTGCCCGCCGGGTGTCTGCGCGGCCCGCACGAACAGACGCCCACCCTCAGGCGTGAACTCGATGGCGTTGTCCAGCAAGTTGCTCAGCGCCTGCTCCAGCAGGAAGCGCTCGGCCTCCAGTTGCAGGCCATCGGCCACCTGCACGTCCACCCGCAACTGCTTGCGGCTGATCAGGCTCTGCTTGGCCTGCAGCTCCTGATCGAGCAGTTGGCGAAGGTCGATGCGCTCGACGCCTTCCAGGTGCTGGCGCTGCTCGACCCGGGCCAGCGACAGCAGTTTGTCGATCAGCCGCTGGAGGCGGTCGGACTCGGCGTCGATGTTGCGGGTGAAGCGCTGGCGCGCGTCGTCGGGCAGGTCGCTTTCCTGCAGCAGCTCGGCCGCGCCGCGAATGGCCGACAGCGGCGACTTCATCTCGTGGGTCAGGGTGTGGACGTAGTTCTCCACATAGGCCTTGCCGTCGATCTCCTCGCGCATGGCCTCGGTGGCCTGGGCCAGGCGGTCCAGTTCGGGTTCGCCCAGCACCGGCAGGCTGGCCCGCTCGCCGTGGCGCACCCGTTCCACATAGTCGACCAGGCGGCGGATGGAGCGCGTGAGCCAGTAGGCCAGCGCGCCGCCCAGCAGCAGCGCCGTCAGCAGGATCAGGCCACCGCGCTGCCAGAAGTGGGCGTTGGCCAGGGTGATGAAGGGCTGCAGGTTGGCCGTGGGCTGACCCACGCTGAGCACCCCATACAGACCGTCGGGGCCCATGACGGGCGCCGCCACAAACATGGTGCTGCTGGTATCGTCGTTCGGGTCGGTGCGGGTGGTGCGGGCGCCGTATTCGCCACGCAGGGTCATGGCCACGTCGCGCCAGCCCGAGTAGTCCTGCCCCATCTGGCCGGGCTCGGTGTGGAAGAGCACCAGGCCCTGCCGGTCGGTGATGTAGACCACCAGTTCGGTGCGGGTCTTCTGGCGTGACCAGATGGTGGCTTTGACCGGGCGCTGGCGGTAGCGCTCCAGCGCCTCGCTGAAAGGCGAGCCAGGCACGAAGTCGCTCTCCCAGTGCAGGGACGCCAGCTCGGCCAGCAGCTGGCTGCTGTCGACCAGCACCTCTTCGCTGGCCTGCCGCATGGACGAGGGCAGCTGGTTGATGATGCTGTGATAGAACAGCAGCGTGCCAACGCCGGCCAGCAGGAACCAGGCGATGAAGACCCTGTAGCCCAGTCTCATGTGCGCGCCTGCCCGATGCCCATGTCCAGGCTGTAGCCCAGCCCACGGTGGGTGACGATGGGGTCGTGCGCCGGGTCGATGCGCTTGAGTTTGGCGCGTATGCCCTTGATGTGGGTGTCGACCACCCGGTCGAAGTTGGCCGATGGGTCGTCCCAGGCCGAGTCCATCAGCTGCTCCCGACTGAGCACATGCTCGGGGTGACGTAACAACGCGCTGAGCACCAGGTATTCGTAGCGCGTCAGGTCCAGCCAGTGACCCCGGTAGCGGATGCGCTTGCGCTGCGGGTCGTGTTCGAACAGGGCCTCGGGCGCAGCGCCCACCGCCATGGACGGCTGGATGACCACCCTGCCCTGACTGCGCCGCAGGATGGCCCGCACCCGCGCCGAGATCTCGCGTGGGCTGAAGGGTTTGACCACGTAGTCGTCGGCGCCGATCTCCAGCCCGACGATGCGGTCGACCTCTTCCTTGCGCGCGGTCAGGAACACCACCGGCACCGCCGAGAACTGCCGGATCTGGCGGCACAGCTCGAAGCCGCTGGTGTCGGGCAGCCCCACATCCAGCACCAGCAGGTCGACCGGCTGGCGCTGCAGCCAGTCCAGACCGTCGCGACCCAGCTGGCACCAATGCACCTCGAAACCGTCGCTGCCCAAGGCATAGACCAGGGCATCGGCAATGGCCGCTTCGTCTTCGATGATCAGTATGCGCTCACCCATTGGCTCCGCCTTCTTGTCCGTCTGTGCCGATTGTGGCGCCTTTGCCGGGACCGCCTGAAGCCTCATGTGGCCGGCTCCAGCCAGGCGCTGACCACATAGCGCAGCGGGCCGCCGCTCTGCAGCGAGGCAAAGGGGTAGCAGGTGACCAGGCGCAACTCGGCACGCCCGTGGTGAAACCGCATGGGCTGCTGCGTGCTGTCCACCACCTGTCGCTGGCCCACACGGTACACATGCACGGTGCCCCGGCTGTCCTGCAGTTCAATCCGGTCGCCGGGCTGCAGCTGCTGCAAGAAGGCGAAATGGCTGTCCTGGTGCCCTGCCAGCAACACCGTGGCGTCCTCGCCCGGTTGGGCACTGGCCGGGTGGTGGCCAGGGCCGAAGGCCAGCGCCTGGCCACTCACGCTGGACAGCACATGGTGATGGCGACCACCCGGGTCGGTCAGACGCGCCACCGGCCAGGTGTCGGCCCAGCGCCAGGGCTTGACCGGCTGGCCGGTGCGCAGGCTTTGCTCCCACGCTCCGGCAATCAGGTGCTGGGCCAGCACGGCCTTGGCCTGCAGCCACAGGGCCTGCCCGGCCAGACCCAGCGACGCCAGCATCAGCAGGCCCGCCAGGCCCATACGCCAGCGCCAGCTCATGCGGTCCTCCGCCGCAGCAGCAGGGCCGCCATCAGACCCAGCAGCAGGGCCAGAACCCACTTCTGCAGCAGCCCCAGGGAGGTTTTGGGGTACTGGTGGTCCACCGGGTTGAGGTTGCCCACCGCTTCGCTGTGCAGGGCCTGGTCGGTCGGGCGGACCGGCACCTCGTCCACCGCCACGAAGCTGGTGTAAGCGCTGAGCAGGCGGTGCTTCAGGGCCACCGGCAGCACCTGCTGTCGCACGGCTTCTTCGTCCCTGCCCTGGCTCAACTGGTCCATCAGCCCTTCGATCTTCTGGCGCGCCCACAGCACACCGGCACCCGCGTGGGCCTGCTCGGCGGGCAGGGTGAAACGCTGCTGCCAGGGTCCGGGCTGGCGGCCGTGCAGGGTCAGGTGGGTGGGCATGTGGTTGAGCTTCATGGCCACCAGCAGCGGCTGGCCGGCGTACAGGTCGGGCAGCTCTTGCGGTCCGTGGTCCGCCTCGATTCCCTCAGGCATTTCCAGCCGCAGGTCGGTCAGCACCGGTCGCTCCAGCTTCTCGAACAGCAGCGCCATCTGTGCCTCCACCTCGCCCGAGTCGGCAATGAAGTTGTAGCTGCCCCGGCCCAGCTCGGCCGACTTGCGCAGCAGATAGCTGTTGGGCGCGGCACCAATGCCCACCGTGAACAGGCGCGTGCGGTGCCGTCGGCGTTCGATCAGGGTCAGGATGTCGGCCTCGTTGCTGACCGAACCGTCGGTGATGAAGATGACCTGACGCAGGTAGCCAGGGTCGGCCGGAAAGGCCAGTGCATCGCGCAGCACCGGCAGCATCTCGGTGCCACCGTCGGCCTGCAACCGACCTACCCAGGCCTTCGCCTCGGCGACATGGCGTGAAGTGGCGGGTTGCAGGTCGCGGTAAAGCATGCTGTGCCGGTGGTTGAACTCCATCACATTGAAGCGGTCTTCGGGCTGCAGGCGACTGAGCGCATAGATCAGGCTCTGTTTGGCCTGGCGCATGCGCTCGCCCTGCATCGAGCCGGAGGTGTCGACGATCAGGATGACCTCGCGCGGCAGCCGCTCGGCTTGCGCAGGCAGTTCAGCGGGCATGAGCATCAGCAGCGCGTGCAGCTCGCCATCCACCCGCTCGGCAAACACGTTGACGCGGCTGGACGGCCCACCCTGCAGCTGCCAGTTGAGAACGAAATCTCGGTCCATGGGCACAACCTCGGTTTCCAGCTGGATGCGGTGGCGGTGGCCGTCGGCGCGCAGCCGGATGGCATGGCTGGGGCTGGCCAGGCTGGCCAGTGGCTGACCGGCGTCCAGCTGCAGGCTCAGTCGGGTGCGGTGTGATTCGGCCGGTGACGCACCCGGCGGCAGGATCGGCCCTTCCGGTCCGGCCAAGTCGTGCGCCGGCGCCGGTTCGGGGTTCTCGGCATGGGACACCGGCCGGGGCTGGTAGCGCGGCGTCATGGTCAGCGGCAGGCGCAGCGAAAGGCGCGTGCCGTCGGGCACCAGCAGCTCGGTGTACTCCAGGCTCACCACGATGTCGCGCTCCGGCTCGATGTTGGCCACCGAGGTGCTGAAGATGTTGGGCCGGCGCTGCTCCACCAGCGCGGTGACGTGGCCTTGCACCCTCGCCTGTTCGAAGATCTGCCGCGCCCGTGCCTTCTCTTCGATGCGGCCGACGATGCGCCGATCGCCGATCTGCATCTGCATGCCGTGCACACCGGCCCGCTCGGCCAACGGAAAGGCATACACACCCTCTGCAAAACCATCGAGCGTGTTGCGAAAGCGCTGCTCGACCTTGACCCGCGCCACCGGGCCGCTGACCTGGACGTCGAAGCGGGTGTCCAGCAGCAGCGCTGGCTGCCAGCCCTGCTGGGCATCGACCCGCAGCAGCAAGGTCCCGGTGCCGGCGTCGTTGAGCCAGGTGTTGATGTGGGTGGCTGTCGCGTTGGCCGGACCTGCACGGCCCAGCAAACCCAGCAGCACGATGAGAAATCCAAACCATCTCAGCATGACGAACTCTCCTGTGTTGTCGTGCGGGAGATGTTCGCTGGCCAGTTTGTGCGGATGATGGGGTTTGTGTGGGGAATCGGTCGGGTTTGTGTGGCGCAGGCGCCGTAAAAAAGCCGCTCCAGGTGGAGCGGCTTGTTGCGTGAACCAGCCGGGTACGGCCGGTTCAGAAGGTCAGGTTGAGCTGCAGGATGGCCGTTGTGCCGCTGACCTCGTTGCCCACGATCAGCAGGGGCTTGCCGTTGGGCGACTGTTTCGCCGGCACAAACAGCAGCCCCTCCGGGCCAAGATCGCCGATGGCGGAGAGCCGTCCGGCCACGGCTTCCACGCCAGGGTTCGTCAGCCACTCGTCGCGGGTGTTGAGGTAGTCGACCCGGAACGGCGAGCGGGGGTTGGTGATGTCGTACACCAGCACACCGCCCATGCGCTCCAGCCCGATGAAGGCGAAGGTCCGGGCGCCGAGGCTGCCGATGGCGATCCCCTCCGGCTCCGGACCCTTGGCGTCGCTGCGGCTGTCCTTGGCATCGCCCTCGTTGTGGCCACTGTTGAAGAAGTCGGCGCAGGGGATGTTGCGGGCACTGCCCAGTCGGCAGTCATCGCTGGCCAGGAAGCGCTCGATCTCGGCCCCCGAGTCCCAGACCAGGGCACCATCCTCGCTCCAGATGCTGAACGATCGGCCTCCATAGCTGAAGAGCCGGTCATACATCAGGCGGTTGCCTGACGGGTCCGGCACACCAACGCTGGAGAACATCATGGGCGAACCGTCGGGGTTGGTTCGGTAGCCCATGGTCCAGCTGATGTTCAGGCGACCCAGCTGGGCATCGTCGCGACACGCACTGGGGTTGCCTGCCACGGCGCCGCAATAGCCGAACACCTCGGGGTTGAGCAGGCCACCGGCGGCCAGGGCGCTCAGTTGGGGCGGCAGGTCGTCACCGGCGCGGCCGGCCCAGCCGTTGCGGTTGATCAGGTGCTTGACGCGGAACTCTTCCACGAAGCCCTGGCTGGCGTCACCGGCCCAGTAGGCGTCGTTGCCCTCTCCCCAGGCGCGGGCGTCGCCCTCGTTGGCCGTCACCAGATAGGTGCGGCCCTTGACCTTGTAGGAAGCAATCGCATCGGGCTGGTACATGCCGATCACACCCGGCCAGGTGCGGATGTTGATGGTCCTGCCGTCGTTGTCGGACACGTCGAGTTCGTTGCCAGGCTCCCCGTGGTCCTTGGATCCCAGCGGCAGGATGGCACTCACCCTGGCAGACTTGATGTCCACCCGCGCCAGCGCGTTGTTCTCCTGCAGGGTGACCCAGGCGGTCTTGCCATCCTCCGAGACGGTGATGTACTCGGGTTCCAGGTCCTGCGCAGCGCTGGCTCGCGGTCCGTAGATGCGCACGCCCTGGGTGCGCAGCAGGGCTTCCTGCCCATTGAAGCCACGGAAGTCGGCGGTGCGCACCGACATGCGGGCCGGGTTCTTCGCATCGATAACGCTGATGCTGCCCTCGGGGTCGATCTGGTAGTCGTCGCTGGGCTCACCTTCATTGGCGGTGAGAACCGTCTTGCCATCGGATGTGAAGGTGACCATGTCCGGTTGTGCACCCACTTCGACCGAGCCCAGCAGGCGCAGGTCGCGGGCACGGTACAGCGCCATGCGCCCGGGGTCGGTCTTCACCGGTGCTTCGATGGCCACGGCCACCAGCCCGTTGCTGACGGCCACACTGTTGACCACCGATCCGGCCAGCACGGCGTCGGTGCTGATCTGTCCCACGAGCGTCGGTGCCCTGGGGTCGCGCAGGTCGAGCACGTCCACCGCTCCCGAGAGCGCATTGACGACAAACACGCGTTGGCTGGTCGGGTCGAAGGCCGGGATTTCGGCAGCGCTGACCGCGTACTGCCCGGTCTCGAACACGCCGATCTTCTCCAGTGTCAGGCCGGTCGGTGTCGACTTCTGAATGGGTTTCTGGCCAAGCGCTTCCAGGTCTGTTTCGCCGCCTCCACAGGCAACGAGCAGGGTGGCACTCACGAGGGCGGCGCACATCAGGCGCAGCGGGAAAGGGCGGGACAAGGAGACGGGCTGCTTCATGGGAGTGGTTTCATCAGTGGCAGAAACTTGGTTATAGAAAACCAATGTGACCACCTCGTGAAACCAGGTCCTGCACCTGGCGTGGACGCCTGACACGCCTGGGTTCAACCGCTGCCTCAGCGCGCCAGTTCCATCCGGTAGGTGAAGGCGTCGGCCCGGTAGACGCTGGACTCGAAGTGCAGCGGCCGACCCGCGGCCGCGAACACGCTGCGGTCCACATGCAACACCGCGGCGGGCGTGCCCAGCTGCAGCTGCTGGCCTTGCTCAGGGGTGGCCAGGGCGGCCCGGATATCCACCAAGGCCTGAGCCACGCGCAGCGGGTGCCCCGCTTCGTACAGGGTCAGCAGGTCGCTGCCCTCCAGCATCCGGGCGTCAATGCCCTGCCCCACCGACTGTTCGATCCAGGTGGTGTTGAGCGAGAGCGGGCGGCCGTCGGCAAACCGCAGCGTGCGCAGCTCCACGCAGGGAGCGCCCGCATCGGTGCCCATGGCCTCGGCCACCCGGGTCGGCCAGACCGATGCCCCCAGGAACAGCACGCGGGTGTGCACCGCCCTTCCCTGATGGGCCAGGGCCTCGGACAATCCTTGCAGGCGCGAGAGCTCCTGGCGCACCGGCGCCGGTGCCACAAACGAGCCTTTGCCCTGCACACGCACGATCAGCCCGTCCGCTGCCAGATCGGCCAGTGCCTGACGCACCGTGATGCGGCTCATGCCGGTGCTGTGCATCAGCTCGTTCTCGCTGGGCAGCCGGTCGTCGGTTTTCCAGTGGCCGCCGACGATTTGCTGGCGCAGGGTCTCCCGCAAGCGCGCGCGCAGGGTCAGGTGGGCGCCATCGGAGGTGGGAAAGCCGGTGTTCAGTTCCACGGCCACCCCGACCGCCTGTCTGGCCCGAAGTTTGCTTTGCTTGTCATAACTTGTTATATCAAGTTAAATACCCACCAGTATGGTGCCTCGCGTTCCCTTTCGTTCAGACAGGAGTGTCCCATGTTCACGCTGACCGCCCCCTCCCGCCGCCTGTTCATCGCCAGCGCCCTCGCCTGCGCCACCGGTCTGGTGCAGGCACAGGCCCCCGCCGACTACCCGAGCCGCCCGGTCACGGTGATTGTTCCGTTTGCGCCCGGAGGCAGCGTCGACTCGGCCGCCCGCCTGGTGTTGCAGGGCCTGGGCGAACGCCTGAAACAGAACTTCGTGGTCGAGAACGTGGCCGGTGCATCGGGCACCATCGGCACCCAGCGCGCAGCACGAGCGACAGCCGACGGCTACACCTTGCTGTTCGCGGTGGCCAGCCCGATCAACGTGGCCCCGCTGGTCAAGCCGTCCATCGTGCGCTATGACGCGCTGAAGGACTTCGTGCCCGTGGCCACGGTGGCCAGCTCGCCCTTCGTGCTCATCGGCAGTCCCCAACTGGGTGCCAACAGCACCACCGAGGTGCTGAGCATGGCGCGCCAGGCGCCCGGCAGGCTCAACTACGGCACCGATGGCGTCGGCACCTCCATGCACCTGACCGCCGAGATCATCAAACTCGCGGCCGGCGTGGACATCCAGCATGTGCCTTTCCGCAACGGCCCTCAGGTGCTCACCGACGTGTCGGCCGGCCGTGTCGAACTGGCCGTCATGCCGCTGTCGCTGGCCCAGCCCTTCATTGCCGACAACAAGGTCAAGGCCTACGGCGTGACCTCGCAGAAGCGCTGGGACTCGATGCCCAACATCCCGGCGCTGGCCGAGACCGCAGGCCTGCAATCGGTCGATGTCGACTCATGGTACGGCCTGCTGGCCCCGGCCGGCACGCCGACGCCGGTGGTCAACCGTCTGGCCAGCACGCTGGGCGATCTGCTCAAGGACCCCGCCCTGACCGGCAAGATGCAGACCGCCGGCCTGGCCCCTCTGTTCGTCGAGCGCGAGGCCTTTGCCCAGCTGCTGCAACGCGAGCGCGACACCCTGGCCGCTGCCGTCAAGGCCGCAGCCATTCAACCCGAGTGACACACGCCCGCGCCATCCCCGCCCGCGGGTCGACGCCATGACCCTGCTGGCCTGGTTCACCGTGGCGCTGGCCGGCCTGGCCATCGGCGCCACGTCCATCGGCGGCGTTCTGGTCGTGCCGGCCATCACCGCCTGGCTGGATGTGCCCTTGCCTGAGGCCATCGCGGCATCCAGTCTCGCCTTCCTGGTCACCGGCCTGATCACCGTGCTGTCCTGGCGAGCCCCACATTGGCGGCTGCCCCGGACCGACACGCGGCTGCTGGTGGGCGCCCTGGTGGGAGCCGCCGCCGGGGCAGCCCTGGCCGCCGCCGTGCCCGGATCCTGGCTGCGCGTGTGGATCGGTGGCCTGGCCCTGCTCTCGGGTCTGCAGGCGCTGCGCCTATGGCATCGCGGCGCACCGGCCGACACCGGCGCACTGCACCTGAAACCGGGCCTGGTGCTGCCGCTGGGTCTGCTGGTGGGAGCAGGCTCGGCGCTGTCGGGCACCGGCGGGCCGGTGATGCTGCTGCCCATCCTGCTGCTGATGCGCCAACCCATGCTGGCCTCGGTGACCACCTCGCAGGCCATTCAGATTCCCATTGCCCTGTCGGCCAGTGCCACCCATCTGGTGGCCGGCCGCATTGATGGCTGGCTGGGCGCCGGGCTGGCCGCCGTGCTGCTGCTGGGCGCACTGGCCGGCCGCGCGCTGGCCCGCCGCACCGGTCAGGCCCCTTTGCTCGCCCTCACCGGCATCGTGCTGGCCGCCACCGGCGTCTGGCTGCTGATCTTCTGAACACCATGAACCTGCGCGACGCCCTGGGCCGCAACGAACAGCTGCTGCTGCCCGAATACACCCTCATCGACGATGTGCCCCTGGCGGCGCACGCGGTGCTGATCCGCGACGGCGTGTTTGCCGACGTCGGCCCGGCCCACCTGCTGCAGCAGCGCCACCCTCAGCTGGTACCGACCGTGCTGCCGCGCCGGCTGCTCATGCCCGGCTTCATCGACACCCACCACCACCTGACCCAGTCCTACGGCAAGGCACTGGCCTTTGGAGAGCCGTCCGAAATCTTCCGTCGAATCTGGGTGCCATTGGAACAGCACCTGGACAACCGCGACCTGCACCTGTCGTCGCAACTGGCCTGCCTGGAGGCGCTGCGCGGTGGCTTCACCACCGTCTGCGACGCTGGCACCCGGTCAGATGCCGGACTGGACGCGATTGAGGCCGCGGTGCACAGCACCGGCATTCGCTGCGTGCTGGCGCGCACCTGCAACGACGCTGGTGCCGAAGCGGCGCAAGCAGCGGCCACGGTTCGCGCAGCCGAACAGCACCTGTCTGCCTCTCGACCATCAGGCCTGATCCACCCCTCGCTGGCGGTCTCGATTCCCGAGGCCGGCAGCGACACCATGCTCGCACGCGTCGCCCAACTGTGCCGCGAAGCCGGCGCTGTGTTCCAGGTGCATGTCAACGAACACCTGGCCTCCATCGAACGCTCGCTGATCGCCCGCGGTCATCGACCACTGGAAGTGCTGTACCGGGCCGAGGCCCTGGGCCCCGAACTGCTGGCCGCGCACGCGACCATGCTCACGCCCGGCGAACTGGTGCTGCTGCGCGACAGCGGCGCGGCCGTCAGCTACAACCCGGTGGCCAGCAGCTGGAAAGGCAACGCCGTGGCCCCGGCCCTGCAGATGCGGGCCCTGGGCATCCGCCTGGGACTGGGCACCGACGGCACGCGCAGCGATGCCTTCCGCCTGATGGACGCGGCCGAGACCGCGCAACGCCTGGTCTTCGGCCTGCCTGCTGGCGACTTCTCCTGCGGCGCGGGCTGGACCTGGCTGGCCATGGCCACCACCTGGGGCGCCGATGCCTGTGGCCTGTCGCGCACCACCGGGCGCGTGGCCGCCGGTCTCGCGGCCGACTGCCTGCTGATCGACCTGGACGTGCCCGAACTCGCGCCATCGTGGGACCTGGGTTGGGAAATGGTCCGCCTGGCCGGCCGCAGCCAGATCGAGGCGGTGATGGTGCAAGGACGCCTGCGCCTGTGGCAAGGCTGGCCGGTGGACTGGGATGCCCGCGCCCTGATGGACGAAGTGCGCGACCGCTCGCAAGCCGCGGTCAGCGCGGCGCCCATCCATCGTGTGCATCCGACATCAGCCCAGGCCAGAGCCGGCCTGGGCTGAACACCGCCGGAGGGCGGAGGGGCAGCCGCCTCAGTTGGGCAGCAGCACGCTGTCGATGACGTGGATCACGCCATTGCTGGCGCTGATGTCCGCGGTCACCACGCGCGAGTCGTTCACCTGCACACCGTCCTCGGTCTTGACCACCAGTGCCTGACCGGCCTTGGTCTGCACCTCACCGGCCTGCACCTCGGTCGACATGACCTTGCCTGGCACGACGTGGTAGGTCAGCACCTTGGTCAGGGCGTCCTTGTCGGCCAGAAGCGCATCCAGGCGATCCTGCGGAAGCTTGGCAAAGGCCTCGTCCGAGGGCGCGAACACGGTGAAGGGCCCCTCACCTTTGAGGGTGTCCACCAGCCCGGCCGCCTCGATGGCCTTCATGAGCGTGTTGAACTGCCCAGCCTGCGCGGCCGTTTCGACGATGGTGGATGCCTTGGCCTGCAGGGCTGCGAGACCCAGACCCATGGCACAGACGGTCGCAATCAAAGCTTTCTTCATGACAGAACTCCTCAGGTTTCAGAAATTGATCCGGAAAGAAGAGGCTGGCCAGCCACGAGTGTGTTGATGGCGCGCATGGAGCCCATGGCGCACACAACGAACGCATGGATGCAGATCGCGACCGCCAAGTTCCCGAAAAATACAAAGGCCCGCACAAGGCGGGCCTTCAGGCGGTCAACTCAGGCGATCAGGCGACCGTCTTGGCCGTCTCCACGTACTCTTCGATCTGGTCGAAGTTCATGTACTTGTAGATCTGGTCGGCCTTGGCCGTGACCACGCCGGTGGCAGCCAGGTACTCTTCCTTGGTCGGCAGCTTGCCCAGCCTGGAAGCCACGGCAGCCAGCTCGGCGGAGCCCAGGAACACGTTGGTGTTCTTGCCCAGCCGGTTCGGGAAGTTGCGGGTCGAGGTGGAGATCACCGTCGCACCTTCTCGCACCTGGGCCTGGTTGCCCATGCACAGCGAGCAGCCGGGCATTTCGGTGCGGGCACCGGCCGCACCGAAGGCGGCGTAGTGACCTTCCTTCATCAGCTCGCTGGCGTCCATCTTGGTCGGCGGGGCCACCCACAGCTTGACCGGGATGTCACGCGCACCACCCAGCACGGTGGCGGCCGCGCGGAAATGACCGATGTTGGTCATGCACGAACCAATGAAAGCCTCGTCGATCTTGGTGCCAGCGACTTCGGACAGGAACTTGGCGTCATCCGGATCGTTCGGGCAGCAGACGATGGGCTCGGTGATCTCGGCCAGGTCGATCTCGATCACGGCAGCGTACTCGGCATCCTTGTCGGCTTCGAGCAGGTTGGGCTTGGCCAACCACTGCTCGACCTTCTCGATGCGGCGCTGCAGCGACTTGGCATCCTGGTAGCCGTCGGCGATCATGTTCTTCATCAGCACGACGTTCGACTTCAGGTACTCGATCACTGGGGCTTCGTTGAGCTTGATCGTGCAGCCAGCGGCCGAGCGCTCGGCCGACGCGTCGGACAGCTCGAAAGCCTGTTCCACCTTGAGGTCCGGCAGACCTTCGATCTCCAGGATGCGGCCCGAGAAGACGTTCTTCTTGCCGGCCTTGGCCACGGTCAGGAGCCCTGCCTTGATGGCGTACAGCGGAATGGCGTGCACCAGGTCGCGCAGGGTCACGCCCGGCTGCATCTGGCCCTTGAAACGCACCAGCACCGACTCGGGCATGTCCAGCGGCATCACGCCGGTGGCGGCGCCGAAGGCCACCAGACCGGAGCCGGCCGGGAAGGAGATACCGATCGGGAACCGGGTGTGCGAGTCGCCTCCCGTGCCCACCGTGTCGGGCAGCAGCAAGCGGTTGAGCCAGCTGTGGATCACACCGTCGCCCGGACGAAGAGCCACGCCACCGCGGTTGCTGATGAAAGGCGGCAGCTCGCGGTGCATCTTGGCATCCACCGGTTTCGGATAGGCCGCGGTGTGGCAGAAGGACTGCATCACCATGTCGGCCGAGAAGCCCAGGCAGGCCAGGTCCTTGAGCTCGTCGCGGGTCATCGGGCCGGTGGTGTCTTGCGAACCCACGGTCGTCATCTTGGGCTCGCAGTAGGTGCCGGGTCGAACGCCCTGGCCTTCCGGCAGGCCACAGGCACGGCCCACCATCTTCTGCGCCAGCGTGAAGCCGGCCTTGGAGGCGGCGGGCGCCTGCGGCAGACGGAACACGGTCGAGGCGGGCAGCCCCAGGAACTCGCGCGCCTTGGCGGTCAGCGAGCGGCCGATGATCAGGTTGATGCGGCCGCCAGCGCGCACTTCGTCGAACAGCACGTCGCTCTTGAGCTTGAAGGAGGTGACTTCGGCGCCGTTCTTCAGGATCTTGCCGTCGTAGGGCAGGATGTCGATGACATCGCCCATCTCCAGCTTGCTGACGTCCACCTCGATGGGCAGCGAACCGGAGTCTTCCTGCGTGTTGAAGAAGATGGGGGCGATCTTGCCGCCCAGGGTCACGCCACCGAAGCGCTTGTTCGGCACATACGGAATGTCCTGGCCGGTGGCCCAGATCACGCTGTTGGTGGCCGACTTGCGAGAAGAACCGGTGCCCACCACGTCGCCGACGTAGGCCACAAGGTTGCCCTTCTTTTTCAGGTCTTCGATGAATTGCATCGGACCGCGTTTGCCGTCTTCCTCGGGCTTGAAGGCCGCGTCAGGACGCGTGTTCTTCAGCATGGCCAGGTAGTGCATCGGGATGTCCGGGCGGCTCCAGGCGTCCGGGGCGGGCGACAGGTCGTCGGTGTTGGTCTCGCCGGGCACCTTGAAGACGGTGACAGTGATCTTCTTCTCGACTTCAGGACGGCTGGTGAACCACTCGGCATCGGCCCAGCTCTTCATGACTTCCTGGGCCTTGGCGTTACCGGCCTTGGCCTTGGCGGCCACGTCGTTGAAGTAGTCGAACATCAGCAGGGTCTTCTTCAGACCCTCGGCCGCCACGCCCGCCACTTCGGCGTCGTCCAGCAGCTCGATCAGCGGATGCACGTTGTAGCCACCCACCATGGTGCCCAGCAGCTCGGTGGCCTTGGCCTTGGAGATCAGGCCCACCTTCTCTTCACCGTGCGCCACGGCGGCCAGGAAGCTGGCCTTGACCTTGGCGGCATCGTCGACCCCCGGCGGAACCCGGTAAGTCAGCAGCTCCATCAGGAAGGCTTCCTCGCCCGCCGGCGGGTTCTTGATCAGCTCGATCAGGGCAGCGACCTGCTTGGCGTCGAGCGCCAGCGGGGGAATGCCCAGGGCGGCGCGTTCAGCGACGTGGGCGCGGTAGTCGGTCAGGAAGGTCGACATGGCGTTCTCCGGTGGGGTGGGTATGGGTGGTTATGGTGATGGGGTCAGGCAAGAAACCAGCCACGCACGACCTCGGGCAACGGATGCCCGGTCTGGTGCGCGCGCTCGATCACTTGCCAGAAATAGCGGTAGCTGGCGCGGTCGTGCAGCCGGCCCTCATGCTGCACCGGCGCCCAGTCGGCGGCGGCAGCGGCTTCGATGATGACCACAGCAGTCTCGATCTCCGCCTCGGCAGGGGAGAACGCAGCCACGATGGGTCGGATCTGGTCCGGATGGATGCTCCACATGCGGGTGTAGCCCAGTTCGCTGGCCGCTTTTTTCGCTGCATCCTGCAGCGCAGCCAGGTCCCTGAACTCGGTCACGACATTGTGTGACGGCACCTTGCCGTGGGCATGGCAGGCGGCAGCCATCTCGACCTTGGCCCGCAACACATGCGGGTGGCAGAACTGGCCAGCCAGCGTCATGGCCGAGGCCGGAATGGCACCACCATGTGCCGACACAAAATCCATCAGGCCAAAGCTCAGCGAGGCCACACGCGGGTGCGCGGCAATGTCAAAAGCCCGGTGCACCGCAGCGGGTGACTCGATCAGCACATGCAGCGCAAGCGCGTCGGCACCCGCGGCGTTCAAGGCCGCCACTGCACGCGTCACATCGGCCACCGATTCGACCTTGGGCACCATCAGGTGACACAGGCGGGCTCCGGCGCGGCCGGCGATGGTGTCCACGTCCGCCTCGAAATGCGGGTGGTCGACCGGGTGAACACGGACCGCGACGCGGGCACCCGCGGGTGCACCCAGCGCCAGCTCGGTGACCAGCGCCGCATGTTCGGCCTCGCCACCCACAGGCGCACCGTCTTCGCAGTCGAGCGTGACATCGAAGACGCAGGTGCCGAACTCGGCCGTCAGTTCGGCCTGAAGCTGCAGGCTCTTCCTCATCCGCGCCTCGACCCCGCTGTAGTGGTCACAGACCGGCAACGCAAACGCGCCGGCCTGAGCCCCCACGAGGATGTCGCGCGGATGGGGTTTCACGAGGCAGTTACCAAGCGGTTACCAACTGAGGATCAGAGCAGATGCTTGACGCCGTCCTTCTCGCCTTCGAGTTCGGCCAGGGTCTTGTTGATGCATTCCTGGCTGAACTCGTCGATCGGCAGGCCCTCGACGATCTTGTACTCGCCGCCCTCGCAGGTGACGGGGTAGCCGAACATGACTTCCTTGGGGATGCCGTATTCGCCGTTGGACGGGATGCCCATGGTGACCCACTTGCCGTTGGTGCCCAGGGCCCAGTCGCGCATGTGGTCGATGGCGGCGTTGGCGGCCGAGGCGGCCGACGAAAGGCCACGGGCAGCAATGATGGCAGCGCCACGCTTGCCCACGGTGGGCAGGAACACGTCGCGGTTCCACTCATGGTCGTTGATGGTGTCCTTGACAGACTTGCCGTTCACGGTGGCGAAACGGTAGTCGGCGTACATGGTGGGCGAGTGGTTGCCCCACACGGCCAGCTTCTCGATGTCGCCCACGGCGCAGCCGATCTTGGCCGCGATCTGCGAGGCAGCGCGGTTGTGGTCCAGGCGCAGCATGGCGGTGAAGTTCTTGGCCGGCAGGTCCGGGGCCGACTTCATGGCGATGTAGGCGTTGGTGTTGGCGGGGTTGCCGACCACCAGCACCTTCACGTTGCGCGAGGCCACCGCGTTCAGGGCCTTGCCCTGGGCGGTGAAGATCTGGGCGTTGGCGGCCAGCAGGTCGGCACGCTCCATGCCGGGGCCACGGGGACGGGCGCCGACCAGCAGGGCGTAGTCGGTGCCTTTGAAGGCGGTCATCGGGTCGCTGTGGGCTTCAATGCCGGCCAGCAGCGGGAAGGCGCAGTCTTCGAGTTCCATGATCACGCCCTTGAGCGCGTTCTGGGCCTTCTCATCCGGAATCTCCAGCAATTGCAGGATGACGGGCTGGTCCTTGCCCAGCATCTCGCCGGAAGCGATGCGGAACAGCAGGGCGTAACCGATCTGGCCTGCGGCGCCGGTGACGGCAACTCGGACGGGCTTCTTGCTCATGGTGAAAACTCCAGAATGGACGTAAGGATGGATGGACCGGCGGGTCAAGCCCCGCCGCGGACGGTGTTTGCTCAGGGTTAACCCGAAAATTCCGGCACCGGCACAACCCATGAGTGTACCCGCGTTAACCCTGATCGGTCAATTTGTCTTATGTCTTATATAAGATATGATTGGTCTTCAGTAACGACCGCAGCACCACCCGGATCGACATGCCTTCCAGCACCGAAAACCTCAGCCCGACCAGCGAGCCAGCGCCCGCCGCAGAGCCTGTCGGCGCGGGCGACCCGGGGGCCATCGGAGCGCAGGCCGCCCCTGCGTTCAGCCCGCTGTACCAGCAGATCAAGACCCTGATCCTGCGCAGCCTGCAGGCCGGCGAATGGAAACCGGGCGACATGATTCCCTCCGAGCTCGACCTGGCCGCCCGCTACCGGGTGAGCCAAGGTACGGTGCGCAAGGCCATCGACGAGCTGGCCACCGACAACCTGCTGGTGCGCCGACAGGGCAAGGGCACGTTCGTGGCCACCCACGCGGAGCAGCACATCCAGTACCGTTTCCTGCGCGTGCTGCCCGACATTGGCGATCCGGCCAGCCAAGGCCCGGCCGAACGCAGCATCATCGAATGCCGGCGCCAGCGCGCACCCGCCGAGGTGGCCCGCTCGCTGGGTCTGCGCACCGGCGATGCGGTCATCCAGGTCAAGCGGGTGCTGGCCTTTGGTGGCACTCCGGCCATCCTGGAAGACATCTGGCTGCCCGGCCACAGCTTCAAGGGCCTGACACTGGAGACCCTCTCGACCGACAAGGGCCCCATGTACGCCCTGTTCGAAACCCGGTTCGGCGTGCGCATGGTGCGTGCCGTGGAAAAGGTCAAGGCGGTGGCGGCCGATGCCGACAACGCTGTCCTGCTGGGCGTGCCGTCCGGCCATCCGCTGCTCAGCGTCGAACGGCTGGCCTACACCTACAACGACGTGCCGATGGAGCTGCGCCGGGGCTTCTACCGCACGGAGACCCGCCACTACCACAACGAACTGAGCTGATGCATGCACCTGCCGGCCCGAGGTCCCGCCACGGGTCCGCAACGGGCTGACACCCGAGTGTCAGGCTCCGGTATGGTGCGTTGCAATAGAATCTGACACCTTGTGGTCCGGGTTACCAACCGGTTACAAGCACCCACTCTCAAGTCCTCCCACGGAAGAAAGTCCCACCATGACCGAGTTGACCCGAAAGCGGCCCGAGTTCCGCAACATCAACGCCTTCAAGGACCTGACCACCTACCGCCTGCCACCCGCCGGCTGGGTGTCGATCCTGCACCGTGTCAGCGGCGCCCTGATGTTCCTGCTGCTGCCCCTGATCGTCTGGATGTTCGACACCTCGGTGTCGTCCGAGCTCTCCTTCGAACGCTTCACCGCAGCCTTCGCTGCTGGTCTGGGATTCGTGCCGGGGTGGTTCTTCAAGCTGGTCGTGCTGGCCGTCATCTGGGCCTACCTGCACCACCTGATCGCCGGCCTGCGCCACCTGTTCATGGACGCACGCCACGCGGTCACCAAGGAATTCGGCAAATCGTCGGCCATCGTCACCCTGGTGCTGTCCATCGGGCTGACCGTGGTCCTGGGCGCCAAGCTGTTCGGCCTGTACTGAGCCGACTCCCAGACCAGCAACAAGAGGAACCCCATGTCCGTCAATTTTGGCTCCAAGCGCGTCGTCACTGGCGCCCACTACGGCCTGCGCGACTGGCTAGCCCAGCGCGTCACGGCCGCCCTCATGGCCCTGTTCACCCTGGTGGTGCTGCTGCAGCTGCTGTTCTCCAGCGGCCCGGTCGGCTACGACCTGTGGGCCGGCATCTTTGCCGCCCAGTGGATGAAGGCGCTGACCTTCGTGGTCTTTGTCGCCCTGGCCTGGCACGTCTGGGTCGGCATGCGCGACATCTGGATGGACTATGTCAAGCCCGCCGGCATCCGCGTCGTGCTGCACGTCTTCACCATCGTCTGGCTCGTGGGTTGCCTGGGCTGGGCTGTTCAAGTTCTCTGGAGGCTCTGATCCATGACCACCACCGCATCCCTTCCCAAGCGCCAGTTCGACGTGGTCATCGTCGGTGCCGGCGGCTCCGGCATGCGCGCCTCGCTCCAGCTGGCCCGCGCCGGCCTGAAGGTGGCCGTGCTGTCCAAGGTGTTCCCCACCCGTTCGCACACCGTGGCCGCCCAGGGCGGCATCGGCGCCTCGCTGGGCAACATGAACGAGGACAACTGGCACTACCACTTCTACGACACCATCAAAGGCTCCGACTGGCTGGGCGACCAGGACGCCATCGAGTTCATGTGCCGTGAAGCCCCCAAGGTGGTCTACGAGCTCGAACACTTCGGGATGCCGTTCGACCGCAATCCCGACGGCACCATCTACCAGCGTCCGTTCGGCGGCCACACCGCCAACTACGGCGAGAAGGCTGTGCCGCGTGCCTGCGCCGCCGCAGACCGCACCGGCCACGCCATGCTGCACACCCTGTACCAGCAAAACGTGGCGGCCCGCACCACCTTCTTCGTCGAGTGGATGGCCCTGGACCTGGTGCGCAACGCCGACGGCGACGTGCTGGGCGTGACAGCTCTCGAAATGGAGACCGGCGAGGTCTACATCCTCGAAGCCAAGACCACGTTGCTGGCCACCGGCGGTGCCGGCCGCATTTACGCCGCCTCGACCAACGCCTTCATCAACACCGGTGATGGCCTGGGCATGGCCGCGCGCGCCGGCATCCCGCTGCAGGACATGGAGTTCTGGCAGTTCCACCCCACCGGCGTGGCCGGCGCGGGCGTGCTGCTGACCGAGGGCTGCCGCGGTGAGGGTGCCTTCCTGGTCAACTCCGAGGGCGAGCGGTTCATGGAGCGCTACGCCCCCACCCTGAAAGACCTGGCTCCGCGCGACTTCGTCTCGCGCTGCATGGACCAGGAGATCAAGGAAGGCCGTGGCTGCGGTCCCAACAAGGACTACGTGCTGCTGAATTTCTCCTACCTCAGCGCCGACACCATCCACAAGCGGCTGCCTTCGGTCTACGAAATCGGGGTCAACTTCGCCAACGTCGACATCACCAAAGAGCCGATTCCGGTCGTGCCCACCATCCACTACCAGATGGGCGGCATCCCGACCAACATCAACGGACAGGTGGTCGTGCCCGACGGCAACGGCAGCCAGCAGATCGTCAACGGCCTGTACGCGGTGGGCGAATGCTCCTGCGTCTCGGTGCACGGCGCCAACCGCCTGGGTACCAACTCGCTGCTTGACCTGCTGGTGTTCGGCAAGGCCGCTGGCAACCACATTGTGGCCAACGTCAACCCGAAAGCCGAATTCAAGGACCTGCCCAAGGACGCGGCCGACCGCACCCTGGCCCGCCTGGCACGCCTGGACAGCTCCACCAGTGGAGAGTACGCCCAGGATGTGGCCAACGACATGCGTGCCACCATGCAGCAGCACGCTGGCGTGTTCCGCACCCAGGCCAGCATGGACGAAGGTGTCCGCAAGATCAACGCCATGCGCGAGCGCGTGGACGCGATCACCCTCAAGGACAAGTCCAAGGTGTTCAACACCGCCCGCATTGAGGCGCTGGAAGTCGAGAACCTGATGGAGGCCGCCCAGGCCACCATGACCTCGGCTGCCGCACGCCAGGAATGCCGTGGTGCCCACACAGTCAACGACTACGAGCGCCCGGCCGATGACGCCGAGTTCCCGCTGGGCCGCAACGACAAGGTGTGGATGAAGCACACCCTGTGGCACAGCGCCGACAACAGCCTGAGCTACAAGCCGGTCAACCTCAAACCGTTGACCGTCGAGTCCATTCCGCCCAAGGTCCGTACCTTCTGAGCGCCCCACGCACTGGAGTCCCACAAATGGCAAAACGCACCTTCAAGATCTACCGCTACGACCCGGACAAGGACGCCAAGCCGTACATGCAGTCCATCGAGGTCGAACTCGACGGCAATGAGCGCATGCTGCTGGACGCGCTGATGAAGCTCAAGGCCGTGGACCCGTCCATCTCGTTCCGCCGCTCCTGCCGTGAAGGCGTCTGCGGTTCCGACGCGATGAACATCAATGGCAAGAACGGTCTGGCCTGCCTGACCAACATGAACACGCTCAAGGGCGACATCGTGCTCAAGCCCCTGCCGGGCCTGCCGGTGGTGCGCGACCTGATCGTCGACATGACGCTGTTCTTCAAGCAGTACCACAGCATCAAGCCCTACCTCATCAACGAGGCAGTGCCACCGGCCAAGGAGCGCCTGCAGAGCCCCGAAGAGCGCGAAGAGCTCAACGGCCTGTACGAGTGCATCCTGTGCGCCAGCTGCTCGACCAGCTGCCCCAGCTTCTGGTGGAACCCGGACAAGTTCGTCGGCCCCGCCGGCCTGCTGCAGGCCTACCGCTTCATCGCCGACAGCCGTGACCAGGCCACCAGCGAACGTCTGGACAACCTGGAAGATCCGTACCGTCTGTTCCGCTGCCACACCATCATGAACTGCGTCGATGTCTGCCCCAAGGGTCTGAACCCCACCAAGGCCATCGGCAAGATCAAGGAAATGATGGTTCTGCGCTCGGTCTGAGCGCATGCATCCGACCGCCATGGACGCCAACGCCAGTGACGCCCTGCTCGACGAACGTGCGTTGAGCAAGCTGCGCTGGCGTTGCCGCCGCGGACTGCTCGAGAACGACCTGTTCATCGAGAAGTTCTTTGCCAGGCACGAATCTGGCTTGACTGTCAGGCAGGCTGAAGCTCTGGGGGTTCTAATGGACCTGTCCGACAATGATCTCCTTGATCTGTTGCTCGGCCGCAAGTACCCCGAGGGCGAGCTGGCCCGTGACGACGTCACGCAGGTGCTGGGCATGCTGCGTGCCGCCCGGCTACCCGATTAACCTCTACCAGGAATCCGCATGAAACTCGTAGACAACAAAGCCACCCTGTCGTTCTCCAACGGCAGCCCCAGCGTAGAGTTGCCGGTGTACGCCGGCAGCATCGGCCCGGACGTCATCGACATCCGCAAGCTGTACGCACAGACCGGCATGTTCACCTATGACCCGGGCTTCCTGTCGACAGCGTCCTGCCAGTCGGCCATCACCTACATCGATGGCGACAAGGGCGAACTCCTGTACCGCGGCTACCCCATCGAGCAGCTGGCCACCAACTGCGACTACCTCGACACCTGCTACCTGCTGCTCAAGGGCGAACTGCCCAACGAGAAGGAGCGTGCCGATTTCCACAAGCTCGTGATCAACCACACCATGGTCAACGAGCAGATGCAGTTCTTCCTGCGTGGTTTCCGCCGCGATGCCCACCCGATGGCCATCCTGACCGGCCTGGTGGGCGCGATGTCGGCCTTCTACCACGACAGCACGGACATCAACAACCCCGAGCACCGCGAAATTGCCGCGATCCGCCTGATCGCCAAGCTGCCCACCCTCGTGGCCATGGCCTACAAGTACAAGATCGGCCAGCCCTACATGTATCCGCAGAACAAGCTGAGCTATGCCGGCAACTTCCTGCGCATGATGTTCGGCACACCGTGCGAAGACTACGAAGTCAACCCGGTGCTCGAGCGTGCGCTCGACCGCATCTTCATCCTTCACGCCGACCACGAACAGAACGCATCCACCTCCACGGTCCGCCTGTGCGCCTCGTCCGGCACCAACCCGTTCGCCGCCGTGGCGGCAGGCGTGGCCTGCCTCTGGGGCCCGGCTCACGGTGGCGCTAACGAGGCCTGCCTGAACATGCTTGAGGAGATCCAGGCCAGTGGTGGCGTGGCCAAGGTCGGCGAGTTCATGGAGAAGGTCAAGGACAAGAACAGCGGCGTCAAGCTGATGGGCTTCGGGCACCGCGTCTACAAGAACTACGACCCCCGCGCCAAGCTGATGCAGGAGACCTGCAACGAGGTGCTGACCGAGTTGGGCCTGGAGAACGACCCGCTGTTCAAGCTGGCCAAGGAACTGGAGAAGATCGCCCTGGAAGACGACTACTTCGTGCAGCGCAAGCTCTACCCGAACGTCGACTTCTACTCCGGCATCGTGCAGCGTGCCATCGGCATCCCGGTGAACCTGTTCACCGGCATCTTCGCGCTGGCCCGCACCGTGGGCTGGATCGCCCAGCTCAACGAAATGATCGGCGACCCCGAGTACAAGATCGGTCGCCCACGACAGCTGTTCACCGGTTCGCCGCGGCGTGACGTGCCCAGCAGCTTCAAACGCTGATCCGGCCCGGCTCCACAAAAACCCGCCTCTGGCGGGTTTTTGTTTTCACGGGGCCAGGCATCGCGGTTAACGATATCTCAAGGCAAGTAAAAGAGGGAAAATTCACTTCGTCATCTCGAAACACGATGACCACACCATGAACGCCCCCGATCGCGCCTTTACCCGTCGCCTGGACCTGACCACGCTGCAGCTGTTCGTGGCGGTGTGCGAGCGTGGCAGCATCGGCAAGGCAGCCGAGCAGGAGTTTCTGGCCCCCTCGGCGGTCAGCAAGCGCCTGTCGGACCTGGAGGCCACGGTCGGCGCGCCGCTGCTGCTGCGTCACGCCCGGGGCGTCACGCCCACCCCGGCGGGCCAGAGCCTGCTGCACCACGCACGCTCGGTTCTGTTCAGCCTGGACAAGATGCAGGGCGAACTGTCCGAATACGCCCAGGGTGTGCGTGGCCACGTGCGGATGCATGCCAATATTTCGGCCATCGTGCAGTTCCTGCCCGAGGATCTGGGCGCGTTCATCCGCGCGCACGACGCCATCAAGATCGACCTGGAAGAACACCTGTCCACCGAGGTACTTCGGGCAGTGCAGGAAGGGGCCGCCGACCTGGGGATCTGTCATGTGGGGGTGGCCGGCACCGGCACCGAGCTTCAGACGCTGCCCTACCGACACGACCGGCTGGTCCTGATCGTTCCGACAGGACATCCGCTGACCGCGCACGGGTCCATCGCTTTCGCAGACAGCCTGGCGTTTGACCATGTCGGCCTGCACGCCAACAGCTCCATCTACCTGGCCATGAACGAGGCCGCCACCCGGGCCGGTCGCGGCATCCGCCTGCGCATACGGGTCACCGGGCTGGATGCCATGTGCCGCATGATCCACAACGGCCTGGGCGTCGGGCTGATGCCGCGCCGCGCCTTTGACCTGATGCACGGCGTCGGCGATCTGACCGCCATCGACCTGACCGACGAATGGGCCCACCGCCGCATTGACCTGGTGGCCCGCGACTTCTCCAGCCTGCCGGTCAGCGCCCGGCTGCTGGTGGACCACCTGTCCGCACAGGCAGGTCGGGCCGGCGCACAGGCCTAAAATTTCCCATCCCACAGGAGTACAAGCACCCATGGCACGCACCCTCTACGACAAAATCTGGGACGAACACGTCGTCCACACCGAAGAAGACGGCACCGCCGTTCTCTACATCGACCGCCATCTGGTTCACGAAGTCACCAGCCCGCAGGCCTACGAAGGCCTGCGCCAGTCCGGCCGCAAGGTCTGGCGCGTCAGCTCGGTGGTGGCCACCGCCGACCACAACACGCCCACCACCGGTTGGGAGCTGGGCTACGACGGCATCACCGACCCGATCAGCAAGGAACAGATCACCACGCTGGATAGCAACATCAAGGAATTCGGCGCTGCCGCCTTCTTCCCCTTCATGTCCAGACGCCAGGGCATCGTGCACGTGATCGGTCCCGAAAACGGTGCCACCCTGCCCGGCATGACCGTGGTCTGTGGCGACTCTCACACCTCCACCCATGGTGCCTTCGGCGCCCTGGCACACGGCATCGGCACTTCCGAGGTCGAACACGTGCTGGCCACCCAGACCCTGCTGGCCAAGAAAGCGAAGAACATGCTGGTCAAGGTTGACGGCCAGTTGCCCAGGGGCTGCACCGCCAAGGACATCGTGCTGGCCATCATCGGCAAGATCGGCACCGCGGGCGGTACCGGCTACACCATCGAGTTCGCGGGCAGCGCCATCCGTGCACTGTCCATGGAAGGCCGCATGACGGTGTGCAACATGGCCATCGAGGGTGGTGCGCGTGCCGGCCTGGTGGCGGTGGACGACAAGACCATCGAATACGTCAAGGGCCGACCGCTGGCGCCCACCGGCGTCGAGTGGGACCAGGCGGTGGCCTACTGGAAGACCCTGCACTCCGACCCTGACGCCAAGTTCGACGCGGTGGTGGAACTGGATGCCAGCCAGATCCTGCCCCAGGTGACCTGGGGCACCTCGCCCGAGATGGTGCTGGACGTGACCGCCGTTGTGCCGGACCCTGACAAGGAAAAAGACCCGAGCAAGCGCAATGCCATCGAGCGGGCGCTCACCTACATGGGCCTGCAGCCGGGCAAACCGCTGGCTGACATTCACGTCGACAAGGTCTTCATCGGCTCGTGTACCAACAGCCGCATTGAAGACATGCGCGAGGCCGCCGCCGTGGTCAGGAAACTCGGGCAGAAGGTGGCCGCCAACGTCAAGCTGGCCATGGTGGTTCCCGGCTCGGGACTGGTCAAGGAACAGGCCGAACGCGAGGGCCTGCATGAGGTCTTCAAGTCCGCAGGATTCGAGTGGCGCGAACCGGGCTGCTCGATGTGCCTGGCCATGAACGCCGACCGGCTGGAGCCGGGCGAGCGCTGCGCCAGCACCAGCAACCGCAACTTCGAAGGCCGCCAGGGCGCCGGCGGACGTACCCACCTGGTTTCCCCCGCCATGGCCGCTGCGGCTGCCATCCACGGCCATTTCATCGACATCCGGACCATCGCCTGACCCGATGGATTCCCCATCAGCCTTCATTGCCAGGAGCCGCGCCATGAACCGCTTCTTGACCACCACCACCATGCTTTCTGTCCTGATCGGGCTGGGAGCCTGCTCGACCGCATCCCCTGTGGGACAGGGTGCCCGCAATGCGGGTGAACGCGCAGGTCAGGGTATCGAGCGCGCGGGCCAAGCCGCTGGCCAGGGCCTGCAGCGGGCGGCCGAAGCCACCGGCAGCGGTCTGGGACGGGCAGCAGATGCCACGGGCCGCGCCATCGGCACAGCGGTGGATGCCACCGAACGCGGCGTCGGCACTGCCGTGGATGCCACCGGACGGGGCCTGCAGCGCGCAGGAGAAGCCACCGGACGCGGCCTGCAAAAAGCCGGCGAGAAGATTGAGGACGTCACCAAGTAAGCCCTCCGGGCACGACACACACCATGCAGAAATTCACCCTCCACACCGGCCTCGTGGCCCCCATGGACCGCGAGAACGTCGACACCGACGCCATCATCCCGAAGCAGTTTCTCAAGTCGATCCGCAAGACCGGCTTCGGCCCCAACCTGTTCGACGAATGGCGCTACCTGGACCAGCCGGGGCAGCCCGGTGTGCCCGAAAGCGCACGCAAGCCCAACCCCGACTTCGTGCTGAACCAGCCCCGCTACCAGGGCGCCTCGGTGTTGCTGGCCCGCCGCAACTTCGGTTGCGGCTCCAGCCGGGAACACGCGCCCTGGGCCATCGACCAATACGGTTTCCGCGCAGTCATTGCCCCGAGCTTTGCCGACATCTTTTTCAACAACTGCTTCAAGAACGGTCTGCTTCCCATCGTGCTCAGCGAGTCGCAGGTCGACCAGCTGTTCAACGAAGTGACCGCCTTCCCCGGCTACCAGCTGACCATCGACCTGGAACGCCAGGTCATCGTCAAGCCGCAGGGTGAAGAGATTCCGTTCGAGGTCAATGCCTTTCGCAAGTACTGCCTGCTCAACGGGCTGGACGACATCGGCCTGACCCTGCGCCACAAGGACAAGATCGAAGCGTTCGAGAAACAGCGCCTGGCCACGAAACCGTGGCTCGCCCACACGATGTGATCACCCCATCCACACACAAGAAGCCCTCATGAAAATCGCAGTTCTCCCTGGTGACGGCATCGGCACCGAAATCGTCGCCGAAGCGGTCAAGGTCCTCAATGCGCTCGACCTGAAGTTCGAGATGGAGTCGGCCCTGGTGGGTGGTGCCGCCTACGACGCGCACGGCCACCCGCTGCCCGAGACCACCCTCAAGCTGGCCATGGCCAGTGACGCGGTGCTGTTCGGTGCCGTCGGCGACTGGAAGTACGACAAGCTGGATCGCCCGCTGCGCCCCGAGCAGGCCATCCTCGGTCTGCGCAAGAACATGGGTCTGTTCGCCAACTTCCGACCCGCCATCTGCTACGAGCAACTGGTGGGCGCATCCAGCCTCAAGCCCGAACTGGTGGCGGGTCTGGACATCCTGATCATCCGCGAGCTGACCGGTGACATCTATTTCGGTCAACCGCGCGGACGCCGCGAGGCGCCGGATGGCGAGTTCAAGGGCGCGCCCGAAGCCTTTGACACCATGCGCTATGCCAAGCCTGAAATAGAGCGCATCGCCCATGTCGCCTTCCAGGCCGCCCGCAAGCGCAGCAAGAAGGTGACGTCGGTCGACAAGGCCAACGTGCTGGAGACTTTCCAGTTCTGGAAAGACACCGTGATCGAGGTCCATGCCCAGTACCCCGACGTGGCGCTCGAACACATGTACGTGGACAACGCCGCCATGCAGCTGGTCAAGAACCCCAAAGCCTTCGACGTGGTGGTCACCGGCAACATGTTCGGCGACATCCTGTCCGACGAGGCCTCGATGCTGACCGGCTCCATCGGCATGCTGCCCTCGGCCTCGCTCAACAGCCGGAACCAGGGCCTGTATGAGCCCAGCCATGGCAGTGCACCCGACATCGCAGGCAAGGGTGTGGCCAACCCACTGGCCACCATCCTGTCGGCTGCGATGATGCTGCGCTTCTCGCTGAACCAGGAAGAGGCCGCGCAGCGCATCGAGGCTGCGGTCAAGCAGGTGCTGGCCCAGGGCCTGCGCACGCCCGACATTCACAGCGAAGGCACGACCCGGGTCGGCACCGCCCAGATGGGCGATGCCGTGGTCAACGCGCTGCGCTGAATCCGGCCAGGCCAGGGCCCAGGGCGACCGCCAGGGTCAACACCAGTGGCCACCGGACTGTGCTGTTCCAGGGCCAGGCCGGCAGCCACTGGGCCAGTCCCCAGGCGAGGCCGGCCATGAGCAGGGCCACCACTGGAGGTGGCACCCCGTGCTCGAGCCAGGTCACTCTGTCACCACTGCGGTGCCGCTGGCCGATACCATCAGCATGCCGTTGCCCTGACCCAGCACCTCGTAGTCCAGATCGACGCCGACCACCGCATTGGCACCCAGCGCACTCGCCTTCTCCTGCATTTCGGCCAGGGCCATCTCGCGTGCCCGTTGCAGCTCCTTCTCGTAGGTGGCAGAGCGGCCACCGACCAGATCCCGGATACCGGCAAACAAGTCCTTGAACAGGTTGGCCCCCAGAATGGCCTCGCCGGCCACCACGCCGCAATAGCGGGTTATCTTCCGGCCTTCGATGGAGGGGGTGGTGGTCACGATCATGTGTGCTCCCGAGGTGGGTGAAGGTGCTGCTGCAAACGCTGTGTCATGGTACATCCGGCCACGCCGGCCCGCACACGACAAGTGCAGCAGATTGGCTCAGTGGGCCCCTGCGGACGGCGCTGCAAAGGCCCGCAGAAGCAGCGCATTCAGATCGTGCATGCCGCCCAGCGCCGGGCGTGCCGGTTCAAGGCCCGGTCGAAAGCCAAGATCGACAAAGCGTTGCAACAGCACCGGATCGCGGGTTACCAGATGCACCGGCACCTCCCAGTTCGCACCCTCACCGCTCACACTGGCCGCCGGCTGGTGGTCGCCCACCCAAAGCATCACCGCTTCGCGAGGCTCCGGAAGCTGCAGATAACCGCCCAGCCAGCGGTAGGTGTAGTCGAACATGCCGATGTAGTTGGGCAGCATGTCCAGCCAATCGACGTAGGCCGTCCGCAGGCGCTCGGTTTCCTCGGCACCGAACGGGTCTGGCGTCAGCAGGCGTTCCCAGTCGGGCTGGTAAGGCGGCACAGGACCGAATGGCAGGTGGCTGGTGATGGTGGGGAAAAACAGAAACCGAGGTGGGTCTTTTTCAGAGAGCGGATACAACTGGTTGAAGCGGGCCAGGCTGAACTGGTCGGGCACCTTCCAGTAGCCAAGTGGAGGGCCTTCGTACTGCAGGTCACGGGCATCCAGAAACAGGTCGAATCCATAGAACCGGCTTTCCGCCCAGTCCCAGCTCAGGGCTGGGTACAGACCCACAGTCTGGTAGCCGGCACGGGCAAACAGGCTGGACAAGGTAGGGCGCCGGGTGGTGAGCAACAGATCGTGGCGCAAAGGGTCGCTCAGATCGATGCCTGACAGCAACGACAGGTGGGAAAGCTCCGATGCCCCCGCGAACGTGGCAGCACGCACGTAGGCCGAAGCCACCAGGCGTCCGCTGCCGGCAATGTCTTTCGCCAGCTGCGACCTCGCCGGTGCCAGCTCCGGACCCGCACGCGGATGCTCGAATGCCATGGCCCCGTAGGATTCCAGGAAGATCAGCTTGAAATCGCGTCCACGCAATGACCCCAGTGCCTCGTCAGGCGGTGCCTTCAGGGCGTTCTCCAGCACCTTGGCCTCAGGCAGTGTCGACTCCACCCGTCCGGGCAGAAAAGCGGTGGCCAGCAGGGACGCCTGGCGCGCGTAGGTCGGCGTGATCGGATCGCTCACCAGGTGCCACGTCAGACCCGGGGCCCAGCCGCCGAGGTGGGCCACCACCGCCAGCGAAGCCAGTCCGGAAGGTATCCATGTCCACCGCTTGTGCAGGGCAAAAGGTGCCGCATCATGGGCCATCCGCGTCAACGCCCAGCGCACCAGCAGAAACAGGCCCAGCAACAGCAGCACCATACCCGCCAGGGACATGGCGCTTACCCACCAGGGGTGATCCCGTGCGGACACCCACAGGAAACGTGGAATCTGCTGCCCGTCCCAGTACAGGTTGACCGGCCGACCGAACAGGGTGGGGACCGTGACATTGGCGTAACGCCCCAGCAGCAGCAACATGAACACCAGGGACAGGCCTGTCAGCACACGGGCAGGCAGCTGCCCCCTCCAGGCCACAGCCCCCAGCACCAGCCACCAGATGGCCACAAACTCGGGCGACAGCCGGTGGTCGGGCAACACGCCCGGCGTCGGCCACCAGTTGCGCAGGCTCAAGGCCGCATTGAGCAGGGCCAGCGCCAGCAGAACCTTGAGCACATACATCCCGTTCATGCACCGAGCTCGCCGTCTCGCGGACGTGCCTGTCCTGCGATGTCAGCCCGGTGGGACACCCTGTGCAGACCCAAAGGAACGAAGTTGCCCCGACAAGACATGCGACGCAGTATGTCACCGGTCTGCCCAGCCGACGGGATGTCAGGCAAACACCCCCATACCACGCCAGAGCTTCAAGTCACCTGATAGCGACGCACAGCGGATTCATTCCAGTCGATGCCAGTGCCCGGCTCGTCACGGATGCGGGCACGCCCGTCGAGGATGTCGACGGGATGGCTCAATATGGGCGATGCCCAGTCCACGTACTCCAGCCAGTGGCGGGTGGGCGTGGCCGCCATCAGGTGAACACTGACCTCCGGAAACAGGTGGGTGGATATCGGCATGCCGGCCGCCTCCGCCAGCGCGGCGGCCTGCAACCAACCCGTGACCCCGCCGATCTTCATCGCATCCGGCATGCCAAGATCCGAAGCCCCCGCCATCAGGCAGCAGGCCATCTCCGCCGGGCCCCACCAGTTCTCGCCCATCTGGATCGGGCAAGCCGAAACCGAACGCACGCGCGCATATCCCGAATAGTCATGGGCAAGGCAGGGCTCCTCAATCCATTCGAGGCCCTCCCCTGACAATGCCCGTACACGCCGCTCAGCCTCGGGCACGGACAGGGCCTGGTTGTAGTCGGACATGAGACGGACACCATCACCGATGGCCGACCGCACAGCCCGCACGACCTGGATGTCGGTCGCCAGGTCCGGGTAGCCCAGCCGAACCTTGATGGCGGAAAACCCCGAGGCCACCAGAGAAGCGGCTTCAGCCGGTGCCAGGTCGGGCCCCATGAGCCCGAGTCCGCAACTGTTGTAGGCAGGAATGTCGTGCAGGCTGGCGCCCAGCAAGCGGGCCAGCGGCTGCCCCTGGGACCTGGCCAGGGCATCCCACGCCGCCATGTCGATGCCCGCCAGGGCCATGCCGACCACGCCCTTCGAACCCAGCAACCGGAACCTGGACTGCAGCTGGCGGTTGATGTCCAGCGGCGCCAGGTTGAGCCCTTCGAGCTGGCTTGCCAGGTTGTGCAGCAACTCGCACACCGGCTTGAGGACCAGGGGCGTGTAGCAGAAAAGGTAGGTGCGACCGGTCACACCTTCGCGGGTGTGCAGATCGATCAGGGCCAGCGGTGCCACACCTATCGTGCCGACACTGGTCTGCAAGGGAATCCGCATGGGAACCTGGACCCCACGAACAGCGAGGCCACGGATGGTGAGTTGCCCTGCATGATCCATGACCAACCTCCAGATCCGCAATGGAAGATCCGAAACCAAACGACCCACGCGCCGTGAAGCCACACCCCGGACGAATGCTACTCCCGCGGTGGCAATCTGAACAGCGCCGGAGGGCAGATCAAAGTTGGAACAGGGACGGTTCAGCGTCCCTTGCCGCCGGCCAACAGCAGCACGCCACCCACCACGATGGCCGCGACGCCTGCCCAGACAGGAATGTTGACGGTCTCCTTCTCCCGGATGGAAAGCTCGATCGGGCCCAGCTTCACCGCCGTGGTGTCCTTGGTGTAGCTGAAGCCACCATAAGCCAGGCCAAGCGCACCGGCGACGATGAGAGCGATGGCGACAAGACGGGTGGTGTTCAAGGCTGATCTCCCGTGGTCAATGGCAGGCTGCCGGGGGCTGTGGAAAGGAAAGCGCAGATCATGGACATTGAAACACAGGTGCGACCGCTGCCGCGCCGCCGCCAGCTAGGACAGCCTGGACAACAGCATCACGGTACGTGCATGGGATTGCCCGTGGAAATGCAGGATCAGCGTCCGCTGGAACACCGATCCCAGTTCGGCCACCATGGAGAACAGGGTGGCACACGCATGCAATTTCTGGGCATCCACCGGCCCCAGAATGTCCGCCACCGCCCTCTGTCCGGCGTGACCGTTGATGGCGGACAGGCAGTCACGAAGCCGGGGCCCCAGAACAGGGTGCGCCAGATAGGCGCGCGCCTCTTCAAGCCCGGAAATCGCATAGCGTACCGACAAGGCACTGGTGCCCAGACCACGCAGCTGGGGCAGCACATACCAGCTCCAGTGGGTGCGCTTGCTGCCCGTACGCAACTCAGCCAGCGCCTCTTCGAAGTTGGCCGACTGTGCCTGCACGAAGCGCTGCAGGTCAAATCGGTCTGCATCATCCGGGGCAGGCGTCGCCCTGGGTCCGGCGGGTGGTGGCGTGCTGGACATCTCGCTCCCTGGTGTAAGCCACACAAAAGACTCGATCCGCTAGAATAACGCGTTATGTTTGCCGCCCGCACGTTCACCTTGAACATCGCCCCCGCCGCCATGGTGGGTGTGGCCGCGCGCGCAACCTCCACCAAAACCACGACCATTAAGGGCTGATCCAGCCTGGTTCGTCGTGCGCCCTCCCCGGCCAGACGAGCCGGGTGCAAACAGTCCGGTCTGAACTGTTTCTTAACTTGAAAGGGCGTTTTCAAATGAGCAAGTTGGTAGGTCTGGTCGGCTGGCGCGGCATGGTCGGCTCGGTGTTGATGGATCGCATGGTCGAGGAAAAAGACTTCGATTTGATCGAGCCGCTGTTCTTCTCCACCTCCAATGCGGGCGGCAGGGCGCCCGCCATGGCGAAGAACGAAACCACGCTGCAGGACGCGCACGACATCGACGCGCTGCGCCGCTGCGAGGTCATCATCACGGCACAGGGCGGTGACTACACCAACGAGGTTTACCCCAAGCTGCGCGCCGCCGGCTGGAACGGTCACTGGATCGACGCTGCGTCGGCCCTGCGCATGGAAAAAGACGCCGTCATTGTGCTTGACCCGGTCAACATGCCGGTGATCAAGAACGCGCTGGCCAGGGGCGGCCGCGAGTGGATCGGCGGCAACTGCACTGTCAGCTGCATGCTGATGGGGGTGGGCGCTCTCTACAAGGCTGGCCTGGTGGAATGGATGAGCACCCAGACCTACCAGGCGGCCTCGGGCGGGGGTGCCCAGCACATGCGCGAACTGCTGACGCAATATGGCACGCTCAACGCCGAGGTCAAAGCCCTGCTGGACGACCCCAAGAGCGCCATTCTGGAAATCGACCGCAAGGTCATCGCCAAACAGCGCAGCCTCAGCGCCACCGAAACCGCCAACTTCGGCGTTCCACTGGGTGGCAGCCTGATCCCCTGGATCGACAAGGACCTCGGCAACGGCATGTCCAAGGAAGAGTGGAAGGGCATGGCCGAGACCAACAAGATCCTCGGTCTGGGTGAGCAGTTCGGCTCTGCACCGATCCCGGTCGATGGTTTCTGCGTTCGCGTGGGCGCGATGCGCTGCCACAGCCAGGCCCTGACCTTCAAGCTCAAGAAGGACGTGCCGGTGGCCGACATCGAGGCCATGATCGCCGCCGACAACCCGTGGGCCAGGGTGGTGCCGAACACCCGCGAAGCCACCATCCGGGACCTGACCCCCGTGGCTGTGACCGGCACCATGACCATCCCGGTCGGCCGTATCCGCAAACTGGCCATGGGACCCGAATACGTCGGCGCGTTCACCATCGGCGACCAGCTGCTGTGGGGCGCGGCCGAGCCGCTTCGCCGCATGCTGCGCATCCTGCTGGACGCCTGACCGACGGGTTCTGCCCCGGACCAAGACGGCCCGCCTCTGGCGGGCCGTGCCATATGTCACATCCGGGAAGGCTGTCATCCACGTTGCGCAGTCGCAACGTGAACCACCGGAGGACCACGACAGACGGTGGCCTTTGAAACTCAAGCGGATTCTCAGCTTGTCACTGTAATGCGTTGATGCTATGGTCATTTCTCGGTCTATAACGTCGAGGTGCCCGTGCCCAGCCCCATCCGCTCCAACTCTTCCCGGCAGCCTGCCCGGCCCCCTGCGCAGCGCAGCCAGGGAAGTCTCGCCCGCCTGCATGCCGTTGCGGCGGCCGCCGTCCTGTGCACCAGCCTTGCCATGGCCCCGGATGCGCATGCGCTGGCGCTGGGCCGTATCGTCGTGCAATCGGCCCTGGGTGAACCCCTGCGTGCGCAGATCGACGTTCCGGAAATCGACGCGGCCGAGGCCGAGAGTCTGAGGGTGACCCTGGGCTCCCAGGAAGCCTACCGAGCAGCCGGAATGGACCTGAACCCGGCACTGTTCAACCTCCAGGTGACCCTGCAGCGCCGCCCCAACGGCACGGCCTACCTGCAGCTGAGCAGCCCGCGTCCCATCAACGAGCCGTTCCTTGACCTGATCATCGAAGCCAACTGGGCCTCCGGCAGGCTGGTGCGCGACTACACCCTGCTGTTCGATCCTCCACGCACGCCCGCCCCGGCACCGACACCGCTGCCCCCCGCAGCGAGCGCGCCCCCGGCAACACCAGCACCTGCCGCCAGGCCTGCTCCGGCTCCGAGTGCAGTTGTGCCTCCGTCTGCGGCCCCCGCGCCAGCGCCAGCAGCAGCGGCCCCGGCTCCCGCACCTGCGCCGGCTGCCGAAGCACCTGCGGAACAGGTGCGCGTGCAGCGTGGTGACACCGCTGGCCGTATCGCGGCAGCCAATCTGCCCGCCAACGTCTCGCTAGACCAGATGCTGGTGGCCATGCTTCGGTCCAACCCGCAGGCCTTCATCAACAACAACGTCAACCGGGTGCGTGCCGGTGCGGTGATCAACCTGCCAGGGGCCGACGAAGCCGCTGCCGTGAGTGCGGGCGAAGCCCGCCAGATCATCGCCGCCCAGGCGCGCGACTTCAATGAATTCCGCAGCCGCCTGGCTGCCAGGGTGCCTGATGCGGGCGTGGGCGCCGCCGACCGCGAAGCCGCCGGCCAGGTGCAGGCCGAAGTTCAGGAAACGCGGCCCCAGGAGGCCTCGCCCGACCGGCTGACGCTGGCCCGCCCCGAGCAGGCCGGCCAGGAAGCGCAAATCGCCCAGGCCCGTCAGGCCCAGGAAGAAGCCACGCGCGTGGCCGAACTCTCGCGCAACATTGAGGAGCTCAATCGCCTCGGAACGGCCGCGCCAGCGGCCACTCCAGCGGCGCCTGCCGCCGCGGCGCCTGCTGCGCCGGGAGCGCCTGCAGGCGAGTCCGCCGCTCCCGGTGTGACCGCGCCACCAGCAGTGGCGCCCGCTGCCGATGCAGCGGCCAGCCCTGCCGCCCTGCCGGCCGAGCCGGTCGAAGGCGAGCCGGCAACAACACCTGCTGCAGCTGCCGAGCCGGCACCGGAACCCGCGCCCGCTCCGGCTGCCCCCCCACCTCCACCCCCAGCCCCTCTGCCCGAAGAGCCCGGCCTGGTGGCCCGCCTGATGGAGAACCCGCTGGTCCTGCCGCTGGCCGGTGGCCTGCTGGCCCTGCTGGCCGGTCTCGGCATCTACCGTGTCCGTCAGCGCAAGAAGGCCGCCAGTGTCGACAGCTCCTTCCTCGAGAGCCGGCTGCAGCCCGACTCCTTCTTCGGCTCCAGTGGTGGCCAGCGCATCGACACCGCCGAATCCGCGGCCTCAGGGTCATCCATGGTCTATTCGCCCAGCCAGCTTGATGCCGCCGGCGACGTGGATCCGGTGGCCGAGGCCGACGTCTACCTGGCCTACGGCCGGGACCTCCAGGCCGAAGAGATCCTCAAGGAGGCGATGCGTTCGACCCCGACGCGCGTGGCCATTCACAACAAGCTGCTGGAGATCTACGCCAAGCGGCGCGACGCCAAGGCCTTCGAGGTGGTGGCCACCGAGGCTTTTGGCCTGACACAGGGCCAGGGCCCCGAGTGGGAACACGCCTGTGAACTGGGGCGCGAACTCGACGCCAACAACCCGCTGTACCAGCCTGGCGGTCGCCCGGCCTCGAAGGCGGGTGCGGAGCCTGCGGGTCCGGCTGGTGTACCGGTGAATACCATGCCCTTTGCACCCAGCACACTGGGAGCCACCGCAGGCGCAGTGGCCGGTGGGGCACTGGACCTCGACCTCGACTTCTCGCTGGACGATGCCACCCCGCCAGCCAACGACTCGATCGTCTCTGGCATGGACGACCTTGGCAGCACAGAGGCGCTGACCGCATCTCCGTCGGCCATGGCAGAGGCTGCGCCGGTGGCTGCTGACCCTGAAGGCCCTCCAT
>Ga0208242_100249_pt1 | contig 56548 bp, 52 predicted proteins | sample SubbioAug_CSW13A_FD_184825 | JGI IMG/M metagenome (GOLD analysis project Ga0208242, IMG submission 184825) | Serpentinite rock and fluid subsurface biosphere microbial communities from McLaughlin Reserve, California, USA - CR12Aug_CSW13A (SPAdes) | ecosystem: Environmental > Terrestrial > Deep...
CGGCTTGGCGGCGCGCGTCCAGCCGCAGGCCGGCGGCCTCCCATTGCAGGGTGGCGTCGCGCGCCGCGTCGGGCGTCCCGAGCAGCTGGCGCAGGTGCGGCATCCCCTGGGCGGCCAGGGCCTGCAGGCGTTGCCAGGCGGGGCGGTCTTGCGGAGGGCGGAACGGCGGCAGGGTCACGAGGCGCGGCAGATCTTGAGCATGTTGGTGCCGCCCGGGGTGCCCATGGGCTCACCGCAGGTGATGGCGTAGACATCGCCGGTCTGCACGATGCCGCGGGCCTTCAGGTGCTGCTCGGCCTGTTCCAGTGCGGTGTCGCGCTCGGCGCTGGTGTCCATCAGCAAGGGGCGCACGTTGCGGTAGAGCGCCATGCGGCGCTGCGCTGCCAGCTTGGACGTCACGGCGTAGATCGGGATGTTGACCTTGTGGCGACTCATCCACAGCGCGGTGGAGCCCGAGTCGGTGAGCGCGACGATGGCCTTGGCCCCCAGGTGCGAGGCGGTGAACAGCGCGCCCATGGCGATGGACTGGTCGATGCGGTGGAAGGTCTTGCCCAGGAAGTCGGACTCGAGTTCGTGGTGGTCGGCCTTTTCGGCGGCCTCGCAGATGCGAGCCATTTCCTGCACCGTCTGCAGCGGGTAGCGGCCGGCGGCGGTCTCGGCGCTCAACATCACCGCGTCGGTGCCGTCGAGCACGGCATTGGCCACGTCGCTCACCTCGGCGCGGGTGGGCACCGGCGCCTGGATCATGCTCTCCATCATCTGCGTGGCGGTGATGACGACCTTGTCGTGCTCGCGCGCCAGCCGGATCATGCGCTTTTGCAGCGCCGGCACGGCGGCGTGGCCGACCTCCACCGCCAGGTCGCCGCGCGCCACCATGATGCCGTCGGACACCTGCAGGATGTTCTCCAGCTCGGGGATGGCTTCGGCGCGCTCGATCTTGGCGATCAGCCCCGGCTTGTGGCCCGGCGGGCAGGCCACCTGACAGAGCTGGCGGGCCAGCGCCATGTCGGTGGCGTTCTTGGGAAAGCTCACCGCCACGTAGTCGGCCCGCAGGGCCATGGCGGTCTGGATGTCGGCCATGTCCTTGGCGGTGAGCGCCGGGGCCGTCAGGCCGCCGCCCTGCTTGTTGATGCCCTTGTTGTTCGACAGCTCACCGCCGATGGCCACCGTGGTGTGCACTGCGGCACCGTCCACCCGCGCCACCTTGAGCACGATCAGCCCGTCGTTGAGCAGCAGCGTGTCACCGGGTTTGACGTCGCGCGGGAGTTCCTTGTAGTCCAGCCCCACGCCCTCGGCGTCGCCAGGCGTGGTGCGCTCGGCGTCCAACACGAAGGGCGCCCCTTCCTGGAGCTGCACCTTGCCGTCGGCGAACTTGCCCACCCGTATCTTGGGACCCTGCAGGTCGGCCATGATGGCCACCTCGCGCCCGGCGCGCTGGGAGGCCTCGCGCACCAGCCGGGCGCGCTCCTCGTGGTCGGCCGCGGTGCCGTGCGAAAAGTTCAGGCGCACCACGTTCACCCCGGCGCGGATCATGGCCTCCAGCATGGAGGGGTCGCTCGACGCGGGGCCGAGGGTGGCAACGATCTTGGTGGCGCGCTGGGGCATGCAGGGGTCTCCGGGTGGATGGCGGGCGTCATTCGCCCATGGAGCTGGCGGATCAACCAGACATTATTCCAGTTCGGTCGTTCGCTCCCTTGAAAGCCGGGGGGTGCGGCAGTGAAAGTAATTCATGGACACAGGGCGCAGCGTGGTGGCCGGCCGTAAGTGTTTGCCAGAAGAATTTATTTGTCCTAGACAAATAAATGTAAAACTGCTAAATTTCACGAAATTCATGCGGTCAACTCGACCTCAACGACGCCAATTGTTTGGGAACCCCATGGCACGCCAGCACACGGAAGCGATCGGATTGGAGGCGCAGCAGCGCCTGGGCGACGCCGTCCTGACGGTGGCGCTGGCTTTGTACGCGGCCGGGGCGGTGGTCCTGGGCGTGTGGTTCGACAACCCCGCGATGCCGTGGGGGGCCGCGGTCCTGTGGGCCTTGGGGTTGTTGCTGCCAGGCCTGGCCGGCTTCTTGGTGTGGCGGGGCCGCCTGGTGGCGCGCCTGCTCATGGCCACATCGCTGCCCGCTTTGGTGGCGTTGCACATCCAGCTCTCGGCGGGCATGCTCGAATTCCACTTCGGCGTGTTCGTGACGCTGGCGCTGTTGCTGGTGTACCTTGACTGGCGACCGGTGGTGTGGGCGGCCGCCCTGTTCGCGGTGCACCACGTGGCGTTCGACCGGCTGCAGGCCATGGGGCTGGGTGTGTACTGCCTGACCACGCCCAATTTCCCGGTGATCCTGCTGCACGCGCTGTACGTCGTGGTGCAGACCGCTTTGCAGGTGGTGCTGGTGCACCGGCTGGCGCGCAGTGTGCGCGACAACGCCGAGGTCGCCTTGCTCGCAGGCCGCCTGCAGGACGGTGAACGCATCGTGCTGGACAGCGCGGCCCTGACGGTGCGCGCGCCGCTTGCGGTGCAGCTGCAGCAGGCCCTGGGCCGCATGGCGGCGGCGGTGTCGCAGGTGCGAGGCAGCGTCGAGAGCTTGCAGATGGCCAGCGCAGAGATTGCCAAAGGCAACCAGGACCTGAGCACCCGCACCGAGCAAACCGCCAGCAGCCTGCAGCAAACCGCGGCCAGCCTGGAGCAGCTGACGCAAACGGTGCAACAGAGCGCCGAGGCGGCCCAGCTGGCGCGTGACCTGGCGAACCAGGCGGCGGTGGCGGCTTCCCGCGGTGGGGCGGTCGTGGCGCAGGTGGTCACCACCATGGGTGAAATCGACCAGAGCAGCCGGCGCATCGGCGACATCATCGGCGTGATCGATGGCATCGCGTTCCAGACCAACATCCTGGCGCTGAACGCCGCCGTCGAGGCAGCCCGAGCCGGCGAACAGGGCCGCGGGTTTGCCGTGGTGGCTGGCGAGGTGCGCAGCCTGGCCCAGCGCAGCGCCCAGGCGGCCAAAGAGATCAAAGACCTGATCCTGGCCAGCGAGCAGCGCGTGCGCGATGGCAACGCCCAGGTGCACGAGGCCGGGCAGGCGATGGACGACATCGTGGCCAGTGTGGGCCGGGTGTCCGAGCGCATTGGCGAGATTTCGGCCACCGCGCAGGCGCAGAGCGGCTCGATCGCCGAAGTGAACGGCGCCGTGGTGCAGCTCGACCACATGACCCAGCAGAACGCCGCCCTGGTGGAGGAAAGTGCCGCCGCCACCGAAAGCCTGAAAGACCAGGCCGAACAGGTGCTGGATGCGATGGCGGTGTTCCGCCTCGGGGCCGCCGCGCAGGCGGGTCTCCCGCGCATCGGTCGTTGACAATCGGGGTTTTGCAACTGCAGCTTCGTCTCCCTCATGCCCTCCTTGTCCGCGCTGTCCCGTCTCAAGCCCCTCAAAGGGGTGCGCATCGTCAGCCTGGCGCTCAACCTGCCCGGCCCTGCCGCCCTGTGGCGGCTGCGGGCCATGGGCGCGCGCTGCACCAAGGTCGACCCGCCGGCCGGTGATCCGATGCGCCTGTACAGCGCCGCCGCGTTTGCCGATCTCTCGGCGGGACTGAAGGCGGTGACACTGGACCTGAAGGCGGCCACCGGCCAGGCGCGGCTGCACCGGCTGCTGGCCCAGGCCGATGTGCTGCTGACCTCGTTCCGCCCCTCGGCCCTGGCCAAGCTGGGGCTGGACGGCAAAAGCCTCAAACGCACCCACCCGGCGCTGTCTCTCGTCACTATCGTGGGGGCGCCCGGTGAGCGCGCCGAAGAACCGGGCCACGACCTGACCTACCAGGCCGAGGTGGGACTGGTGCCCGACCTGGCCCTGCCCCCCAGCCTGCTGGCCGACATGGCCGGGGCGCTGACCGCGACCGAGGCCGTGTTGCAAGCCGTGCTGGTGCAACGCCAGACCGGCCAGGGTGTGCGGCTGGAGGTGGCACTGTCGGAAGCGGCGCGCTGGCTGGCCCTGCCGCGCCAGTGGGGCCTGACCGCGCCCGGCCAACTGCTGGGTGGCGCGCACGCCGGCTACCGCGTGTACCCGTGCAAGAACGGCCGGGTGGCGCTGGCGGCGCTGGAGCCCCACTTTGCCGCGGCACTGGGGCGGGTGGTGGGCCTGGGCCCGCTCACGCCCGAGGCCTGCCTGCTGCCCGCCACGCATGAGGCGGTGGCCGCTTTCGTGGCCCGCAAAACCCGCGCCCAGCTGGACCAGCTGGCCACCCAGCACGACCTGCCCCTGCTCACCCTCCCCGCCTGAGGCGCAAAAAAACCGCGCCCGGCAAAACCGTGGCGCGGTGTGGTGGGGCGCAGCGGCGGCAGGGCCGGGCTGTCAGGCGCGCTTGGCCAGCACCTCGAACGCCGGCAGCGTCTTGCCTTCCAGCACTTCCAGGAAGGCGCCACCGCCGGTGGAGATGTAGTCCACGTCGTCTTCGATGTGGAACTTGGCAATCGCGGCCAGCGTGTCACCGCCGCCAGCGATGCTGAACGCCTCGGAGTGGGCGATGGCCGAGGCCATCATCTTGGTGCCACCGGCGAACTGCGGGATCTCGAACACGCCCACCGGGCCGTTCCAAACGATGGTGCCGGCGTGGGCAATGATCTCGGCCAGCTTGGCCGAGGTCTTGGGGCCGACGTCCAGGATGCGGTCGTGCGGGCCCACCTCGTCCACCGAAATGCGGTTGGCGCGGGCGAGCGCCGACACCTCGTCGGCCACCACCACGTCCACCGGCAGCGGCACCTCGGCGCCGCGTTCTTTCATGATGTCCATCACCTGCTGGGCCTCGCGCACCATTTCGGGTTCGGCCAGCGAATCGCCAATGCGCTTGCCCGCCGCCAGCAAGAAGGTGTTGGCAATGCCGCCGCCCACGATCAGCTGGTCCACCTTGCTGGCCAGCGTTTTCAGGATGGACAGCTTGGTGCTGACCTTGGAGCCCCCCACGATGGCGACCAGCGGGCGGCGTGGGTTCTCCAGCGCCTTGGTAATGGCGTCCATCTCGGCGGCCAGCAGCGGGCCGGCGCAGGCCACCGGCGCGGTCTCGGCAATGCCGTAGGTGGTGGCTTCAGCCCGGTGGGCAGTGCCGAAGGCGTCGTGCACGAAGATGTCGCACAGCGCGCCCAGCTTGGCAGCGAGTTCGGGGTTGTTCTTCTTTTCGCCCTTGTTCAGGCGGCAGTTCTCCAGCAGCACCACCTCGCCGGGCTTCACCTCAAACCCGCCGTCCACCCAGTCGGATACCAGCGGCACCTCACGGCCCAGCAGCTTGCCCAGCCGGCGGGCCACCGGGGCCAGCGTGTCCTCGGGCTTGAACTCGCCCTCGGTGGGGCGGCCCAGGTGTGACGTGACCATCACCGCGGCACCGGCGCCCAGCGCCATCTGGATGGCGGGCAGCGAGGCGCGGATGCGCGTGTCTTCGGTGATGTTGCCTTCGTCGTCCTGCGGCACGTTGAGGTCGGCGCGGATGAAGACGCGTTTGCCAGTGGCCTGGCCATTGGCGCAGAGGTCGGAGAAGCGCTGGAATTTCATGGCGTGTGTGTGGGTGGATGCGACAGGAAAAATCCCTCAACTGTACTGCAGCCGGCGCGCCGTCAGGCCGCGGCCAGCACGCCCAGCAGCAGTTCGCGCACCCCTTCCCACACGATCTGTACCCCCAGGCACAGCAGGATGAAGGCCGACAGCCGCAGGAAGATGACGGTGCCCGCGTCGCCCAGCGGCCGCAACAGCCGCTGCGCGTAGCGAAAGGCCAGGTAGAGCAGGGCACCGATGGCGATGAGCGCCAGCGCCCCGCCGCCCATGCGGGCCAGGGACAGCGCCAGCCGTTCGTCGGCCAGCGACACGCCCACCGTGATGGCCGCCGCGATGGAGCCAGGCCCGCAACTGACCGGAAAGGTGAGTGGGTAAAAGGCCTGGCGCCGCGCCATTTCGGGGGTGAAGGCCTCGGCCAGTTCGGTGCGGCTGTCGTCGCTGGCGTGGGAGGTGTTGAGCAGCCGCCAGGCCATGGACGCCACGATCAGCCCACCCCCCACCCGCACAATGGGCAGCGAGATGCCGAAGAATTCCAGCACATAGGAGCCCACCACCATGGAGCCCAGCATCAGCGCCACCATGTTGCGGGCGATGCGCCGGGCGAGCGCGGCGCGGGTGCCGGCCGAGGCCCCCTCGGTCAACCCCAGGAAGATCGGGGCGGTGGCGGCGGGGTTGAGGATGGGCAGCAACGCGGCAAAGGCGAACAGAAAGCTCTTGCCGGCCGCGCCCAGCAGTTCCAGGGTCATGCGGGGGCCAGGGGCGTGAAGTCCTCCCGTTCGGCAATGAAGTTCGGGCGCGGCGCCAGGCCGCAGAACGGCGCCACCGGCGTGTTGTGCATGCTGTTGAACACCAGGAACACGTTGCTGCGCGGCAGCGGCGTGATGTTGGAGCTGGAGCCGTGCATCACGTTGCACTCGAAGAACGTGACCGAGCCGGCCAGCCCGGTGGGCGCGGTGATGCCAAAGTCCTCCACCAGCTGGGTCAGGCTCACGTCGTCGGGCACGCCAATGTCCTGCTGCTTGAGCGAGGCCTTGTAGTGGTTCTCGGGGGTGGCGCCGATGCAGCTCACGAAACGCTGGTGCGAACCCGGGATGAGCATCAACGGCCCATTGTGGGGCGTGTTGGCGGTGAGCGCGATGGAGCAGCTCACCATGCGCATGGCCGGGATGCCGTCTTCCACGTGCCAGGTTTCAAAGTCGGAGTGCCAGTAGAACTCCTTACCGCGAAAGCCGCCCTTGTAGTTCACCCGCGACTGGTGGATGTACACCTCGCTGCCCAGCAGTTGCCGGGCAATCGCCACCAGCTTCGGATGGTGGGCCAGCTTTTGCAGCACGGCGCTGCTGCGGTGTACCGCAAAAATCGAGCGCAGCTCGCGGCTGCCGGGCTCGATGACGGCTTCGTCGGTGTCCTTGAGGGCTTCATCGGCGCGCAGGCGTTGCAGCTCGTCCAGGCAGGCCTGCACCTCGTCGGGGGCGAGCAGGTCGTCAAAATGCAGGAAGCCGTTGTCTTCGTAATGGTGCAGCTGGTGCGCGGTCAGCGGGCCGTGGTCGGCCTCGCCCCACACCACCGGGTCCTGCCGGCGGCTGATGAGGACTTCGCTGCCAAAGCGCGACGGGTAACGGTCGTCGGCACGTGGGCGGGCGAGTGCGGGGCTGGCCGCGCCCATGCCGGTCATTGAGGTCAGGGTCGTCATGCGGGGTCCTTTCAGTCGGCCAGCGCGTAGGCGCCGGTTTCGTCATGCACTTCACGGCCGGTCAGGGGTGGGTTGAACACGCACACCATGCGCATGTGCGTGCCCTTGTTGGCGCGCAGGATGTGGCGGTCGTGCTGGTTCAGGCAGTACAGGGTGCCCGGGCGGATGGGGTGGGTCACGCCGGTGGCCAGGTCGGTGATCTCACCCTCGCCCTCGATGCAGTACACGGTCTCGAAATGGTTTTTGTATTCGAACTCGTGCTCGGTGCCGGGCTTGATCAGGGTGTCGTTGACCGAGTAGCCCACGCCGGCGTCCTGGTAAATCAGGCGGCGGCTGTTCCAGCCTTCGGTGTCCACGTCGGCGGCGGTGCCGATCACGTCGTCCAGGTGTTTCACGATCATGTGTTTCTCCTTGGGTTGGGGGCGTGGTGGTTCAGGCCGCCTGGGCCAGCGCGGCTTCTGCGGTATGGCCATGGGCCGGCACACCCAGCACGGCGCGCAGGCTGTCCTCGATCACGTCGAGGCCATGGGCCAGTTCCTGCTCGGTGATGGTGAGGCTGGGCAGCAGCTTGAGCACCTGGTCGTCGATGCCGGCGGTCTCGATCACCAGCCCGCGCTCAAAGCAGGCCTGCGACACGCGGCCGGCCAGCGTGGCATCGCCAAACTCGATGCCCCAGATCAAGCCGCGCCCGCGCACCTTGGCCTCGGGGGCCAGGCGCTGGGCCATGGCCAGCAGCCGGTGTTCCACGAGGCGTGCTTTTTTCTGCACGCCGTGCGCCAGCGCCTCGGTCTCCCAAAAGGCGAGCGCGGCGGTGGCGGTCACAAAGGCCGGGCAGTGGCCGCGGAAGGTGCCGTTGTGCTCGCCGGGTGCCCACTGGTCCAGCTCGGGCTTGATCAGCACAAGCGCAAGCGGCAGCCCGTAGCCCGACAGCGACTTGGACAGCGTGACGATGTCGGGCACGATGCCGGCTTCCTCGAAGCTGAAGAAGCGCCCGGTGCGCCCGCAGCCCACCTGGATGTCGTCCACGATGAGCACGATGCCGTGTTCGGCGGTGATGCGGCGCAGGCGCTGCAGCCACTCCGCGCTGGCCACGTTCACGCCGCCTTCGGCCTGCACCGTTTCCACGATCACGGCGGCGGGCATGTCCATGCCGCTGCCGCTGTCCTTCAACAGGGCTTCGAAGTAGTCCAGCGTGTCGGTGTCGGCGCCCAGGTAGCCGTCGAACGGCACCGACGCGCTGTGGCCCAGCGGCACGCCGGCGCCTGCGCGTTTGAAGCCGTTGCCGGTCACGGCCAGCGCACCCAGCGTCATGCCGTGGAAGGCGTTGGTGAAGCCCACCACCTGCTCGCGCCCGGTCACCTTGCGGGCCAGCTTCAGCGCCGCCTCCACCGCGTTGGTGCCGGTGGGGCCAGGGAACTGGAACTTGTAGCGCAGGCCGCGCGGCTGCAGGATCACCTGGTCGAAGCGCTCGATGAAGCGCTGCTTGGCCTCGCTGTACATGTCCAGCGTGTGGGTGATGCCGTCGCGCATCAGGTAGCCCAGCAGGGCCTGTTTGATCTTGTCGGGGTTGTGGCCGTAGTTCAGCACGCCGGCCCCCGCGAAAAAGTCCAGGTAGCGGTGGCCCTCGGTGTCGGTCATCCAGGCGCCCTTGGCGCTGCTGAAGACGGCGGGAAAGCTGCGGCAGTAGCCCCGGACTTCGGATTCGAGGCGTTCGAAGGTGTTCATGGTGTGCTCCTTTTTGTGGCGTGATGGCGGCATACGCGGCCGCTCGGGGAATGGCGCTGCCACCGGGTCGGGCCCGGGCATGGCGTGGCGCCGCGACAGGGCGCGTTCAGCGCCCGCGGGGAGGGGTCAGCCCGGCACCAGGGCGGCGTGCGGGATCGGCCCGATGCGGTACAGCGGTTCGGCCGCGTGCCCGGCAGGGAACAGCTCGGCGGGAAAGTGGGGATGGACCTGACAACCCGTGCCCAGGGCGTGCGCGAAGCGGCGGAACAGGGCCTGCGAGGCGCGGTTGTCCTCGGCCACGGTGGCGGTGACCCAGCGCCGGCCGGCCTGGGCCGGCAAGGCCTGCCAGTGTTGCAACAAGCGCAGGCCCAGGCCTTGGCCCTGGCAGTCGGGGCGCACGCCCACCTGCCAGACGAATGCGGTGTCGGGCTCGCGCGGCGGGTGGTAGCCGATCACCGCGCCCACCAGCTCACCGCCGCGCTCGGCGACCAGGCAGGTGTCGGCAAAGTCGGTGGCCAGCAGCACGTAGGCGTAGGCCGAATTGGCTTCCAGGGTGCCCGTGGCGCGCACCAGCTGCCACAGGGCGGCGCCGTCGGTCGGGCGCGCGGGGCGAAAAGAAATCGAAGCGGATGGGGTGAGTCGGTTCCTGTCGGTACTGGTCATGCAATGGGTTGTTTCGGGTGGGCTGCCATCGCCGGCGCAAGCCATTGACCACAACCCAGACCACGTCAGCGCCATGGGCGGGCACCGCGGTCGGTCGGCCTGCGCACGGGGCGCAAGCCCATCAAAAACACTCAAGCGACCCGTTGGCCGTTGAACGATCGCCCGTTGCACAGCAGGGGGAGTGGCCCGACAGGCCGTCCCGGCAACAGGAGAGACCGGGACATGCCCGTGTCTTTTTTCAGAATAAACCGATGCGCGCGACGGCGCAACCCGTCTGCCTAGGCCGTGGCCTTGCCTGCCGGCGTGCTGTAGCGGCTGCCAGATTCGCCGAATTGCCGTCGTTTTCTCTATGGCAGCACCCCCCAGACAGCCGCCGCCTCATCGATAGCAATTATCGATTGGAAATGTATTTTCAATTGGAAATTTTGTTGCTTTCGGCCTAAACTGAGTGCTCGATACCCGAACAGGAGCCCACCATGGCACACCTCCGCTACGTGGCACGCACCCACCGCCGTACCCTCATGAAAACCGGCAGCTACTACGTGATGCACATCGTGGTCGCGGCCGCTGTGGCCTACGCCGTCACCGGCAACCTGTGGGCCGCGATGACGCTCAGCATCCTCGAGCCGACCGTGCAGGCCGTGGCCTATTTCTTCCACGAGCGGGCCTGGGCCCGCCGCGACGCCGCGGCGGTCGCTCCAGCCCAGACGACACCGTTGGGGGCTGTCGCCACGGTCCGTTAACATGGCGGCTGACGGCGGTCGTGGGCCAGGGGGCCGCGCCGCACGCCAAGGAGCGAAGACCGCCATGCTGGCCACATTGACACGCGGGGCCTTGGCCCTGACCTTGGCTGCCGCCCTCACCGGCTGCGGCTACAACGACTTCCAGCGCCTCGACGAGGAGACCGTCTCCGCCTGGGCCGAGGTGCTCAACCAGTACCAGCGCCGCGCCGATCTGGTACCCAACCTGGTGGCCACCGTCAAGGGCGAGGCGGCGTTCGAGCAGGACACGCTGGCGCGGGTGATCGAGGCCCGCTCGCGCGCCACCGCCATCCAGGTCACCCCCGAGATGCTGAACGACCCGCAGGCCATGCAGCGCTTCCAGGCCGCGCAGGGCGAGCTGGGGGGCGCCCTGAGTCGGCTGCTGGTGGTGGCCGAGCAGTACCCCAGCCTCAAGGCCAACCAGGGGTTCAGCGATCTGCGGGTGCAACTCGAAGGCACCGAAAACCGCATCACCGTGGCGCGCAACCGCTACATCCAGTCGGTGCAGTCGTACAACGTGCTGGCGCGCAGCTTTCCGACCAACCTCACCGCCATGGCGTTCGGCTACAGCCCCAAGGCCAACTTCAGCGTGGCCAACGAGGCGGCGCTGAGTGCGCCGCCCGCGGTGGATTTCGGGACGTCGAAGTGACCCGACCGGGCGGCTGGCGGGCCCGGGCCCCGTGGTGGCTGGCGCTGTGGTGGCCGTTGTGGCTGGGCTTGCTGGCCTGGCCGGCGCTGGCCCAGGCCGTGCTGCCGGTGCCCGCGCTCACGGCCCGGGTGATGGACCAGACCGCCACCCTCACCGACGCCGAGCGCCAGGCGCTGGAGGCCAAGCTGGCCGCCTTCGAGGCCGAGCGTGGCAGCCAGGTGGTGGTGGTGCTGGTGCCGACCACCGCGCCCGAAGACATTGTGGACTACACCCAGCGCCTGGGCGATGCCTGGAAGATCGGGCGCCGCGACGTGGGCGACGGCGTCCTGCTGGTGGTGGCCAGGGACGACCGGCGGCTGCGCATCGCCACCGCCCGGGCGGTGGAGGGCGCCATCCCCGACCTGGTGGCGCACCGCATCATCGAACAGGCCATCACCCCCGCGTTCCGCGATGGGCGCTACGCCGATGGCCTGAACGCCGGGGTGGACCAGATCCTGGCCCGCTTGCGGGGTGAGTCACTGCCCTTGCCGCCGGCCGCTGCCGGCACTGGCCACACCGGCAACGATGGGGCCGAAATCTGGGTCGACCTGCTCGTCTTCATCGGTTTTGCCGTGCCCATCATCGCCGCGGTGCTGCGCCAGCTCCTGGGCACCCGCCTGGGCAGCCTGGGCGCCGGGGCGGTGGCGGGGTTGCTGGTGTGGCAGTTCAGTGGCCTCTGGTGGCTGGGCATGGTGGTGGGCGTGTTGGGCCTGGCGATGAGCCTGTGGATGGCGCACTTGCCGGGTGCGCGGTCGTTCCCGCGCGGGGGCCGAGGGCCAGGCCACTGGGGTGGGGGCATGGGCGGGCGCGGCCCCGGTGGCTGGGGCGGCGGCGGTGGAGGGTTTCGCTCCGGTGGGGGCGGCGGTTTCGGCGGAGGCGGTGCCTCCGGCCGGTGGTGAGGTCGGCCGTGGCGGGGCGGCTCGCGCGGATGGTCAGGCACCTGTGGCTCGACGAGGCCGACAGCCGGCGCGCCGTGCCACCGGCAGCCGCGCAGCGCCTGGCCGAGCAGGTTGCCGCCAGCGAACGTCGCCACACCGGCGAGATCGGTGTCTGCGTCGAGGCCAGCCTGCCGCTCGACTGGCTGTGGCCGGTGCCCGACGAGGCGGCCGTGCCCGCGCTGGTGCGCCGGCGGGCCCTGTCGTGGTTCGGTCAGCTCGGCGTGTGGGACACCCCCGACAACAACGGCGTGCTGGTGTACGTGCTGCTGGCCGAGCGGGCGATCGAAATCGTGGCCGACCGTGCGCTGGCCCAGCACGTGCCCCCCGACGCCTGGGCTCCGGTGCTCGACGGCCTGCGTGCCGCCTGGCGGGCTGACGAGCCGGAACACGGGCTCGCGCAAGCGGTCGAAGCCGTGGGCCAGGTGCTCGAGACCCACTTTCCAGCCCGTACCGCACAGGAGCGCCCGAATGCCTTGCCCGATGCCGTCTGGTGCTGTTGACCCTGTGCCTTGTAGGCGTGCGGGTTTGTGCGTAAGGCAGCCCCTCGGCCGCCCCTCTACAATGGGTCCCCCCAGGCCGCCGCTTCACGATGCGGCGAAACATTTCACATAATGGGAATTGCCGCCATGTCGCAATCGAAGGAAGACAAGCGCGCTGAGCTCCGCCGCGCTGCACTCGAATACCACGAGCACCCCACACCCGGCAAGGTGGCCATCGCTGCCACCAAGCAGCTCACCAACCAGCGCGACCTGGCGCTGGCCTATTCGCCCGGCGTGGCCGCCCCCTGCGAAGAGATCGTGGCCGACCCGACCAACGCGTTCAAGTACACCAGCCGGGGCAACCTGGTGGCCGTCATCACCAACGGCACCGCCGTGCTGGGCCTGGGCGACATCGGCCCGCTGGCCGCCAAGCCGGTGATGGAAGGCAAGGGCGTGCTGTTCAAGAAGTTCGCCGGCATTGACGTCTTCGACATCGAGATCAACGAGAAGGACCCGGACAAGCTGGTCGAGATCATCGCGGCGCTGGAGCCCACCTTCGGCGGCGTGAACCTGGAAGACATCAAAGCGCCCGACTGCTTCTACGTCGAGCGCAAGCTGCGCGAACGCATGAAGATCCCGGTCTTCCACGACGACCAGCACGGCACCGCCATCGTGGTGGGCGCGGCCATCCTCAACGGCCTGAAGGTGGTGGGCAAGGACCCCAAGCAGGTCAAGCTGGTCACCTCGGGCGCGGGCGCCGCCGCCCTGGCCTGCCTGGGCCTGCTGGTCAAGCTCGGCATCCCGCGCGAGAACATCTGGGTGACCGACCTGGCCGGCGTGGTCTACGAAGGTCGCACCGAGCTGATGGACCCGGACAAGGCGGTGTTCGCCCAGAAAACCGAGCAACGCAAGCTGGCCGAAGTCATCGAAGGCGCCGACATCTTCCTGGGCCTGTCGGCCGGCGGCGTGCTCAAGCCCGAGATGGTGGCCAAGATGGCCGCCCAGCCGCTGATCCTGGCGCTGGCCAACCCCACGCCCGAAATCCTGCCCGAGGAAGTGAAGGCGGTGCGCGACGACGCCATCATGGCCACGGGCCGCACCGACTACCCGAACCAGGTCAACAACGTCCTGTGTTTCCCCTACATCTTCCGCGGCGCGCTGGACGCCGGTGCCTCCACCATCACCGACGAGATGGAGATTGCCGCGGTGCACGCGATCGCTGAGCTGGCCCAGGCCGAGCAGAGCGAGGTGGTGGCGGCGGCCTACGTGGGCGAAAAGCTGGCCTTCGGCCCCGAGTACCTGATCCCCAAGCCGTTCGACCCGCGGCTGATGATGAAGATCGCGCCGGCGGTGGCCGAAGCGGCCGCACGCAGTGGGGTGGCCCTGCGCCCCGTGGCCGACCTGGACGCCTACCGCGAGAAGCTGCAAAGCTTCGTCTTTGCCTCCGGCACGCTGATGAAGCCGGTCTACACCATCGCCAAGAAGGCGTTGCACAAACGCATCGCCTACGCCGAAGGCGAGGAAGAGCGCGTGCTGCGCGCCTGCCAGGTGGTGGTGGACGAAGGCCTGGCGCGTCCGGTGCTGATCGGTCGCCCCGCCATCATCGCCCAGCGCGTCGAGAAGTTCGGCCTGCGCCTGAAGGAAGGGCTGGACTACGACGTGGTCAACGTCGAGCACGACGACCGCTACCGCGAACTCTGGCAGAGCTACCACCAGCTGATGGAGCGCCGTGGCGTGACCGCGCAGCTGGCCAAGATCGAGATGCGCCGCCGCCTGAGCCTGATCGGGGCCATGCTGCTGCGCCGTGGCGACGTGGAGGGCCTGATCTGTGGCACCTGGGGCACCAACCCCATGCACCTGCAGTACATCGACCAGGTGATCGGCAAGCGCCCGGGGGCGCACTGCTACGCCGCCATGAACGCGCTCATGCTGCCGGGCCGCCAGGTGTTCCTGGTGGACACCCATGTGAACTACGACCCCAGCGCCGAGCAGCTGGCCGAGATCACGCAGATGGCTGCCCGCAAGGTCATGCGGTTTGGCATCACGCCCAAGGCGGCGCTGCTGTCCCATTCCAACTTCGGCTCGTCCGATCAGCCATCTGCCGTCAAAATGCGCCAAGTGCTGGCCATTTTGCGTGAACAGGCCCCCTGGCTGGAGGTGGAGGGCGAAATGCACGGTGACGTGGCGCTCGACGCCGAGGCCCGCAAGCGCATCATGCCGCGCAACGCCCTGGAGGGTGACGCCAACCTGCTGGTGCTGCCCAACATCGACGCGGCCAACATCGCCTACAACCTGCTCAAGACGGCGGCCGGCGGTGGCATCGCCATCGGCCCCATGCTGCTGGGTGTGGCCAAGCCGGTGCACATCCTCACCGCCAGCGCCACCGTGCGCCGCATCGTCAACATGACTGCGCTCACGGTGGCCGAAGCCAACGTGGGCCCGCGTGCCGTAGGCCAACCGCGCGAGTGAGCGCTCACCTGCCGGCCGGCTGACGCGCGTGTAGCACAGGCCGGCTGAAGCGTCCAGTAAGCCCCGCCAAGGGCCTGCCCGTCTGCGGCAGGCCCTTGCTTTTTGACCCCGCTTCGGGCACACTTGCGCCCTTGATTTCAGGGTAAACCCGGGAGGTGCCGGGGCCCTAGCTTCAGACGCAGGGGTCGGATGTTCCGTCAGTGGTCGTGGTCGGCGAAATGGGCCCGTTGGGCCAGTCTCGTCCTGTTGGTCGGGGTGGTGCTGGGCACCGGTGCGTGGTCGCGCAGTCCGTTGGACGGCCCGGTGGGCCAGAACGGGTTGCCGGTGGTTGCACTCGTGGCCCTGCCGCCGCAGGCCCAGGAGGTGTGGGGCCAGATCCACCGGGGCGGGCCGTTCCGCTACGAAAAGGACGGGACCGTCTTTTTCAACCGCGAGCGGTTGTTGCCACGCGAAAAGCGGGGCTACTACCGCGAGTACACGGTGCCCACGCCCGGACTCAAACACCGCGGCGCACGGCGCATCGTGTGCGGCGGCGAACGGCCCCAGGCGCCTGAAGCATGTTATTACACCGCCGATCACTACTCGAGCTTCCAGAAGATCGTGCAGTGAGCGGCCCCGGAATTATCAACTCAGACTTATCGGAAAGAAGCGCGGAGATGGACACACCACTTCGTAATGTGCGGACCAACATCGTGCAGTCGATTCGGGCTCACACCGTCAAGGACCTGGAAGACGCGGCCGAGCAACTGGGCCACCACTTCCTCTACGCCAACCTGGCCACGGCCCTGAACAAGCAGGACGTGCTCGATCTGATCGCCGAGCAGTACACGTTGCCGGTGCACAACGGCAAGAACTTCGATGCCCTGTACGACTGCATGACCGACGTGGTGCACAAGTCGGGCCCGCAGACCGGGTTCATCGTGGTGCTGGAGCACATCCCGACCAGCCCCAAGTTCGACAAGGAAGCGCGCGAGCAGCTGCTCGACATCTTCCGTGACGTGGCCGACTACTGGAGCGACCGCAAGGTGCCGTTCCGCTGTTTCTACTCGTTCTCGGTGGCCCGCGCCCCCAAGGCGGCCGACCTCGAGGCGCCGAGCGACGAGCCCCTGTTGACCGACAAGCTGGTGGACGTGAGCCCGCAGGCGCTGCGCATGAGCAGCCCCTTCAACGCGGGCTACTGGCTGACCGCGGCCTGAGCCGCGCCAGCTCCCGCCGCTGCACCGGGCCGTCCTGCGGGACGGCCTTTTGCATGGCTTGGCGCCCTGGCCGCCTGTGGGCGGCAGGTTCAGCGGGAGAGCGGCTTGAGGGCCTGGGCCAGTGCCACGTATTCGGCCACGGGCACTTCCTCGGCTCGGCGCTGCAGGTCGAAGGCCTCGGTGTGGCCGCGCTCGTCCAGCCAGCGGCCCAGGCTGTGCCGCAGCAGCTTGCGCCGTTGCGAAAACGCCACCTGCACCATCGTTTCCAGCAGGGCGGCGTCCAGCACGGGTGGCTGGGCCAGCGGCACCATGCGCACCACGGCGCTGTCCACCCGGGGCGGCGGGTCAAAGCTTTCCGGTGGCACGAACAGCACGTTTTCCATGGCGTAGCGCCACTGCAGCATCACGCTCAGCCGGCCGTAGTCGGCGGTGGCCGGTGACGCCACCATGCGGTCGATCACCTCTTTTTGCAGCATGAAGTGCTGGTCCTGCACCACGTCGGCCACGCCCAGCAGGTGGAACAGGATCGGGCTGGAGATGTTGTAGGGCAGGTTGCCCACTACCCGCATCGGCTCGGGGCGGCTCGCGGCCAGCGCGCGGAAGTCCACTTTCAGCACGTCCGATTCGACCACCCGAAGCTGCGGGTGGGCGCGCAGCCGTGCCGCCAGGTCGCGGTCCAGTTCGACGACGGTGAGCTCGCCCAGGCGCTCCACCAGCGGCTGGGTCAGCGCGGCCAGACCCGGGCCGATCTCGACCACAAACTGTCCCGGTCGCGGCGCAATCTCGCGCACGATGGCGTCGATGATGGCCGGGTCGGACAGGAAGTGCTGGCCGAAGCGTTTGCGGGCCCGGTGCGGGCCGCCAGCGGGCGCGGCGCTCACTGCAGCGGCTCGCGGTACTCGACGTAGGCACGGGCCCGCAGGTCGCTGGCCCATTCGTCGTAGGCGCGCTCGATCTTTTCTTCGCGCAGCACGTTGCGCACCCATTCGCGCTGGTCGCGCCGGCTGACTTCGGCCTGGCGCCGCTCCACCACCTCGATGAGGTGCAGCCCGAAGCGCGAACGCAGCGGCTCAGACACCTGGCCGGGCGCCAGCGCGTTCATCACCTGCTCGAACTCGGGCACGAACTGGCCGGGCGCGGCCCAGCCGAGTTCGCCACCCTGGGCGGCCGAGCCGTCCTGGCTCTGTGCCCGGGCCAGGTCCTCGAACTTGGCCTGACCGCTGGTGATCTGCTGGCGCATGGCCAGCAGCCGCTCCAGCGCCGCAGCCTCCGGCAGCTGCGCCGAGGGCCGCAGCAGGATATGGCGGGCCCGGGTTTGCGTGACGTGGGTGTCGGGCAGCTTGGGGTTGCGCTTGTCCAGCACCTTGAGCACGTGGAAGCCCGCGCCGCTGCGCACCGGTGCCGTCACCCCGCCCACGGGCAACGCCCGCGTGGCTTCGACGAACAGTGTGGGGTAGCGGTCGGCCGGGCGGGCACCCATCTGGCCGCCGGTCTGCTTCTCGGGGCCATCGGAAAACGCCTGGGCCAGTGTGGCAAAGTCGTCGCCGGCCTGGGCGCGGCGCGCGAACTGCTCGGCGCGGCTGCGCAGGCGGTCCACCTCGGCCGGGCTCGCGTTCTCGGGCACCGCCACCAGGATCTGGGCCAGGTGCAGCACCGCGTCGGCGGCGGTGCTGCCACCGGCGTGTTCGCGCAGGTAGGCGTCGATTTCCTGCTCGGTCACGCGCACCCGGTTGTCGACCTCGCGCTCGCGCACCCGCTGCAGCAACAGCTCGTTGCGCAGGTTCTGGCGGAAGCCGTCCGGCGTCAGGCCCAGGCTGGTCAGGCGTTCGCGCAGTTGCGGCACCGTCAGGCCGTTTTGCCGGGCGACGTTTTCTTCCGCGTCGTTGACGGTGCTGTCCTCGATCTTGAGCCCGATCTCCTTGGCCCATTGCAGCTGGGTCTTCTCGACGATGAGGCGCTCCAGCACCTGGCGCGCCAGCTCCTCGCGCGGGGGCAGGCTGCCGCCCTCGGGCGGCTGCACCCGGGCCAGCCGTGCCCGCACGTCGCCGCTGGTGATGGGTTCGGAGTTGACCAGCGCGACGATGTGCTCGGCCCCGCGCACGGCGCCGGTGGTGGGCAGGGCCGCGGCGTTGGCGCGCAGCGCCTGGGCCTGCGCCGGGCCGGCCAGGGCCAGCCACAGGGCGGCGGCCAGAAGCGTCGGTTTATTCATAGCGTTCGAAACGGCTCGGAGGGTTGATCTCTTCGCGCAGGTACTGGTAGCGCGGGATGTTGTTCTTGAGCGTCTGCAACGGGTTGGACCCGATGCGCGAGAAGCCCGTGAATTCGAGCTGGAACAGGATGCGTTGGTTCGCACTGCTGCGGCTTTGTTGCAGGCGCTCGAGCACGACGCGGCCGATCCAGCAGCCGCCGTCGTACTCCAGGCCGGCCACCAGGTCGACCACGCGGCGGTCCTGCAGGCTGTAGTTGAGGCGGCCGACGCTGTACCAGTGGCCCGGGCCGAGCCCACGGCCGGGGCCGGCGTCGGGCGATGCCGGGCCGAACAGGTCGCGCAGCGGCCACTGCCAGCCCAGGTCGATCTGCTCGCTGGTGTTTTTCTGCAGGCGGTAGGCCGCGCTGAGCACCCGGTAGTTGCCCGGCATGTAGCGCGCGCCCAGCGTGGTGCGCACCGATTCGCGGTCCTTGGGGTTGAACTGCACCGTGCCGTTGAACGACCACTGCGGCACCCAGTTGACGGTGGCGCCCACCAGCAGGTCGCTCACGCGGTCGGTGATGGGGGTGTTGTCGAGGGTGACGAGCTGGTCGCGCAGGCGCAGGCGCTGCGCCACGCCCACGCTGAGCAGTTCGGCGCCGGTCTGCGGGTCGATCAGGCGCGATGTCAGCCCCAGGGTGACCGAGCGGTTGTCGGCGATCCGGTCGTGTCCGCCATAGGGGTTGGCCGAGTAGATAGTCGCGAGGTTGAAGTCGTAGGCAGCGGTGTCGTACAGGGGCAGCGCCGACTGGTCGCGATAGGGTGTGCTGGCCAGGAACAGCCGCGGCTCCAGCGTCTGCTGCACCTGGCGGCCGAACAGCGTGGCGTCGCGGTCGAAGAACAGGCCGGCGTCCAGCGTGGCGGTGGGCACCGCGAAGCTGGCGCTGCGCTCGCCGTTGGCCAGTGGCCGCTCGAACTGGTAGTGCCGCGTGTGCAGTTGCAGGCCGGGGGCCACGAACCAGCCCGGGGCCTGCCAGCGCCGGCCTAGCTGGGCCACGGCCAGGCTGCGCGTGCCGTTGACACCGGCGGCGTTCATGGCCCGGTCCACACTGAACTGGGTGGTTTCGGCGAACAGCCGCCAGCGCCAGTTGTCCAGCCCGGCAAAGCCAAAGCGCCCGGGTGCGTGCCGCAGGCTCAGCGACGGCAGCCGGTCGTACGGCGCAACGATGGGGGCGTCCGGGTCCTGCAGCGTCTGCCAGCGGTAGGAGCCGGCGCTGAACGACCAGGCCCCCAGGCCGCCGTTGACCACCACCTCGCTGGGCAGCAGGCGCTCGGTCAGGGAGGTGCTGGTGCGCGGGAAGTCGCGCCAGTAGTTGTCGTCGCTGACGCGGTTGAGGTTGAGCCGCAGGCCCAGTGTCCCAAGCCCCGGCACGCCGCCGATGCGGTGGTCGTGCTTGAGCGAGCCGGCCCAGCGGTCTTCGTTGCGCAGGCGGTCCGACGGCATGAAGGCACCCCGCAGCGTGCCCGCGTACTCGCGTTCCAGGTAGCGGAACTCGCCGCCCAGGTCGACGCCGCGGCGGCTCATCACCGTCGGGTAGAGGGTGGCGTCGCGGTTGGGTGCCAGGTTCAGGTAGTAGGGCAGCGTCACTTCCATGCCGCTGCGGTTGTCGAAGTTGATCGTGGGTGGCAGCACCCCCGATTTGCGCCGGTCCGACAGCGGGAAACTGACCCACGGCGAAGCCAGGATGGGCACCCCCTTGAAATGCAGCACCCCATTGGTGGCGGTGCCGGTTTCCTCCACGTTGTCGAACTCGATGCGGCTGGCCGAGACCATCCAGTCGGGCATCCAGGCGCCCAGCGGCGGGCGCTGGCAGGTGGAGTAGCGCACATCGTGCGCCACCGCCACGTCCTCGTTGATGAAATCGATGCGGCTGGCGTCGCCCTGGCCGCCCTGCTTCAGGAACTCGAAGCGCGGCTGCTGGAACTGGCCTTCGAAAGTGTCGAGCTTGAGCGTGAGCGACGGCCCTTCGAACACGTTGCCCGCGCGGTTGATGCGGACGTGGCCCTCGGCGGTGGCGGTGTCTGTGGCGAGCTCGTGTTCCAGCCGGTCGGCGCGCAGCACCGTGTCGTGGCGCCGCAGCTCGGCGCGGCCTTCCACCACGGTGTTCACGCCGGTGCGGCCCGAAATCCGGTCGCCAAATACGAACGTGGGCGCGGCGCGGCCGGCCTCGTCGGGCAGCTTGTCCTGCAGCTGCAGCGACATCTGCAAGGGCAGGCCTTGGGCGGGTGTCTCGGCCGTTTGTGCCTGGGCCAGCGGCCACACCGAGGCGCACAGGCAGGCCAGCGCGGTCCAGCGGGGGGGCGGGACCAGGGCGCGCAAGGACTCGGGCAGGCGTGGCAACACGGGCATGGGTGGCAGCGGGACGGAACGTTCCACGGGCCGGTGGGCCAGACGCGGCCCGGGCCTCCGTAGAATAGGCGCCCATTATCCATGAGCCCCGGCCAGCCCACGGGGCGGCAGAACCGATGTCCACTCCCGAACCCGTCCCCACCCCCGGCATCGAATGGGCCGACCCGGCCCGACAGCAGGCCTTCAGCACGTGGCTGCAGGCCGAAGCGGCCCGGCACGCCCTGCGGCCCGACACCCTGCGCCCGGCCTCGGCCGACGCCAGCTTCCGGCGCTACTTCCGCGTCGACCGCGCCGCTGGCCAGGCCCCCTGCATCGTCATGGACGCCCCGCCCGACAAGGAAAACTGCCAGCCCTTCGTGCAGGTGGCCCGGCTGATGCACGAGGCCGGCGTGCGTGCGCCGCAGGTGCTCGCCTGGGACGAAGCCCATGGCTTCATGCTGTTGAGCGACCTGGGCGAACAGACCCTGCTGACCGTGCTCGACCCCGCACAGCCGGCCGCTGCCCTGCCCTATTTCAAGGACGCGGTCTCGGCCCTGCTGGCCTGGCAGCGCGCCTCGCGCCCTGGCGTGCTGCCGGCCTACGACGCCGCGCTGCTGCAGCGCGAACTGCAGCTGTTCCCCGACTGGTACCTGGCGCAGCACAAGGGCTTGGCGCTGGACGACGCCACCCGTGCCCTGCTGGACAAGACGTTTGCGCTCATCGTCGAGCGCAACCTGGCGGCGCCCAGCGTGTTCGTGCACCGCGATTTCATGCCGCGCAACCTCATGCTGCCGCGCGAAGGCTTCGATGCCGCCGACCCGGCCCGCCGCCTGGGCGTGCTCGACTTCCAGGACGCGGTCTACGGCCCCGTGACCTACGACATCGCCTGCCTGATGCGCGACGCCTTCCTCACCTGGGAAGAGGACATGGTGCTGGACGTGACCATCCGCTACTGGGAGCAGGCGCGCAAAGCCGGCCTGCTGGACTTCGACGGCTGGAGCGAGGACTTCGGCGCCTTCTACCGCGCGGTGGACTGGATGGCCCTGCAGCGCCACCTCAAGGTGGCGGGCATCTTCGCGCGCCTGACGCTGCGCGACGGCAAGCCCAAATACCTGGCCGATGCGCCGCGCTTCATCCTCTACATCCGCAACGCGGCGGCACGCTACCGCGAGCTCACACCGCTGTTGCGCCTGATCGACAAGGTGGAAGGCTGGGAGGCCGCCAGCGGCTTCGCCTACGGCCGGGTCTGAGCGCGGTCATGCCCCGCATTCACCACCCCGAAGCCCTGCAGCCCGGCCAGGCGCTGGCGCTGACGCCCGAGGGCGCGCGCCATGTGCAGGTGCTGCGCCTGCAGCCCGGTGACGCGCTCACTCTGTTCGGCGACCCGGCGGCGGGCGGCGAGTGGGCGGCCACCGTGCTGCGCATGGGCCGCAGCAGCGTGGAGGTGCAGGTGGGCGCCCACCACGCCGTGGATCGTGCGCCGGCGCGTGCCGTGCACCTGGCCGTGGGCATGCCCGCCAACGAGCGGATGGACTGGCTGGTGGAAAAAGCCACCGAGCTGGGGGTGGCCAGCATCCAGCCGCTGATGACTGAACGCACCGTGCTGCGCCTGAAGGGTGAGCGGGCCGACAAGAAACAGGCCCACTGGCAGGCCGTGGCCGTGAGCGCCTGCGAGCAATGCGGTGGCAACCGGGTGCCGGTGGTCCACCCCGTGCGCACGCTGGACGACTGGCTGCGCCAGGCGCCGCCGGCGCCGGGGGGGTGGCGGGGCGTGCTCTCGCTGGCCGACGGCTCGCAGCCCCTGCGTGCCGTGGTGCCGGCGGGTGAGGCGCCGGTCTGGCTGGTCCACGGGCCCGAAGGCGGCCTGTCACCGGCGGAGGAACACGTACTGCTGGCGCAGGGCTTTCAGCCCGTGACGCTGGGCCCCCGGGTGTTGCGGGCCGAAACCGCAGCCATTGCCGCGCTGGCGGCGCTGCTGGTCTAGCGCGCGGGCGGTGCGCTGGCCTGGAGCAGCTGCACCACCTCGCTGTCTTCCACCTGCGGAAAGTGGCGGTAAAACTGCCCCACGGCCTCGAAACCCGCGGGCGCCTGCAGGCACACCACCTCGTCGGCCAGCGGGCGGACGGTGGCCAGCGCCTCGCGCGAGGCCACCGGCACCGCACACACCAGCCGGGCCGGGGCCTGCTGGCGCAGGCTGTGCAGCGCGGCCACCATGGTGGCGCCGGTGGCCAGCCCGTCGTCCACCACGATCACGGTGCGGCCCGCTGGGTCGATGGGCGGCCGGATGGGGGTGTACTGCGCGCGCCGTTGCCAGATCGTCTGCAGCTGGCGGGCTTGTTCCTGCACCAGGTAGGGCGAGTCTGCACCCAGGGCCGCGGCGTGCGGGGCCAGGTAGGTCCAGCCACTTTCGTCGATGGCGCCCACGGCGAATTCCGGCGCACCGGGGGCGGTGAGCTTGCGCACCAGCACCACGTCGAGCTCGCCGCCGAGTGCGTCGGCCAGGACCTGCCCCATGGGCACCGCCCCGCGTGGAATGGCCAGCACCAGTGGGTGTTGGCCTTTGAAGGCGGCCAGCCGGGAGGCCAGCTGGCGGGCGGCGTCGGCGCGGTCTTCGAACATGGCGTTGGGGGTGCTACTTCCAGCGCACCGGTTCGATGGCCACCGAGCCACGGTCGCTGCTGAGGGTCAGCACGCCGTCGTGCACGGTGGCCTGCAGTTGCATGCTGCGTTCGGCCAGCGTGGCCAGGGCCTGTGCGCCTTCGGCGGGCAGGCGCCACACCTGCAGCTTGTCCAGTCGGGTCAGCTTGGTCTCGATGCCCTTCCACCACACCTCGGCGGCGTGGCCAAACGGGTACACGCGCACCGCATCGGCCTGGCTGCAGGCCTTGGCCAGGGGCTTGTCTTCGGGCTGGCCCACCTCGATCCACAGGCGTTTGCGGCCGGTGAAGTCGGTCAGGTGGGCGTCCGGGTCGTCGGGGTCCGACAGGCCGGCGCCGAAGGCCAGCGTGCCGTCGCCGCCACAGGTGTCCTGCAGCTCGTGCGCGTTCAGCGCCAGTGCGGCCAGCCGCACCATCATGCGTTCGTCGGTCTCGCTCGGGTGGCGGGCCAGCGTCAGCGCATGATCGGCGTAGTAGTTGTGGTCGATGTCGGCGACCTGCAGGTTCGCCTTGAAGATGGTGGATTTGAGGGCCATGCGGGGCTCGCGGGTTGGGTTCAGCGCAGGGCCAGAACGGAAGGGTCGGTGTGGATGAGCGCGAGCGGGTAGCGCCGCCCGGCCAGGTGGTCTTCGATGCACTGCAGCACCAGCGGGCTGCGGTGGCGGTCGGCGCTGGCGCGCACCTCGTCAGGGGTCATCCAGAGGGTGCGCACGATGCCATCGTCCAGCGCTTGGCCGGCAAGGGCCTCGCCCAGTTGGCCACAGAAGGCCAGCCGCAGGTAGGTGATGTCTTCGCCAGTGGCCGGGCGCTGGAAGCGCGACAGGTAGAGGCCCACCAGGTGGGTGGGCGTGAAGCGGTGGGCGGTTTCTTCCAGCGCTTCGCGTGTGCAGGCCTCCACCGGGCCCTCGCCCGGGTCCAGGTGGCCCGCCGGGTTGTTCAGGCGCAGGCCCTCGGGCGTGTGTTCTTCCACCAGCAGGTAGCGCCCATCGCGCTCGATGATGGCGGCCACGGTGACACTGGGTTTCCAACGTGCTTGCATATCCGGGATTATCGCGAGACCGGGAACGGCTCTTGCATGTCAGAATATCAGCGAAGACTGATGTTTCCGCGCGGAGTGGACAGGAGGGGGTGTCGTCTTCCGGACGCCAGGTGGGCCGCAAAACGGTTACGCTCCATGGGGAGACAGGGTTGTTCAGATTTGCAACGATTGAGGAGACACACATGCACATAGGGGTACCTGCCGAGACAGTGGCGGGCGAGACGCGGGTGGCGGTGACGCCGGAGACCGCGAAAAAGCTGGTGGCGCAAGGCCATGTGGTGCGGGTGCAGTCGGGCGCGGGCCTGGCCGCCAGCGCCACCGATGCCGCGTACCAGGCGGCCGGCGCCGAGGTGGTGGATGCCGCCGGGGCCTTCGGTTGCGAGTTGGTGCTCAAGGTCCGCTCGCCTTCGGCGGCCGAGCTGGCGCAGATGAAGCCCGGCACCACCCTGGTGGGCATGCTCAACCCCTTCGATGCCGAGGGCCTCGCCGCCCTGGCGAAGGCCGGCCTGACCAGCTTCGCGCTCGAAGCCGCCCCGCGCACCACGCGGGCGCAGAGCATGGACGTGCTGTCCTCCCAGGCCAACATCGCCGGCTACAAGGCCGTGATGATGGCCGCCAACCAGTACCAGCGCCTGTTCCCCATGCTGATGACGGCGGCCGGCACCATCAAGGCCGCGCGCGTCGTCATCCTGGGCGTGGGGGTGGCGGGCCTGCAGGCCATTGCCACCGCCAAGCGCCTGGGCGCGGTGATCGAGGCGTCCGACGTGCGCCCCTCGGTGAAGGAGCAGGTCGAGTCGCTGGGTGCCAAGTTCATCGACGTGCCCTACGAAACCGCCGAAGAAAAGGAGGCTGCCGAAGGCGTGGGTGGCTACGCCCGCCCCATGCCGCCGAGCTGGCTGGAGCGCCAGAAGGTGGAAGTGGCCAAGCGCGTGGCCCAGGCCGACGTGGTCATCTCCACCGCGCTCATCCCGGGCCGTGCCGCGCCCGTGCTCATCACCGAAGACATGGTGAAAAGCATGAAGCCGGGCTCGGTGATCGTGGACATTGCCGCCGGCAAAGGGCCGAACGGCACCGACGGCAACTGCCCGCTCACCGAGGCGGGCCAGACGGTGCAGAAGCACGGCGTCTTCATCATCGGCGAGACCAACATCCCCGCGCTGGTGGCCGCCGACAGCTCCAGCCTGTACGCGCGCAACGTGCTCGACTTCCTCAAGCTCATCGCCCCGCCGGCGGCCAAGGGCGAGCCGCCGGCCAGCCTGAAGGTCGATCTCGAAGACGACATCGTCGCGGCCTGCCTGATGACCCTAGGCGGCGAAGTCCGCCGCAAGTCCTGAGCCCTCGGCGAAGTCAAGCGCAAACAAAGCAAGGAGCCTCCCCATGGAAGCCATTTCTCCGGTTGTTTTCAACCTCATCATCTTCGTGCTGGCGATCTACGTCGGCTACCACGTCGTCTGGAACGTCACGCCCGCGCTGCACACGCCGCTGATGGCCGTGACCAACGCCATCTCGGCCATCGTCATCGTCGGCGCCATGCTGGCGGCGGCCCTCACCGAAACCCCGCTGGGCAAGACCATGGGCGTGCTGGCCGTGGCGCTGGCGGCGGTCAACGTCTTCGGCGGCTTCCTCGTCACCCGCCGCATGCTGGAGATGTTCAAGAAGAAAGAACGCAAAGCGCCGGCCGCAGCGGCCTCGGTCGCGCCCAGCAGCCTGCCCGCAGCCGAAGGAGCCACCAAATGAGCATGAACCTCGTCGTTCTGTTGTACCTGGTGGCGTCGGTGTGCTTCATTCAGGCCCTGAAGGGCCTGAGCCACCCCACCACCTCCATCCGCGGCAACGTCTTCGGCATGACCGGCATGGGCATCGCTATCGTCACCACCGTGGGGCTGATCGCCACGCTGGCCGACCAGATGCAGCTCGACACGGCCAGTGGCCTGGGCTACGTGCTCGCCGCACTGGTGGTGGGCGGTGGCGCCGGCGCCATCATGGCCAAGCGCGTGGAAATGACCAAGATGCCCGAGCTGGTGGCCTTCATGCACAGCATGATCGGTCTGGCGGCCGTGTGCATCGCGATTGCCGTGGTGGCCGAACCCTGGGCGTTTGGCCTGGCCGAAAAAGGCGGCGAAATCCCCTTTGGCAACAAGATCGAGCTGTTCCTGGGCTCGGCCATCGGCGCCATCACCTTCAGTGGTTCCGTCATCGCCTTCGGCAAGCTCTCGGGCAAGTACAAGTTCCGCCTGTTCCAGGGTGCGCCCGTCACGTTTGCGGGCCAGCACATGCTCAACGCCGTGCTGGGCATTGCCGTGGTGGTGCTGGGGGTCTACTTCGCCGCCACCGGCGACTGGACGGCCTTCTTCGTGCTGACCGCGCTGAGCTTCGTGCTGGGCGTGCTCATCATCATCCCCATCGGCGGCGCCGACATGCCGGTGGTGGTGTCCATGCTCAACAGCTACTCGGGCTGGGCGGCGGCCGGCATCGGCTTCAGCCTGAACAACTCCATGCTGATCATCGCCGGCTCGCTGGTGGGCAGCTCGGGCGCGATCCTGAGCTACATCATGTGCAAGGCCATGAACCGCTCGTTCTTCAGCGTGATCCTGGGCGGCTTCGGGGGTGAGGCGGGCACGGCGGCCACGGGCGGCGGCGTGCAGCGCACCGCCAAGAGCGGCAGCGCCGACGACGCGGCCTTCATCCTGGGCAACGCCGAGACGGTCATCATCGTGCCCGGCTACGGCCTGGCCGTGGCCCGGGCGCAGCACGCGGTCAAGGAACTGGCGCACAAGCTCACCGACAAGGGCATCACGGTGAAGTACGCCATCCACCCGGTGGCCGGCCGCATGCCGGGCCACATGAACGTGCTGCTGGCCGAGGCCGAGGTGCCCTACGACCAGGTCTTCGAGATGGAGGACATCAACAGCGAGTTCGGCCAGGCCGACGTGGCCATCATCCTGGGCGCCAACGACGTGGTCAACCCGGCCGCGCTGCAAAAGGGCTCCACCATCTACGGCATGCCGATCCTGGAAGCCTACAAGGCCAAGACGGTGATCGTGAACAAGCGCTCCATGGCCGCAGGCTACGCCGGGCTGGACAACGAGCTGTTCTACATGGACAAGACGATGATGGTGTTTGGCGATGCCAAGAAGGTCGTCGAGGACATGACCAAGGCGATTGAGTGAGTGTCGGTATGGCGGTGGCGCCCTACAGTTGGCGCCATCGCAGCAGAGTACGGAATTACTTGATAACGGGGTAATTCACGAAACGTTTGTCTACGTGCATTAAGATGACGGAAAACGCCAATAGAGCGTAGTCATATCCCGCTTAGCGGCGGGTAGCAAGTAGCAGGGAGGCCCGTTTGTGCGTTATTTTGCTCATTCCACATCCAATTCGGACCGTTCGGATTGGCAACTTCTGGCAGAGCACCTTACGAATGTCGCATTGCTGTCAGAACGGCATGCTGCGGTTTTCAGTGGACAGGAATTGGCCTGGGCCGCAGGGTGTCTGCATGATTTGGGCAAGTATTGCGACGATTTTCAACGTCGCATAGCGGGTAGTCACATTCGGGTAGACCATGCCACCCGTGGCGCAATGGTTGCCGTTGAGCGCTATGGACAGGCGGGCATCTTACTCGCCTATGGTATTGCTGGCCACCATGCAGGCTTGGCAAACGGCACGGACAGTGGTGAGCGAACGGCACTCAGTGACCGGCTGAAGGGTGTTGGATTACCGCTGCTGAAGGATGATTGGCTGCATGAGATCACCCTGCCGGAGCAGTTAACCCCACCCACGCTCGTTCTGCATAAAGAGCGCGCCATGTTCCAGTTCGCGTTCTTCGCGCGGATGTTGTTCTCGTGCTTGGTGGATGCGGATTATCTCGACACCGAGACCTTTTACGACCGTGTTGCGCTTCCCGGCCAGTCCAACGACCGCAGTAAATCCCGTGCGAGGGAATCACCGTCTCTGGAGTCGCTAAGCGAGCGCCTCGACGCCTATCTTTCCGGCTTTCGCGCCGATTCGCACGTCAATCGTGTTCGGGCGGACATCCTTGTCTGTACGCGCAAGGCGGCGACACAAGCGCCCGGTCTGTTTTCGCTCACAGTGCCGACAGGCGGCGGAAAGACACTGGCCTCGCTGGCCTTTGCGCTTGAACACGCCATCATGCATGGACTGCGGCGGGTGATCTTCGTCATCCCCTTCACCAGCATCGTCGAGCAGAACGCCGCGGTATTCCGAGCGGCGTTGGGCGACCTGGGGGAGGCGGCGGTACTGGAACATCACAGTGCTTTCGTCGCCGCGCAACTCCCTCGGTCAGACGCCGAGCGCTACCAGGCTCGGGAAAAGTTGCGGCTGGCGATGGAGAACTGGGATGCGCCCATCATCGTCACCACTGCCGTGCAGTTCTTCGAGAGCCTGTTCGCGGCGCGCCCATCGCAGTGCCGCAAGCTGCACAACATTTCCGGCAGCGTGGTCATCCTCGACGAAGCGCAGACCCTCCCTCTCAAACTGCTGCGGCCGGCGGTTGCGGCTATTGACGAACTGGCCCGTAACTACCGCAGCAGCATCGTCCTGTGCACCGCCACCCAGCCCGCGTTGAACGCGCCGGATTTTCGCGGTGGGCTGGAGAACGTACGCGAACTCGCCCCGAACCCGCCGGAGCTCTTCCGTAAGCTAGACCGGGTGCGCGTGCGTCACGTCGGTACGCTCGACGACGACGCGCTAGCGGCGCAACTCCGCCGTCTTGATCAGGTGTTGTGCATCGTCAACAACCGCCGCCACGCCCGCGCCCTGTATCAGGCGCTCGCCGACCAGCCCGGCGCGCGCCACCTGACCACACTGATGTGCGCCAAACACCGCAGCCAGGTGCTCGCCGAGGTACGGGTTCGCCTCAAGGCCGGCGACCCCTGCCGGTTGGTGTCGACCTCGTTGATCGAAGCCGGCGTGGATATCTCGCTGCCCACCGTCTACCGCGCCGAAGCCGGTCTGGACTCGGTCGCCCAGGCTGCGGGCCGCTGCAACCGCAACGGCGAGCGAACTGCAGAACTGAGCGAGGTACGCGTGTTCGCCACCGCCAACGGCGACTGGGCTCCGCCGCCGGAACTGCGCCAGTTTGCCCAGGCTGCGCAGGAGGTCATGCGTCAGCCGCAGTTCCGCGACGATCCGCTGTCGCCGTCCGCGATCGAGGCCTATTTCCGACTCCTTTACTGGCAGAAAGGCGACAAGGAACTGGATGCCGCGAACCTGCTTGGCCTGTGCGCGGAAAGCCGCATCGACTCTCTGCCATTGGAGACGCTGGCGGCCAAGTTCCGCATGATCGACACGGTGCAGATGCCGGTCATCGTGCCGTTCGACGACGATGCTCGTCGCGACATCGAAGGCTTGCGCTATGCGGAAAAGAGCGGCGGCCTCGCGCGCAAGCTGCAGCCATACCTCGTGCAATTGCCGCGCAACGGCTTCGACATGCTGCGCAAGGCGGGCGCGATTCAGCCGGTTGCGCCGGAGAAATGGGGGGAGCAGTTCATGGAACTGGTGAACATGGACATCTACAGCCGCGAGTTCGGTATCTGGTGGGAGGAACCCACGTTCATGGACTCGGCGAACACAGTCATTTGAGGGAGGGACGCATGAGCTTTGGAATCCGCCTGCACGTCTGGGGCGATCGGGCGTGCTTCACGCGGCCGGAAATGAAGGTGGAGCGGGTGAGCTACGACGTCATCACCCCGTCGGCCGCGCGCGGCATTCTGGAGGCCATTCACTGGAAGCCGGCAATCCGCTGGGTGGTGGATCGCATCCATGTGCTCAAGCCGGTGCGCTTCGAATCCATCCGTCGCAACGAGGTCGGTGGCAAGCTGTCACCGGGCAACGTGAGCAGGGCAATGAAGGCGGGCACCACCGCCGGGCTGGTGACCTACGTCGACGAGGACCGCCAGCAGCGTGCTGCCACGGTGTTGCGCGACGTAGCCTACGTTATCGAGGCCCACTTCGAACTCACCGACAAAGCCGGGCCGGACGATTCGGTGGGCAAGCATCTGGACATCTTCAACCGCCGCGCCCGCAAGGGGCAGCACTTTCACGCACCCTGCCTGGGCGTGCGCGAGTTTCCCGCCCATTTCAGCCTGATCGAGGACGGCCAATCGCTGCCCGACGCGCACCCCGAACGCGATGCGGACAAGGATCTGGGTTGGATGCTGCACGACATCGATTTCGCCAACGACATGACGCCGCGCTTCTTTCGCGCGCAGGTGAAAGACGGTGTCATCGAGGTGCCGCCGTGGCAGGGCGAGGAGGTCAAGTCATGATCCTGCAGGCGTTGAATCGCTATTACGAGCGGCTGATCGAGCAAAAGCCCGAGGAGGTGGCGCCCTACGGCTACAGTCCGCAGAAAGTGAGCTACGAGGTTGTCCTCGCGGCAAACGGAACGATCGTTGCAGTCAATGATATTCGCGTTACATCTGGAAAGAAGCCGCAACCTAAGTCGTTGGTCGTCCCTCAGGTACACCGCACATCAGGTATCGAGCCCGGCTTCCTGTGGGACAAAACAAGCTATGTTTTTGGAGTAAGTGAATCCAGTAAGCGCGCAGACAAGGAGCACGAAGCATTCAAGTCCTTGCACGAAAGGGCACTTTCGGGTGAAGAGGACAAGGGTCTGCAAGCCCTGCTCTCGTTTATTCGCAATTGGAATCCTGGTCAGTTCTGCACTCCCCTATTTGCCGATGAACTGAAAGACTCCATCGTCGTTTTTCGCCTTGAAGGGGATGGCTGTCGGTTCATCCACGAACGCGAGGCGGCGCAGAGAGTTTGGGCGCGTTTGTCTGGAGCAAGAACTGACGAGAAACCTCAGACAGGACTCTGCCTCGTTTCAGGGCAACTAGAACAGCTCGCCCGACTACATCCACCCATTAAGGGGGTCAGGGGGGCACAAACCTCTGGTGCTGCCATAGTTGCCTTCAACCATGATGCCTATCTCTCATACAAGGGCACCTTATCCAAAGCTGAGTCAAGCAAGAAGGAAAACAACACCGGCGCAAACGCGCCAGTCTCCGAGTTGGCGACATTTGCCTACACCACTGCATTGAACTATCTGCTTCGCAGTGGCGAACACAACCGCCAGCGCCTGCAAGTGGGCGACACCTCGGTGGTGTTCTGGGCCGAGGCCGCGGATGCCGCACAAGCGGCAGCGGCCGAGGACACCCTCTTCGCCATGCTTAGCCCGCCCGCCGATGATGCTTCGGAGGCGGCGCGCATACGCACCGTATTGGAGCGCGTCGCGAAGGGTCGCCCGATGACCGACCTCGCGCCCGGACTCGAACCAACTACCCGCATGTACGTGCTAGGCCTCGCACCTAACGTATCGCGGCTGTCGATCCGCTTCTGGCAAGTCGATACGTTCGGGAGCTTTGTTGAGCGTATCGCCCAACATGCTGAGGACTTACGTCTGGAGCCGCTGCCTTGGATAACAGCGCCATCAGTCTGGAGGCTCGCACTTATTACGTCCCCATCTCGATGGAGCGAACAGAAAAAGCGATACGAGCAGGACGCGAAGAGTATCCCACCCCAACTGGCGGGCGAGCTTCTCCGCGCCATTCTCAGCGGTGGGCCGTATCCACGCAGCCTGCTGGCCAACACCATCATGCGGTTTCGGGCGGACGGAGACCTCTCCGGTCTGCGCGTGGCCTTATGCAAAGGCGTTCTGGCGCGTGAACGGCGCCGGGACATTCGTACATCCGAGGAGGAGATCCCCGTGAGTCTCGACAAGCAATCCACTCAGCCCGGCTACCTGCTCGGGCGGCTGTTCGCAGTTCTGGAGAACGTGCAGCGCGCCGCCCTGGGCGGCCAGGTCAACGCCACGATCCGCGACCGCTTCTACGGTGCCGCATCGGCCACGCCGGCCTCGATCTTTCCGGTGCTGTTGCGCAACACCCAGAACCACCTCGGCAAGTTGCGCAAGGAACGCATTGGCCAAGCGGTGAACCTAGAGAAAGAGATCCGCGAGATCGTCGGCGGCCTGCCCGACCAGTTCCCGCGCAGTCTCAAGATAGAAGATCAGGGCCGCTTCGCCATCGGCTACTACCACCAGTCGAAGTCCTATTTCACGCGCCACGATGCGGCCGGGGACGCGGCCGCCGACGAATCCGCCGAACCCACCGACATCGAAACCGAAGGAGCCGACCAATGACCGCCATCGCCCACCGCTACGAATTCGTTTATCTGTTCGACGTCACCAACGGCAATCCCAACGGCGACCCGGATGCCGGCAATCTGCCGCGCCTGGACCCGGAAACCAACTGCGGCCTGGTGACCGACGTCGCGCTCAAGCGCAAGATCCGCAACTTCGTCACGCTGGACAAGGAGGGTACGCCCAGGTTTGCCATCTACATGCAGGAAAAGGCGGTGCTCAATAATCAGCACAAGAAGGCCTACGACGCGCTGGAGATCAAGCCGGAGGACAAGAAGTTGCCCAAGGACGAGGCCAAGGCACGCGAGATCACTGCCTGGATGTGCGCCAACTTCTTCGACGTGCGCACCTTCGGCGCGGTGATGACCACCGGCATCAACGCCGGCCAGGTGCGCGGACCGGTGCAACTGGCCTTTGCTACCTCGGTGGATCCGGTATTGCCACTGGAAGTCTCCATCACCCGCATGGCGGTCACCACCGAGAAGGAAGCCGAAGCGCAAAGCGGCGACAACCGCACCATGGGCCGCAAGCACATCCTGCCTTACGGGTTGTATCGCGCTCACGGCTTCGTTTCCGCCAAGCTGGCTGAGCGCACCGGCTTTTCCGATGACGACCTGCAATTGCTGTGGAACGCGCTCATCAACATGTTCGAGCACGATCGCTCCGCGGCGCGTGGCGAAATGGCGGCACGCAAGCTGATCGTCTTCGAACACGAAAACGCCATGGGCAACGCCCCGGCGCACATGCTGTTCGACGCGGTCAAGGTGCAGCGTGCCGAGGGCACGGAAGACCGACCCGCGCGCAGCTTTGCGGACTATCGTATTAGTGTCGATGTGCAAGCCATGCCCAAGGGCGTGAGCGTGCGCGAGCTGCTGTAAGCGAGTAGGCAGACCGGCGGGGGTGAGCCATGGAAGAGTCCTACGACCTCGTCCCCCTGTCCGCGCTGCAGCACTATCTCTACTGCCCGCGCCAGTGCGCGCTGATCCACGTCGAGCGCTTGTGGGCCGACAACCGTCAGACCGCGGAAGGGCGCTTGCTGCACGACCGCGCCGACACCCTGCAGATCGAGCGCCGCCATGGCGTGCGCACGATTACCGCGATGCCACTGTCCAGCACGGAAATGGGCATTGCCGGGGTGGCGGACGTCGTCGAGTTCAGGGCGAAAGAGGGGGACGAGCATCCCGTGCCGATCGAATACAAGCGGGGTCGCCCCAAGGCCCACCGTGCCGACGAGATTCAGCTGTGCGCGCAGGCGCTGTGCCTGGAAGCGATGTTCGGCTGCCGGGTAGAGGAGGGCGCCTTGTTCTACGGTCAGACACGTCGCCGCCAGACGGTGGTGTTTGACGCCGCGCTTCGTCAACTGACTCTGGAAACCATACAGGCCACACGCGAGATGATCCGCGCGGGGCAAACACCAACGGCGAACTATCTGGCGAAACGCTGCGACGCCTGTTCGCTAATCGAGCTGTGCCAACCCAAGCTGCTCGGCAAGGGGCGGGGCGTCGAAGCCTGGCTACGCGAGCAGATTGCGGAGGAACCCTGACGCATGCGCCGCCAGCTCAACACCGTGTATGTGACCACCGAAGGCGCGTGGCTGCGCAAGGACGGCGAGAACATCGTCATGGAGGTGGAGGGCGAAACCCGCGCCCGTCTGCCGGCACACATGCTCGACAGCCTGGTGTGCTTCGGCCGCGTGCTGGTGTCGCCGCCCCTGCTCGGCTATTGCGCCGAGCAGGGGATTTGCGTGAGCTATCTGAGCCCCAACGGCAAGTTCCTCGCCCGCGTGGAAGGGCCGGTTTCCGGCAATGTGTTGCTGCGCCGCGAGCAGTACCGACGAAGCGACGACGGGCCGCGCTGTGCCGCCATCGTGCGCAACGTTCTTGTGGGCAAGGTGCATAACCAGCGCGCCGTGGTGTCACGCGGACTGCGCGACTACGGCGACGATCTGCCGCCAGAGGCGCGCGACGCGCTCGCCCATACCGACAAGCGCCTGAAGCGCATCGGCGCGCGGTTGCTTGCCGAGGCACCGGTCGATGTACTGCGCGGCCTGGAGGGCGAAGCGGCTCAGGCCTACTTCGGCGTGCTCGATCACCTCATCCGCGTGCCGCACGCGGCAATGCGGTTCGGCGGTCGTAGCCGGCGTCCGCCCACCGATGCAGCGAATGCCTTGCTGTCCTTCCTTTACACCCTGCTGACCCACGATTGCCGCTCAGCACTCGAAACCGTGGGCCTCGACCCCGCCGTGGGGTTTCTCCACCGCGACCGCCCTGGCCGCCCCAGCTTGGCGCTGGATCTCGTCGAAGAATTCCGCCCTGTGCTCGCCGACCGCTTGGCCCTGTCGCTGATCAACCGCAAGCAGGTATCCGCACGCGACTTCACCCGCCTGGACAACGGTGCGGTGTTGCTGAAGGAGGACTCGCGCAAGACCGTGCTTACCGCCTATCAGGAGCGCAAGCGCGAGCAACTGCGCCACGTGTTCCTGGACGAGAAGCTCGACATCGGCCTCTTCCCTGCCATCCAGGCGCAGTTGCTCGCCCGGCATTTGCGCGGCGACCTGGATGCCTATCCGCCCTTTCTGTGGAAGTAGGTGCTGCCATGATGATTCTTGTCAGCTACGATGTCAGCACCACCAGCATCAGCGGCCAGAAACGCCTGCGCCGGATTGCCAAGGCGTGCCGGGACTACGGCCAGCGGGTGCAATACTCCGTGTTCGAGATCGAAGTGGATTTCGCCCAGTGGACCTTTCTCAAGAGCAAGCTGTGCGACGTAATTGACCCGGAGCAGGACAGTCTGCGCTTCTACTACCTCGGTAAGAACTGGCAGACCAAAGTCGAACACATCGGCGCCAAAGAGGTGCTTGACCTGAACGGTCCGCTCATCCTTTGAGTTCCCGCGTGCGAACCAGTAGTGGCTGGCCAAACGTGGACAGGTTCGCAACCCCTCAAAATCGCCTGTTGTCTTGGTATCCGATCGCCGCGTATAGCCATCTCGGCGCGTTCTATTGGCAATACCCTCAAGGTTCGCGGACACCTGGTATTTTTCGTATCGTCTTCATGCTGTTGTAAACACGGCGTCGCGCCCCGCGTGGGCGCGTGGATTGAAACCACGCGATCTGCAATGAGCTTGAAAAGTCCAAATTGTCGCGCCCCGCGTGGGCGCGTGGATTGAAACCCTGCGCCAGATCCCTCGCCAACTTGGGTTGACTGGTCGCGCCCCGCGTGGGCGCGTGGATTGAAACAGTCTCTTTGGCGGTGCCACCAATGATGAAACGGTTTGTCGCGCCCCGCGTGGGCGCGTGGATTGAAACTGCACTTGTTGCTGTTGCAGGTTCCCGGCGTTCAGCAGTCGCGCCCCGCGTGGGCGCGTGGATTGAAACACTTCTACGCCTGGTGGATGGCGCCGGAGTACACGAGTCGCGCCCCGCGTGGGCGCGTGGATTGAAACCCCGAGCGCCAGGACGTGATTCGCCAGGCGGTGGAGGTCGCGCCCCGCGTGGGCGCGTGGATTGAAACTGGTCGGGCGTGAGCTGACCGAATCGCACCAGGGTCGCGCCCCGCGTGGGCGCGTGGATTGAAACAGCGACGAAAACGCGGCCACGGCCAGCACGCGGCAGGTCGCGCCCCGCGTGGGCGCGTGGATTGAAACAGCGTCAACTTCGCCGTCGCCATGGTCGCGCCCCGCGTGGGCGCGTGGATTGAAACCACGCAGGTGTACGGCACGACGATTGGCTCGACCGTCGCGCCCCGCGTGGGCGCGTGGATTGAAACCCGCGCTGCGCCATGAAGGCAAGGTTGTGAACGCGTCGCGCCCCGCGTGGGCGCGTGGATTGAAACCAGTCGTCGGTGGCGCCCTCGTCCGCGATGATCTGGTCGCGCCCCGCGTGGGCGCGTGGATTGAAACTTCTGCGCCAGGTAGGCCAGCTGCTGCTTGGGGTGTCGCGCCCCGCGTGGGCGCGTGGATTGAAACAAGTATCTGGTTGCCGAACTTTTCAGGATCATGAAGGTCGCGCCCCGCGTGGGCGCGTGGATTGAAACCACCATCAAGGGCGCATCAAGGGTATAGGCGTCGATGTCGCGCCCCGCGTGGGCGCGTGGATTGAAACGCTGCGGGTAACGATGGCAACCCTTGCCTGGTGCGTCGCGCCCCGCGTGGGCGCGTGGATTGAAACACCACGCATTTCGTCAAGGCGTGCGGTACGCAGGGTCGCGCCCCGCGTGGGCGCGTGGATTGAAACGCGCTCCAGCAATTGGATGTCGGAAAACATTTCTTGTCGCGCCCCGCGTGGGCGCGTGGATTGAAACAACCTTCATTGACTCCAACCTCACACATGAGCGTCAGGTCGCGCCCCGCGTGGGCGCGTGGATTGAAACAGGTCATTGCGAACGGTTGCGAAAAATTCGCGTCGCGCCCCGCGTGGGCGCGTGGATTGAAACTGCGGCAGGGCGGCAGCAAACGCCACGGCAGCCTTGTCGCGCCCCGCGTGGGCGCGTGGATTGAAACCTGACGTGGCGCCCGCTAACACGACCACGCCTTACGGTCGCGCCCCGCGTGGGCGCGTGGATTGAAACAGTGCCGAGGGCATCGCCTCGGCCTTGCGCGCTGGTCGCGCCCCGCGTGGGCGCGTGGATTGAAACAGTGGCCGAGGTGGCGACCCTGTCCAGCAGCGGGTAGTCGCGCCCCGCGTGGGCGCGTGGATTGAAACCGTGTCGCCGGCTGCGTCGAACCGGCGCAGCTTGCGTCGCGCCCCGCGTGGGCGCGTGGATTGAAACACCGCCTTGGTGGGGGACTTGCTCCCCCGTTTTGGTCGCGCCCCGCGTGGGCGCGTGGATTGAAACACGTTCAGTGCCGGCACTTCGGACACAGCCATATAGTCGCGCCCCGCGTGGGCGCGTGGATTGAAACCGCACCAGCGACGGCGGCAAGGACGACCTGCCCTAGTCGCGCCCCGCGTGGGCGCGTGGATTGAAACTGCGCGCCGACGATCTTGGTGCCGTCCGGGTAGCTGGTCGCGCCCCGCGTGGGCGCGTGGATTGAAACACTTTGACAATCACAGTGTCACCCCCATTTTCTGAGCCATGGTCGCGCCCCGCGTGGGCGCGTGGATTGAAACCTGTACTTCAAGCTGAGCAACGCCAGCGGCGACGTCGCGCCCCGCGTGGGCGCGTGGATTGAAACATCCAAGCATCGCAGCTATGAATTACGTGCTCTGGTCGCGCCCCGCGTGGGCGCGTGGATTGAAACAGCACGATGTAAAACGGCTTGTTGCCAGCGGTGTGTCGCGCCCCGCGTGGGCGCGTGGATTGAAACTCACAGTCGGCCTCGGCGCCAGCTACCTGCTGGACGTCGCGCCCCGCGTGGGCGCGTGGATTGAAACATTGCTGTCGTCGCCGACTTGAGCGATTCGGTCACACGTCGCGCCCCGCGTGGGCGCGTGGATTGAAACCTGATACGTTTCCAGAACGTGCTGCGCCGCCGTTGTCGCGCCCCGCGTGGGCGCGTGGATTGAAACCAGTCGTACAGGAACGAGCCCGCCACCAGCTTGATGGGTCGCGCCCCGCGTGGGCGCGTGGATTGAAACACTGGCAGCTGTCCAACAGCTTCGGCCACCCCACCGTCGCGCCCCGCGTGGGCGCGTGGATTGAAACCAGCATCTGGTGGTGTGGCTGTGACCGCAATCAGCGTCGCGCCCCGCGTGGGCGCGTGGATTGAAACTGCACCGAGGAATTGAAAACCAAGCCCCTGGTGGGTCGCGCCCCGCGTGGGCGCGTGGATTGAAACTGGAGCCGCGTCTGCAACCAGCGCGTGGACGACCGTCGCGCCCCGCGTGGGCGCGTGGATTGAAACGACCGAGGCGGCGAACCGGGAGTTTGAGTACATCAGTCGCGCCCCGCGTGGGCGCGTGGATTGAAACTGCATCGGCAGACCTTGTGCGCTCCATGTCGTAGTCGCGCCCCGCGTGGGCGCGTGGATTGAAACTGCACCATCTGGTCGAGGTACGGATTCGTGTTACGTCGCGCCCCGCGTGGGCGCGTGGATTGAAACCCGCATCATCGGCCAGCGCCGCATCGCTGATGACGTCGCGCCCCGCGTGGGCGCGTGGATTGAAACAGCCGCTGTTCAACCAGCTGGTGGCCGTGGGCAGGTCGCGCCCCGCGTGGGCGCGTGGATTGAAACACCGTCCCGCACGGGTCACTCAGCGGAATCTGTGCGTCGCGCCCCGCGTGGGCGCGTGGATTGAAACTCGTTCCTCTGCCGTTAGATGTGCCACCTGTGCCGCCGTCGCGCCCCGCGTGGGCGCGTGGATTGAAACTTTTGTACTCCAAAAGACGATCCGCGTTCGCTTCGTGTCGCGCCCCGCGTGGGCGCGTGGATTGAAACACCGTTTCGCACTTCGTACAAATCTTTTCCCTCATGTCGCGCCCCGCGTGGGCGCGTGGATTGAAACGCTCCTTCCTCAATTTGTCGGCCAGAGCGCGCAGAGGTCGCGCCCCGCGTGGGCGCGTGGATTGAAACAGGTGCGGGTGAACCAGGACGGGCTTGACCTGTTGGGTCGCGCCCCGCGTGGGCGCGTGGATTGAAACCGCGTCGTTCAATGATTGACCTCCGCCCGGCTCGTCGCGCCCCGCGTGGGCGCGTGGATTGAAACGTGTGCGTCACATTGCCCGCCTGCACCGCCCCGGGTCGCGCCCCGCGTGGGCGCGTGGATTGAAACTCTATCAAGAGTGCTGGTGACTTCGATGCTGCATTGTCGCGCCCCGCGTGGGCGCGTGGATTGAAACCGCGAGATTGCCACGCTGATTGACAAGCCGATTGAGGTCGCGCCCCGCGTGGGCGCGTGGATTGAAACAGCTGCACCCGCGCCTCAATGAGCTTGATGCGCGTCGCGCCCCGCGTGGGCGCGTGGATTGAAACATGCGCCACGAGTGGCAGCCGCGCCGCTGGGATTGTCGCGCCCCGCGTGGGCGCGTGGATTGAAACAATTTCCATCGGCGGCCTTGAAGCTGATCGTCCAGGTCGCGCCCCGCGTGGGCGCGTGGATTGAAACCTGCGTGGTCACGCCCAGCGCATCGGCCGACAGCGTCGCGCCCCGCGTGGGCGCGTGGATTGAAACCCCCTTCAGGGTCTGACACACCGCCGTCGTTGGGGTCGCGCCCCGCGTGGGCGCGTGGATTGAAACATGGCGGTGGTCGCCGCTTTGAGCGATTCGGTCACAGTCGCGCCCCGCGTGGGCGCGTGGATTGAAACTCCTCGATGCGCGTCAGCATCGCGGACTCGTGCAGGTCGCGCCCCGCGTGGCCGCGCCGGTCTTGTGTCGCGCCCCGCGTGGGCGCGTGGATTGAAACGCAGTACCAGGACGCGCAAAACAACCCCTACAAGTCGCGCCCCGCGTGGGCGCGTGGATTGAAACTCCGGTGGGGTGGGCAGGGCAAACAACCCGGCCAGTCGCGCCCCGCGTGGGCGCGTGGATTGAAACCACTCGTCTAGCTGCGCCTGCGTGTACTGCACCGGGTCGCGCCCCGCGTGGGCGCGTGGATTGAAACGTGCACATGGACGCCCTGACCGGGGAAAATCAACGGCCGCGCGCCCTGTCGACGTGTGGATCGCAACCTCACCAGTCAGCACCTGACGTACATAACCACGATTGTCGTGTCCTGTATGGTCGTGTGAATTGAAACGGCTTTTACGCTGGCGACTGAGTCGCGTAAGTGAGTTGCAGTTTACGCGGCGTTTTGGACTGTGGTGTGCGCCCACCGCCAGTCACTTTGGTGACACGGTGGCTGTGGGCGCGCGTTGCTGCCCTGGGGTGTCCGCGACATACTGCCAGTTTTAGCGGTTTGGTCTGTACGGAAGAGGTGAGCACCGGCACCCCCATGCGGTGAACCCCACCCGGCCGTGGTGCCATACGGAGGGCGTTCCATGGAGACAAGCGAACACGAGCGGCAGCGCCGCCAGGCACTGCTGGCCGAGCATTTGCGGGCGAATTTCGGCGATATCGGCCGCCGCACCCTGAGGGCCATTTTTGACCATGTCGAGTGGGTGTCGCTCGCGGCCGGCGAGGTGCTCATGGAGCAAGGCCAGCCGGGCGATGCCGCTTACCTATCGCTCAGCGGTCGCCTGCGGGTGTACGTCCAGACCGCCGACGGGGCCAGCCGTGCGGTGCGCGAGCTGAGCCGTGGCGCCATCACCGGCGAAATCAGTCTGTACACCGGCGCACCCCGCACCGCGACGGTGGTGGCGATCCGCGACACCTTGCTGGCCCGCATCGACAAGGTCCATTTCAGCGCCCTCGTGGCCCGCAATCCGCAGGTCTCGATGGCACTGACCCAGAAGATCGTCGAGCGCCTGCAAACCCAGGACCTGCGCCAGCCGCAACCGGCGCCGGTGATGGTGACGCTGCTGCCCATCACCGACGGTGTCGATGCCTGGGCGCTGGCCGGGCGCCTGGCCGACCAGCTTGGGCGCTACGGGCGCACCTGCTGCGTGGGAGCGCAGCAAGTGCGCGAGCAGCTGGCGCTGGCGGACGCGACGGCCACCGACGAGGTCGATGCCCGCTGGTCGGTGGCGCTGGACACGCTGGAGGCCGCGCACGACTTCGTGCTGATGGTGGCCGATGCCGCCCCCACCGACTGGACCCGGCTGTGCACGCGGCACAGTGACGAGATCCTGCTGCTGGCCGATGCGGCGCAGCCTGCGCGGCTGCACCCGGTCGAGCAGGCGTGCGGTCTGGGCACGGCCCAACCCGGCGAGGTGGCTGAGACGCTGGTGCTGCTGCACCCCCCGCACCTCAAGTCGCCGCTGGGCATGCGGCGCTGGCTCGACCGCCGGCCGGTCACCGCCCACGTCAACCTCCGCCCGGCCCTGGAGCGGGACGTCGCGCGACTGGCCCGGTTGCTGAGCCGCAACGCCGTCGGCCTGGTGCTCGCCGGCGGTGGCGCCCGCGGCTTTGCCCACCTGGGCATCTGGAAAGCCCTGCAGGCCCAAGGCATCGAGATCGACTGTGTGGGTGGCACCAGCATGGGCGCGGTCATGGGCGCGGTCATCGCGGCCGATGCCGGCACCGACGAGACCATCGGCGTGGCCCGTCAGGCCTTCCGCGTCAACCCCACGGGCGACTACAACCTGCTGCCCCTGCTGTCATTGATCCGCGGCCGGCGCGTGCGCGAGGTGATCGAACGCACCATCGACAAGCTCATGGGCGGGCCGGTGGACATTGCCGACCTCTGGAAGGGCTATTTCTGCATCGCCAGCAATTACTCCAGGGGCTGTGAACTGCGGCTGCACCAGGGCGACCTGGGCCGGTCGTTGCGGGCCAGCATCGCGATACCCGGCGCGCTGCCGCCGGTGGTGCACGACGGCGACCTGCTGTGCGACGGCGGCACCTTCAACAACTTTCCGGCCGACGTGATGCGCGAGATGCGGGGCGTGGGGCGCGTCATCGGGGTGGACCTGAGCGCCCGCGGCCACCGCCGCCTGCACTTCCAGGAAACCCCGGGCCCCTGGGCGTTGCTGCTCGACCGCCTGCGCCCGCGCGCCCGGCGGCGCTACCGGTTGCCCTCGCTGGTGTCTTACCTGCTCAATGTGAGCATCCTCTACAGCATCTCGCGGCAGGAGGCCTCGCGCCGCCACACCGACCTCTACTTCAACCCGCCGCTGCTGCGCGTTGGGCTGTTGCAGTGGGACCGCTTCGATGCCATCGTCCGGCAAGGGGAACACCACGCGCAGGAGGTGCTGGGCGCCATGGCCCCCGAGGAGCGCGCGGCCTGGGGCCTGGCCGGCTGACCGGCCCACCCACGCCGCCCTACCAGTAACCCGGGAATGCCGAGGCCGACCGGCCGTTGTTCAATAATGTCAGCCAGCCGTCAGGGAAATACATAAGGCGCCTCCCTGCAGGCTGCGACGACAATCCAGACACCCTGCGGCTGCGACCCCGCGGCCGGGTGGAACAACGACAATGGAGCCAAGCATGACCGTGTCCGCTGCCGACAAGCCCTGGCTGAGTGCCTACCCAGCCGGCGTGCCTGCGGAGATCGACCCCACCCAGTATCGCTCGCTCGTCGAGCTGATGGACGAGAGCTTTCACAAGTACCAGGGGCAGACCGCCTACAGTTTCCTGGGCAAGGACTTCAGCTACGCCGACACCGAACGCCAGTCGCGTGCGTTTGCCGCCTACCTGCAGGGGCTGGGGTTGGCCCGTGGTGACCGCGTGGCGGTGATGATGCCCAACGTGCCACAGTACCCGGTGGCGGTGGCCGCCATCCTGCGCGCCGGGCTGGTGGTGGTCAACGTCAACCCGCTCTACACGGCGCGCGAGCTCGAGCACCAGCTCAAGGACTCGGGTGCCAAGGCCATCGTCATCATCGAGAACTTTGCCCACACGCTGGCGCAATGCCTGGCGCACACCCCGGTCAAGCACGTGGTGCTGTGCGCCATGGGAGACCGGCTGGGCCTGCTCAAGGGCACGCTGGTGAACTACGTGGTGCGCAAGGTCAAGAAGCTGGTGCCGCCTTATCACCTACCCGGGGCGGTGCGCTTCAACGACGCGCTGGCCCGCGGGGCCCGTCAGCCCTTCGCTGCACCGGCGCTGGGGCCCGACGACGTGGCCCTGCTGCAATACACCGGCGGCACCACCGGCGTCAGCAAGGGCGCGGTGCTGCTGCACCGCAACATCCTGGCCAACGTGCTGCAGTCCGAGGCCTGGAACGACCCGGTCATGCAAAAAATCCCGGCGGGTGAACAGTCCACCAGCGTCTGCGCGCTGCCGCTCTACCACATCTTCGCCTTCACGGTGAACATGATGCTGAGCATGCGCAACGGCGGCAAGACCATCCTCATCCCCAACCCGCGCGACCTGCCGGCGGTGCTCAAGGAGCTCAGCCAGCACACCTTCCACAGCTTCCCGGCGGTCAACACCCTGTTCAATGCCCTGCTGCACCATCCGGACTTTGACCAGGTGAACTGGCGCAACCTCAAGGTCTCGGTGGGCGGTGGCATGGCGGTGCAGGGGGCCGTGGCGGCCAAGTGGCTGGAGCGCACCGGCTGCCCCATCTGTGAAGGCTACGGCCTGTCGGAGACCAGCCCTTCGGCCAGTTGCAACCCGGTCACCAACACCGAATTCACCGGCACCATTGGCGTGCCGCTGCCCAGCACCCTCATGAAGTGCATCGACGAAGCCGGCCAGGAAGTCCCGGTGGGGCAGCCGGGTGAAATCGCCATCAAGGGCCCGCAGGTCATGGCCGGATACTGGCAGCGCCCCGACGAGACCGCCAAGGTCATGACGGCCGATGGCTGGCTGCGCACCGGCGACATCGGCCTGATGGACGAGCGCGGTTACTTCAAGATCGTCGACCGCAAGAAGGACATGATCCTCATCAGCGGCTTCAATGTTTACCCGAACGAGGTCGAAGAGGTGGTGGCCGAGATGCCCGGCGTGCTGGAATGCGCCGTGGTGGGCATACCCGACGAACACTCGGGCGAAGCGGTGAAGTTGATCATCGTCAAGAAAGATCCTGCGCTGAGCGAAGCGCATGTGCGAGACTACTGCCAGTCCCGCTTGACCGGCTACAAGCAGCCCAAGGTGATCGAGTTCCGCGCCGAACTGCCCAAGACGCCGGTTGGCAAGATCCTGCGCCGGGAGTTGCGCGACCAGAAATAGCCGGAGTCACCGCCCATGGGCCAACGCATTGCCATTGTCAGCGCCGTCCACGAAGAGCTGGCCGAGATCCTCGCCCTCATGCCCGACGAGCAGCGCACCACTGCGGGCGGGCGCGACTACTGGCAGGGCCACCTGCAAGGCCATGAGGTGACGGCGGTGTTGGCCGGCATCGGCAAGGTGGCCGCGGCCACCACCGCCACCGCGCTGATCGAGCGCTTCCGGCCCGACCAGCTCATCTTCACCGGTGTGGCCGGCGGCGTGGCCTATGGGGTGGAGGTGGGCGACATCGTGGTGGGCACCGCGTTCTTGCAGCACGACCTCGACGCCTCGCCCCTGTTCCCGCGCTGGGAGGTGCCGGGTCGTGGGCGCTCGCGCATGGAGCCCGACCGTGCCCTGACCCAGGTGCTGCACGAGGCGGCCAAGGACGCGGTGACCTGGCTGCCGAAGTTGCTGGACGCCGACACCCTGCGCCTGTTCGGACTGCACACCCCGAGCGTGCACCAGGGCGAGATCGTCACCGGTGACCGTTTCGTGGCCACTTCGGCCGAGAGCGAGGCGTTGCGCACCGCCCTGCCCACCGCGCTGGCGGTGGACATGGAGAGCGCCGCCGTGGCGCAGGTCTGTGCCGATTACGGCGTACCATTTGCGGTGGTGCGCACCATCTCCGACCGGGCCGACGACGAGGCCCACACCGATTTCCAGCACTTCCTGCAGCAGGTGGCGCGCCACTACAGCGGGCGCATCGTGCGCAAGGCGCTGAACCTGCTCTGAGCGCCTTCGAGTGAGTGCTTACTTCAGCCAGCCGCGCTTGCGGAAGTACACCATGGGCACCACGGCCGACAGCACCATCAGCGCGATCGCGAACGGGTAGCCGAACTTCCATTCCAGCTCGGGCATGAACTGGAAGTTCATGCCGTAGCTGCTGGCCACCAGCGTCGGCGGCAGCAGCGACACGCTCGCCACCGAGAAGATCTTGATGATCTTGTTCTGGTTGATGTTGATGAAACCGATGGTCGCGTCCATCAGGAAGTTGATCTTCTCGAACAGGAAGGCGGTGTGGCTGTCGAGGGAGTCGAGGTCGCGCAGGATCTGGCGCGCGTCCTCGAACTGCTCGGCGCTCAGCAGCCGGGTGCGCATCATGAAGCTGACCGCGCGGCGGGTGTCCATCATGTTGCGGCGGATGCGGCCACTCATGTCCTCGTGCCGCGCGATGCCGCCCAGCACCTCGGAGGCGATCTCGTCGGTCACCTGGCCCGACAGCACCTTGCGGCTGATGCGCTCCAGGTCGTCGTAAATGTCTTCCACCGTGTCGGCGCAGTACTCGGCGTCGGTGTCGAACAGGCTCAGCAGCACGTCTTTCGCGTCCTTGATGAGGCCGGGCATGCGGCGCGCGCGCAGCCGCAGCAGGCGGAACACCGGCACGTCCTCGTCGTGGATGGAAAACAGCACGCCCCGGCTCTTGAGCGCGTCGTTCTGCTCGTTCAGGATGAAGGCCACGCGCACCGTGCGCGGGTTGTCCTCGTCGTCGATCAGGAAGTCCGAGCGCACGTGGAGCTCGCCGTTGTCTTCCTCGAAAAATCGGGCGGACTCCTCGATGTCCTCGTCCATCGCGTCTTCCGGGATGGACAGGCCGAAGTGCTGACGCACCCAGCGGCGCTCCTCGGGGGTGGGCGATTCGAGGTCGACCCAGATCGGCTTGAAACGGGTCAATTCTTCCAGGGACTCGATTTCTTCCTGGAATAGGCGGCCGTTGGCCAGGGTGAAGACGTTGAGCATGGGACGCTTCCTGAACGCGGGGGACGGATGGGTTGAAGGCGGTGCCTTCGGAGGCTGCAGGTGCTTTCAGCCACTCCGTCGCAGGCGTGGGGCGTCCGCTAGGGGACGGCGTCAGGCCGGGCGGAGCGCTGAAAGCACGCGACTAGGGCTGCTTTCCACGGGGGGCTCCAACAATTGATAAGAAGTGGGATTATCGCACTGCAACATGACGCCTGCGTGTCAGGCTGCGGGCGCGTGCACGCCATGCCGCCCGTGGCTGGGGCGGTGTGATCAGGCCATTCTCGGTTGCCCGCTTGACGCTTGTCAAGAAACGGTCGAATGCCCTTGGTTTTGCTGCGCTGCAGCGTTGCCCATCGGGCCCGAAGCGGGCATAGTGGAGCAGACGGGCGGTTGCTGCCCGTGCCCCGGTGCCCGGCCGGGGCGGATTCACCAGAGCAAAGGAGGCTCTTCATGAACTTGACGATCAGCGGTCATCACCTCGAAATCACCCCGGCGTTGCGTTCCTATGTGACGTCCAAGCTCGATCGCATTTCCCGCCACTTTGACCAGGTGGTGGACATCAAGGTCCTCTTGACCGTCGACAAGATCAAGGAGAAAGACCTGCGGCAAAAGGCCGAGTGCAATATCCACGTCAAAGGAAAGGATATTTTTGCGGAGAGCAGCCACGCCGATCTGTACGCCGCTGTCGATGAACTCGCCGACAAACTCGATCGTCAGGTCCTGCGCTACAAGGGCAAGGTGCAAGACCACCACCACGACACCGTGAAACGCGAACTGCAATAAGGCCCCACCCGGCAGCGGGCAAATGCTGCGCTGCAACAGGCCGCTCGATTTGTCAAGCGGCCTGTCGGTTTTTGGGGACTAGGCAGAAACCCGCAGAAAGGCATAATCAGCCCTCCGTGAGGCCGTTGTATGAATAGACTTTCTGCCATTTTGCCCGCTGAGCAGGTGCTGGTTGCCGTCGATGCCACCAGCAAGAAGCGTGCGTTTGAAGAAGCGGGTTTGCTGTTTGAATCGCTGCATGGGCTCAACCGCGCCCTGATCACCGACAGCCTGTTTGCCCGCGAGCGCCTTGGGTCCACGGGGCTCGGCCACGGCGTGGCCATTCCGCACGGCCGCATCAAAGGCCTCAAGCAGCCCTTGGCGGCGGTGTTCCAGCTGGCCAGCCCGATCGGCTTCGACGCGCCTGACGAACAGCCGGTGCGCCTGATGATTTTCCTGCTCGTGCCCGAGGCCGCGACCCAGAAGCACCTGGAGATCCTGTCCGAGATCGCCGAGCTGCTGAGCGACAGCGCCCTGCGCGAGCAGATGAAGGCCAGCACGCAGGCCGCCGAGCTGCACCAGCTCATCGCCGGCTGGCAGTCGGCCCACGCCGCGGCCTGAGCCCGCGCGTGCCCTGGCCCTGCGCCGAACCACGACCGCGGCGCCCATCATGAAGCCCACCGCTGTCAGCGCCGACGCCCTGTTCGAAGCCCACCGCGAAACCCTGAAGTGGGAATGGGTCGCGGGCTCCGTGGCGTCGGAGCGGCGTTTCGACGAAAAGGCCATCAACGAGGCCCGCTCTGGCGCCGACCTCGTGGGTTACCTGAATTACATCCACCCCTACCGGGTGCAGGTCCTCGGCGAGCGCGAGGTGAAGTACCTCACCCACTCCAGTGAAGAGGACTGCCGCCGCCGGGTGGCGCGCATGGTGGTGCTGGAGCCGCCTGCGCTGGTGATGGCCGACAACCAGCCCCCGCCGGCCGAGTTGCTCGCGATGTGCGAACGCGCCCACATCCCGCTGTTCGCGACCGACCAGCCCGCAGCCTTCGTCATCGATGTGCTGCGTGCCTACCTGTCGCGCCACTTCGCCGACCGCACCACGCTGCATGGCGTGTTCATGGACATCCTCGGGCTCGGTGTGCTCATCACCGGCGAGTCCGGCCTCGGCAAAAGCGAGCTCGGGCTGGAACTGATCTCGCGCGGGCACGGCCTGGTGGCCGACGATGCGGTGGACTTCGACCGCGTCAACCAGACCACGCTCGAAGGCCGCTGCCCCGACCTGCTGCAGAACCTGCTCGAGGTGCGCGGCATCGGTCTGCTCGACATCAAGGCCATCTTTGGCGAGACGGCAGTGCGCCGCAAGATGCGGCTGCGCCTGATCGTGCACCTGGTGCGCAAAGAGACGATGGAGCGCGATTACGAGCGCCTGCCGCACGAGCCGCTGTACCAGGACGTCCTCGGTGTGGCCGTGCGCAAGGCGGTGATCCAGGTGGTGGCCGGCCGCAACATGGCGGTGCTGGTGGAAGCGGCGGTGCGCAACACCATCCTGCAGCTGCGCGGCATCGACACCTACCAGGAATTTGTCCAGCGCCAGCGCGCGGCCATGATGCGCGACTACTGAGCGCCGCTCGCGCGGGCGTTCAGCCGCGCCGGGGGCGGTTGCGGTGCACGCAGTCGGTCTTGGTGCAATGCGCGTACAGCGACAGCGCATGCTCCTGCAGGTCGAAGCCGCGCGTGGCCGCAATCGACTGCTGGCGCTTCTCGATCTCGGCGTCGTAGAACTCTTCGACGCGGCCGCAATCGAGGCAGACCAGGTGGTCGTGGTGCTGGCCCTCGTTGAGCTCGTACACCGCCTTGCCCGACTCGAAATTGCTGCGCACCAGCAACCCGGCCTGCTCGAACTGGGTCAGCACCCGGTACACCGTGGCCAGCCCGATGTCCGACTGGTCTTCCAGCAGCACGCGGAACACGTCTTCCGCCGTCATGTGCCGCTGCCGGCCCGTCTGGAAAATTTCCAGAATTTTCAGCCGGGGCAGGGTGGCCTTGAGTCCGGTGCTTTTGAGGTCTTCGATGTTGGTCATGCTGGTTCTGCCTGGGACGGGGCCCACGGCTACAATGGACCGAATGATATAACCTCGCGCCCGCGCCTGTGCGCGGCGCGGTCCATCACCGCAACGCCATGATGCCCGAAACCTACCTGTCGCGTGCCCCGCGTGCCGCGGCCGTCGCCCTCACCGTGTCGGCGGCCTTGCTGGCTGGCTGTTCGTCTTTGAAAGACATGGGCACCTCCGTGAGCACGCTCGGCGGCCTCATCACCCCCTACAAGATCGACATCCTGCAAGGCAACGTGGTGGTGCGCGAGCAGGTGCAGGCGCTGCAAACCGGCATGCCGCGCGAGCAGGTGCAGGCCATTCTGGGCACGCCACTGGTGGCCAGCGTGTTCCACGCCAACCGCTGGGACTATGTGTTCACCTTCAAGCGCCAGGGCCAGGAGCCGCAGATGCGCCGGGTCACGGTGTTCTTCGACGGCGATGCGCTGGCGCGCGTCGAGGCCGACGAACTGCCGTCGGAAGAGGAGTTCGTGGCATCGCTGGACGTGCGCCGCACCAGTGCCAAGCCGCCGGTGCTGGAAGCCACCGAAGAGCAGCTGAAGGCGTTCCGCGACAAGAATCCCGCCCCCGCGGCCACTCCTGCGCCCGCCCCTGCGCCCGCCCCCACCAGCTACCCTCCGCTGGAACCTCGCTGATTTCCCCATGAGCACTGAAAACCTCCACCGCGTCTGCATCGCAGGCGCCAGCGGCCGCATGGGCCGCATGCTGATCGAAGCCGTCCAGGCCGCCGACGACTGCACCCTGAGCGGTGCCCTCGACCTGCCCACCAGCCCGGCGCTGGGGCAGGACGCCGCCGCCTTCCTGGGCCAGACCAGCGGCGTGGCCATCGCGTCCGACCTGGCCACCCTCGCCGGCAGCCAGGTGCTGATCGACTTCACCCGCCCCGAAGGTACCATGGCGCACCTGCGCGCCTGCGTGCAGCACGGCGTCAAGCTCGTCATCGGCACCACCGGGTTTTCGGACGAACAGAAGGCCGAAATCGCCGAGGCCTCCAAGCACATCGCCATCATGATGGCGCCCAATATGAGCGTGGGCGTGAACGTGACCCTGAAGCTGCTGGAAATGGCTGCCAAGGCCATGGCCACCGGCTACGACATCGAGATCGTTGAAGCCCACCACCGCCACAAGGTGGACGCACCCAGCGGCACCGCGCTGAAGATGGGCGAGGTGATCGCCGATGCGCTGGGCCGCGACCTGAAGGACTGCGCCGTGTACGAGCGCTACGGCCACACCGGCGAGCGCGACCCCTCCACCATCGGCTTTGCCACCGTGCGCGGCGGCGACGTGGTGGGCGACCACACCGTCATGTTCCTGGGCACCGGCGAACGCATCGAGATCACCCACAAATCCAACAGCCGCGCCACCTACGCCCAGGGCAGCCTTCGCGCCGTGCGCTTCCTGGCCGACAAGCCCAGCGGCCTGTACGACATGTTCGATGTGCTGAATTTGCGCTGAGCTCCGTGACTGCCACCATGCAAGACAAATACACCCCCCAGGACGTGGAGCGTGCCGCCCACGCCCACTGGACCGCCCGCGACGCCTACCGCGTGACCGAAGACGCGAGCAAGCCCAAGTACTACGCCTGCTCCATGCTGCCCTACCCCAGCGGCAAGCTGCACATGGGCCACGTGCGCAACTACACCATCAACGACATGCTCACGCGGCAGCTGCGCATGCAGGGCTACAACGTGCTCATGCCCATGGGTTGGGACGCCTTCGGCCTGCCGGCCGAGAACGCCGCCCTGAAGAACAAGGTGCCGCCGGCGCAGTGGACCTACAGCAACATCGCGTACATGAAGCAGCAGATGCAGGCCATGGGCCTGGCCATCGACTGGTCGCGCGAGGTGGCCACCTGCTCGCCCGAGTACTACAAGTGGAACCAGTGGCTGTTCCTGAAGATGCTGGAAAAGGGCATCGCCTACCGCAAGACCCAGATCGTGAACTGGGACCCGGTGGACCAGACCGTGCTGGCCAACGAGCAGGTGATCGACGGGCGCGGCTGGCGCACCGGCGCGCCGGTGGAAAAGCGTGAAATTCCCGGCTATTACCTGAACATCACCGCGTATGCCGACGAATTGCTGCAGCATGTGCAGTTGGGCAACGAGCAGGCCACGCTGGACGGCTGGCCCGACAAGGTGCGGCTGATGCAGGAAAACTGGATCGGCAAGAGCGAGGGCGTGCGCTTCGCGTTTCCGCACCAGATCCGCGGCCACGACGGCAACCTGATCCAGGATGGGCGCCTGTACGTGTTCACCACGCGCGCCGACACCATCATGGGTGTGACCTTTGCGGCGGTGGCGGCGGAGCACCCGCTGGCGGCGCACGCGGCCGAGAAGAACCCTGCCCTGCAGGCCTTCATCGAGGAATGCAAGACCGGCGGCACCACCGAGGCCGAGCTGGCCACGCAAGAGAAGAAGGGCATGCCCACCGGGCTGACGGTGACGCACCCGCTGACCGGCGCCGAAGTGCCGGTGTGGGTGGGCAACTACGTGCTGATGTCGTACGGCGACGGTGCGGTGATGGGGGTGCCGGCGCACGACGAGCGGGACTTTGCGTTTGCGCTGAAGTACGGGCTGGAGATCAAGCAGGTGGTGGGCGTTGATGGGGCGTCGGCGCAAGGGGTCAGCCCCGGCTCGTCAGTCGCAGGCTCCAATTCCTCTCCGGGGCTGACCCCTTCCGCCGCCTCTCTGGTGTTCGACGCCACGCGCTGGCAAGACTGGTACGCCGACAAGACCGGCTCGCTCGTGTGCGTGAATTCCGGCGTGCTGGATGGCCTGCCTTACAAAGCCGCCGTCAACAAGGTCGCCGAGCTGCTGACCGCCCAAGGCCTGGGCGAAAAGAAAACCACCTTCCGCCTGCGCGACTGGGGCATCAGCCGCCAGCGCTACTGGGGCACGCCCATCCCCATCATCCACTGCCCGCAGCACGGCTCGGTGCCGGTGCCCGAGAAGGACCTGCCGGTGGTGCTGCCAGAGGATTGCGTGCCGGACGGCAGCGGCAACCCGCTGGTCAAGCACGAAGGCTTCCACGCCGGCGTGACCTGCCCGATCTGCGGCGCCGCGGCCCGGCGCGAAACCGACACCATGGACACCTTCGTGGACTCGTCCTGGTACTTCATGCGCTACTGCGACCCGACCAACGCCGACGCGATGGTGGCCGAGGGCACGCGGTACTGGATGCCGATGGACCAGTACATCGGCGGCATCGAACACGCGATCCTGCACCTGCTGTACGCGCGCTTCTGGACCAAGGTGATGCGCGACCTGGGCCTGGTGCAGGTGGACGAGCCGTTCAAGAAGCTGCTGACGCAGGGCATGGTGCTCAACCACATCTATTCCCGCCGCACCGCCAAGGGCGGCAAGGACTACTTCTGGCCGCACGACGTGGAGCATGTGCTGGACGAGTCCGGTAAGGTGGTGGGCGCCAAGCTCAAGAACGAAGCCGACAGCGGCGATGGCCGCCTGCCCGTGGGCACGCCGATCGACTACGAGGGCGTGGGCACCATGTCCAAGTCCAAGAACAACGGCGTGGACCCGCAGGACCTGATCGAGAAGTACGGCGCCGACACGGCCCGCCTGTACACCATGTTCACCGCACCGCCCGAAGCCACGCTGGAGTGGAACGACGCGGCGGTGGAGGGCAGCTTCCGCTTCCTCAAGCGCGTCTGGGCCTTCGGCCACAAGCTGGCGCAGAACGACTGGGCGCAGGCCACGGCCAGCGTGTCGGGCGCGCAGTCGCTGGGCGACGTGGCGTTCGGCAAGGCCGCCAAGGCGCTGCGCCGCGAGATCCACACCGTGCTCAAGCAGGTGGACTACGACTACCAGCGCATGCAGTACAACACCGTGGTGTCGGGCTGCATGAAGATGCTGAACGTCCTTGAGAAGGCGCTGGAAGACTTCAAGGCCAGCGACGACGCCGGCGCCGAGGTGGCGCTGATCGAGGGTTTCGGCATCCTGCTGCGCTGCCTGTACCCGGCCACGCCGCACATCACCCACGCGCTGTGGACCGAACTGGGTTACGCCAGCACCCTGGGCGACCTGCTGGACGCCGCCTGGCCCAAGGTGGACCCGGCCGCGCTGGTGCAGGACGAGATCGAGCTGATGCTGCAGATCAACGGCAAGCTGCGCGGCTCCATCCTGGTGCCGGCGAGTGCCGACAAGGCCGCCATCGAAGCCGCGGCCGTGGCCAGCGAGGCGGTGCAGAAGCAGGCCAACGGCGCCGCGCCCAAGAAGGTGGTGGTGGTGCCAGGGCGTCTGGTCAACGTGGTGCTGTAAGGCCATGTGCGCGGCCCCTGCATCTCGCTTTGTGCTGGCCGCGCCCGCGGCTGGCCGGCGCCGGCTGCTCGGGGGCGTGGCCGCCGGTACCGCCTTGTGGCTGGCGGGTTGCGGTTTCCGGTTGCGCGGCAGCAACCTGGCCTTCGCCTTCAACAGCCTGCGGCTGAACGCGCCGTCGGAAACCACCGTGGTGCAGAACCTGGCCGATCTGCTGCGCGCCAGCGGCGTGCGGGTGGTGGGTGCCGGGGGGACACCGGTTGTGGCCGGCGAAGTACAGGACGTGGTGCTGACGGTGCTGCAGGACCAGCGCGAGCGCGTGGTCGTGGGCTCCACGGCGGCCGGGCAGGTGCGGGAACTGCAACTGCGTCATCGCTTCCGTTTCCAGCTGCGCACGCCGGCCGGCAAAGAGCTGATCGCCGCGACCGAATTGCTGCAGGAGCGCGACCTGAGCTTCACGGAAACCCAGGTGCTGGGCAAGGAGATGGAGGAAGAACTCCTCTACACCGACATGCAGGACGCCGTGGTGCGCCAGCTGCTGTTCCGGCTGGCGGCCCTCAAGGCCATGTGACGCGGCCCAGCACGCTCAGCGCGGCTGGCGCATCAGTGTGCTTTTGCCAAACAGGCTCTCGATCAGGTCCACCGCCAGCAGCGCCGTGCGGTTGCGCACGTCCAGCGCGGGGTTGAGCTCCATCACGTCCAGGCTGGCCAGGCGGCCGGTGTCGGCAATCATTTCCATGCACAGCTGCGCTTCGCGGTAGGTGGGGCCGCCGGGCACGGTGGTGCCCACGCCGGGAGCGATCTCGGGGTCGAGGAAGTCGACGTCAAAGCTCACGTGCAGGTGGGTGTCGGCGTCCAGGCCGGCGAGCGCCTGCTCCATGGCGTGGCGCATGCCCATCTCGTCGATGTAGCGCATGTCGAACACCTCCAGCCCCTGGGCGTGCACGAAGCGTTTTTCGCCCGGGTCCACGCTGCGGATGCCGATCTGGCGCACCTGCGACGGCGCCACGGCCGGGGTGGCGCCACTCAGGCCGGTCAAGGCGTCGGGGCCGAAGCCACACAGGCAGGCGACCGGCATGCCGTGCAGGTTGCCGCTGGGCGTCAGCGCCGAGGTGTTGAAGTCGGCGTGGGCGTCGAGCCAGAGCACGCGCAGCGCACGCCCCTGCGCCCGGCAATGGCGCGCGACGGCGCTGATCGAACCCATGGCCAGGCAGTGGTCGCCACCCAGCAGGATGGGCAGCCGTCCCTGACGCAGTTCCGTGAGCACGGCGTCGTGCACCAGCCGGTTCCAGGCAATCACCTCGTCGAGGTGCCGGTAGCCGGCGGTGGCTGGCTGCCAGGGGTTGGCGGGGCCGTGCAGGTTGCCGCGGTCGATCACGCTGGCCCCGTGGCCGCTCAGGGCCGCCTGCAGGCCGGCCACGCGCAGGGCTTCGGGCCCCATCGAGGCGCCGCGCACGCTGGCGCCCACGTCGGTGGGTGCGCCCAGCAATGTCACATGGGGCGCGCCAGGGGGCGGGATATTGGGTACCATAGCTAGCATTCCCGGTTCATGCCGAAAGGCCGACATGCAAGTGAAGATTCTCGGGTGTTCGGGGGCCATCGCGCAACACGCCCGCACCACGTCGTTTCTGATCGACGAGCACATCCTCATCGATGCCGGCACCGGGGTGGGAGACCTCTCGGTCGAGGAGATGCTCAAGATCGAGCATGTCTTCCTGACACATTCCCACCTGGACCATGTGGCGGCCTTGCCGCTGATGATCGACACCGTGGCTGGTGGCCTGACCCGCCCGATCGTGGCGCACGCCCTGCCCGAAACCATAGACGCCCTGAAGCGGCACGTGTTCAACGGCACCATCTGGCCGGATTTCTCTGCCATTCCCAGTCCGCAGGAGCCGTTCCTGGTGTTCGAGCCGCTGCAGGTGGGCGATGTGGTGCAGGTGTCGAACCACCGGGTGGAAGTGCTGCCCGCGGTCCACACCGTGCCGGCCGTGGGCTACGCCGTGGACACGCCCGCGGGCCACTGGGTTTTCACGGGTGACACCTGCAGCAACCCGGCGTTCTGGGCGCGGGTCAACCAGCTGCGCATGGCCATGCTGGTGATCGAGACCGCCTTCAGCGAGCGCGAGCTCGGCCTTGCGCTGCGCAGCCAGCACCTGTCGCCCAGCCTGCTGGCCGACGAGCTTCGCCAGCTCGACCGCAGCCGGCACCCGGGCCTGCGCATCGGCGTCACCCACACCAAGCCGATGGAAAGTGGCCTGATTGCCACCGAGGTGGCGCAGATGGGCTTGCAGGCCGCGTACGACCTGGTCTGGCTGGAGGCGGGCCAGGTGTTCGACTTCTGCGCTCCCAGGTAGCGCCCCCGCCGGTGGAGGCACTGGGCGCTTCCCTAGCGCCCGATAATCCGTTATTCTGACAAAACTGCGTCGGTGGAGGGTGCTGCAAAGCACGCAGTTGACGCGCCCCTGCACAAGGATACAAGCATGCTTGCAAGAACCTGGCTCATCCTTCCCTTCCTCGCGTCGGGCGCGGCCCTGGCCACTGAGGTGCCCATCGGCTTTGTCAAAACCGTGACCGGCGAGGCCTATGTGACGACCGCTGGCAACCGGCAAAAGGCCGGTGCGGGCACGGCGGTGTACCAGGGCAGCGAGTTGCGCACCGCCGCCAAGAGCAGCTTGGGCGTGACGTTCAAGGACGAAACCGTGATGTCGGTCGGGCCGGAAACGTCGCTGATGGTGGATGAGTACCTCTTTGCCCCGCGCGAAGGCAAACTCAAGCTTGGCACCCGTTTGGCCAAGGGCACGCTCAATTACGTTTCGGGCTCGATCGCCAAGCTCAAGCCTGAGGCGGTCTCTGTCGCTACCCCCACCGGGACGATCGGCGTGCGCGGCACGCAGTTCGTGGTGAAGGTGGACGAGCTGGTCAGCGCACGGTAACGACCACGCGCCGGTTGCGCAGTTCGCTGGTCTGCGGCGGCGTGGGCACCTGCAGTTCGCGCGCGCCGAAGCTTTCCACGCTGATGGCGGAGCGGTTCACGCCCGCGTCGCGCAGCATGCGGGCCACGGTTTCGGCGCGTTTGCGGGCCAGCGCGTCGTTGATGCGGTCTGAACTGACCGTGTCGGCGTGACCGCTGACCGTGATGTCCACGCTCTTGCGGGCCCGGATGTCGGCCAGCACCTGTTGCCAGTCGGCCCGGCTCTGGGTGGAGATGCGGGTGCTGCCCTTGTCGAAGTAGAGGGTGTGCCGTTGTGGCAGCACGGGCTGGGCCTGTAGGGCGTCGCCAAAGTCGCGCTGGATGTCGGTCTCGCTCACCCGGTAGGGGGCGCTGCCGCCCGACAGCTGGGTGGCGGAGCGGGCTTCGGACAGCGTCTGCTGGCCCTGGGCGCCAGTCACCAC
>Ga0208242_100252_pt1 | contig 56239 bp, 59 predicted proteins | sample SubbioAug_CSW13A_FD_184825 | JGI IMG/M metagenome (GOLD analysis project Ga0208242, IMG submission 184825) | Serpentinite rock and fluid subsurface biosphere microbial communities from McLaughlin Reserve, California, USA - CR12Aug_CSW13A (SPAdes) | ecosystem: Environmental > Terrestrial > Deep...
AATTTGATCCTGTTTACTATAGACATTCACGACGTTACCTAAATTCACTGTAAGGCGGTCACGTTGCCAAGAAGAAAAGACTACAGGGTTTAAGGGATTTATCAATGGATGCAATAGTTTAAAAAAAACATAATGAGTTCGAATCAACTCTGAGTATTGAAAGTAGTGCTGATGACATGTTAATTATACGTCCCAATGAATATTTAACTCTAATTGCAGCTGATGCAAATGAAATGCAGGATTTAAATGGTAGTGGAATTCATTGGCATATGGAAACAGAAGAAATGGCTGGATTTATCATTGCTATCCTTAAAGGAAATTCTATAATCATTGAGATTAGATCTATTTTTGTAAAAGTCATAGACATTCCTTCACGTTATAAGATTTTATCGAAAGAAAAATATGAGAAAATCAAGCACCACTATATTGGGAAAAAGAGGGTGCGCATCTACTCTGGAAATTTGATAATTCAGAGAGCGGATTAAAATATTTGATATGTTGCTTTGTAACCTCTATCCATGTGGAAGCAGTGGTATTATTGACTCGAAATGATTTGTAAAGTGTGATCTATTCCATGTTTGGAAATTTTTCTGTAAAATCTAATTAAAGACATAACCTCATATCAAATGACTATTTGAGGAGAAAGAACAAAATGGAAAACACAAACAGAATCAAAAAGTATGAATACTTGATTTCAAATGGGCATCACTTAGTGAAGATTGATAATAAGGTGTTTGTTGTAGATACGGGTTCACCAATAAGCTTTTCTATTGCTGAAGACTTCAAATTTGTCGTAATTAATGATAATACCTATGAAATGAAAAACAATATTGTTAGAATCAACAAAAATGAATTAAATGAATTCACAGGTGTTAATATCGATGGATTTATAGGGTCTGACATACTATCCAAAATTGGTGGAATAGGTTTTAATAAGATAGAAAAATCCATAATATTTGCTTCTAGAATTGATTTCCATAATGGTGTTAGAGTCCCGATAAAACTATTTGGTGCACTAGGGATGAATTATATAGATATCAAACTTATTGCAGGAGGGAATAATATCAGTGCTCTTTTAGATACAGGAGCATGTATGAGTTATATTGATCCTGAAATAGCAGAATTTGGTAAACCTGATGGAAATGCAGAGGATTATAGTCCAACATTTGGTGGGTGGATAAAGACAACCAAGGTAAAACTACCTGTAATTATTGGCTCACAAACTCAGGATATCTCCATGGCCATCATGACACGAACTATTCAAACGCAGCTCAGCATGTTTGGCTATAAAGCAGTATTGGGAGTCAATGAAATTCATTGGGAAAAATTGTCCATCGATTTAAGAAATAATGAATTGGTATATGAGTAAGGTATTTAAAATAACATTGTCTGGTTCATGAGTTCATCAACAATTAAAGTTTTGTACATCAAAACAATATATAAATAATGTCCAACCATTGTGAAAATATCACATAATATTACGATTACATAATGATTCAACACAAAAGGATTTCCGCACTGTTAATCAATAAAGGTATTTTAATCATTGTGATTGTTTTGTTTAAAAACCATGCTTTACAGTATTTCTAAGAATTCATTTTCAGTTAAAGGTTTAGAAAATAAGTAACCTTGTGCAAAGTAACACCCCATTTTTGAAGCAACTAATCGTTGTTCTTCGTTTTCAATTCCTTCTGCTACGGTTGATAAACCTAAGCTATGTGCAAGCTGAATCACTTGTTCTACAATGACTCGCTCCTTCTTATGAGTGACAATGCGATCGATGTATGATTTATCAATTTTCAAATGTGTAAAAGGAAGTTTTGCTAAATAACTCAATGAAGAATATTGTGTCCCAAAATCATCTAGGGCAATCGAAAAGCCCATCTTTCTGAGTTTATTAAGTTGGATATCTGCAAGTTCAAAGTCCTTAAGAAAACTATGTTCAGTAATTTCAAATTGAATTTGTGCAGTATTGATTTGGCATTGTGACACTAATTCTTCTAGTTTGGGAATAAATTCAGTTGAAGCAATCGTTTGAGCAGATAAATTAATCGATAACATTAATTTGTTAAATGCTTCAGGATATTGATTCAGAAATTCGAATGATTTTCTCATTACCCACTCATCAAGTTTTAGAATAATTCCCGATTCTTCAGCGATGTTAATAAACTCTAGAACACTGACTTTTGGTTCACTTAACCAACGTATTAATACCTCTGCGCCTTCTAACTCACCATCGTCTAGGTGATAAATTGGTTGAAAATACAATGAAAAATGATCATCACTTAAAGCAGTGAGCATTCTTGTTTCTAAATGAATACGATGTTCCATAGCTAAACGTAGCGAAGGGTCAAAGCCAATGTAACTACCTCGACCAATTCGTTTAGCTTCATTGATTGCATAATCAAGGTTTCTAAATAAGTCATCTAAAAGTGTTCCATCTTGTGGGAAAATCACTGAGCTTATGGATATGGTGGGGGAATAACTAACTTCCTTGAGATGCCATTTTCTATGAATGTATTTTTTAATCTTCTCAACATCATCATTCATCTGATCCTTGATTGAATGAGATTCAGTGTTGTATTTCTTGTATAAAATAAAATCATCTCCAGACCAACGATACACTTTCATATCATCGCAACAAATCTTTAACATTTCTGCTAACTGTTTTAAAAATATGTCTCCATAACTATGGCCGTGCAAATCGTTTAAGGCATTAAACTGATCAATATCCATATAATATAGGGCGAAACTATCACCCAGTTCAATAAGTTCTTCAATATCTTTTTCAAAAGCAATTCGATTACCTAATCCTGTTAGAGAATCTTCATAAGCTAAACGAATTGCTTTTAGTTCATGTTCTCGCTCCTTTGTGATGTTTAAGCCAAATGAAACAATATATGTCTCCGAAGTTTCAGTTCCAAAAACAATAGAATTATTCCATAAGATATGAGCAAATGTGCCATCTTTTTTTTGTACTTTACTTTCAATACTATCAACGCTTCTCCCCAATTTTAAAGAATTTATCATGGCTTCTAATCTTGATTTCTCAAATTCATCTTCATAAAAATCAAGCCAACGCTTTCCAATGACATCGTTTGAATGATGACCAAACAATTCAAGATAATATGAGTTTGCTTCCATCACGATGCCTTCGGTGCTCCATATGACTATAGCGACTTGTGAGTAGTCTAGGACAGTATCAATAAATCTTTGTTTATCCAGGATATGATCTATTTTTTCCTTCAATGCATCTTCCAATATGATGGATTCTTTATATGCAACTTCGAGTTCTTGATGTTGCTGCAGAAGTTGTTGGTTGAGTCTAATAATATGTCTATAATCTAGTTTTACCAAATAATAGAGTGCATAGGCGGTTAATACAACATAAAACCATCCTTTATATGTCTGCATTGTGGAATTAAGATCTGAGTCTTGTACTAATAGATTTAATAAGCGATCTGAAAAAAGGATCCAGAGGAAGCCAAATACTGCATAACTGACAACAGTTATCCAAGGTTTCTTAGTGAGACCAGAATTATTTGATGCATCTATGCGATCATCTGATTTATTATTTGGCATAATATCCTCCCATAATTTTGGAATGTCACCTAACCATTTTCAACAAAATATTAAAAAGGTTACTACAATGATTAGGTACTTTTTTTGAAATAATTCGCAGATTCATATGACAAAAAATTTAATCGATTATTTATGGTACAAACAAACCACCTATTCTTGTTTGAGTTTGGTCGATTGAGGCAAGATATCAAATGTTAAATGATTCCTTATGACTAAAATTAAAGTGAGCTCTCAAATGAAATAATTAATGAAAATAATCGAGCATTTTAGAAATATTTGTGCTTTTTTTCATTATATCCTTTTTTCACATATTTTGCTATGACGTGATTAAAATCTAGTTAAAAGTCTGATTAAGGATATCTCATTCATCGAATATGTCATTTACTCTTAAGAAGAATTCTCAATAATAATGGTATAATTACATTTAATAGCAACACAATGATTTCATGATTGAGTGAAAGGTACTTCAAACTTTCAATGACTGAATCAATAGGAGAATTACGATGTTATTTATGATGATTATTAAAGCATCCAAAAATTCTGAAGGGTTAAATATTCGACAACCACATTTAGAAAAATTGATGGACCAATACAATTTAGATTTAATTCATGCAGGGGTTAGAGTCATGGCTAAAGGCTTACACCCAAGTTCTGAAGGAATTCGTTTCTCACATGTGGAACCAGGAAAAGAACCTATCATAAGTTATGGACCATTTGAGTCTACCAAGGATGTGGTTGCAGGCTTCTTTTTAATTGATGTTAAAACCAAGGAAGAAGCAATTTTCTGGGCAAGTAGAGTTCCAGATCCAATGGGAAATGGTGAAGGACAAGTGGAGTTAAGAGAAGTATGGTCATGAGTTTATTTTCAAGTGAGATAATCAACCACCCATGAGTTATCTTTAGTCATTGGATTTTTGCATGGACTGCATAATCATATTTGAATTTGATAATCATAAGATAATTGAGTCATGGTCGAGAAAACATTGATAATTGCGAAATTGAAAACTTTCGACACATTGTATTGAGCTAAAGCCGTATGCATAAAAGCCAATGGAGGAGTATATGATTTGTTTTCTTACGAGTAGTACTGGAATGCCTGATTCTAATACCTTGAATCCAGAAAATCATTTTATCAATGAGTTACATCACTATTTTCCAAAAAAATGTCGTGCACTTTTTATTTGCTCTGATCCAGATAGTTATGAAGTCACAGATTTTTATGCATCAGCGATGAAATCAAGTTTTGAAGATGCAGATTTTCAATTTGAAAATTTTAAGATTTTAGATCATAGAAACTCACATCTTACTAAGAGACTTGTCAATGAGTCTGATGTGATAATCCTAGCGGGCGGGCATGTACCTACACAAAATCGTTTTTTTCATGAAATTAGGTTAAAAGAAATACTAAAAGGGTATCTTGGTGTAATTATTGGAATTAGTGCAGGAAGTATGAACAGTGCCGACATGGTTTATGCTCAGCCTGAACTAGTGGGTGAGGCCGTTAATCCAACGTATCAAAGATTTCTAAATGGATTAGGACTTACAAAAACGATGCTACTTCCTCATTATGAGACAGTTAAAAACGATGTTATAGACGGATTTCGTGCTATAGAGGATATCGCATTCGCTGATAGTATGGGCAAATCATTCTATGCAATTCCTGATGGAAGCTATCTATTTATCACTTCAGGCAAAGAAGAGCTAAGAGGAGAGGCTTATAAAATAAGTGATGGGAAGATCATTCAGATTGCTAGTCATGGGGAGGTTGTTTTGCTTTGATACAAAATTACTAAGTGATTAGAACATTTGAGTTTCATGTTCAAATAACATGTATTTATCAAGTAATATAACCATAAGCGATGGTTATAACGGGAGAAAATTATAATGCAAGACATGTGTGTTTCTTGTGGAAATGGAATAGTGAATATTCGTGTTGGCGCCATTATCATTAAGGATGAAAAACTTCTTATGGTAGGCAATGATCAATCAAATTATCTTTACTCTATCGGTGGTCGTATTAAAATGGGAGAGACGGCAGAGGAAGCAATAATTAGAGAAGTTTTTGAAGAAACGGGGGTAAAAATGAGTGTTGATAGACTTGGATTTGTTCATGAGAATTACTTCTATGGAGATACATCGTCGAATTTGAACAAGCTAATCTATGAGATCTCATTCTATTTCTACATGCATGTTCCCAATGATTTTAACCCAGTAAGTCAAAGCTTTACAGAGCTGCAAAATCGAGAGTTTCTATATTGGGTAGAACGTACAACCTCAAGAATCATATATCCTAAGTTCTTTAGAACAGATATATTGAATAGTTCAATTGGAGTACAACACATCGTCACAGACAGTCGATAAAATGATTGGATCTATATTAAGTCATGCCAATCAATTGAGCAAATTAATACACTTAACCATAAGAGGTAAACCATGTTTTATGACACCAATGATTTAAGAAATGATGAAATCATGTTACTACTACAAAGTACTTGCGATGCGCAACCGGAAAAAGATTGGTTGCCTGCGTATTATTTTGACATTTGTCTACTAGATGGAACAAAGATAGGTTACTGTGATTTAAGAATAGGACATAATCATAAAACCTACATCGGTGGAAATATCGGATATGGAATTGATGAAGCTTATCGAGGTCATCATTATGCATCCAAAGCGTGCAAGTTACTATTTACTTTAGCCAAGAAACATGAACTGAGTTATTTACTCATTACGTGTGATCCAGAAAACATGGCCTCCTCAAAAACATGCCAACTAACAGGTGGGAAATATATTGAAACAGCAGATATTCCACAAGATCATGAGATGTTTACCGAAGGAAAACGTAAAGTGATGATTTATAGATTTGACATGTAAAGATTCTATTTAATTGAATTAATCATATAAAGGGGGATTGAGTTATGGAACACTGGAAGGAATTTAAGTTTGAAGCGTATACATTAAGAGTTGATGTTGATAAAACAAGAGAAGCTAATCGAAAAGTTCCTTTTTCAAATGAACAATGTGCATGTGATCATTGCGAGAATTTCTCTTTAGCCGCATCAAATGCGAATATGGAATTTGTTGATGTATTAACTTCACTAGGTTTAGAGATACGCCGCACATCAGAAGTTTTCACGAGTGGATTCAAGAATAATATGTATCATTATCATGGTTTTTATCATCTTGTAGGAACAATCGAGTCGATTGAAAATATGCAATCAAATGATGATTTACATCCTCTAGAGATTAAATCGATTCAAATCAGTGAAGATAGTTCCATTTATTTCCATGAGGATTGTTCATTAGTTCCTGAAGGTTTTCCAAAACCTTACTTTCAACTCGAGTTTTCGATACTGTTACCAAGAGTGCTTGAGTATCCTCATGTGAATCAAGATATCCCTATAAACAAAACACATCATGTTAAGCATATGGATTCAACATTTAAAAGTAAGCGAGTCAAGAAAACGTGGTTTGGATTGAAATATGAAGTTACATTCTTATCTAATCATAGGAACGTAGTGCTTTATGTTTCTGAAGACTTATTCGATTATTTTGATCATGGTTGGAGTGGTGAAATCTCATATTATGACAAGACGTGTTGTGGCATTAAACCTTATCAATGAATGGAGAAAATGAATGAGGTAGGGCTCATTCATTAGCAACAAAATATGATTTATTATAAAAAAGACAATATAATTATTCGTAGCATGAACAAAGAGGATAGTCACATACTACATGAGTTAAGACTAGCTCATGGATGGTTCTCTGAGTTATCTGTTTTTAATGAATATTTTAAGTTTCAAGAAATGGGTGAACTGTATTGCTTTATTGCAACGATTAATACAGAAATTGCTGGATATACTGCATTAAAACGGCATGCAAAGAGTGGACCTTACAAAGATTTGGGGTTTCCTGAACTATCAGATTTTAACGTCTTTGAGAAATATCGACGTCAAGGAATTGGCAATCAAATGATGGACATTGTTGAAAACTTCGCTTCACAATTAAACCATTCCATCACACTTGCGGTTGGATTACACTCAGGATATGGTTCAGCTCAAAAACTGTATATTAAAAGAGGATACATACCTGATGGGAGTGGTGTATGGTATCAAGACAAACCACTAGAACCATATTCTTCATGCATCAATAATGATGAGTTAGTCCTATATCTTTCGAAAGAATTAAAGAAATAGACTATTGTTAGATTCGATATGAAGTGAACTGGATTTATGATTAAGGTTGTAAAAATAAGGAGAATAATATGAATATTGAATTAAAGAAAGTGTCTATTGATGAAAAGGAAATCTTAAGAAATCTATTAGAAAAATACAATTACGAGTTTTCTCAATGGGTTAAAAATGATGTTAATGATCTTGGTCTATATGGATATCGATATCTTGATTATTATTGGACAGAGAAAAAAAGATGGGCATATTTTATCTTAGTCGATCAAAGACTAGCAGGATTTGTCATGGTTATTGATTTACCTGAAGTTGATGATAGAGAAACAGATTTTCAGCTAGCTGAGTTCTTTGTTTTACATAAATATCGACAACAAGGTGTTGGTAAACAAGCATGCTTCAAAGTGTTTGACATACATAAGGGAAGATGGCAATTGAAAAGACATCCACACAATATTTCCTCAGTTCATTTTTGGGATAAAGTTATTCATGAATATACTCATGGGAAGTTTGAACTTATTAAAGCTTATCCAAGAACAGCATACGATGACGGAACGCTTGGTGATGTTTTCTTTTTTAAGAGTTGAAAATTTAAGAGTAAAGGTTCAATGATTTTGGAGTGATCATCCATATCATTGAACCTTTTTAATGAATTTTATATTGTTTTTAGTTAATCAACTCAACAAAATGCTGTTGATTATTGAATAGGTATTGAATCTTGATAATGACTGTATTTTTCTAGAAACGAATCATAATCACTTTTCTCAGTCATCCAGATAATCACATCTACTTCTTTATATCCACTTCGAACATAGGCTTCATAGCGATGATTTCCATCATTGAGTTCAAAACCTTCTTGTGAATACTGAACAATAAGAGGAGGCATATCATGATCCGATTCAATCGATTTTTGAAGTGATGAGACTCTCTTTTCAAACCCTTCACGATCCACTTGCCATTTCATATGAGACTCTGGCCCACAGCATCGCTTTAGGCTTGATACATGCATTTTAATTGGACCTAGATAATGTCTTTTGAATAGTTTTAAACCATCTGAAAAAGCCGTATTATTCGCGTCTGCATTTAAAAAAAGATGAATCCATTCTTCGAGTTTTCCGTTTTGTGAGAATGCTATTGCGGATGATAACGTATTTTGATACTCCATATCATGAACCTCTTTGATTAATTATCAATCATGGTATTATGGTAGCATTTTTGATAGGAACTATATAGCTAAGTTTTGTTAATATAAACAGATTAATAATGTAGTGTGGAATTATGATGTTTATTGAAATGTGTTCAAATGCAATTGAATTACATGAGGATAAGACGTATTATTGATACTAGATGCAACACAATGTATGGGGGGAAAGATGTTTCCAATTACGTTTACCACGACGATGGATTACCAGGTTTTTGAAGATTATTTTATATTTTCAATGTTTAGAAGTAAAAGTTATAGAACTTCAAAAGGTATATTTTTCTTACCTTATGCCTTGATGATTTCATTGGGGTTATTGTTAATGACTGATGAGTTTTCCATTCTAGCGATTATTTTACTAACCGTAGGATCTCTTGTGATTTCTATATTTGGTTATATGTTCTTTATTGCGCCAAAGCGAATGTTTAAGAAAATAGGCAGCATTTTTCAATACCCACAAAATTTTGAAGTATTTGAGGATCATTTTACGGTTTCACAGATAGGAGAAGATGCAAAAAATTACTCATATTTTAAGTTTTCTCAAGTGGTCAATGTGTATGAGACTCATAATGCATTCTATGTCTTTATCACAGTGAGTCAAGCATTTATTATTCCAAAAAAAGTTTTAACTCAAGAAGAGATCAATAGGATTTCATCATTGTTCTTATCAATTTTTGACAAAAAGAAGTTTAAGATATGTTATAAAAAGTGAGTTTGAATCAATATGAATGAAAGGAATATTACTCATGAAAAATGGAATATATAAGATATTTCCAAGGATTGTTGATAATTCCTACCAAGGGCATAAACTAGCCTTATGGGTATTTGTAGGGCTTGCGCCAGTGATGATGGGCCGAAGTTTAATCCATCTTTTTGCTATGGATGGTGGAGCGGGAAGTATTGCGGGTCTTGATTTATCATTGGGTGCAGAAAATATCATTTTTGCCTTTGGTTTATGGGGCTTATCTCAAGTACTTTATGCTTTCATTCAACTTGTGATTGCGATTCGATACAAATCATTAATTCCTTTGTTTTATATCATGTTTATTTTTGAAATCATTGGAAGAATCACCATAGGACTAACAAAACCTCCAATACTACTTAACGGAACTCCTCCAGGAGGATTTGCTAATTTCATTCTATTACCTTTAGTGATTGTGATGTTTATTTTAAGTATGCACTCAAGTAAACAGATGAATGTTGACGAAGTTTCAAGTTTAAATCATTAAGAGATAAAGGTGATGTCAATGAAAATAGTTACGTTTAATATTCGATGTGATTGTAGGGTTGATCAAGAAAATAACTTCGAGTTTAGAAAACCTTTGATTTTGAAAAAAATCGTCAAAGAAGAACCAGATATTATCTGCTTTCAAGAAGTGATGTCTCATGTTGCGGAGTGGTTGAATGACACACTTATCGATTATACAGTCGTTGGTTGTGGAAGAGATGAAAACTTAGATGGAGAACAAGTGTCCATTGCATTTAGAAAAGATAAGTTTTCACTTGTGGCTCTAGATCATTTTTGGCATTCTGAAACGCCACAACTTCCGGGGAGTCGCTTTGAAGAACAAAGTGTATTTCCACGTTTATGTACACAGTGCTATCTCATGGAGCGTAAAAGTAAAAAGATAATTAGAGTCGTGAACACACATCTTGATCACATCAGTTCAAATGCGAGAGTTAAAGAACTTGAACTCATTATGAGGATGATTAAGACTCCATCCATGTATAAAGAATCCATCACTTTCTTTGCAGGAGATCTTAATGCTTATCCTTCATCTAAAGAAATGCAAGTTATGAATTTATATTCTGAGTTTCAGTGCCTAAGTGAAAACATTGGATTTACCTACCATGGTTATTTCAAAGATGAGCAGATACAAAATATTGATGAAACGCCCCAAATTGATTACATTTTCAGTCGTGGAGAACTTGACCTCATATCAGTTGAAAAGTGGACTGATGTTGTTGAAGGGGTGTATTTATCAGATCATTATCCAGTATCAGTGGTTGTAGAATTGAAATGAAGATTATTCCAATTTATAAGCATCAAATCATATGTGCAAAAATGTTCTAGAAAATAATCTAGTTCAAAGAAAGAACCTCATCATGAAACTCTCTTCTAATCAATTAAAAAGCATCTATTTTGGTGCTTATAGCATCATTGAAACCCATGATGGCTATCTCAAATCATTCCAGTATACCCCAGAGCAAATGCAATACTTCAAAAATCTTGATGATTTTTGGTTTGAGCGTTCTGATGCTTCTAATGGAAAAACACTCGAATTTATTACCAAGGCAACTCATTTTGCTTTTGAGTATAAGTTAAGCTGGATAGGTTCTGAAGATAGTATTGAATTATTAATCGATAACTTAATTATGAAGGTTTTCTACGTGAAAGATTTAGAAAAAGAAGGGACATTGTCGTTTAATTTGCCCAATTATAATAAGAAAGTTGTCATTAATTTACCAACCGATGCTACTATTCTGATAAGAAATGCACAAGCTAATGATGAAGTAATCCCAGTGATTAAGAAACACAAAGTATTATGGATGGGGGATTCTATCACACAGGGTTATGGTTCTTTTAGGTCAGCGCATACTTATGTGAATGTAGTCAATCGTTATTGTGATTATGACATTATCAACCAGGGCCTTGGTGGATATATTTATGATTCTAAAGTGTTAATGCCGATGAAAGGTTATTCACCAGATAAAATCGTTGTTGCTTTAGGCACAAATCAATATGAAACAGATGACTTTGCGGAAATAGAAACATATTATGAAAAACTTGAACAATTGTATCAGAACACACCTGTTTTATGCATAACACCAATATATCGAGGTGATTCTATTTATGGTCTAAAAAAACTTATTCATTTTTCAGAGAAGTTGAAAATGATATGTTCAAAATATCCAAACATTAAGATTATCGATGGCTTTAAACTTGTACCTCATACCTCTGAATATTTCATAGATGAAGTTCATCCTAATGAGTTAGGAGCAGAATTATATGGTCGAAATTTAGTTCAAGCTATTTTTGATCTAAATTTCTAACTTTATTTTTATTATCAGAACAGGAGAATGATCATGAATCTTGAACATTTATATCATCAAGTGAAGCAGCAAATTGATCGTGTCGATTTTGAACTTCTTTGGAGTGGTTTCAAGCCAGTTGCCTTCGCATTGTATAATGAACATGAATGTTATTTTAATGGCCGATATATTGAGAAATCATCACAATTTATGGCTAATACAGCGATTATGTTTGAAGGAGAAATCATTGCGATATGGAATGTCATGTCATATCCGGACAATATCTTCAAGTTTACAGCTTCCATTATTCATGAAATGTTTCATGCCTTTCAAATCCTTCAAAGAGAATCTCGATTTGCGGATGAGAAGATAGCATTGATTCAGTATCAATATCATTTGGAAAACTTATCAATAAAACTTGAAGAAGCGAAGTTAATGAAATCAATCATTGAAGATGAAAATATTGGTTTATGGTCAACATTATTATCGTTAAGACGTTATCGTTATAACAAATATCCGTATGAATATGATTATGAGTCAAGAATTGAGCAAATTGAAGGAACAGCTCATTGTGTTGAGATGAGAGCACTTGAGCAGCTTGATCCATATCAAGCAAATATCCAATGGAACGAAATGATGAAAAAGATCAATGATCCAAGGCAATACTTTCCTGTTCGCATTATTTCTTATCCAACGGGTGCTTTGTTTTTGAAATGTATTGCACTCGCATCATCATTTAATCCAACCGGGATATCCTCACAACCTTTTTCAATACAAATCATTCAAGATGTTAGTTTTAAGGATGTGAATCATATCGAAAATAATCAAGTAGAAATATTATTAAATCACTACATAGCAAAGACTCAAACCATCATTGATCAAGCGATTGCGAAGCATGATATTGCTTTATCGGGAACATATCCGCTAATAAGTTTAAACATCTATGACGCACGTTATCTTCGTGGATATGCTACATCAACCTATTTTGTGGCATATCAAGATCAAGATGAAATGAAAGTATTGCATGGAAATTTTGTCGTGGCATTAGATGAAGAGTTAAATATTACTTGTGTATATCGTCAATAAGGAGGAAACAGTGATGTGGCATGAACTGGATTATCCATGGCAAAAAGCATTTGAACTTGCATGGACATCATTTAAGCAGAATACGATTCCCATTGGGTCTGTCATTGTGGATGAACATGGTTCTATCGTATGTGAAGGAAGGAATAGAATATACGATGTTGAAAGTCAACATCCCTTAACAGGGACTACGATGGCTCATGCAGAAATGACAGCGATGAGTCAACTTAAGATTGCTGATCATCCCAATATTCGATCATATACCTTATATTCAACGATGGAACCATGCCCGATGTGTTTTGGAGCATGTGTCATGGTCAATATTCGTCATGTCTGTTTCGCAGCCCATGATGGCTTTGCGGGAGCAACCTCACTGAATGATAAACTGGATTACATTAAAAGCAAAAAAATAAATGTAAGCTTTGCTGGTGAGAAGGTACAGGCATTTCAACTTATCCTACAAAGTGCATTTGAAACTCAAAGAAATCACCCTCGAGTGTTAGATATTCTAAGCGCATGGTCAAAGATTGATCAAGTTGCTGTTGATTTAGGCCAAAAGTTATCTGGTAATGATGTATTTGATCATTCCAGAAAAATTGAAGAAGTGTTTAATGATGTTATGCAACGATATGACGAAATTAAATATGATTTTTTGAAGAGGAATTAACATAGATATGGACATCAATTATGAAGCTAAATCAAGTATTCAACTGAAAGATTCTACTATTGAACCAACATTAGAAGTTATTGAACGAGTACTTCAACATGCTTTTAAACCGTATCTCACATTAACTGCCAGATTAAAAGAAATCGATATTTGTCTAGAATATCGCTATTACACCGATGGAAATGTATGGTTAGGTAAAGGAATGCATTATTGGACTGGGCCTAGAGGAGGTAAGAAAGAGATCAATACATTTTGGTTATCATTCTACATGGGTTATTTCAATATGACGTTTTATTTCCCAGAAAATCAAAGAAGTGAACTTCTAGTTGAGTTCCCACAAGATGAACTTATGATAAGAACTGCCCAAGCAATGGGCAAAAGTCATCAATTTTTCCCATTAACATTTTCAATCAATAGTGAAGATCATTTTGAGTTCATATTTAAACTGATTAACTACAAAATCACACATCGCTAAGCAAGGTTTTAGAATATTTCTTCTTCTGTTGAAAGGATTGTGTATCAATATGAAATCATGTACCACATGATTTTTTTGATGAAGAAAAAGTTAAAAAAGAACTTTTATATGGAAAAATCTTTGAATTTTTAATCAAACGAAAACGTTTTCACGAAACTCTCATAAACCAAGAACACCTATTTACGAAATCGCATTGCTCTTTTAAAAATAGCACTTTATAATTGATTATAGAGAACTAAATCAAGAAATTCGATTTAGAAAGGAACAATTTTATGCAGAAAATACCAAATTTAATCTTTGGAAATTCAACACTAAACGATGAAAAGGGAAGAACCTCATTAGAGACAGTCACAATTAATCAAGAATCCTTTTTCAAAATAGAAAACTACAATCTGATGAATCCGTTTTTTATGACAGTGGTGAGTGATGTTGACCACTGGATGTTTATCTCAAGTACAGGCGGACTCACATGTGGTCGCAAAAATGCCGAATCAGCCTTATTCCCATATTATACGGATGACAAGATTCATGACAGTTTCGAAAACACAGGTTCTAATACCATCATTATCGTCTCAAAAGACGAACAAAATTTTTTAGTGAAACCGTTTTCGCTCCATCAAAGCAATGTCTATAACATCACACGAAACCTTTACAAAAACATTGCAGGGAATAAAATCATGTTTGAAGAGATTAACCATGATTTAGAGTTCAGCTATACTTACACATGGAAAAATAGTCAGAAGTTTGGATTTATTAAAGAATCAAGGATTACAAACTTATCATCTCACGAACGTACTTTCAAAGTTTTAGATGGTATACGCAACATCTTGCCTTATGGTGTTAATACGAACTTACAAACCACTTTAAGTACTCTTCTCGATGGATACAAGCGATGCGAGTTAGTCAAACATGCAGGCATGGGAATATATACTTTAAGTTCAATATTATCTGATAAGGCTGAACCAAGTGAATCCTTAAAAGCCACTACCGTTTGGTCTAAAGGTTTAGATCATCCTACTTATCTTTTATCTGAGCAGCAACTCAAAGCCTTCTCTCAAAACGAAGTAGTGATCACTGAAGATGATGTGAAGGGACGACGTGGATCATTCTATGTTGTGGATACATTGAATCTTAAGTCCAATGAATCTAAAGAATGGATTATTGTATCAGAGTTAAATCAAAGCATTACAAAGATACATAAGCTCATTAATGAAGTGGTGGAGAATGAATCACTCCTTGATGAACTAAAACAAGATGTCATCAAAGGAGACCTTAACCTTAAAAAATTAGTGTTTAATGCGGATGGACTACAATGCACACAAAATGAGAAAACAAGTAATCGTCATTTCTCAAATACGCTGTATAACATTATGCGTGGTGGAGTGTATGCAAATGGCTATGAAATTGAAAGAGATGATTTCAAAGCTTTTGTTAAGGTGTGGAATAAAGAAGTTTATTCAAGACAACTTGACTTCATGAAGCATTTGCCAGAAGTTATTAACTTTAACGCTTTAACTGAATTAGTGTCTAAACGTGATGATCAAGATTTTGAGCGATTAGTGTTAGAATACTTACCCCTCACGTTTAGCCGTCGGCATGGTGATCCAAGTCGTCCATGGAATCGCTTCAGTATTGAGGTCACCCAAGAAGATGGCAGTCAGAAATTAAGCTTTGAAGGTAACTGGCGTGATATTTTCCAAAACTGGGAAGCATTATCCATTTCATATCCTGAGTTTATCGAGAATATTATTGCGAAGTTTGTGAATGCATCCACTGCAGATGGGTATAATCCATATCGTATTACTAAACACGGTATTGATTGGGAAGCACCAAATCCTGAAGAACCTTGGTCAAATATTGGATATTGGGGCGATCATCAAATCATTTACTTACTAAAATTGATGGAATTATCAAAAGCCTATAATCCTAAGAAATTACATGATTTACTCTTAAAAGAAATATTTGTGTATGCGAATGTTCCATACAGAATTAAAGGATTTGATTCATTAGTTGAAGATCCACACAATAGTATTACCTATGATTTTAGTAGTGAAAAACAAATTCATAAACAAGTTGATCTACTTGGATCTGATGGTAAACTCATGTTTACACACGGGAAAATCTATAAAGTTAACCTTATGGAGAAACTATTAGTGACTATACTATCAAAAGTCTCTAATTATGTTCCTGAAGGCGGGATTTGGATGAATACTCAACGTCCTGAATGGAATGATGCCAATAATGCATTAGTGGGGAATGGATTATCCATGGTGACTCTAAATTACATGCATCGTTTCCAAGTCTTTATGAAGCAACTTGTTGAGGAAACTCACCTTCAGTCCATTCATGTATCCTCAGAAGTGCATCAAATGTTTAGTGATATTTCAAGAGTCTTAAAGGACAGTCAAGGATACCTTGGCGCAGATATTTCAAATGAAGTTCGATTTGAAATCGTTCAAGCGCTTGGAAGAATAGGTGAAAGCTACAGAGATTCAATCTATTATGATGGTTTTAATGGACAAAAAACAGAACTTTCAATGGATGCTCTAAAAGATTTCATTGATGTATCCATGAGACACCTCCAAGATTCCATTCATAAAAATAAACGTGAAGATAATCTTTATCATTCATATAATCTTGTTCGGTTTGCCTCTAAATCATGTAGCATTTCACATCTATACGAAATGTTAGAAGGCCAAGTCGCAGTATTGAGTTCAAAAGCGTTAAGCGCACAAGAAAGCCTAGCAGTGATTAAAGGATTAAGAAACAGTGCTATTTATCGTGAAGATCAAAATAGTTATATGTTATATCCAAATCGTGAACTTCCAAAATTCTTAGAAAAGAACAATATACCTGAGTCCATGGTTAAGACTTCGAAGATTCTTATGGAAGAACTCAATCAAAATAACACTCGTTTTATTGAAAAAGATATTAATGGAAACTACCACTTTAATGGTCGATTTAGAAATGGCTATGAGCTTGCGGAAGCCTTAAAAGCGACCCATGAATATCAAATTGAAGACATTAAGGTTGTTAAAGAGATATTCTCAGATTTATTCAATCACCATGCCTTTACTGGACGTTCAGGAACATTCTACAAATATGAAGGACTTGGTTCAATTTACTGGCATATGGTGTCAAAACTTGTTTTAGCAACCCAAGAGAATTTTGATGAAATTTATAAACATGATGGAATGAGTGAAGAAGCAGTGGCATTATTATTGGGATATCGCGACATTAAAGATGGAATTGGGGTTGAGAAATCTCCACAACTCTATGGAGCATTCCCAACTGACGCATACTCTCATACTCCGTCATTCTCAGGGGTTCAACAGCCTGGTCTAACAGGACAAGTTAAAGAAGACTTTATCTCACGCTTTGGAGAATTAGGAGTGAAAGTTCATGAAGGTGTTGTTGAGTTTAAACCTGCACTCATTGATAAGAATGAATTCTTAAAGGAAAAGAAAGTTTGGACATTACCAACGCAAAGTAGTTCAAATGAGTTCATCGCCATTCTTCTTGATAAAAATACACTTGGATTTACATTCTGTAGTGTTCCTATCATTTATACTTTATCTTCAAATCACAAGATTGTCATAGTGTATACTGATGGATCAGAAAAAACTTACGATCATACGAACACACTTGATTACACCACAAGTCAAAGTTTATTTGCTCGTGAAGGACGTATTAGCAAAATTATCGTCCATTTCTCTGGAAATCACCTTAGATAACTTATCAACTAACTATTATCGCATTGCATATATTAAGCATTCAATTCCTCCTAACTTGATTGAATGCTTTTTATTTGATTTATTTCATATTCAGATTGTTTAAGTATTAATTGGGTTTAATACTTTAAATATTTCGCTATTGTGTTAGAATAATACCGTTGATAATGATATGAAAGGATTAGATCATTTTAAGTCTTTACAAATAAGTGATCTTAAAGTAAATATGTTAAAAATATTCAAAACGTTATTACTAGCTTTGATTCCAGTATCTTTAGTGGCTATCTATTCATATAGAGAAAAAGCAATTCTTTTAATGCTTGTGGGGGTGGTATCTGCTGTTGCATCCGAAGCATTATTCCAATATGTATTTAAGCGCAAGTATACTTTTAAAGATGGTGGGGCTGTGGTCACAGGACTGCTTCTTGCGTTATCTGTTTCACCATCAACACCGTTACCATTATTGGCGGGTGCTTCTGCTGTAGCCATTATTCTAGGTAAGCAAGTGTATGGAGGATTTCCCAAGAATATCTTCAACCCAGCATTACTAGGACGTTTATTCATCGTTTATTTATTTCCAACTGCCATGCAACCATGGTTATCACCAGTGGATATGGTAAGTACTTCAACACCGCTTCGTGTTCTAAGAGAAACTGGAGAAGCTTCAACTTCAATTCTTAATTTATTCTTAGGCAATGTCGGAGGAAGTATTGGTGAAATTTCTGCACTTGCTGTATTACTCGGTGCAGGATATCTTATTCATAAAAAATTTGCGAATTATCGTATTCCTGTTGGAATTTTATCTGTAGTCTTTGTTTTCTCGCTTTTAGTGGGTCAGAATCCATTCTTCCACCTCTTTGCAGGTAGTTTAATGTTCGCATCATTTTTCATGGCGACAGATCCTGCGACGGCACCAAAAACTGATCAAGGCAAATGGGTTTATGGAATCAGTATTGGTGTTGTGGTCATGGTCATTCGCTTATGGGGTTGGGTTCCAGAAGGAACAACGTTTGCCATCTTAGGTATGAACTATTTGGTTCCATTTATCAATACAGAAGTAGAACGTTTTAAGGCTAATAAAACAAAGAAGGATGTCAAAGTAGCAGCTTAGGATTAATGTGAAGCGTTATATCTTGAATACTAAAAAGGAGCATGCTCCTTTTTTTCAAATATGAGTCTTATATCTTTCATCATACAAGCATTTCTAATGGATAAGCCAGTACCTTTTTGGCATGGTAAAAGTTATAATAGATAGTATAAGAAGATTATTTAGATTTATTTATCTACAATAAGGAAGTAAATTATGGCAATAATAGGCATGATGTTATCCACTACAGAGAACTTATATGAAGAAGAGATATGGTCTAAACTTAGTGATTATGTTTCTTCTCCGCTAGATCAGATTCTATTCTTTTCTGGAAAACCTATTGCTTCAACATATGAAGACGAGATCTATAGTAATGTGATATTTAGTCTAATTAAAAAGATGAATATTGATGGAATTATCTCTCTAACTGGATCACTTAACTACTATTTAGGATCACATGCATACAAAACATATGTCGAATCATTAACAAATGCACCAATCGCAAGTATTTCGGTACCCATTGAAGGGCATTCTTTAGTTCAATGTGATAACTACCAAGGAAGTTTTGATATGGGACTTCATTGTATAAATCATGGATATCAACGATTTGGAATCATTACTGGACCCTTTTATTCCCCTGAATCCAAAGCAAGATTCAAAGGTATAAAAGATGCATTGAAACACTATCATATTGATGAATATCACTGGTTTGAAGGTGATTATTCTGAAAAATCAGGGTATGAATTATGCCTGAAATTACTTCATAATTCACCTGATATTATTTTCTGTAGTAATGATTTAATGGCTTTAGGCGCAATGAAGGCTATCATTGAAAAGGGATACCATTTCCCAGAAGACATTGCGGTAGTTGGCTTTGATGATATTGAGCAAATTCGTTTGCTTGATGTTCCTATGACAACCATTAGACAACCTTTCGGCGACATGGCTTGTAAAGCATTTGATGTTTTAAAAAGTAGAACCATTGATGACATATGTATTCCATCACAACTTATTGTTAGGGAATCATGTGGATGTGAAAAAGAATTTAATAGTATTGAACTTGAAGAACAGTCAAAACGTTATTACATGTCAAAATATGCTCGCAGTTTAGATGAATATACTTTATCTATTCGTTTACGAGCATCATTTGATCAGGTTAAGGATAGAAATCAGCTTTACGATGTTATTGACGAGTATATGAAGCAAATTAATGGGCAACAACTTCATTTATGTCTATTAAATGATTCAAAACTCATTATCCATGACCCCTTGAATTTTGAATGGCCGGATGTTATAAGTTACGCCTATGGATACATTGAAGGTCATAGATTCGATGAAGCCCATTTTGAACCTAGTGAAATACTACCAAGAGAGGTTACTGAATTCAAAAAAGTTAATGCATATTTATTTCATCCATTACACCAGCAGGACATTTTATACGGATACATTATTACTGATTCTTCAACGGCTAAAAGCAAATTATTCACTTCATTAAAACGTGAAATCGTGAATACATTAAGTCGACTTGATCTTATGGAGCAAGTCCACATCTATACTCGCCAAATGGAAAAAATTGCTCAATCCGATATGCTCACAGGTATTTTAAATCGTCGTGGATTTTATGAAAAAGTTGAATGTACATTTGCTGCTGACATCAATAATGGGAACACTCCAGGGATAATTTTCTGTGATGTCAATGGTTTGAAAAAGGTGAATGATCATTTTGGACATGAAGTTGGAGATCGCATGATCTTTGAAACCGCTAAGTTACTAGAAAAAGTATTTAATGGTAATATCTTAGCCCGAATGGGTGGAGATGAATTTGTAATCTATGTTTCATCATGTAATCAGACAAGTCTAGACCATTACAATGTCATGTTGGAGCAAGCTATCCATGAAGCTAATGCACTTAGTGAATCATTATTTGAAATATCACTTGAAGCAGGCATGGCATGTTATAACCTTAACAAAACACCATCATTAGATACACTCATAAAAGAGGCAGACTTAAACCTATACACAAAAAAACGATTTAGAAAATCAATCTAGTAATCATAATGATTACTAGTCAAAGGAAACAATATGAACATAGCACTTATTATTCATTCTCAAACAGGAAACACGTTAACCATTGCGCAAAGACTAAAGCAGCATTTAGAAAATGATAATCATAAAGTGTATTTACTGCATATTAAAAACAAAGATGATGCAAATACGATGAAAACTCCAGTTGATATTATTACCTATGGAGATTTACCATCAACCGAATTTGATGTTGTGATTTATGGCGGATGGGTTCAAGCCTTTGGTTTATGTTTAGGATTTAGTGAATACCTTCAGCATCATGAGCCACAAAAATCTCAAAAAGTATTTACTTATGTAACACAGCATTTCCCTTATGCTTGGATGGGAGGCAATCGTGCTTTATCACAAATGAAAAGCATCCTTGCAAAGAAGAATATGCAAGTATATTCTTTTCAGGTATTTAATAAAACAAACAAAAACCTAGAACAACAAATTCAAACTTGGATTGAAAAGATAAGTCGAGAATGTCAGAAATAAATCATTTCAGAATTTTCAAATGTTTAAGGAATTATTAGTCTATAGACTATAAACATGAAATCATTTGGAGGATATTAATGAGTATCATTGTTACGAAATTTAGAGAGGTGAGTGGATCGGTTCTTCCTATCCTGGGACTAGTGCTTTTATTGCACTTCTTTATTACGCCAATATCTACACCTCTGCTTATTCGTTTTGTCATTGGAACAGGGTTAGTGATTGTAGGCCTTACACTTTTTTTACTTGGTGTAGAGCTCGCTATATCACCACTAGGTAGTTATACAGGAAAAGCTCTATCAAAAAGCAAATCCATATGGATCCTAATCATATCAGGATTTATCTTGGGATTTTTTATCTCAGTTGCGGAACCAGGATTATTAGTTTTAGCAAACCAAGTTGCCTTTATTACCCAAGGTGCGATACGTAGTTTGACTATCATTGTGGTAGTCTCATTAGGTCTTGCTATCATGGTCTCATTAGGTTTCTTACGAATCTTCTATAATATTCCACTTTATCGTATTTTGCTTGTATTATATGGAATTGTATTTCTATTAGCTCTACAAACGTCGAAAGAATTCCTTGCGATTGCATTTGATGCTTCAGGTGCTACAACAGGTATACTCGCAGTACCCTTTATCCTAACACTCTCATTTGGGATATCAAAGCTAAAAAAGGATAGTAAAGCTTCTGAAAAGGACAGCTTTGGTCTAGTAGCAATAGCATCCGTAGGTGCAATTATTGGTGTGTTAATTTTAGAACGATTAAGTATACCTCAAAATTTCAATGTTTCATTAACTTCAACCATTAATGATTCACCTTCACTATGGATGCCATTTATTAACCAATGGTTTTTCAGTTTTACTGAAAGTATGATGGCCATTGCCCCATTAGGCATACTTTTCCTACTGCTTCAAAAATGGTCGTTTAGACTACGTAAAAAAGAAGTAAGAAAAATTATCTTTGGGTTTATCTATGTTTCACTGGGATTGTTTATATTTCTTGTAGGAGTCAATGCGGGGTTTATGGATGTTGGAGCATACTTAGGTCAAACTTTAGTATTATCTCATCCAACCATGATTATCTTCATTGGCTTTATTTTAGGGGCACTCACAATTCTTGCGGAGCCAGCTGTCTATGTTTTGACGTATCAAATTGAAGAAGTCACAGCCGGTTATATTCAAAGAATTAGCGTGTTAATTGCATTATCTATAGGTGTAGGTATTGCGATATCATTATCGCTAATCCGCGTTCTTATTCCTTCTGTGCAATTATGGCATTATCTTTTACCAGGATATGTGATTAGCTTAATCTTGATGTTCTTTATTCCAAAATTATTCGTTGGGATTGCTTTTGATGCAGGAGGGGTCGCGACAGGTCCAGTGACCGCAACGTTTATTTTAGCATTCATTCAAGGGGCAGCGTTTGCCTTTGATGGGGCAGACTTACTTATTGATGGATTTGGCATGATTGCTTTGGTTGCATTAATTCCAATAATTACATTACAAGTTTTGGGTTTAATGTTTAAAGTTTCTACACGAAAAAATGAGGTGAAGGCACATGAGTTCAATGATTAATACAACATATGACTTACTGTACGTCATTATAAATCAAGGATTAGGAAGTAAAGTTTTACATAAAGCCAAGGAAGTTGGATTACATGGGGGTACAATTTATTATGCAATTGGCACGGTTAAAAATCCAATTCTAAACTTTCTTGCGTTATATGATGAACATAAAGAAATTGTGTTGATGGGAGGAAATGAAACTACGATTGATCAAGCAATCATCCATCTTAACAAAACTTTCAAGTTTTATAAACCTAACCATGGCATTATGTATAGGATTAACTCATGTCGTATGTTAGGATCGCGCTTTAATGATTGCAGTGAACACATTAATGAAAAGGAAGGTGAGTCTATGTATCACATCATCACGACAATCGTCGATAAAGGAAAAGGTGAAGATGTTGTTAATGCTTCAAAAGAAGCAGGTGCACGTGGGGGTACCATTATCAATGCTCGTGGTTCAGGGGTTAATGAAACTTCAAAAGTATTTAACATGGAAATTGAACCAGAAAAGGAAATCGTGGTTATAATTGTGAAGCAAGAAGAATCCGAATCCATAGTGAACAATATTCGTGTTGAGTTGAAACTTGATGAACCTGGACAAGGAATAATTTTTGTTCAAGAGGCTGCTGAAGTACATGGTTTGTTTCATCAAGGTAAGTAGTAAGAAGTGATTCTAGGCTTTGATAGTATCATCAATTTCGGGTTTCTAGCATTTGTCCATTTGATTCATTTCTAATCAAAAGAGGGTGTTAATACGAATTTACTACGCTACCTTTGAATTAATTGCCTTCGGTTAATATGCGCCAATATAATGAATTATTAGGTGATTGATAGAGCTAAATATAAACGTTCTCACTAACTATAGGATCCCATGAAAGCAAAAACCATGATTTCAATCCATCATCCATTGGTGCTGGAATTTCGAGCCAATTTAATGCAGCATTCAAAAAATGATGTAATTTTTTGGTGTATAAAAGTCATGGAATCCATGTTAATCCCATGTTTACAACGACATCATTATGATGTGAAGGAATGTAATGAAACTCTTGATAGTGTTAAACAATGGTTGAATAAAGAAGTAAAGTTTGCACAAGTTAAGCCAAAGATTTTAATTCTACATGAGCAAGCAAGGCATCACAATCAGCAGCCTATTGTGATGGGATGTATACGTGCTATAGCTCATGGATGTTCAAGTGTTCATGCTCAAGCACATGCAATGGGAGTAATCTATTATGGTGCCTTTGCACTAGCAAAAGAACAATGCGAGAATGAAGATTACCCTTGCTTAGAAGTGAACTGTGAGAAATTCATTTTAGAAATGATTAATGTTTTTAGAAATCATCACGAAAGGAAGACATATGAAACTAACAAGGCGTCAAATTCAATCCATTAGTAAGTCATTATCATCACAAAATTCACAACTTTTCCCACATCTTGATTATATTCTACAAGACTTAGTGGAATTAGGAGCTATACCAGAAGATATTGGGGTACTTTATCAAAAACATCGATCATCATTAAACGAACGAGGTTTAGATTTAGGGTGTGGAAAAGGATCAGTCTCATTATATCTTTCAAAAAACTTTGATGTTGAGATGGTAGGCATTGATTTAATGAGTCCATTTATTGATGTGGCAAAAACACGGAGTATAGAACACAATCTCCAACATAAAGTTCGATTTAAAGTTGAGGATATGAATGATGCAATAACTCATTATAAGAATTTTGATTTTGTGGTGTATGCAGCCTGTGGCAATATTCTTGGAAACCCTATTGAAGCTTTAAAGAAAGTTAAACAATGCATTAAACCTCATGGATTAGTATTGATTGATGATGCTTTTGCATTTGAACCACTTGATGGCTATCTAACACAAAGTATGTGGGAAAATGCGATATCACAAAGTGGCTTTAAATTAATCGATTATATTATTATTTCTAAAGAAACCCAAGAGAACCTTAAGCAAAAGCAGTTATCCACAATATTTCAAAGAGTCCATGAACTCAAAGCATTATACCCTGAATATCGGTATTTATTTGAGAATTATTATCGAGCTCAAGTTGAAGAGTGGGATATCTTAATGAATCATGTCTATGGCGTTACTTTATGCTTAAGAAGTATCGATTAAGAAAATTTTCCTTGGCTTGATAATGTTCATTTCATAAAGATTTGAGTTAAAATACTATGTATTTTTTAGTGAAGACATTAATCCATTGTAAGGAGTATAATGATTTTGGGAGGATTAAAATGCAAAACCTCAAAGAAAAAATTGAATCAGAAAAAGATAGTTTCATTAAAAATATTAATGAGTTACATGATAGTCAACGAACCCTAGGAGAAAAAGTTGCTGATAAAATGGCTGATTTTGCAGGGAGTTGGACATTCATCTTGTCTTTCATGGCCATACTACTTCTATGGATAAGTTTTAACTCATGGATTGTGTTGTTTAAACCTTATGATCCATATCCTTTTATACTCCTTAATTTAGTTTTATCGTGTCTAGCTGCACTCCAAGCTCCGATTATTATGATGTCTCAAAAGCGACAAGAAAGTAAGGATCGTTTGCGCTCACAACATGATTATGATGTGGATGTTAAAACAGAAATGCTTGTCGAACATATGATTCAACAACTTGATGAAATTAAGAAACAGCAAGCTGAGATTTGGAAGTCTCTTGAGCAAATCAAGAAAGAAAAGTAGTTTTCTTCTTAGTTGTATATTTGACTAAAAACCTTGACTTCACTCATTGATTTGAGTACGATACTTAAGGAAATGAAATCTTCCCTGGGAAACCTAAACCGCCATGTGCTGATGACTTCTAGTCTTTTAGTCACGTGGTTTTTTTATGAAAGGAATTGTATGCTACTCTCATTTGCAATGATGTTTTTATGTGGTCTAGGATTGGGTAAGGTCTTTGATGCTTTGAAACTACCTCGACTTATTGGCATGATGTTAACTGGACTAATACTAGGACCCTTTGCCTTAAATCTACTCGATGAGAAAATTCTCATCATCTCAGGTGATTTAAGACAACTAGCTTTAGTGATTATCCTCATTCGTGCTGGACTAAATCTTGATATTCAAGACTTACGACTAGTGGGTCGACCTGCAGTATTGTTGAGCTTTATCCCTGCGTTATTTGAAATCCTTGGCGTCACCATATTTGCGACTGTATTATTTAAGTTTTCATGGATTGATGGAGTTTTATTAGGGTGTGTATTGGCAGCAGTATCACCGGCAATTATTGTGCCTAGTATGTTAAAACTGAAAGAGAAAAGGCTAGGAGTTAATAAATTGATACCTCAATTAGTCATGGCAGGAGCATCCATAGATGATGTGTTTGTGATTGTTTTGTTTACATCATTTCTATCTTTATCACTAACAGGACAAACCTCACCATTGATTTGGATGCAACTTCCAATAACAATAGGACTAGGATTATTGGGAGGGTTTGTGATTGGTCATTTGCTTTCATGGTGGTTTACGCGCTTTCACATTCGCGATACAGGTAAGGTGATGATAATCTTATCAACAGCATTTATTCTCATGTATCTTGAAAGTATTAAGTTTTCAATCTTCTCATTTTCTGCTTTGATATCGATTATGATGATGGCCGCGATGATTCAGATCAAAAAAGAGCATGTTGCAAAGCGACTATCACACAAGTTTTCAAAACTGTGGCATGCAGCAGAAGTGATATTGTTTGTGCTTGTTGGTGCTCAAGTCTCATGGAATAGTGTTATGAATATTGGACTATATGCCGTAATACTAATCCTAGCAGCGCTTACATTTAGAGCTTGTGGTGTTGTCCTAAGTCTTGTCAAAACCCCTTATAACACAAAAGAGAAAATGTTCATAGTCTTATCTTACATACCAAAAGCTACAGTACAAGCCGCTATTGGAAGCATAGCATTAGGACTCAATCATCCTCAAGGTTCATTGATTCTCACGCTAGCCGTATTATCAATCTTAATTAGTGCGCCTTTAGGAGCATGGCTCATAGATCATAGTGCATCAACATTACTCTCTTACGAAATGGAATAAATTTGGATAGTTGTATCATATGTATTGAACTATTAGACTTAAATGTTTGATAGTTCATTTTATTGTAACGAAATAATATAGTTTTTATTCATCTCAAGTTTATAATAGGATTAAGTAATATGACGAAATTGAGGTGAGGTCATGCCATTTGATATCATTCGACAAGATATTAGTTTAATGGATGTAGATGCCATAGTAAGTGCAGTTGATTATGAGTTGTCTTTAGGACGTGGTGTAAGTCAAAGTATTCATGAACAAGCAGGACATGAGTATAGTGAAGAACTACGTAGAAAAGGCACAATTCATAGTGACGAAGTCTTTGTGACTTCAGGGTATAATCTTCGAGCAAAGTATGTATTCCATACCCTTACTCCACCATGGGAAGGTGGTTTTTCATCAGAAGTGAATCAACTTGCTCAATGTTATGAACGGCTTTGTGATCATGCACTTAGAATGAATGTTCAAAGTATTGCATTTCCTTTACTTTCGTCTGGGAATCAGCGATTTCCAAAAGACAAAGCTCTCAAAGTCGCAATGTCAACCTTACAACGGTTTGTTTTAAGTCATGATATTCAAGTGTATCTAGTTGTCTATGATTTTTCTTCTTACTTTGTGTCTTTGAAATTAGCGACCATGGTTGAAAATTATCTGCACCATAATTTTAAAGCACGAAAATATGAACATGAAGAAATTATCAATTACTTCGACACAGAGATCACAATTGAAAACTCACACGTTCAAAGAAAGCGTCCACTTCGACTCGAAGATCGAATTGCACAAACATCTCTAACATTCTCTCAACGTTTGATTCGATTAATTGATGAGCGAAGATTAGGTGATAGTGAAGTGTATCATAAAGCAAATATTGATCGACGTTTGTTTTCGAAAATTCGAAGTAATGATTTATATCAACCAAGTAAAGTAACAGTGATCGCATTCGCCATCGCACTTGAATTAAATATTGATGAAACAAAAGATTTACTAAAAAGTGCAGGCTACGCATTATCAAATTCACAAAAATTTGATGTCATCATTGAATTTTTCATACAAAATCATAGATACAATATTTACGAAATTAATGAAACTCTATTTCACTACAATCTACCAAGCTTAGGTTAATCAATGTCGCTTATCAGGCGACCTTTTCTTTTTCATAATTCGCTATGATAAAGACATAAAGGAGGTCATTATATGACTAAAACCGAAATTATGTTTATTCTTGATCGAAGTGGGTCAATGCAAGGATTGGAAATTGATACCATTGGCGGATTTAATGCCTTAATCGAAAATCAAAAACGTCTACCAGGAGAATGTGCTATTTCCACAGTTTTATTTGATGATAAGATTGAGGTGCTTCATCATCATACTAACATTCAATCATTACACCCCATGACTCAAAGAGATTACTATGTCAGAGGTTCGACCGCTTTACTCGATGCTATCGGACATTCCATTTTGAACATGGATATGTATCAACGTGAATGTTCAGCATCACGCAAAGCCGATCATGTGATGGTTGTGATTACTACCGATGGACATGAAAACTCAAGCACACAGTTTACCAATGAACAGGTAAGACAACTCATTGAGCGTCAAAAAATGCTTTATAACTGGGAATTTATCTTTTTAGGGGCGAACATGGATGCGATAGCCCAAGCACGTTCCTTTGGAATTCATGCGGATAAGGCAGTACGTTTTCATAGCGATAAGGAAGGAACTTCTTTGAACTATGATGTCCTTAATGAAGCGATTACAACAAAACGTTTTAACAAAACAATCACTAAAGATTGGAAAACGCGAATAGAAAAGGATTACGAAGAAAGAAAATAGAAGAATACAGGCACGAAAAAGTAAAATTTAGTGCCTTTTTTGCGACTAAAATGATATATTTATACGTATAGATAATAGTCTGACTGAGGTTGCTATGAGTCAATTACTTAAACAAGAACTTGATTACTCAATTCAACATGATTTAGGTTTACTAGACATCATTCAAAACCAACTTGTTGATGGAGTACTCTATATTGATGCAAATGATCCAACTCACTTTTGGTCAAATTCTAGTTTTTGGCATGCTATAGGATACAATCAAGCTCATTCAAATCTTTCGAATATGAATTGGGTTAGTCATTTATTAAGTGATGATTATGAGATGATCAAACATAAATTACAGCAACTTCAAGATATGAATGGTAGGAATGAGCACGAACTACGTTTTGTTCACAATGATGGTTCAATCGTTTGGATGAACTGCAGAAGTGTTTTGATAAGAAATAAATTAGGAGAGCCGCATCGTTTACTCAGTTTATTTACAAATATTACTTTACTTAAACAAGCACAACAAGCATTGAAAAAGGTTACTCGAGAGTATGAAATGGTTTTTGAAGGAACTCAAGATGTCATCTTTCTGATTAAAGTCAACGATGATGAGACATTTACTTATGTTCGTGCAAATCAAGCATTAGTTCAAAAAACAGGAATATCATTTAATAATATCATTGGAAAGTCTCCAATCGATTTAGTGGGACCAGAATTAGGGATGCAATTAAACATTTATTACCAGCGATGTGTTACTTTGCGTGAAGTTGTTTCATTTGAATCTGAGTTTGATTTACCTCATGGTCAAGGGACATGGGCGACCACATTAACCCCATTAGTGGTTGATGGCAGTGTGGAGTTTATTGTGGGTTCATCGATGGATATTTCTGATCGTAAACGTTTAGAATTACAGCTTATTAAACTAGCAAATCATGATTCTCTAACAGGGTTGCCAAATCGTCGCTATTTCTTCACTCAAGTGGATAATCTCATTCAAAAGAAACACAACTTTACCATCTTGTTTTGTGATCTAGATGGGTTTAAGGGGATTAATGATGTTTATGGTCATAACATTGGGGATGAACTGCTTATTCAGGTAAGTCAGAGATTAAGAAAAAGTGTTGAACATAAAGGGATTGTTTCACGTTTTGGAGGCGATGAGTTTACATTCATTCTAAACTCAGATCTTTCAGAATCAGAAGTTTCTTTTATTCAAGAGAGCATTACAAAGACTATTGAAGAACCTTTCTTTATTGAAGATATGATTTGTATGATCAGTGTCTCGATTGGGAAAGCAATATTCCCAAATGATGGACAATCTAGCCGTGAACTCATAAGAATTGCGGATACCGCAATGTATAAATACAAGCGTAACAATACTTAGAAATAGAATTGTTACTTGTTGTAGAAAATTGATTTATCCAAACGATATTTGCAAAATTTCTACACTTTTGTTTTTCAATGCGTATAATGAAATCAGATAGGAACTCACATGAAAACATTATTTTCTTTCTTGAAATTTGATGATACATTTTATCAAGCTGTCGATGCAAATATGTCTCGATTATTTAACCTATCGCTTATTGTTATACCTATCAGTATTATTCATATTGTGATATTTGAATTTTTTATAGCTGTTAATACACCTGAAGAAATACTTTGGCGTGATGGTATTATCTTTTCACATGCTACACTGGTTGCTTTAGCAAGTGTATTAAGTTTTGTTATCTTTTTTGTGTCAAATTATGAAGAAAACTTATACAAGTTTAAAATAGTGATACAAGTTGTAAGTAGTGCTACCATTATGATTTTAGGTGTTGTCATTACATCCTTTGATCAATATATTACATCAAGTATTTCACCATTTATTATTGTGTCAATGATGATTGCATTAGTTGTACTAATGCCCCCATGGATGAGTGTCATGATGTTTTTAAGTTTGTTTGGTGCGTTCTATGTAGGTATTACAATGTTTGTGAAAGACTCTATTGTTTTAACTTCAAACATTCTAAATGGAGTGACTGTGATTGGAATGGGCATTGGTCTTTCGAATATTATGTGGTACTACTATACTAAAAATGTAAAACAACGAAAGCAAATTGAAGAGCAAAACTTCAATCTAGAACTTCAAAAAATTGAGTTAGAACAACTCAACTTCCGTTTGAATATTTTAGCGTCCACCGATAGTATGACTCAGCTTCTTAATCGAAGAGAATTTGAGAATATCGTGAACACTGAACTAAATATCGGAAATAATGACTTTGTTTCAAGTGTCTTGATTGTTGACATTGATCACTTTAAACAACTTAATGATCAGTATGGTCACCTAATTGGAGATGAACTTCTAAAGCAATTCTCAACTTTACTCAAAGCGGTATTAAGAGATCGTGATCTTATCGCAAGATGGGGTGGTGATGAATTTGTCATTATGCTTCACGATGCTAATCCTAATGAAGCGTTTAAAATAGCCGAAAGATTACGTAGTAATATTATGAAGCATGTCTTTAATATTGAGAATAATCTGATTCAACTTACCTCTAGTTTTGGGATTTCGGCACTAGATACTGAGGAGATGGAACCATTATACAGTAGTTATCTCAAAGCAGATAAAGCACTATATCAAGCTAAAGATTTGGGACGAAACAAAACCATCATATATACGAAGTGAGGAGTACATCATGAGTGCATTCTTAAAAAAGATTCATTATAAACCAACCCATCCATTGGTCGTTCTTCATTTACCTTGTGAACTCAAAGATGAGTTTGATGAAGCTACAGGTCATCAACCTCGTGTAGAACAACTAAGTGAAACTTCTTCATTTGTGCTTGTCTTCCTTTTTAATCGTCAACAGCTTCTCGATGAAATCCCTAAGATCATTCCTTATCTTGAAGAGGATGCAACATTTTGGATTGCTTACCCAAAAAAATCATCCAAAAAGTATAAGACTGATTTGTCTCGAGATCATGGATGGGAAATTGTTGGTAAATACGGATATGAACCAGTCACTTTAGTATCACTTAATGATGACTTTTCAGTTTTTAGATTACGTCATGTTAAGTTTATCAAGAATATGATTCGTCCAGAAGCAATGAAACTCACAAAACAATCAAAATAAGCATGTTAAGATTGCGTAAAACATGCTTTTTATTTGCTCTTGTTTGATGTGATTGATTCGCTTCTATGATAAAATACAAAAAACTAGGAGAGATTATGTCAAAACAACCTTCCACACTCACATTTTTGCTTGATGTCTTGATTTGCTCACTCGGAGCATTTGGTGGACCTGAAGCTCACTATGGTGTTTTTACACAACAAATGGTCGCCAAAAAGAAGTATCTGAGTGAAGAAGAACTTCTTGAGTTAATTGCTCTCACTCAAGTTTTACCTGGCCCTAGTAGTACACAAACTATCATTGCGATTGGGTATAAAATTGGAGGACCAAAATTAGGATTCCTTACTTTACTTGTTTGGGCTTTACCAATCGTGTCATTTATGACATTGTTAGCTGTTTTATTTGAGTTTTTTACTTCCAACAACATTTCACTTGATTTTGTTCGTTATGTAAGTGCCATGGCGGTAGGATTCATTCTTGTGGCTGCCATCAAGATAAATCGTAAAGTGATTAAAGATAAACTAACCGTCTTCCTATTACTACTAAGTGCATTGACAACCTATTTCATTCGTGATGCTTGGATTTATCCAACCATGTTAGTTTTTGGTGGATTTTTAAGTGTTGTAACTCATCATCGAAAAGCAATTTGGACGCAAGTGCGCATATCTCCAAAATGGATTTACTTGTGGGTATTCATAGCGTTTGCATTAGGAAATCTTGGATTAAGTCTAACAATCTCACATCCTTTGATAGTTTTATTTGAGAAGTTTTATCGCTATGGATATCTTGTGATTGGTGGTGGTCAAGTCGTCATTCCACTCATGTATAATGAATTAGTGGAATCCTTTAAATATTTATCGAGTGAGGAATTTCTGCTTGGATTTGGATTTATTCAAGGTATGCCAGGACCCATGTTTAGCTTCAGTGCATTTGTTGGAGGATTGGCCTTAAGAGAATCAGGGAGTCTTATGCAAGTGTTGGCAGGATTTATATCTGCCCTTGGAATATTTTTACCGGGCACTCTACTAATATATTTCGTTTATCCTATTTGGGAACAAATTAAGAAAATTGATGGTATACAAGTAGCTCTTCGTGGTATTTTGGCTGTTGCGGGTGGGTTTATCCTTGTGGCTGCTGTAATCTTGTTATCAAAAGTAGGACTTGATTCGCTCAATATTACAGTGATTGTCTTTACCACTCTAGCTCTATGGTATAACAAAATCCCTGCTCCTCTTATTGTTTTATCAGTCTTAACACTTGGATTTATTCTTTAAGATTCTTAACTCTCTATGAATAAGTAGAGGGTTTTTTCATGTGATGATATAATGGTGAAATGAATAACATAAAACAACGATATCACCAACTTGAAGAAATCCAAGCTGGTTGGTCATTTGATCAGAAATTTAAAGCATATCATAACGATACTAAGCAGGTGCATTTTATTCGTATTTCAAACGATGATCATCTTGATGCTCAACGATATCGATTTGATGTGATGAACACGCTTTTTAAACTTGAATGTTTAATCCAAAAGCCGATTTCATTTGAACATGTTGAAGATAAAATTATTCAAACATTTAATTGGATAGAAGGGGATACCTTAGAGAAGTTATTGCCTCAACTCGATGAAAGCACTCAGTATGAGTGGGGAGTACAGGCAGGACAACAACTTAAAATCATTCATAAGATACCCTCACGTTCAGCGATGAATATTTTCGACTATTATCAAAATCGCGTGAATAAAAAACTAGCTGCTTATCATGCTTGTGAATATAAACTTGAAAAAGAAGAGATGTTTTCGATGATGCTCAAGGATGGTTGGGCTACATTAAACAACATCACCACCACTTTTCAGCATGGTGATTTTCATGTTGAGAATATGGTTTATCATCAAAATCAAGTCCATATCATAGACTTTAATCGCTCAGATGAAGGTGATCCATGGCAAGAGTTTGATCGTATTGCTTTTAGTGCCCGTGTAAGCCCTGCTTTTGCGAAAGGTCAGATCCATGGATACTTTGATTATCAACCTCCACTAGAGTTCTATATCCGATTACGTTTTTATCTGGCAATCAACTCATTCAGTTCAATTCCTTGGGCATCCATCAATTATGGTATCAGTGAAGTTGAGCATATGAAAAAGATTGCGAATGAAATTTTAGCTTGGTATGAAGGGGATGATGTCATTCCTTTGTGGATGAAGTAAAGTCATTTAATTCACTCAAATTATAAATTATAATGAATTTAAAAGGAGAAGCCTATGAATCATCAATCATTATTTCAACTTCGATTTGAACATCATCCTCATCGTCATCCAAACCTCACTTGGGAACAAGTGGCTTCAAGTTTAACCCAAGAGCAATGGCACATGATGTCATATATGGAAGAAAGTGGTGGAGAACCCGATGTGGTGGAGGTCAATCAACAAATCTTAGTGGTTGACATGAGTAAAGAATCACCCGCTGGACGAAGAAATTGCTGTTATGATCAACTCGCAAGAACAACACGTAAGAAATTTCCTCCTGAAACTTCTGCTCTTGAAGATGCGTCAAAACATGGACTAACACTTCTTGATGAAGAATTATATCTAGCTATCAATCAGATTGAATTCTTAGATTTAAAGACATCCAGTTGGTTACACACCCCTGAAAATATAAGATCAAAAGGAGGAGCACTCACTGGAGATACACGTTTTGGTCGAACCTTCATTTATCATAATGGTGCCGACTCATATTACAGTGTGCGAGCTTATCGAGGTTATTTTGTGGTGAAATTATGACCTTCTTGATTCATTCAAAAAGACTAACACTGCGTGAGTTTAATCAAAATGATGCACCTTTGGTTGCGAAGTTGTGTCATAATCCAAATCTTCATCATATGACTTTATCTTTACCATATCCTTATACGATTGAAATGGCTCAAGAATGGATTTCACATCATCAAGCTTGGAGAGAGAATAAACAACGCTTTGAGTGGGCTATTGTGCACACACAAACACAACAACTCATTGGTGCAATCGGGTTAAGTTATCATCCGATTCATCATCATGGTGAACTAGGATATTGGATAGGCGAACCTTATTGGAATCAAGGATATGCGACTGAAGCAAGCATTATGCTTGTCAAATGGGCATTTAATCATGGTTATCATCGCCTTTTTGCTCGTCATTTTAGATTTAACCCAGCATCTCGACAAGTCATGGAAAAAGCCGGCTTTACGTATGAAGGTACTCAAATCGATCATGTATTTAAAAACGGAAGTTATCATACACTTGAGGTGTGTAGTATTATCAATCCTCGCATAAAGGAAGATCATGAAAATCATTAAAAAACAATGGCGAAAATTTGGTGCAGTTTGTTTAGTTTTGATGTTGGGGTTAGTAACTATTCCATATCTCATCTCATATCAACCCAATTCCTTGGCCATTCAAAGATATCAAGAGTCAAAGTTGACTTCATTCGGTTATGAGTATAATTCGGAAGCAAACATTCATCTTATCCTGGTGCCCGGTGGATTAGTTTCTCATGTTGCTTACGCCCCTTTAGCATATGAATTATCTCGCAAAGGATATCGTGTCAGTGTTGTGGAGGTACCTTTGAATTTAGCAATTACATATCCTGACATCGTTTTTAGTGTGGATACTTCCACAAGTGAACATGTTTTTCTGCTTGGTCACTCCCTTGGTGGTGTTAGTGCATCATTATCAATGCAAAAGAAACCATTTAGTGGTTTAATTACATTAGCATCATATCCACTTCAACCTGAAAAAATGATTGGTAATCCAAGCTTTCTAAGTCTGCTTGCATCAAGAGATGGCTTGCTCAATTTAGAGGCTTATAAGGCAGCTTGGAGTGATTTAGATGTTGATGAAAACATGATTGAAGGAGGTAATCATGCCCAGTTTGGCTCTTATGGCCTTCAAGCCAATGATTTAGAAGCAACAATTTCTGCATCACAACAACTCAATCAAACAACACATATCATTGATGAATGGATAAAAAAGATTATTCAACCTTAAAGGAGGATGTATGTACTATTTCGCCTATGGTTCCAATCATGGTTTAGATCAAATGAAACATCGCTGTCCTGATGCAAAAAAAGTAGGTAACACCATTTTAAAGGATGTTCAACTCATCTTTATTGGAGAAAAACAACATGAAGCCTACGCTTCCTTAGCCATGAAAGAAGGAGCAGAAACACCGATTACGATTTATGAACTTACTGAGAAAGATATTGAATCGCTCGATCGCTATGAAGGTGTTCATCAAGGACGATATCGAAAAGAATCTTGGAGAGTTCGCTTTGAAGGTCAACGTATTGAGGGGATGATCTATTTAAAAACTTCAGGTGTTTATCATATTCCTAGTGAAGAATATATGAATCGAATGGTAAAGGGTTATAAAGATCAAGGATTTGATTTAAAGACGATTTATCTTGCGTTGGATTTAAGCGAAAAATTTGAGGGACAGCCATGTCTTCAGAAGATTTAAAACTTACTTGTCGCCCTTTTACCTTAGATGATTATGAGGCCTATTTATGGGTCCATCAAAATCAACTTCCTTCACAGCATCCATTTGATGAGGGCTATTTTCCAACTCAAGGATTAACCTTGAAATACTTTAAATCACAGGTGGAAGAATATAATAGTTTAAGTGATGATAATCATGCTTTTGTCATGGGAGCATTTGATGTGAATCACGCGTTAGTAGGCATCGGTGAACTGATATCCTTAAATGATGATTTCTCCTATGCGCAAATTAAAGTTAAGGTATTTAATCTATACTTTAATCAAGGTTTTGAACAAACTATAGTTCAACAACTCAAAGCCTATGCTAAAAGACAAAACGTAAAAAAGCTTGTAGCGTATGTTTCACTTCAAGATGAAAAAGCTTTAAAACTATTCAACGAGTGTGGTTTTAAGGATGAAGGAGCACAAATGATTGCGGAATGTGATCAGGTATGTTGGCCAACAAAACAAGTATTTACCTTACACATATAATGTTAGTGAAACTAAACAAAAAGTTTTCTAAAATTAAAAAAAGACTTGCTTTATTGTTCATTATCCTTTAAAATCATACCGTAATAGAAGTCCACAGGGTTCTGTGCTATTGCAACCAATTTTGTATCCTTGACCGACACGTCATGTGTCTTAAACGGCCAAACGGACAGCCAGGTCAAAAGCCGAAATTGCGATTGTAAATCGTGTTGATCGATGATGGTTCATCAACGATGTTTCTTCTCAACATGAGCACCCCAAACCTCGGTTTGGCTTCCTCAATAAAACATGGCGTTTTTGCGTCAATGTTGTTGCGAAGACCATCATTAGGTCTTTTTTTCATGTAAGGAGCACTCATGAGTAAAATTAAACTGTATGGATTCAATAATCTAACTAAAACACTATCATTCAATATCTTTGATATTGCCTATGTCGAAAACGAAAAGCAACGTCAAGATTATGTTGCCTATATTGATGAACAATATAATGCACATCGACTAACCTCAATTCTCGTGGATGTTACCCATATGATTGGCGCAACTGTGCTTAATATCTCAAAGCAAGACTACGATCCTCAAGGAGCTAGTGTTACTTTGCTTATTTCGGAAGAACCGCTTGATGATACATTACTTGATCCATCATGTTCTGTTGATCCTCAGTTTGTTAAGAAAGAAAGTGTTGCAGGTCATCTAGATAAATCTCATGTGACGGTCCATACTTATCCTGAATATCATCCTGATTTAAATATTGCGACATTCCGTGTTGATATTGATGTCTCCACATGTGGAAAGATTTCACCTTTGAATGCATTAAACTATTTAATTAACTCATTTGATTCAGATATTATTACATTAGATTATCGTGTTCGTGGCTTTACTCGTGATGAAGAAGGTAAAAAACTCTTTATTGATCATCCTATTACCAGCATTCAAGATTACATTGATCCTCATGTGCTTGAAAAGTATGATGCCGTGGATATCAATGTATACCAATCCAATATTTTCCACACTAAGATGATTTTATCGGATGTGGTATTATCAAATTACTTATTTGCTTCATCACCTCAATCTTATAGTCCAAAAGAAAAATTAAGTATTACTCGTCGTTTACGTCAAGAGATGATTGAGATATTCTCATCATCCAATGTCTTTGACCATGAGTAAAACACCTTTACTTGACGGGTTAAAGCGCTACGCAAAAAAACGTGTTGTAGCCTTTGATGTGCCTGGTCATAAACAAGGAAAAGGGGATAAGACACTGATTGATGTGTTTGGATCACAAGCTATTCAATATGATTTTAATTCGTCACATTATTTAGATAACCTCGGAAATCCGAGTGGAATTATTCATGAAGCTCATGAACTAGCAGCCCAAGCCTTTGGGGCAAAACATGCATTCTTTATGGTCAATGGGACGTCCATGGCCGTCATGGTCATGATTTTATCATGTGTTAAAGAAGGTGAAAGTGTGATTATGCCACGTAATGTTCATAAATCTGCACTGAATGCTTTAATTCTTGGGGGTGCCCATCCTATCTATGTGGACCCTGAAATGGAAACAGAACTTGGGATTTCATGTGCTATGGATGCTCAAAATGTCATAAAAACCATGAGAGATAATCCTCATGCGAAAGCGGTATTTGTTAATAATCCAACGTACTATGGACTAGTTTCAGACTTGCAAAGCATTGTGAGTGTGGCTCATGAATTGGGAATGAAAGTTCTGGTTGATGAAGCCCATGGAGCACATTTTTATTTCCATGATGAATTGCCTATTTCCGCTATGCACGTCAAAGCCGATATGAGTAGTGTCTCACTTCATAAAACAGGGGGGTCACTTACACAATCTTCCATCTTGCTTTGTGGTGAAAGCATGGATTATAACCATGTACTTCAAACGATTAACTTGCTTCAAACAACCTCTCCGAGTTATTTACTTATGGCCTCTTTGGATGTAGCTCGTGCTAAACTTCAAAAAGAAGGCCAAGCCATGTTTACGAAAATTATGGAACTTGCCGACTACGCACGTCGTGAAATCAATGCGATGGGAGGTTATATTGCTTTTGGACCAGATCGAATTGGTCATCCAGGCATTTATAACTTTGATCGCACAAAACTCAGTATTCATACTCAAGGCATAGGATTAAGTGGCAAAAAAGTGTACGATATTCTTAGAGATGAATATGGTATACAACTTGAATTTGGTGATGTGTCGAATGTTTTAGCGATTATTTCAGTGGGCGATCGCGCATTGGAAGTGGAACGCTTACTTGCAGCACTACAAGATATAAAAGAACGTTATGCAAGTTCACAAACCAATCAACCGATTCAAGAGTTTATTCAACCCCATGTGAAGATGAGTCCAAAGCAAGCTTACAGTGCATCTTCTGAAATGGTTGAATTTAGTCAATCACTAGGTCGTATTAGTGCTGAGATGATCATGGCATATCCTCCAGGGATTCCGATTCTCTCATATGGTGAAGTGATTACGCAAGATATACTCGATTACATCGTCTTTGGGCGTCGTAATGATCAATTTCTAATGGGATCTCATGATCCTGAATTAAATACCTTAAAGGTCGTTAAGGAGGACTAAATGGAACTATGGTACACCGAGCAACAAACAGAACATGTGCGTTTCTCAATTAAAATAAAACAACATCTCTTCTCAGCAAAAAGCGATTTCCAACAAGTGGATGTCTTTGATTCTGTTGAGTTTGGAAAATTTTTAACACTTGATGGACTTATGATGGTCACTGAAAAGGATGAATTCATCTACCACGACATGATTGTGCATGTCCCAATGGCGTCTAATCCAAACATTAAGAAAGTTTGTGTGATTGGAGCGGGCGATGGAGGAACAGTACGAGAATTACTCCGTTATCCTCATATTGAAACGATTGATATGGTAGAAATTGATCCAATGGTGGTGGATGTAAGTATTGCGTACTTGCCTCAAACAGCATCACAACTTCATCATGAAAAAGTAAACTTATTCTTTGAGGATGGTTTGAAGTTCATTCGCTCAAAAGTTAATGAATACGATTTGATTATTGTGGATTCCACTGATCCATTTGGACCTGGTGAAGGATTATTCACTAAAGAATTTTATTCAAACTGTTACCGTGCATTAAACGCGAATGGTATTTTAGTGAATCAACATGAATCACCTTATTATCCAGCCTTTGAGCGCAATATGCGTCGTGCTCATCAACGTATTTCTGAAGTGTTTGATGTGGCGAAAGTTTATCAAGCTCATATTCCAACATACCCTAGTGGCCATTGGTTATTTGGATATGCATCCAAAGGAATTCAACCGATTAACGAACATGTGAAGTCATGGCATGATTATGGCATTGAAACGAAGTATTATAATCCAGCACTCCATGTAGGATGTTTCGCTCTTCCAACTTATGTCATTGAATCACTCAAAGAGGATTATCATGATTAATGCTAAAGATGTATATATGAGTGCAGAATCATCCTATGAGGATGCTGACATTGTGATGTTTGGAGTGGATTATGATGGCACATGTTCCTTTAGACCAGGCACTCGCTTTGGTCCTAGTGCAGTGCGTCGTGCTTCTTATGGACTTGAGACCTTTAGTTGGTCCACTGAATGTGATCTTGAAACATTAAGCATCTTCGATCGTGGTGATTTAGGATGTCCAATGGGAGATTCACTTGAAACTCAAAGAATGATTAAGGAAACGACAGCTCAAATTCTAAGTGATCAAAAAATCCCATTTATGATTGGGGGAGAACATTCAATCTCATACCCAAGTATTGAAGCAGTCTATGAAGTGTATCCAGATCTTAAAGTCATTCAACTCGATGCCCATGCGGATTTAAGAGAAACCTACATGAATAATCCTTATTCTCATGCCTGTGTCATGAATCGTGTGGTTAAGTTATGTGGTTCACAGCGTTTAATTCAATGGGGTATTCGCTCAGGGACAAAAGAAGAATTTGCGTTTGCGAAAGAACATACACTATGTTTAAAAGCTGACGTTGAAGCTTTAAAAAATGCAATCAAAGATTTTGGATCTACTCCAGTCTATCTTACGATTGATGTGGATGTGATTGATCCAAGCTTACTGCCTGGTACAGGAACCCCTGAACCTGGAGGGATTACCTATACTATGTTTGAAGAAGTCATACAAGTATTAAGTTCACTGAATATTGTGGGACTTGATATGGTGGAATTATCTCCAGATTATGATCATTCTGGAGTAAGTAGTGTTGTGGTGGCGAAGATGGTTCGCCAGTGCTTAATGATGATAGGAGAAAAATTATGAGCAAAAAAGTATACTTTACTTCTGAATCAGTCACTGAAGGACACCCAGATAAAATCTGTGACCAAGTGTCTGATGCGGTTCTAGATGCAATTCTAAAAGAAGATCCAACAGCCCGTGTTGCGTGTGAAACCGCAATTACAACAGGACTTGTTCTTGTGATGGGAGAAATCACCACCTCAACGTATGTCGATATTCCAAAAATTGTAAGACAAACGATTTTAAACATTGGTTATGATCGTGCTAAATATGGTTTTGATGCCCATACATGTGGTGTGATTACTTCCATTGATGAACAATCTCCTGATATTGCCCAAGGGGTTGACCGTGCCTATGATGCACAAAGTGATTATGATCATGGCGCAGGGGATCAAGGGATGATGTTTGGTTACGCATGTGATGAAACACCTGAACTGATGCCTCTTCCGATTTCACTTGCTCATAAATTAGCTCGTCAGTTATCACTTGTACGCAAAGACAAAACTTTAGATTATTTACGTCCTGATGGAAAAACACAAGTGAGTGTAGAATATGTGGATGGAAAACCAACCCGTGTCGATACGATTGTGATTTCAACACAACATGCTGAACACATCACTCATGAACAAATCGTTGCGGATCTTAAGAAACATGTGATTGGACCAGTTGTGGATGCGAATCTTGTGGATGAGGATACTAAATATTTCATCAACCCTACAGGGAAATTTGTTGTGGGTGGACCACAAGGCGATAGTGGATTAACAGGTCGTAAGATTATTGTGGATACCTATGGTGGGATGGCTCGTCATGGTGGTGGAGCATTCTCAGGAAAAGATCCAACCAAAGTTGACCGCTCTGCTGCGTATGCAACACGCTATGTCGCAAAAAACATCGTTGCGGCCGGATTAGCCACAAAATGTGAAGTTCAAGTGGCCTATGCGATTGGGGTTGCACGACCAGTCTCTATCTTTGTGGATACTTTTGGAACTGGGTTACTTGGTGATGATGAGTTAGCACTTATTGTCGCACAAGAGTTTGATTTACGTCCAAAAGCGATTATCGACACTTTACAACTGCGTCGTCCTCAATATCGTCAAGTGGCTGCTTATGGTCATATGGGACGTGAAGATGTGGATGTCGCATGGGAAAAAGTAAATCGTGTTAATGATTTACGTAAATATCTCCCTCAATAATGTATAATACTAAGAGAAAGGTGACTTTCTCTTTTATGTTCAAAAACTTTAAACGCGATATTTTCCCACTAGCTTGGCCAATTTTTATAGAGATTGGTCTTTTCATGATTATGGGTAACATCGATGTGGTTATGTTATCCCGTGTTGGTGAAACCGTGGTGAGTGCAGTGGGAAATATGAACCAAATGTTTAATCTTACCGCACTCATGTTTAGTGTGGTCACCTCAGCATCCGCCATCTTAATTTCTCAAAGTATTGGTGCAAAGAAAACCAGTGAATTACCCACCATTGTTTCATTAGCATTTGTGCTCAATATTTCCTTTGCATTAATTCTTGGGGTCGGTGTTATTTTCTTTGGATCAGCATTTCTATCATTAATCAATGTTCCTGTTGAGTCCATTTTAGTGGGTCGTGGTTACATGATGATTGTAGGGTCTACCTTGTTTGTGCATGCGGGGACTCTTGTATTAACAACAACACTCAGAGCTCATAAGTATACCAAAGAAGTGATGTATATTTCGGTATTCATGAATATTCTTAATGTGATTGGGAATTATACATTCCTATTTGGTCCACTTGCATATCTTAATATGGGAGTGGTTGGCGTGGCTTTATCGACAGCACTTTCTCGAAGTATTGGATTACTTTTAAACTATCGCTTATGTGGTCGTTTAGTCCACTTTACACCTCGATTGAGACACTTGAAGTCAGTGAGTAAGGATTTATTTGTGAAGATGATTCGCCTTGGTTCTCCTGCAGCCATTGAACCGTTATCATATCAACTTGTGCAAGTCATCATGTTTTCTTATATTAACTCCTATGGTCATGTCGCCATTAACACACGGGTGTATGTGCAAACCGCGACATGGTTTGTCTATCTTGCGGTTTTGGCGATTGCGCAAGCAAGCTTAATCGTGGTTGGGGAACGTATAGGCCAAAATCGAAGTAATGAAGCTCGTATTATGGTTTTCAATAATTTGAAAATTTCCTTAATGATTTCTCTGACCATGTCACTTTTCCTAGCCATAAATAGCCGTTTCTTTATTGGCTTATTTACCGATAATGAGGCCATTTTGCAATTGGCAAGTACGATACTTTGGATTGATGTGATTTTAGAAATAGGAAGAACCTTTAATCTGGTTCTGATTCTTTCTGCTCGAGGAGCAGGAGATGTTAAGTTTCCAATGATGATTGCGATTATTGTGATGTGGATTGTGGGACTTGGGGTAGGAGTCACTTTAGCAACCGTATTCAACTTACAGCTTATTGGAATTTGGATTGGATTAACCTTTGATGAATGGGTTAGAGGATTTCTTATGATGCTTCGTTGGAGAGGAGAAAAATGGAAACGATTCAAAATGGTTTAAAATTTAACTTACTTAAAGAACATCCAGAGCACTTTAATGCATGGAGTCAATTCATTATTAAAGCATGGGGAAGTGAAGTCACTACGCCGTTATATGTTGATCACTTTTATTGGATGATGAAAAGTAGTAACTCAATCCCAACTTGGGGGGTGTTAACACTTAATGATGAAGTGATTGGATGTTGTGGTCTTATCGTGAATGATTTTAATTCTCGAATGGATGTCTGGCCTTATCTTGCGGCTGTGTATATTGAGGACAAGTATCGCCATCAAGGGTATGGTACATGGATGATCAAAACCATGATACACCATGGTTTTGAACTAGGCTTTAAAGACATTTATTGTGCAAGTGATTTGTTCGAATTTTACCAATCTGTTGGCTTCAAACACATAGGTAAGACATATCATCCATGGGGTGAAAACGAAATCTTTGTGATTAGCGCTTCTGAAATACAACACATCGAGGAGTAACCTCAATAATTTCACAGTTAAACATGTGGGCTATATGCTCACATGTTTTTAATGAAATAAGAAAAACATGGGTAGGATCCTTTGCGTAATACCAAGATTCGAGATGATCAACCTCATCATGACGATGGGTTTGAATAAATAATAATCCTTCATGCTTTAAGCACTGAATTAAGCGCTCTAGTTCTTTTTTAGGATGATGCAAGTGTTCTATGACTTCACTACATTCAATGAAGTCGTAGGTGTGTTTAAATGCGTCTAGATGAGGATAGAAGTATAGATCATAATGTTGAAGATTAACTTTATGATTCAAACATTTTTCAAGTGCAAATACGGGACCACATCCAAAATCAAGTCCCAATGAATGAGATGGAACATGCTTCAGAATGAGATTTGCAAGAGGAGTTAAGAAGTCTAAATAGGATTGATTATCTAAGGAATTCTTATGAAGTTTGTAGCGCTCAATGTCTTGTGAAGGAGTAAGATAAGATAGTGGATTTTTAACATAAGCATCACACTCAATGCAACGAGAAAATGAGGAAGCACTTGTAAAGGTAAGGATGGAATAACATAAAGGACATCGATGTTTCATACAACAACGATATCAAATCAAGGTTAAGTTCACAAGTCAAACATTTGACAATGTCAGCAAAACGCATGATAATAGACCTTGCCTAAGGAGTCATTATGAAAGAATTTATCAATATCGAAAGCAAATCACAATTTGATGCATTATCAACCCTAGAGTCACCCTATATTCTTTATTTCACAACCCCAACATGTAATGTATGTAAGTCTATTTCGCCTAAATTACTGAAGATGGTCGAGGAATATCCCATCGATATCTATAAGGTTGATGTATCAGAACTAGAAGATATTCCAGCTCAAATGCTGATTTTTAACATTCCAACCATTGTTGTGATGGTGGATCAAAAAGAAGTTTTGCGAGAAGTACGCTTTATTCAATTTGAAAATCTAGAGCGAATTTGCTCATTAGCGTGTGAAGCATGAATGCTGTCGAATCCATGAAAGCAAGGCGACTCGTGCGTTATGCTTATGAAATTTATGATTTAAAACCATGGGATCATCACGATAAGATTGGGATTATATCGATTCAACTCAATAATCGTAAGACTCCATATTATGTCGTTTTTTTAGAATCAAGCATTGTGGTGCTTCCTAATGTGGCAGCCTTAGTGGGTTTATTTATGAATGCTTCATTTGAACTCATGCCCGCGATTCAGCGACTGCGTTATCAACAACATTTACTATGTTCTTTTGTTGGCGCAGAAGATGCAGATGAAGAATCATTAAAAATGTTTGTGTTAAGTGAGGCTCAACTTCGCGACGATGTTTTACCATTTTTTGAGTCCACCATGCCTTCCCTTCTTCCTGATATGATTGTCAAGAAAGAGATTGACGTCCTTGTGGATGTGTATGCACAAGTGATTGGAGCAATCAAAGCCATTCTAGAACAAGAAGAAACCATTGATTTAGAAGAAAATATGCATTATTGGTCATTTGACTATGATCAAAAGCAATGGGTTTTATCTCATAAGTTATTGCCATCCTCACACATTGAAGTTCAAGAGTTAAACATTGATGAACATGTTAAAAATGAGTTATTACACGTATCACAAAACCATGATGTTTGGGAAATGGATGTGGCTTACACAAGTATCATGTTGGAAAAACAAGAACATCATCGCCAACATGCGATAAGATTATGTATGATTACTCATCACGATGCCCCATTAATATATTCTCAATCTCTTGTGAATCAAGAAGATGCACATCAACAGCTTTATGGTGAACTTATCAACACCATCAAGCAACGTGGTCGTCCACAAAAGATTATCACCCGTGATCAAATCCTAATGGACGCGTTTAAAAGTGTATGTAATGAGGTTAATATTGAGCTTGAAGCGAACGAAGAACTTGAAACGATAGACTTATTTATTCAAGAACTTGAAGAGAATATGAAATAAAAATGTCAGATATGAATCTGACATTTTTATTGAGTTGATACATGATAAGCGATAATATTCGCTGCCTTTTCAAGTTGTTCTTTGGTATGCGTCGCACTGATCATCACACGAAGTCGAGCGGTGTTTAAAGGAACTGTTGGAAACTGAATCGCACTAATATAAACACCATCATTTAAGCAAGCTTTTGAAATGCGCACCGCTTTTGCTTCATCCTTAATAAGAATTGGAGTGATTGGAGTTTGGGTTGGTAATAAGGTTAATCCATGTTGAATGCATAGAGATTGAAAATAACGAGCATTATCCCATAAAGTATCCACTTGGCTTTGCGATTGCTTTAATAGTTTAAATGCTTCATTGAGTGGCGCTAAGACTGCAGCGGGTAGGGCCGTTGAGAATAACAATGGTCTTGCATTCACAATCAGATAATCTTTCATAACTTGTGAACATGCGACATAACCTCCCACGACTCCTAATGCTTTAGATAGAGTTCCAATCGTGAAATCAACTTGGCCACTGAGATTAAAATGAGCGACAGTGCCTTTACCATAAGGACCTAAAACACCAGATCCATGCGCATCATCAATATAACTCATACAATCATACGCTTTCGCAACCTTAACAAGACTTGGTAAATTCACGATATCACCATCCATAGAAAATACGCCATCAGAGATAATTAAGGCATGACGATAGTGATGACGATGAAGTTTAAGCAGTTCTTCAAGAGCTTGAAAATCATTATGAGGATAAACAAATTTCTTTGCGCGTGATAAGCGTACTCCATCAATGATCGAAGCATGATTTAATTCATCAGAGAAAATGACATCACCTTCTAAGGCGATAGCTTGGATGACTCCAGCATTACATGCGAATCCGCTTTGAAATACAATGGCCGCTTCTTCTTGTTTGAACTCAGCAATGGTTTTTTCAAGCGTTTCTAATAAATCATTGTATCCTGCAATGGTACGCACAGCCCCAGCCCCAACCCCATGACTTTGAATGGCTTCCATGGCTTTTTCTTTTAATGCGGCGTGATTTGCGAATCCTAAGTAATTGTTTGATGACAGATTAATGATTGGTTGATCATTAATCATGATGATAGCATCATTTTTACCATCAATACGCGGAGGAGTAGCATATGACCCGCTCGCTTTTTTGTTTTCAACCCAAGTTTTAAAAAATGCTTGACTCATTGTTTATCACTCACTTTCAAAACAACCTTGCCACATTGACCACTCGCCATGTATTCCATTCCTAGCTCTAGGGAAATAAAGGGTAGGGTATGAGTATGAATGATATCTAAGTGAAGTGCTTTTCGTTTCAAATATGCTTTGATTTGATCCCATGTTTCAAACATACGTCGTCCTGTAATTCCCGCAATCGTTATTCCTTTAAAGACAATATCTTTTGAAATATCCATCATAAATGGATTGGATGCGACCCCCAACATCGCCATATGTCCACCGTCTTTAAGAAATTTAAAGGCATTAAGAATGGCTTGAGGATGACCACTCATTTCCGCAACTACATCCACACCATATCCATGAGTCAATTCAAGAATTGTTTTCACTACATCAACCTCATTCGCATTGAGGATGACATCCGCATGAAGTTTTTGAGCTAAATCAAGTCGATATGGATTAATATCGACCACAATCACTTGTTTTGCGCCATTTGCTTTTGCGACATCAATGGCCATTAAGCCGATTGGACCACATCCATTAATCACTACCGTTTTATCTTTAACATTAGTCGAGTTAATCGTGTGAACAGCATTTCCTAGTGGTTCAAGCATCGAGAGTTGTTCTAAAGGCACATCCAAATCATTCATGATTAATGCATTTTGAGCTGGTAAGGCAATGTATTGCGCAAAGCAACCATCAGTATCAACGCCAATCACTTTGGTGTTCTTACAAATATGGCCATGATTTGCTTTGCAATGTTCACACTCATTACAGATGATGTGTGTTTCCGCTACCACAATATCTCCAATCTTATGAGTTGAATTCTTAGGTCCGATTTCGATGATTTGACCTACAAACTCATGTCCCATTATGGTGGGAGGTTTAACCCTTGATGCACTCCATGCATCCCATGAATAGATGTGGTAATCCGTTCCACAAATTGAGGTATACAACACTTGAATGAGCACTTCATCATCTTTAATTAAAGGCATTGGGGCTTGAGTAAATATTCCACCGACATCAGGATCACGTTTTTGAAAGACTAGCATAGTTAGCTCCTTATTATAGTTTAATTCTATCATATCTAAAGGTTGTTCCCTCAATAAAAAAAGTCTTCATGATGAAGACTTTTGATTAAGGTAATTGTTCGATTGCTTCTAAGAATGCATCGAAAGGTTGATTGCCTATGAGTTCAACACTATCGTTAATCACAATCTTTGGAACACTAGATACATTGAAACGATTGGATAATTCAAAGAAGGTTTGGGCTTCCACCATTTCACCTTCAATGTTTGGATTAAGCATCGCAAGTTTATGTGCTTTTTGAACGGCACCTGGACAATGTGGACATGAAAGAGTTACAAACACCTTTATATTGACAGGTTTATCAATGGCATTAATGCGTTTGAGATAATCTTCAGGGACTTCTTCTTCATGAGCATTTCCCATTTCAAGCAAAGCAGGAATAAATGAGTTGATCTCATGACCTGCTGGAATTCCATTGAACTTAACACCGTGATTTTTACCTTCATGGTCTAGTAAAACAAAACTTGGGACCATTTCAATATTGTATGCTTTGGCGAGTTCATAATCTTTGTCGATATCATAATGAGCAAGATGAATCTTGTCTGATAGTTCCTCGACTTCGTGAAGTAAACTGTGGGTTTCTTCACAACTTACACATTCTCCTTCTGATGTAAAGAATGCGATGGTGACATCAGTCTTGATGTCGTTAAATAGGGTGCGCAATTGATTCGCGACTTCATCATTCATTAAACGCATAAATACCTCCTTGTTGGTTGATGTATTCTGATGCAGCCAGTGCTGCGACTGCTCCTTGAGCTACTGCAATCACAATCTGTTTGTATGGACTTTCACACACATCACCAGCCGCAAATAAACCTGGTAGAGAAGTGTGTTGATGATTATCCACCACCACATGATGAGAATCTGATAGCTCGACTAATCCTTCGACTAATGAAACATTCGGTAGATTTCCAATCTCTACAAATAATCCATCAGCTTCAATGATTCTTTCAAATTTAGTATGCTTATCAAACACTTTAATTGACGTCATTCGACTTTCGCCTAAGACTTCAAGGATTTGAGTCTGCTTGTAGACGGTAATTTTATCATGACTCATCATTTGATCAACTAAGACTTTGTCAGCTCTAAACTCAGAGCGATGCACAACAATAACTTCATTAGCCCATTTGGCAACATCAAGAGATGCTTCTACGGCAGAATTTCCACCTCCAGCGATGATGACTTTCTTGTTTTTAAACAATGGAGCATCACATATTGCACAATAGGCAACCCCTTTATCACTAAATTCCTTTTCTCCTGGAATGTCTAAGCGACGAGGATGAGATCCGGTTGCGAGTAAAATAGTTTTTGATTTGAAAGTATTAAACTGGGTTGTCACATGAAAGATGTGCCCAACTTTCTCAATCTTTTTCACAATTACATCCTCAATAATAGGAATTTCGTATTGTTTTAGGTGATGAATGAATGCCTCGGAAAGGCCTTCTCCACTAATGTCGACTAGTCCAAGATAATTATCCACCGTTGAAGTATTAAGAAGTTGACCTCCTAAACGTTGAGACAAAATGGCGGTCTTCAAGCCTTTACGAAATGCATACAAAGCAGCATTGTAGCCTGCAGGACCTCCACCAAGCACTAAGTGATCATAAAGTATAGCATCATCAAGTTTAGGTGGTGAACTCAAGGAATTGATATTAAACGAAAAGCTCATAATGACCTCCTTGGTAACATTATAAGGGGACACTATTTGAATTTCAAGTGTTCTGCAAAGATTTTTTAATTATTTTGGAAATGGTTGATTGATCAAGTCCTAAAAAGAGTTCACCAATATCCTTTAATGAACACATTGTGGTTTGATAAAGATTAAAAACACATTGGTCTCTGAGTGATTTGTTGGCAATGACTTCATCAAAACTACATTCATGCTCCACAAGAAATTCATGAAGTTGCTCATCAAGTGTGCGGACATCACATTCAAAACAGGCCTCATCAAAACGTGTGAGCAAGTTTAAGGGTGAAGTCATGAGTTGATGATATACACAATAAGAGTTATAAGGAGATTGTGCAGGTTTATTTACATTCTGAATAATCTTATGGAGTTCTTCAAGTGAGGTTATGGGTTTACTCTTAAAGCGTTGAACAAAAATCTTACCATGAGGTTTCTTATAGTTTGTGTAAGTGATCAGTAATGAAGACATGATTTTAGAAATATTCATATATGGTGTTCTTACAAGTAACTCAAAGGATGTGTCACTGAGTAAGCAATACGCAAACACTTCAAATTTGAACTTCTGTTTTGCGATATTAAGCATTGCTAAAAAATGGTCACGATCATCATTGTTTTCAAACATAGGGTGATGAGAAGTTTGAGTGATAAGTAGTACACTTGCGTTGTGATTTGATCTTGCAGTTCTTGGCATAATTACACTTTAAACTAAAATGACTCATATTTCAAGTGATGTCCCAAACAAGATAAGCATAAACAACACTTTTATGGTAAACTATCGACATGAAACATTTAGGACTAATATTAGCACAAGACATCAGTGCCGACACTGATTTACATCTTCAAGAATTGAAATCTTTATGTGCCACCATTGATATTGAGGTACCTTTTGTGGTAACTCAAAAAATGCGCGCTCGTAAACCAGGTTTGCTTGGACAAGGAAAGTTAGCAGAAATTAAAGCAGCCATGGATGAACGTGTGACCCATATCATCACCTTACAAACGTTATCTCCCAATGATCGAATCTTACTACAAGAGTATTTTCCAAATCAAATTGTGATGGATAAATTTGAAGTGGTTGTCACAATCTTTGAGCGTCGGGCCTCATCAACCTTAAGTAATTTACAAGTTAAGCTTCTTAAGCTTCAAATGGAATATGCAAATTTAGCGGGTAGTTATGAAGGTTCCTCAAAAATTGGAGGTGGGGGTAAAAACCGTGGCCAAGGGGAACAACAACTTCAAATTGATCGTCGCCATTTAATGCGACGTATGAATGAAGTTCGAGAAAAAATCGAAAAAGAACATCGAAAAAATGAATTAATGAGTCAGAGAAGACAAAAGAATAGTGTTTTTACCGTTGCGCTAGTTGGCTATACTAATGCAGGTAAATCAACACTACTTAATACTTTAATCAGTTTGAATAAATCAAGTAAAGAACATAAAAAGGTTGAATCAAAAAATCAAGTATTTTCTTCTTTAGATACTGCAACACGTCGCATCGACATTCCATTTCATGCGCCATTTTTAGTGGTGGATACAGTTGGTCTCATTCATGAATGCCCTGCAGAACTGGTGGAGTCATTTAAAACAACAATGCGCTCACTTGATGAAGCTGATTGTGTCTTGGCTGTCATTGATGCTTCTCGCCATGATATGCAAGCTCAACTTGAAACCATCTTAAGTTATGCACCACAACTGGATGAAGATAAGCTTGTGATTGTCATCAATAAAATGGACATTAATCCTGTCGAGTCGTCTCACATTAAAATTAGTGCAAAAGATCCACAAAGTGTCATGAACCTTGTTGCTTATTTGGATGAACGTCAAACAAAAGGTTACATTGTTGTGAAGGGGACCTGTGATGAGAATGAAGTAGCACAGCTTTTCCAAGAATCCTCAGACTGTGTTATTACCAAACTTATTAAAGGAAATGAAAGTATGTATTGTGAAGCAAAAATTGCTCCACATCGCCAAGACTTAATGGCTTTACTTGTGAGTCCTGCTTCAACTCAACGCTCATAAAGTTCATTTGTTTGGGCACTTTAAAGAATTGTGTTTTTCTGATATAATACATTATTGACAAAGGAGGATAAAATATGGAATGGTCCTGTAAGTGCTTAGGCTGTGAACATCAAATGTGTACCAATCGTGTACCGATTTTTTCCTCGTTAACTCATGAAGAAATGGATGCAATCCAATCCCTTATCATTCAACGAACCTATCAAAAAGGAGAAGTCATTTTAAAGGCTAATGAGCCGATGCATGCACTATTTATCCTTAATGAGGGAGTCGTTAAGATAAACAAACGTTATCAAGATAAAGAGCAAATTTTGTATTTACTCACTGAGAATGAATTTTTTGGTGAGACCAACTTATTTACTCAGTCTCAATCGAATATGAATGTGGTTGCGCTAACGAATACGATACTATGTACTATTTCAAAGGCCGATTTTGAGAAACTAGTATTCAAATATCCATCAATTGCTTTAAAAATGCTTGAAGAGATTACCAATCGTCTTATTAAGACACAACAACTCATTGAAAATACTGGGTTTAAACCCATTGATGAGCGTATTGTTGAAGTACTTAATGAATTTGCGCCAAAATATGGAAAAAAAGATGATAAGGGCACATTAATTGAATTACCACTCAATCGTGAAGAGTTGGCGAACTATTTAGGATTAACTCGTGAAACTATCTCACGAAAACTTGCTAAGATGGATAAAGATGGTTTAATCAAAATCATTGGACACAAAAAGATTTTATTGTATCATTCGTCTTAAAGACGAATGATTTTTTTTATGAAAGAGGTCGTATGAACAAACCTATCATTTATTGGACGAGTCGTGCATTGAGAGTAAGAGATAATCCAGCTCTATCATTAGCTCAGCATTTAGCCCTTCAACAAAACTCCCCATTTAAAGTCATCTTTGTGGTATACCCCCATTTTCCTTATGCGAATGTTAGGAATATGCATTTTTTACTCGAAGGTTTAAAAGAAATGCAAATGAAATGTCATGCATTAAATATCCCACTTGAGTGTGTATTAAGTGATCCGGTTGAATTCTTTAAAAGAAATATTGAGTCTATTGGAGAACTTGTTATGGATCATCATGTACTAAAACCTGTGCTCCATGTTCAAAAGCAAGTTATCAATCTCGCTCATCAAGGTCATGTCAAAACACATCAAGTCAGTGTGGCCACCGTTGTACCTGTAGAACTGGCAAGTTCAAAACTAGAATTTGCCGCAAAAACATTTCGTCCTAAGATCATGAAAGTCTATCGTGATTGGCTTGATGAAAGTGATCCTATTCAATATCACATTTTGAATAAAGACATCGAATTTCCCGATGTGATTGATGTTGAAGCGATTATTCAAGCACATTCTCACTGGAGAAATCTAAAACGTTCTTCACTAGTACCAGGTGAAGAGGCTGCCTATAATCAACTTGAAAAGTTTATCAAACATGATTTAGCGCGTTATGATTTACGTAACGATATAACTGCGCATTCTCAGTCATTTTTATCAGCTTATTTGCATTATGGGATGATATCACCTAAGGTGATGATTCGCGCTGTAGAAGACTCACAGTGGCCTCAAGCAAGCTTATTTGTTGAGGAAGCTATGGTGAGAAGAGAACTTGCTGAGAATTATTGTCATTATAACAAAAACTATGATTCACTTGCTGGGGCATGGTCATGGGCGCAAAACACTTTAAAAGAGCATCTTCATGATGAGCGAGACTATGTGTATGATCTAGAGACTTTTGAACACGCGCAAACCCATGATGATTTATGGAATTTTTGTATGACAACGATGAAAGAAACAGGATATCTTCATTCATATTTGAGAATGTATTGGGCAAAGATGGTGCTTTATTGGACACGTTCTCCTGAAGATGCAATCGCCATACTCATTCATTTAAATGATACCTATTTCTTAGATGGTCGAGATCCTAATGGCTATACAGGAATCATGTGGAGTGTAGCTGGGGTTCATGATCGTCCTTGGTTTAATCGTCCAATCACAGGTTTAATACGTGCGATGGGAAAAGAAGGGACATTAAAAAAGACGAAAATTCGTCTTTAATCACACATTCTAATGAGATCTTTCAACGTTTGAAGGGTCTCTTCTTTTTGGTGATATGAACTTGGGATTTGATCTTGAAGAGAGGTTAAATATTTGAATAAAGTTGCGACTGTATTTCCTTCAGTGGTGAAAATAGCAATATGATTCACAGGAGATGGTTTAATTGGAGTCATTAATGCGCCACTATGTTGTCTGACTGCAATGTTTACATTCATATCTTTTTGAGCTTGAGTACGATATAGAAAAGCCATTTTGTAGTTTTTAATACTAGAGATTGTTTCAATGGCATTGTTTAAAAATTCTTTGATTTCACTTAGAGTAAGTTTCATATATCGATGTGCAAAGAAACGACTATTAAAGAGCATATGATTTGGATCTTCAATGAGATCTTTCATGGATTTGTATGGAATCACTTCAAATACATCTAAGGTCGGTACAATGTTCTCGCGTGCTTTAAGATATTTTCTGATAATGCTTAAATATCGATTTCCCATTTCTAGCGGTAGTGAAAGGGCATAACGCTCAAAGACACTTAAGGGTAGAAAGTAAGGACTAGGATGCTGATGAAAACTCTTTAATGCATAATCTGCGGGTTCAACCTGCATCATACGATCGAGTAATGCAAGTTGCGTCTCAATACTATAGGTTGTGACGAGTGATTGACATGCGGCCATACGACCTAAGAATAATGCGGTTTGCATTTGAATTGAAGGTAAATCAAAATGAAGATAACCAATTTTTTCAACATCAGAAAGTTGAGAACTTAAAGAAACATATGCAAGAGTATCCTTGATTACGAAGGTCGTCGATTTAACAGAATGAGTAGAATAATTAGGAAAGTAAAACGCATTCACATGACCGATAAGCATTAATGGTAGCCATGTGTTCAAAGCACGAATATATTGTTCACTTGGTCGTGTTGTTAAGAAAATGACATTCATTCGATGTCCCTTTAATGCAATTCCTTTGAGATATGTCATCCATAAGGTAGGAAAATTTTCATCTTCCATCCACCATCCTTGATCTTCATCAGAGAAAACATAGATTTCAGTAGGTTCTTGAAGTTCAAGAGCAGTATTTAGGAAATAGAGGACAGCATCTCTTTTGCCATGATTGCTTCGATAAATGTAGACATCCGTTCTTGTCTGAGTGTCTAGCACAACATTTGAATCTTGAATCATAGCATCATTATTTGAAATAATGGATCGAAGTTGAGTGAGGGTGTCTGAATTAAGTGAGTAATTCATTAATGAGATTTCTGGCTTTGTATTGGACGTCATTAACCAGTCTTCAAAAACATCCACATCAAGAGTCAAATGAGGTGCAATAGCCCGATGTCCCGCAATAATCATATTGATTTCATCACGTTGTGCTTGAGTTTTAATTGCTCCAATAAAAAACTTAGCCAACTCACGATATTGTCCATTTTTGTGTGAAGGCAAACGATTTCCATTTTTCCAGCGACTTAATAAAGAAACATCGTAGCCACATTGTTTGGCAATTTGCTTGTGATTAACATTAAGTAATCGGTATAGATAAGCATATTTCTCATGAAAAAACATATATTTACCTCTTAAGATGAATTTTGACATAAATTGACAAAATTTGTCAATGACATTTGGGGATGCGGACAAAAAGTTGGACACTAATAACCTAACTTTCTTCGGTTTTCATTAATGCTGCACCCAAATTTCTGCTTGATTCTGTCTTCATTATACCAGTTCAAATAGTCATTAAGATAGTTGATAAAATCAGCGGTGTCCAT
>Ga0208242_100253_pt1 | contig 55567 bp, 53 predicted proteins | sample SubbioAug_CSW13A_FD_184825 | JGI IMG/M metagenome (GOLD analysis project Ga0208242, IMG submission 184825) | Serpentinite rock and fluid subsurface biosphere microbial communities from McLaughlin Reserve, California, USA - CR12Aug_CSW13A (SPAdes) | ecosystem: Environmental > Terrestrial > Deep...
GCGCTGCCGCCGGCCCCCGAGCCCGGCGACGACCACGGCGACCTGCACGCGCAGGTGCAGGCGCTGCTGGCCGAGGCCGTGTCCATGCCCGAGCGCACCAGCCGCCTCGACGAGCGCCTCGACCGCGTGCTGCTGCATCCGGTCTGGGGCCTGGCGATCCTGGCGGTGGTGATGTTCCTGGTGTTCCAGGCCGTCTTCAGCTGGGCCGCGCCGCTGCAGGACGCGCTGGCGGGCTGGATTTCCGTCGCCGGCGAATGGCTGGCCGGGCGGATGCCCGACGGCCCGCTGCGCAGCCTGGTGCAGGACGGCCTGTTCGCCGGCCTGGGCACGGTGATGGAGTTCCTGCCGCAGATCCTGCTGCTGTTCACCTTCATCCTCGCGCTCGAGGAATCGGGCTACCTGCCGCGCGCGGCCTTCCTGCTCGATCGCCCCATGCGCGCCGCCGGCCTGACCGGCCGCAGCTTCATCCCGCTGCTCTCGAGCTTCGCCTGCGCCATTCCCGGCGTGATGGCCACGCGCTCGATCCAGGACCCGCGCGACCGCCTGGCCACCATCCTCGTGGCGCCGCTGATGACCTGCTCGGCGCGGCTGCCGGTGTACACGCTGCTCATCGGCGCCTTCATCCCCGACCAGCCGGTGTGGGGCGTGTTCAACCTGCAGGGCCTGGTGCTGTTCGGGCTGTACGTGGGCGGCATCGTCAGCGCGATGGGCGCCGCCTGGGTGATCCAGAAACTGCGCCGCACCGGTGGCGAGCACGTGCTGCTGCTCGAGCTGCCGAGCTACCGGCTGCCGAATCCCCTGGACCTGGGCATTGGGCTGTGGGAGCGCGCCAGCATCTTCCTGCGCCGCGTCACGGGCATCATCCTGTCGCTGACGGTGCTGCTGTGGTTCCTGGCCAGCTATCCGGCGCCGCCCGAGGGCGCCACGATGCCGGCCATCGACTACAGCCTGGCCGGCAAGATCGGCCGCTGGATGGAGCCACTGTTCGCGCCCATCGGCTTCAACTGGCAGATCTGCATCGCGCTGATTCCCGGCCTGGCCGCGCGCGAGGTGGCGGTGGCGGCGCTGGCCACGGTGTACGCGCTCTCGGCCACCAACGACAGCGAGGCCATCACCCAGCTCTCGCCGCTGATCGCCGCCGACTGGTCGCTGGCGACGGCGCTGTCGCTGCTGGTCTGGTACGTGTACGCACCGCAGTGCCTGTCCACCATCGCGGTGATCCGGCGCGAAACCAACAGCTGGAAGCAGGCCGGCATCGCCACCGGCTACCTGTTCGCGCTGGCTTACCTGGCGGCGCTGGTGACCTACCAGGCCACCACGTGGCTGATGTCATGAGCCACGCGGCGCCACGGCCGGGGAGGGCGGCATGAGTCCGCTGATGCAGACACTGGTGGTGGCGGCCATCGTGCTGGCCTGCACCCTCTCGGTGCTGCGCCGCCTGGCGCCGCGCATGGCATGGCAGGCACAGGCGCGCCTGTCGTATTTCCTCGAACGCCCCGGTCGCCCGGCCTGGCTGCGTCGCATCGGCCTTTGGCTGCGCCCGCCGATGCAGGCCACGGCCAGCGCCTGTGGCACCGGCGGCTGCAACTCCTGCCAAACATGCAAGTAAGAAACGGGGTCAGGCCTGACCCCGTTTCTTACATGCGGAACACGCCGAAGCGGTCTTTTTCGATGGGGGCGTTGAGGCTCGCCGAAAGGGCCAGGCCCAGCACGCGCCGGGTGTCGGCGGGGTCGATGATGCCGTCGTCCCAGAGGCGGGCGCTGGCGTAGTAGGGGTGGCCCTGGCGCTCGTACTGGTCGCGGATGGGCGACTTGAAGGCTTCCTCCTCGTCGGCGCTCCAGGCCTTGCCGGCGGCCTCGAGGCCGTCGCGCTTGACCGTGGCCAGCACGCTGGCGGCCTGCTCGCCGCCCATCACGCTGATGCGTGCGTTGGGCCACATCCACAGGAAGCGGGCGCCGTAGGCGCGGCCGCACATGGCGTAGTTGCCGGCGCCGAAACTGCCACCGATGACCACGGTGAACTTCGGCACGTGGCTGCAGGCCACGGCGGTGACCATCTTCGCGCCGTCCTTGGCGATGCCGGCGTTCTCGTACTTCTTGCCGACCATGAAGCCGGTGATGTTCTGCAGGAACACCAGCGGGATGTCGCGCTGGTTGCACAGCTCGATGAAGTGCGCGCCCTTGAGCGCGCTCTCGGCGAACAGGATGCCGTTGTTGGCGACGATGCCCACCGGATAGCCGTGGATGTGCGCGAAGCCGCACACCAGGGTCTTGCCGTAGCGCGCCTTGAACTCCTGGAACTCGCTGCCGTCCACCACGCGGGCGATCACCTCGCGGATGTCGAAGGGCCGGCGCGTGTCGCGCGGCACGATGCCGTAGAGCTCCTCGGCCGGGTACTGCGGCTCGCGCGGCGGCTGCACGGCCACCGGCAGCTGCTTGCGGCGGTTGAGGTGCCTGACGATGTCGCGGGCGATCTGCAGCGCGTGGCGGTCGTTCTCGGCGTAGTGGTCGGCCACGCCGCTCACGGCCGTGTGCACGTCGGCGCCGCCCAGCGACTCGGCGTCCACCACCTCGCCGGTGGCGGCCTTCACCAGCGGCGGGCCGCCCAGGAAGATCGTGCCCTGTTCGCGCACGATGATCGACTCGTCGCACATCGCCGGCACGTAGGCGCCGCCGGCGGTGCAGCTGCCCATCACCACGGCGATCTGCGGGATGTTGCGCGCGCTCAGCCGGGCCTGGTTGTAGAAGATGCGGCCGAAATGCTCCTTGTCCGGGAACACCTCGTCCTGCAGCGGCAGGAAGGCGCCGCCGGAGTCGACCAGGTAGATGCAGGGCAGGTTGTTCTCGAGCGCGACTTCCTGCGCACGCAGGTGCTTTTTCACCGTCATCGGGAAGTAGGTGCCGCCCTTGACGGTGGCGTCGTTGGCCACGACGACCACTTCCACGCCATGCACGCGGCCGATGCCGGTGATGATGCCGGCGGCCGGCGCGGCGTCGTCGTACATGCCGCCCGCGGCCAGCGCCGAGAGTTCGAGGAAGGGCGAGCCCGGGTCGAGCAGGGCGGCCACGCGCTCGCGCGGCAGCAGCTTGCCGCGCTCGGTGTGCTTGTTGCGGGCCTTCTCGCCGCCACCCAGCGCCACCTGCGCCAGCTTCGCCTCGAGGTCTTCGACGGCGGCGCGCAGCTGCGCGGCATTGGCCTGGAATTCGGGATCACGCGGATCGATGTGGCTGCTGAGCTGGCTCATGGTTTTCCGTGGGCGAAACAACACCGGGAGTGTAAAAGAAAACGGGCGCGACTCGCGTCGCGCCCGTTCGCCTTGAAACCGAGGTGCGAGCGATTACTGCTCGACGGCCTCTTCGACTTCCTCGGCAGCCTCTTCGACCGCATCGGCGGCGTCGGCGGCAGCAGCAGCGGCGTCGTCGGCCACGGCCTCGGCGCCCTCGGCAACAGCCTCGGCACCTTCGGCGACGGCGTCGGCAGCCTCGGTACCAGCCTCGGCGGCGGCGTCGGTCGCGGCCTCGGCGGCCTCGCCAGCAGCCTCGGCGGCGTCGGTGGCGGCAGCAGCGGCCTCGTCGGCCGCGTCGGCCGCCTGCTCAGCCTGGTTCGAGCAGGCCGCCAGGGCCAGGCCCAGGGCCATGGCGAGCAGGATCTTGTTCAGGGACATTGGTGAATTCCTCGTCTGGACGTAGGGAAAATACGAAAAGCAGCAAACGCGCTACCAAGAGCGCGTCGTGAAAATCATGTCAGGAACTGAACGGTAGTCAAGCGCCATTTTTAGTTAACAAAAAAATAACGGTCGAATGGGTGACTCTTCCCCGTTTACGCCAGCTCGATGGCCACCGCCGTGGCCTCGCCGCCGCCGATGCAAAGCGAGGCCACGCCCCGCTTGCCGCCCCGGCGCTTGAGGGCATTGACCAGGGTCACCAGCAGGCGGGCGCCCGAGGCGCCGATGGGGTGGCCCAGGGCGCAGGCGCCGCCGAACACATTGAGCTTCTCGTGCGGGATGCCCAGCTCCTTCATCGGGGCCATGGCCACGACGGCGAAGGCCTCGTTCACCTCGAACACGTCCACGTCGGCCACGCTCCAGCCGGCCTTGGCCAGCACTTTCTCGATGGCCGAGACCGGGGCGGTGGTGAACCACTCGGGCTGCTGGGCGTGGGTGGCGTGCGCGACCACGGTGGCGATCGGGGCCAGGCCGTTGGCCTGGGCGGCCTCCCCGGACGCCAGCACCAGGGCGGCGGCGCCGTCGTTGATCGACGAGGACGCGGCGGCGGTGATGGTGCCGTCCTTCTTGAAGGCCGGGCGCAGGGTGGGGATCTTCTCGATGTTGCAGCGGCCCGGCTGCTCGTCGGTGTCGATCAGGGTGTCGCCCTTGCGGCCGGCCACGGTGACCGGCGCGATCTCGTCCTTGAAGCTGCCGTCGGCCTGCGCGGCCAGGGCGCGGCGCACCGACTCGGCGGCGTAGGCGTCCTGCTGCTCGCGGGTGAAGCCGTGCTTGTCGGCGCACAGCTCGCCAAACACGCCCATGGCCTGCTTGTCGTAGGGGTTGGTCAGGCCGTCCCAGGCCATGTGGTCGAGCATCTCGGTGCTGCCGTACTTGGTGCCGGTGCGCGAGTTCATCAGCAAGTGCGGGGCATTGGTCATCGACTCCATGCCGCCGGCGACGACGATGCCGGCCGAGCCGGCGCGGATGAGGTCGGTGCCCATCATCACGGCCTTCATGCCCGAGCCGCAGACCTTGTTGATGGTGGTGCAGCCGACCGAGGTCGGCAGCCCGGCGCCCAGCGCGGCCTGGCGGGCCGGGGCCTGGCCGAGGCCGGCGGGCAGCACGCAGCCCATGATCACCTCGTCGACCTTGTCGGCCGCGACGCCGGCCTGCGCAACCGCGGCCTGGATGGCGGTGGCGCCGAGCTGCGTGGCCGGCACGCCGGTGAACTGGCCCAGCAGGGCCCCGAGGGCAGTGCGCTTGGCACCGACGATGACGACCTTGGACATGGTGGCTCCGGGAATCGTGGGGAATCCCGCGATTATAAAGGCAATGGGGTCGGAGGTAATTTCCACCCCGGGGTAAGTGGTGCTCGGCGCCACTTACCCCGGGGTGGAAATTACCTCCGACCCCAGGCCTTGGTGCCTTACGCCCGGCCTTCGAACAGCTCGCGGCCGATGAGCATGCGGCGGATTTCGTTGGTGCCGGCGCCGATGGCGTAGAGCTTGGCGTCGCGCAGGATCCGCCCGGTGGCGTATTCGTTGATGTAGCCGTTGCCGCCCAGGGCCTGGATGCCCTCGAGCGCCACCTGCACGGCGGCCTCGCTGGCGTGCAGCAGGCAGGCGGCGGCGTCGATGCGGCTCGAGTGGCCGGCGTCGTAGTCGCGCGCCACCTGGTAGGCGAAGGCGCGGCTGGACTGCAGCGCCGTGTACATGTCGGCGATCTTGCCCTGCATCAGCCCGAAGGTGCCGATGGCGGCGTCGAACTGCTTGCGCTCGCGCACGTAGGGCAGGGCGATGTCGAGCGCGGCCTGCATCAGGCCGATCGGGCCGCCGGTGAGCACCAGGCGCTCGGTGTTGAGGCCGCTCATCAGCACCTTCACGCCCTGGTTGACCTCGCCGAGCACGTTCCCGGCCGGGATCTCGCAGTTGTCGAACACCAGTTCGCAGGTGTTCGAGCCGCGCATGCCCAGCTTGTCGAGCTTCTGGGCGGTGGAGAAGCCCTTCATGCCCTTCTCGACCAGGAAGGCGGTCATGCAGCGCGAGCCCGCGTCCTTGCCGGCGGTGCGCATGTAGACGATCAGCACGTCGGCCTCGGGGCCGTTGGTGATCCACATCTTGTTGCCGTTGGCGACCCAGACGCCGTCGCGCAGTTCGGCGCGGCAGCTCATCGAGCCGACGACGTCGGAACCGGCGCCCGGCTCGCTCATCGCCAGCGCGCCCTTGAACTCGCCGCTGCACAGATTGGGCAGGTACTTGCGGCGCTGGGCCTCGTTGCCGTTGGCGTAGAGGTTGGCCACACACAGGTTGCTGTGCGCGCCGTAGCTCAGGCCGACCGAACCGGAGGCGCGGGAGACTTCCTCCATCGCCACCAGGTGGGCCAGGTAGCCCATGTCGCTGCCGCCGTATTCGGCGGGCACGGTCATGCCCAGCAGGCCGATCTCGCCGAGCTTGGGCCACAGGTCCTGCGGGAAGGCGTTGTCGTGGTCGATCTGCGCGGCGCGTGGCGCGATCTCGGTCTCGGCGAAGCGGCGCACCGCCTCGCGCAGGGCATCAAGATCTTCACCAAGCGGGAAAGGGCGCATCCAAAGCTCCGTCTAGAGGGAAAAAGTGAGTCTGACCGGGCCGCCGTGGCGGCCCGGTCAAGGCCGGGCATCAGTTGCCGCGGCGGCCCTGGAAGCGCGGCGCGGCGGCGCCCAGGTGCGGCAGGCGCAGCTTGCCGATGGCGGTGATGCGCTCCTCGGCCATGCGGTCGGCGGCCCGGAAGGTCGGGATGCCGTCGCGCTTGGAGATCTCGAAGATCCGGCCCAGGTTGTAGTAGATGGTGCGCATCATGCGCATGGCGCGCTCGCGGTTGTAGCCGTCGATCTCGAGCGAGACGTTCATCAGGCCACCGGCGTTCACCGCGTAGTCCGGGGCGTAGAGGATGCCCTTCTTCTCGAGCTCGACGCCGATCTCGTCGTTGGCCAGCTGGTTGTTGGCCGCGCCGCAGATGACCTTGCACTTCAGGCGCGGCAGGGTCTTGTCGTTGACGGTGCCGCCCAGGGCGGTGGGCGAGTACACGTCGCAGTCGACGTCGTAGATCTCGTCCAGGGCCACGGCCTCGCAGCCGAACTCGTCCACCGCGCGCTGCACGGCGTCCTTGTTGATGTCGGTGACGAACACCTTGGCGCCGCGCTCGCGCAGCAGCTTCACGAACTCCATGCCCACGTGGCCCACGCCCTGCACGGCGTAGGCGTAGTTGCCCACGTCCTCGTTGCCGAACTTGACCTGCAGCGCGGCCATCAGGCCCTGCAGGGTGCCGTAGGCGGTGAACGGCGACGGGTCGCCCGAGCCGCCGTGCACCTGGTGCACGCCGGTGACGTAGTCGGTCTCGCGCAGCACGTATTCCATGTCGTTGACGTCGATGCCGACGTCCTCGGCGGTGATGTAGCGCCCGCCGAGCGAGTTGACGAAGCGGCCGAAGGCGCGGAACAGCGCCTCGGACTTGTCCTTGTTCGGGTCGCCCCAGATCACCGCCTTGCCGCCGCCGAGGTTCAGGCCCGACACGGCCGCCTTGTAGGTCATGCCGCGGCTCAGGCGCAGCACGTCCTTGAGCGCCTCTTCCTCGCTGGCGTAGGGCCACATGCGCGTGCCGCCCAGGGCCGGGCCCAGCACGGTGTTGTGGATCGCGATGATGGCCTTCAGGCCCGCGTCCTTGTTGTGGCAGTACACCACTTCCTCGTGGTTCGAGGTCGAGATGGTTTCGAAGATCATGGAAGGCTCCGGTCTGGCGGACTGCGCGGGGCCGGGGAAGGCCACGCTCGAGAATTAGAGCGAGAAAGAGTCCGCAAGTTATTGAATTTAATGGCCTGCGCGAATGACTCACAGGGCCCCGCCGGGTTACGGCGCGCCGTAGTGTAAAGCAAACGCTCTAGACGGGCAGGTGCCGCCTGGACCGCCCGTGGCCGGTCTGGCCCGGTCCGGGCGTTGCTTTGGATGCTTGGCGGTCTTGTCTCTCCCCGGAGCACCGCCAGCCTCCAACCCTAGAGCAGGGTTCATTGGGCGACCACGGCGTGGTCGCCCTTTTTTTGCTTCACATTCCCTGCAGATCGATGGGCGGCTAATGGGGCATCCCCCAAGCCGCGCCCATGCCCAGACTCAAGCCCCCCGCGCCCGAGGCCTCCCGGGCCACCTGCGACGAGGCCGCGCTGGTGGCGCTGCTTGGTCGCATCCGGTTTGGCGACGCCTCCGCCCTGGGCCAGCTCTACGACCTCACCGTCGGGCGCCTGCACGCACTCGCGCTGCGGGTGCTGGGCAATGCCGACGATGCCGAAGAGGCCCTGTCCGACGTCTATCTGCAGGTGTGGGAGCGCGCGGCGAGCTATTGCCCCGAGCGCGGCGCGGTGATGGCCTGGCTGCAGACGCTGGCCTGGAGCCGATCCTCCGATCTCGCGCGCGCGCGCCGCCGCAGGCAGCCCCCCGGCCTGCATCCGGACGACACGCCGTTGGCGTATATGGCATGTGAAGAGCCCGGCCCGCAGCTGCTTGCCGAGCGCGCCGGCGCGGGTGCCCGCGTGCAGGCGGCCCTGGCCGGCCTGGGCGAGGCGCAGCGCCGTGTGCTTGAACTGGCCTTTGGTGAAGAGATGTCGCACGCGCAAATCGCCGAGCTGACCGGACAACCGCTGGGAACCGTGAAGTCGCACGCCCGCCGCGGGCTGGCGGCGCTGCGCGCGGCGCTCGATCCGGGGGAGGACGCCTCGTGAGCGCCGCCGGCCCCAAGGACCGCGACTGGCTGGCGCTGGCCCTGGCTGGATTGCTGCCCGAGTCGCCGCCGGCGCCGGAACGCGCCGCCGCGCTGCGCGCCCGCCTCCTGGCCACGGTCAAGGCGGGTCGCGTCCGCGCCGTGCGGGCCGGTGAGGGCGAATGGACGCCCTTCCTGCCCGGGATCTGCGTCAAGACGCTGCGCCTCGACGCCGAGGCCGGCACCCAGACCACGCTTTGGCGCATCGAGCCGGGCGCGAGCATCCCGGCGCATTCGCATTCGCACGAAGAGGAATGCCTGGTGCTCTCGGGTTCCATCGAGCACGACGGCGTGGCCTACCACGCGGGGGACTTCCTGCTGGCCGGGCCCGGCGACCGGCACCAGCAGTTCAGTTGCCCGGACGGGGCGCTCCTGCTGATCCGCGGCGAGTGCCTCCCCGATCCGTCCAGGCTCCGCGTGCCGCGCTAGCGCCGGCCGGGGTGCATCCAAAGCCTGCGGTGGCGGCGTAAGGGACTTTGAACGTCCCGAACCGCCGGAGCCACCCATGCGATCGACCCACCTGTTGCTTGCTGCACTCCTGGCCCTGGCGCCCTGGCAGCCCGCGCGCTCGCAGTCCTCCGCGCCCTCGGCGGAAACGGGCCGCGCACCGGCCGTGGCGCCCTCGCCGCTGTCGCAGCCCTCGGCGCGCGACATCGCCCTGGCCAGCCCGGTGCCGATCTGGCAGCGCCGCGGCATCCTGGTCGAGCAGGGCGGGCGTGGCCTGTACACCTTCTCCGAAGACACCCCGGGCCAGAGCCGCTGCGACCCCAAGTGCGAGCGCCTGTGGCCTCCGCTCTACGCCGAGCCGGACGCCAAGCCCCACGGCCCGTTCACCATCGCCCGCAGCCGCGATGGCCGGCCGATGTGGGCCTGGCAGGGCAAGCCGCTGTATCGCTGGCTGTCCGATCGCAAGCGCGGCGACGCCGGCGGCGACGGCGTCGCCGATGTCTGGCACCTGGTGAAGGTGCCGCCCGAGCTCAACGACCAGGTCGTTGCCTATTTCCCGATGCCGATGCCGCGCCGCAGCGCCGACGCGCCCGCCACCCTGCCCACCGAGAGGACCCGCTGATGACCCCACGAGCAACCCTTCCCGCCCGGTGCCTGCTGGCCCTGGCCTTGTCCGCGCCCGCGGGCCTCGCCCTGGCCCAGTCGGGCGACACGAGCGATGGCGTCGGCGGCAAGCTGCTGCTCACCGGCGGCGTGACCCAGGTCGAGGGCGCCGCCGGCGGTGGCCTCACGCCCTGGGCCGTCATCGGCGGCTACGGCACGCGCGACCAGATCGGCGCCAACGCCTTCTACACCCGCGTGGACGTGGATGACTACGCGCTCGACAGCTACGGCGTGCTGGTGGGCTTCCACGACCGCGTCGAGTTGTCCTTCTCGCGGCAGAAGTTCGACACGCAGGCCGTGGGCGGCGCGCTGGGCCTGGGCAATGGCTTCACCTTCACCCAGGACACCGTGGGCGTGAAGGTGCGCCTGTTCGGCGACGCCGTGCTCGAGCAGGACACGTGGCTGCCCCAGGTATCCGTCGGCGCGCAGTACAAGCGCAACGACCAGGCCGGCGTGCTGGCCTTCGTGGGCGCCCGCGACGACAGCGGCATCGACTACTACGCCAGCGCCACCAAGCTGCTGCTCGACAAGAGCCTGCTGCTCAACGGCACCCTGCGCCTGACCAAGGCCAACCAGTTCGGCATCCTGGGCTTCGGCGGCGACCTCAACGACGACTACGAGGCGCAGTTCGAGGGCTCGGTGGCCTACCTGCTGAGCCGCAACTTCGCCATCGGCGGCGAATACCGGATGAAGCCCGACAACCTGGGCATCGCCGAGGAAAACGACGCCTGGGACGTGTTCGTCGCCTGGGCGCCGTCCAAGCACGTATCGCTGACCCTGGCCTACGTGGACCTGGGCAACATCGTCATCGCCGACAACCAGCGCGGGCTCTACGCCTCGCTGCAGGTGGGCTTCTGAACCATGGAGACCGTGATGAACAAGACCAAGCTGCTGGTGCTGTGCTGCCTGCTGGCCCTGGCCGGCGCCGCGTTCGCGCAGGCTACGCCCGAGGAGCAGGCCATGCTCGAGGAAGAGGCGCGCCTGGCCGCCGAGGAGGCGGCGCTGGACGCCGCCGCCGAGCGTGACCCCAGCGCGCCCGACCCGGCGCCGGCCCATCCCGAACTGCGGCCGGTGCTGGAGGCCTTCGGCGGCCGCGAGGGCCTGGACCGCCTGATGGACACCTTCATGGCCGGCCTGCTGGCCGACGAGCGCATGGGGCCGTTCTTCGCCAACGCCGACCAGGAGCGCGTCAAGCGCCAGCTGGCCGAGCAGTTCTGCGTCATCCTCGGCGGCGACTGCACCTACACCGGCCGCGACATGAAGAGCTCGCACGCGGGCCTCGGCATCGACCGCGCCGACTTCAACCGGCTGGTGGAAGTGCTGCAGGTGGCCATGGACGCCCACGACGTGCCCTTCAGCGCGCAGAACAAGCTGCTGGCCAAGCTGGCGCCGATGCACCGCGAGGTGGTGACGGAGTAGGCCGCGGCGGCGCTACTTCATTCCCGGCCCGGGTGCTTCGACCTCCGGCCCCAGGCGTCCCCGGCGTAGCAGCCCGGGGACGTCGGCGGCGGGCACGGGGCGGCTGAAGAGGTAACCCTGCAGTTCGTTGCAGCCGGCCGTGGCGGCCAGTCGCGCCAGTTCCTCGGTCTCGACGCCCTCGGCCACGACCTTGCACTCGAAGGCGCGGGCCATGCCGGTCACGGCCCGCACGATGGTCATGTGCTTGCGCCCCTCGGGCAGCGGGGCCACGAGGCTGCGGTCCACCTTGATGGCGTCGAAGCCGAAGCGCTGCAGGTTGCCGATGCTTGAGTAGCCCGTGCCGAAGTCGTCCATGGCCACCTGCACGCCCATCTGCCTAAGCGCCGCCAGCACCTCGCGGGTGAGTTCGGTGTCGCGCATGGCCTGGGTCTCGGTGATCTCCACCGACAGGTAGCTCGGGTCTAGCCCGGTCTCGAACAGGGTCTCGCGGATCAGCGACAGCACCGACTCGGCGTCGAACTGGGCCAGCGACAGGTTCACCGCCACCGGCACCGCCAGCAGGCCGTCAAGCTGCCACTGGCGGCACTGGCGGCAGGCCTGGCGCAGCATCTCGGCGTCGATCTGGCCCACCAGGCCGCATTCCTCGGCGGTGGGGATGAACTCGCCCGGGGGCACCATCGGCTGGCCCTTCGGCTGCCAGCGCACCAGCACCTCGAGACCCGTGATCCAGCGGCTCTGGGCGTCCACCTTGGGCTGGTAATAGGGCACAAGCTCGCCTTCGCGGATGGCCCGGCGCAGCCGGCGCTCGAGCTCGAGCCGGCGTTCGGCGCGCTCGCTCATCGCGTTGGTGTAGTACTCGTACCGGCCTCGCCCGTGCTCCTTGGCATGGTAAAGCGCCGCGTCGGCGCGCTTCATCAGCAGCGTGGCCTCGTCGCCATCCTCGGGAAACAGGCTGATGCCGATGCTTACGCCCACCCGCAGCTCGTGGCCATCGACGAAATAGGGCTCGGAGACGGCTTCGATCAGCTTTTCGGCCACCCAGGCCGCGTCACGCGGGTCGGCAAGCCGCGGCATCAGGATTACGAACTCGTCGCTGCCCTGGCGGCTCACGGTGTCGTCCTCCCGCACGTTCTCCCTCAGGCGCCGCGCCACGGCCTGCAGCAGCAGGTCGCCGATTTCGTGGCCCAGGGTGTCGTTGACGATCTTGAAGTGGTCGAGGTCCAGGAAGATCAGGCCGCCGCGGCGCCCCTGCGGCAGGTCGGCCAGCGCGCGGGACAGTCGGTCCTGCAGCAGCACGCGGTTGGGCAAGTCGGTGAGGTAGTCGTGCTGGGCCAGGTGCGACATGCGCAGGGCCATGGCGCGCGACTCGCTGACGTCGTGGAAGACCATCACGCCGCCCACCAGCTCGCCGTCCATGCCGATGATCGGTGCCGCCGAGTCCTCGATGGGCAGTTTGCGGCCATCGCGGGCGACCAGGAGGGTGTTGAGTGCCAGGCCCACGATGCGTCGGTCGCGCATGGCGATGGCCAGCGGTGCCAGGCCGGGGCTGCCGCTCTCGGCATCGAGCAGGCGCATTACGTCGTCGATGGGGCGCCCCAAGGCCTCGGCCGAGGTCCAGCCCGTCATGTCCTCGGCCACCCGATTGAGGTAGGTGATTCGCGAGTGCGGGTCGACCGTTATGACTGCGTCGCCGATCGAGCCCAGCGTGGTTTCCGCCAGCTGCTTTTCTTCGAACAGTTCGCGCATGGCATTCCTGCGCTGTGCGGCCAGTACCGACACCACCAAGGGTATGCCGGCCGCGAGCGCGGCGTAGAGGTTGAAGGCAACGGAGTCGAGCGCGGCGCTTCGGATGCCGCCGCCATCGGCGCCGGCCAGTGCGTGGGTGTCGAAGTAAAGCCGCAGGCCGACCATGAGCGCGAGGTTCGCGCTGCAAAGCAGGCTGGTGCCCAGCCGCCCGAAAATGAAGGCAGCCACCAGCAGCGACACCGTGGCCGGCAGGAACGGTCGGCTCAGGTATCCGACGGACAGCGCCGTGGCCAATAACGTGCCTAGCGCCACCGCCGCCAGCTGCCATGTTCCCGTGCCGGCCTGAAGCCGCCGCCAGGCATCGCCCGTGGCGGCCAGCAGCGGAGGCAGCATGAGCACGGCACCAAAGGCCGCGGCGACGATCCAGGTGAACCAGACCGTGCGAAATTCACCGGTGCCCAGCGCCTGGTGTGCGACAGCCGGCACCACGCCGCCCAGGGCCGGACCCGCGATGCCCACCAGCAAAACGGGGAGCACCAGGGCGCGCACGTCGGGCAGGCCCATCACCGGCACCTGCCATCGGCGCAGTACGTACACCGACAAGCCCACGGCCAGCGTGCTGGCAAATCCGTGGGCCAGCATCAGGCTCCAGGGGTCGCCGGCCAGGGCGCCGACCGCCAGGCGCCCGGCAAAGCCCAGAACCAGGTACGCGGCGGGGAAGTGCGGTCGCCGGCACATGACGCCCAGCAGCATTGCGCTGGCGACCCAGGCACTGGCCACGTTGCCCGGCTGGCGGGTCAGCGCGACGGCCAGGACGCCAAGCAAGACGTACAGCAGGCCCGTTCCCAGCAGCCACGGAATCTCGCGCCAGAGCCTTGCAGTTACGGCCATCAACTCGTCCCGGCTTCCCCTCGGATCCGAATGTAGCCAGTTGAGCCCCGTTTGACCATGTCGCAGGTCAAGCGGGCCCGGGGAGGACAGGCTTAGCCGGCCAAGCCGGCCTCGGCATCAACCTCCGGCTCGGGCGCGGCCTCAGGCTCGGTGGCCGCGCCGGTTTCCGCCTCCAGCGTGGCATCTGTGGCCGGCGCGTCGGTCGGGTCCACCACTGGCACCACGCCGTCGTCCTTCATGTTGCCGCCGTCGAGGCCGGCCTTGCGCACTTCCTCGGCGGCGCGGGCGGCCACGAGGGCCTCGCCGGTGACCACCTCGTCGGCCGGGATCGACACCAGGGTGTCGTCGCGCGTCCAGAGCAGGGCGCGGCCTTCCTCGTGCGAGACCAGCACGGCCTGGAACTCATCGAAGCCCTGCGTGCTGAGGGTGCCGATGGCGGCGTCACGCGGCACCTTCGGCAGGTCGCGGTCCGACGTGGCCAGCGCGAAGGCCTCGGCCACGGCGTGGTCGAGCACCGCGCGCAGGCGGGCGTGGTCGTCGGCGGCCCAGGCCTGCAGCGGGTCTTCGCCCTCGGCGAAGTCGGCGGGGGTGGTGAAGACGGTCACGTCGCGGCGCGCCACGCGGCGGCTGCGGTCGTGCTTGCCCTCGCGCAGCTCGATGTCCAGCGAAAGGCGCAGCTGGCGCAGGCTGGGGTCGAAAATCAGCGGCATGTTGATGATTTCCCTGGCCGCGCTGCCATTGCCCACCAGCACGAAGCGCTCGGCGCCGCGGGCGGCCTTCAGGCGCATCAGCAGCTTCGGGTCGGGGCGTGATTCGGCGAAGTAGGCCAGGGCGGTCTGGTTCATCTCCTGCCCGGCAAGGGCCTGGCCGATGCTCTTGCGCAGCAGGGCCTGCAGGGCCTGTTCGTCCAGGTTCTCGGTCAGGGGCTTGACCCGCTCGTCGGTGCGCTTCTGGGCGTCGATGGCGGCCTGGTGGCGCACGGCGGCCATGCCGATGGCGCCGCCGATGGCCATGGAGATCGGGTCCACGCCGGCAATCACCGGCTGGTAGGCGACCTGCGGCGTCTCGACGTAGAACTCGGAGCCCTTTTCGGCCTGCATCACGTGGAATTCGGGCAGGTCGTCGGTGACCAGCACGACGGTGGGCGCGTTGGCATTGGCCAGCGCGGAGGCGAAAGCAAGCGTGCCGGCCAGGCCGGCGATCAGGCGGTTCTTGTTCATGTGTCTCCCCGGTGAGGCGGGGAGGGTAGCAGGCGCCCCGGGTCGCCCGCCGGGGAATTTGTCGCAGAAAGGCTAAACTCCGGCGCATGGACGAGACCCCCCGCGTCGACGACCTCCCGGGCAGCTTCGGCTACGGTGCCGGCGTGCTCTACGGCCTGCCCCAGCCGCCGCGCTGGATGGGCGAGGTGCAGCCCGACCTGCACAAGGTGCTGCTGCTGATGTCGGACGGCGAGATGCTCTACGGCCACCTCACCGGCCTGGACTGGGAGGGCGGCAACGTCATCCTGCGGGTGGGCGAGGAAACCCTGTCCAACCCCATCGGCGACCTGCGCGGCATCCTGCTCAGCGGCCGCGAGAAGCTCGGCCGGCCGCCCATCGCCCCCACCGGCACCATCACCAGCACGCTGCGCTACCGCGATGGCGGCGACTGGATGCTGCAGGCCCATGCCGTGCACGTGGACCTGTTCGGCGCCGGCTTCTTCACCCTGGCCGACGGCCTGCTGCACGCGGTGTTCGTGCCCTGGCGCTCGCTGGCCGAAAACGAGCTGACCCTGCAGTCGGGCCTCTCGGACCACCAGCGTGCCCGCATCCAGCGCGAAGTGGCCTTCCGCCGTGGCGCCGACATCGACCGCCTGCAGGGCGCCAGCCTGGACCGGGTGCCCGGCCAGAGCCGGGACGACGCCGACATCCGCCGCAGCGCCTTCGCCAAGGCCTTCTGCAAGGCCCTGGGCGGCTAGGGGCGGCCGGGGCGGGGGAGTAGGGCGGACCGTACGGTCGGCGCTACAATCGGGCGATTCCGCCTTTGTTTGTAGCGAGACCGCCCATGAGCACGCCCGCCAGCCAGCTTCCCGACCGCGACCCCGAGCGCAGCCCGCTGCGTTTCGTCACCGCCGCCAGCCTGTTCGACGGCCACGACGCGGCCATCAACATCATGCGCCGGCTGATCCAGGCGCAGGGCGTGGAGGTGGTGCACCTGGGCCACAACCGCAGCGTCGAGGACGTGGTGCGCGCCGCACTGCAGGAGGATGCCGACGGCATTGCCCTGTCGAGCTACCAGGGCGGCCACATGGAGTACTTCAAGTACATGGTGGACATGCTGCGCGAGCGCGGCGCGGGCCACATCCGGGTGTTCGGCGGCGGCGGCGGCACCATCACCCCGGAGGAAATCAAGGAACTGCAGGCCTACGGCGTGGAGCGCATCTACCACCCGAACGACGGCATGCAGATGGGCCTGGTGGCGATGATCGAGGACCTCGTGCGCCGCACCCGCGAGGCCAGGGAACAGCGCGCCGAGGCTGAGGACGGCAAGAAGAAGGGCAAGGCTGAAGACGCCGGCGAAATCGCCATCGGCAAAATGCTGACCGCCATCGAGCAGGGCTACTACGACGAAGCCCAGCTCGCCACCCTGCGCAAGGAATGGCAGCTCGCCGGCGGCAAGACCCCGGTGGTGGGCCTGACCGGCACCGGCGGCGCCGGCAAGTCGAGCGTCACCGACGAGCTGATGAACCGCTTCCTGCAGCATTTCCCGGAGATGCGCATCGCGGTCATCTCGGTTGACCCCACCCGTCGCCGCACCGGTGGCGCGCTGCTGGGCGACCGCATCCGCATGAACAGCCTGCGCAGCCCGCGCGTGTTCATGCGCTCGATGGCCACCCGCCGCCAGCACGTGGCCACCAACGCCGTGCTCAAGGACTGCGTGGCCTTCCTGCGCGCCCAAGGCTTCGACCTGGTGATGGTGGAAACCGCCGGCATCGGCCAGAGCGACTCGGAGATCGTCGACCTGGTCGACTTCCCGGTGTACGTGATGACCAGCGATTTCGGCGCCCCGAGCCAGCTCGAGAAGATCGACATGCTCGACTTCGCCGAGCTGGTGGTGCTCAACAAGTTCGACAAGCGCGGCGCCGAAGACGCCCTGCGCGACGTGCGCAAGCAGTGGAAGCGCAACCGCACCGCCTTCAAGCTGGCCGACGAGGACGTGCCGGTCTACCCGACCATCGCCAGCCAGTTCAACGACCCGGGCGTGACCTGGATGTTCGCCAACCTCTGCCGCCTGCTGCGCGAGAAGGGCAAGGCCAACTTCGAGCCCAAGGTGGACACCACGCTGCGCGAGCCGCGCGCCACGGTGCTCATCCCGGGCAACCGCACCCGCTACCTGGCCGAGATCGCCGAGGCCGGCCGCCAGGCCAATGCCCGGATCGAGCGCCAGTCCGAGGCCGCCGAGCGCGCCCAGCACTACTACGAAGCCCTGCGCGAACTGGGCGACCCGGGCCTGCCCAAGCCGCTGGAGCTGTACGACCCGCACCACCTGATCGTGCCCGCCGCCGGCACCGGCGCCGCGCTCAAGGAGTCCGGCCCCGCCTGGCCCGAGTGCGGCGAGCGCCGCCAGGGCCTGCCTGACCGCCGCAAGATGGTGTTCCAGTGGGAGCGCCGCCAGGGCGCCAGCACCGGCGACAACCCCAATGCCCCGGCGGCCACGGTGGACCGCAGCCTGGTCACCCTGCGCCAGCGCTACAACGACGCAGTGAAGGCGCTGAGCGCCGAGTCCATCAGCCTGCTGCGCGAGTGGCCCGAGCGCCTGAAGGCCATCACCGAAGAGGTGAACGAGTACACCGTGCGCGGCAAGGTGATCCGCGTTGAGAACTACCGCGAGAGCCTGAGCCACCAGAAGATCCCCAAGATCGCCGCGCCGCACTGGCGCAGCTGGGGCGAGCTGCTGGTCTTCCTGGGCAAGGAGAACCTGCCGGGCCACTACCCGTACACCGGCGGCGTGTATCCGTACCGCCGCACCGGCGAGGACCCCATCCGCATGTTCGCGGGCGAGGGCACACCCGAGCGCACCAACCGCCGCTTCCATTACCTGAGCGTGGGCCAGCCGGCCGCGCGCCTGTCCACGGCCTTCGACAGCGTCACGCTCTACGGCGAGGACCCGGCTGAGCGCCCGGACATCTACGGCAAGATCGGCAACTCGGGCGTCTCCATCGCCACGCTCGACGACATGAAGAAGCTGTATTCCGGCTTCGACCTGTGCGCGCCGACCACCAGCGTGAGCATGACCATCAACGGTCCGGCGCCGATGATCCTGGCGATGTTCATGAACACCGCCATCGACCAGCAGGTGGAGAAGTACCTGCGCGCGGACCAGGCGCGCTGGGACGAGGCGCACGCCAGGATCGAGAAGTTCTTCGAAGGCAAGCCGCGCCCCGAATACGCCGGCCCGCTGCCCGAAGGCAACGACGGCCTGGGCCTGGGCCTGCTGGGCGTCACCGGCGACCAGCTGGTGGAGCCCGAGGTGTACGAGCGCATCAAGGCCGAGACCTTGCGCCAGGTGCGCGGCACCGTGCAGGCCGACATCCTCAAGGAAGACCAGGCGCAGAACACCTGCATCTTCAGCACCGAGTTCGCCCTGCGCATGATGGGCGACATCCAGCAGTACTTCGTCGACCAGAAGGTGCGCAACTTCTACTCGGTGTCGATCTCGGGCTACCACATCGCCGAGGCCGGCGCGAACCCGATCTCGCAGCTGGCCTTCACGCTCAGCAACGGCTTCACCATCGTGGAGTACTACCTGGCGCGCGGCATGCACATCGACGATTTCGCGCCGAACCTGTCGTTCTTCTTCTCCAACGGCATGGACCCGGAGTACACGGTGATCGGCCGCGTGGCCCGCCGCATCTGGGCCCGGGCGATGCGCGAGCGCTACGGCGCCAACGAGCGCAGCCAGATGCTCAAGTACCACATCCAGACCTCGGGCCGCTCGCTGCACGCCCAGGAGATCCAGTTCAACGACATCCGCACCACGCTGCAGGCGCTGTACGCGCTGTTCGACAACTGCAACAGCCTGCACACCAATGCCTACGACGAGGCGATCACCACGCCCACCGAGGAAAGCGTGCGCCGCGCGGTGGCGATCCAGATGATCATCAACAAGGAACTGGGCCTCAACTTCAACGAAAACCCCTGGCAGGGCAGCTTCGCCGTGGAGCAGCTGACCGACCTGGTGGAAGAGGCCGTGTACAAGGAGTTCGAGGCCATCAGCGAGCGCGGCGGCGTGCTGGGCGCCATGGACACCATGTACCAGCGCGGCAAGATCCAGGAAGAAAGCCTGTACTACGAGCACAAGAAGCACGACGGCAGCCTGCCGCTGATCGGCGTGAACACCTTCCTGCCCAAGGACCACGCCGGCGAAGTGGCCACCGAAATCGAGCTCATCCGCTCCACCGAGCCCGAAAAGGCCCAGCAAATCGCCAACGTCAAACTCTTCCAGCAGGCCCGCAACGCCGTCGCCCCCGCAGGAGCGCCTTCAGGCGCGAATCTCGCCCTGAGAAATCTTCAGCAGACCGCCCGCGACCGCCAGAACATCTTCACCGCGTTGATGGAAGCAGTGAAGACCCACAGCCTCGGCCAGATCAGCCATGCGCTGTATGAGGTGGGTGGGGAGTATCGGCGGAATATGTGACGGCCAGGGAACGCTCGGCGGTCAACCCATTCGGGCCGCCTCGATGGCGGCGACGTCGATCTTACGCATCCTCATCATCGCTTCGAACACGCGTTTTGCGACTGCCGGGTCCGGATCGGTGTAGCCCTCGTTGAGCGCTCGCGGTGTGATTTGCCAACTGATGCCCCATCGATCCTTGCACCACCCGCATTCGCCCTCCTCGCCGCCGTTCCCGACGATGGCGTTCCAGTACCGGTCGGTTTCTGCCTGGTCCTCGGTGGTGACCTGAAAGGAGAACGCCTCGCTGTGCCTGAAATGATCGCCGCCATTCAAGCCCAAACAAGGCAGGCCGAAGACTGTGAACTGCACGGTGATCACATCCCCTTGCTTGCCTGATGGGTGGTCGGCCGGCGCGTGGTGCACGGCATTGATTTCGCTGTCGGGAAAGGTTGCGGCGTAGAATTGGGCGGCGTCCAGTGCGTCGTCAATGAACCAGAGGCAGATTTGGTTCTTTGGGAACATGTCGGATCTCCGTTGAGCGGCCCATGCGACGGGGCCGGGTTCGAAATCGTCAGGAGATATCCACGACCGGCACGAAGCCCCCGTAGATCATCCGCATGCCGTCGAAGGGCATCGGGTTCTCCTTCGGGTCCATCCGCGGATCCTCCATCATCTTCTTCATGCCGGCATCGCGGGTCGCCTTGTCGGGCCACTCGACCCAGGAGAAGCACACGGTCTCGTCGTCCTTGGCGGCCACGCTGCGGAAGAAGTCGGTCTGCTTGCCGTGGGGCACGTCGTCGCCCCAGCACTCGGTGACGCGGATGGCGCCGAACTCGAGGAAGATCGGGTCGAACCGGTTGGCGAAATCAATGAAGACCTGCTTGTTGGCGGTGGGCACGGCCATCACGAAACCGTCGACATAACTCATGGTCATTTCTCCGGGCTGCCACGGGGAGTCCAGCCTACGCCCGGCCGGCGGGCGAGGGTAGTGCCGCCTGGCTGGCGCATCCGCGGGGCCTCGGTGACAATCCGGCCATGCGAACCTTCGTCCTGCGCGCCCGCGCCGCCCCCACCGACAGCCAGCGGCTGCTGGCGGCCATCGGCCACGAGGCCCACCCCGAGATCCTGGCGCACACGCTGATGAACGCCATCTTCGTGGCCCAGTCACACCGGCCCGACGTGGTGGTGTACCTGGTGCTCGAGAGCACGCAGGACTATTCGCGCACCATCCGCTTCGAGGTCAACGCCATGCACAGCATTGGCGGCTTCGACGAGCGGGCGCTGCTGGGCAAGGTGGCCGCCGCGCTCGACGCCTCGCGCGGCCTGGGCAAGGAGGAAAGCCGGCCGGTGGAGTCGGGCGTCACCGTGCGCACCCTCAGCTTCGAGCGCCTGGTGCAGGAACTGGCCGCCGACCACCAGCTCTTCGTCATGGACCCCAAGGGCACTCCCATCCGCGAGCAGGCCTTCGAGGGCAATCCCTGCTTCCTGCTCACCGACCACATCCCCATGCCCAAGAAGACTTTCGGCAGCCTCGAGCGCCTGGGTGCGAAGAAGCTGACGCTGGGCCGCAAGATGCTGTTCGCCTCGCAGTGCGTCGTGCTCATCCACCATGCGCTCGACGAGCGCTGAGGGCGCAGCGATGGAGGCGCTAGCGTTCCGGGGCCACACGCTGCGCTACCGCCGCGGCGGCCGGGGCCCCGCGCTGTGGCTGATCCACGGTTTCCCCACCTCCGGCCGCGACTGGCTGCCGCTCTGGCCGGCGCTGGCGCCGCGCCACGAGCTGTTCGCGCTCGACATGCTCGGCTTCGGTGCGTCCGACAAACCGGCAGGCTTCGACTACTCGATCGCCGCCAGCGCCGACCAGTGGGAGGCCCTTGCCCGCGCCACCGACGTGCGCGAGGTGGAGCTGCTGGCGCACGACTACGGCGACACGGTGGCCCAGGAGTTACTGGCGCGCCAGCGCGAGGGGCGGCTCGGGTTTCGCATCACCTCGGCGGTGTTCCTCAATGGCGGGCTCTTTCCCGAGGCCACCCGGCCGCTGCGCCTGCAGCGCCTGCTGGCCGGGCCGCTGGGGCCGCTGCTGGCGCTCTTCACCGGCGAGGCGCGCTTCCGACAAAGCATGGCGCGCATTTGCGCCCGGCCCTGGCCGGAGGGCGAACTCGCCGCGGCCTGGCAGGGCCTGGCCAGCCACGGCGGCCGCGCGGTCATGCCCAAACTGCTCGGCTACATCGCCGAACGCCACCGCCACCGCGAGCGCTGGGTCGGCGCGCTCCAGGGCGCCGGCATCCCCATCGCCCTCGTTAACGGCCTCGAAGACCCCATCTCCGGCCGCAGCATCGTCGCCCGCTGGCGCGAACTACTGCCGCAGGCCCCCGTCTTCGAACTGCCGGGCGTCGGCCATTACCCGCAGCTGGAGGCACCGGCGGAGTTGCTGGAAGCCTGGCATCGGTTCAACGCGAGGGCCTGAGCCCTCACACCCCGCCCACGCCGCCCGTCATGCAATGGCGCACCCCACCGCGGCCTTGCCCATGCGCCTGCTTGCTGCCACCGCCCTTGTCCTGGTCCTGGCGTTGTCGCCCGCGGCGGCCGAGGAGAACGCCATGCAAACGCTGATGCAGTTCGACGACGGCGCCGGCGAGCCGCGCTGGGTGGCCGTGAACGACGGGGTCATGGGCGGCCGCTCGCAGGGCGGGCCGGAGGTGAAGGGCGGGGCGCTGCACTTCAGCGGCGTGCTCTCGCTGGCCAACAACGGCGGCTTTTCCTCCGTGCGCACCGTGGGCCGCAGTTTCGATTTCACCGGCGCCCGGGCCGTGGTGCTCCGGGTGAAGGGCGACGGCCGCACCTACCAGCTGCGCCTGGCCACCGACGCGCGCTTCCGCGGCATCACCGTGTCCTGGGGCGGCGAGTTCGCCACCGTCGCCGGCCAGTGGACCGAGGTGCGCGTGCCCCTGGCCACGCTCCGTCCCAGCGCCCACGGCATGCAGCTGCAGGGCCCGCCGATGGACCCGTCCAAAGTCCGCGAGCTCGGGCTGCTGCTGGGCGACAAGCGCGAGGGCCCGTTCGCGCTGGAAGTGGACTGGATCGCCGTCGAGTAGGTGCCAGCCAGGTGATGCAGCCCCTGGATTGCTACTAAAGTAAGGCCCGGTCCCCAAGGAAGTGCCCCGCATGAGCTACCCCATCGGAACCCCCGGCCAGCCCTGGGGCGAGGCCGAGAAGGCCGCCTGGCGCGCCAGCCAGAAGCGCCAGCGCAGTTACGCCGACGACGTGCTCGGCCGCATCGACGCGCTGCGCCTGCACACCGACGTGCAGGCCTACGGCGAGATCGACTGGGGCGCCGACGGTCGCTTCCCGGTGTATGCCATCCGCAGCAAGGCCTGGGACGATTCGCTGCCCTGCGCCCTGGTCACCGGCGGCGTGCACGGCTACGAAACCAGCGGCGTGCACGGTGCGCTCGATTTCGTGCAGGGCCACCTGGCCGATTACGACGGCCGCATCAACGTGCTGGTGGCGCCCTGCATCAGCCCCTGGGCCTACGAGCGCATCCAGCGCTGGAACCCGCTGGCGCTGGACCCGAACCGCAACTTCATCGCCGCCAGCCCCTGCGCCGAATCGGCCGCGCTGATGCGCCTGGTCGAGCCCCTGGCCGGCCGCTTCATCGTGCACATCGACCTGCACGAAACCACCGACACCGACGAGTCCGAGTTCCGCCCGGCCAAGTCGGCGCGCGACGGCCTGCCCTTCGAGCCCGACACCATTCCCGACGGCTTCTACCTGTGCGGCGACAGCGCCGATCCGCAGGCCGAGTTCCAGCAGGCGGTGATCGCGGCCGTCGCCAGGGTCACCCACATCGCGCCGCCCGACGCCAAGAACGAAATCATCGGCTCGCCAGTGGTGGCCCACGGCGTCATCAACTATCCGTACCGAGAGCTCGGCCTGTGCGCCGGCGTCACCGACGCCCGCTACCGCACCACCACCGAGGTCTACCCCGACAGCCCCCGCGCCACCCCGGCCGAATGCAACGCCGCCCAGGTGGCCGCGGTGCGCGCGGCGCTGGACTACGCGCTGGCCCACCGCTGACGCCATGCCGCCGCGCGCCAGGCTCCGCACCGGCCTTGCGCTTGCGGCGCTGGCGCTGCTGTCGGCCTGCGGCTGGACACCACCGCCGCCCGGCTATTCGCCGGTGAGCCTCAGCTGCAAGCCGCCGCAGGGCACGTTCGCGGTCGATGCGAACGACCTGCGCTGGCTCGATCCGGGCGGGCGGCTGCCGCGCGGGGCGCGCTTCCAGTTCCTGACGATCGAGCCCTTCGACAACTACCAGTTTTCGCTGCTCTTCAGCCGCCGCCCCGAGGACGTGATGGCCGAGGCCAGGACGCTGCGCCTGACGGACCCGGACACGTATCGCGCGTGGCGCGCGCGGCACCTGGGCGAGCCGCTGGACGGCAACATGGTCCAGGCACTGGGCCGCAACAGCGGGCCGGTGGTGGATTACCGCCTGGCCTTCCCGAACCGCGACTGCCGCGGCGGCTGGTATCTCTCGGCCGAAGGCGCACGCACCGAGCCGGCGCCGGGCGGGGCAGACCGCCTCGTGTACGTGTCGCTGGCCCAGGCCGACGACGGCATGCTGCTGGTGCGCCACGAGGTGCGCGAGTCGCGTGGCGACATCGGCAGTTTCTTCGGCCAGCCGCTGCGCTGGTACGTGCACGCCGAGAACCGCTGGCACCGCCTGGCGGCGGTGCCCGACGCACTGCGGCCCGGCCCACTGGACCCGGCGGCGCTGCCGCCCGCGCGCTCGATGATCGAGCGCATGGCCGGCGAGCGCGAAGCGGAAAACGATTGGAGCCGCTTCGAACCGGCCTTCCGCAAGTCGCTTCCCGCCGATGTGGTGGTGACGGTGTTCCGGCGCCGCCAGTTCGACCCTTCGCTGCTCGACCTGCCGCCGGGCGCGCAGCGCATCGAGATCGCCGGCCACTGGCCCGAAGGCCAGCCCGATCCTTTCCTCGAGCGCCTGCAGGCCGAGCCGCGCGTCACCGACCTCGAGGTGAAGCAGTCGCGCTACGGCCCGCGCAACCGGCCCTATCGCCTGATTGAATTCACCCTGCAGCCCGCACCGCGCTGAGGGGGCGAGGGCGGTACTTTCGCCATAGGCGCCGGCCGCCCGGGAGTGCGAATGTGGCGCCCACACACCCGCCCGGAAGCCCGCCATGACCACCCGCCGCGACCTGCTCAAGTTCAGCGCCCTTGCCGCCGCCACCGCCGCGCTGCCGGCCTTCGCCAGCCCGGCGAGCGTGGGCAATGCCATCCCCAAGGCCGACAAGCCGCTCAACATCCTCATCCTCGGCGGCACCGGTTTCACCGGGCCGTTTCAGGTGGAGTACGCGCTGGCACGCGGCCACAAGGTCACCACCTTCAACCGCGGCCGCCGGCCGATCGCCGAGTGGGGCGACCGGGTCGAGCAGCTCGTCGGCGACCGCACCACGGGCGATCTCAAGGCGCTCGAGGGCCGCACCTGGGACGTGTGCATCGACAACCCCACCAGCCTGCCATACTGGGTGCGCGACGCCGGCAAGGTGCTGGCGGGCAAGGTCGGCCACTACCTGTTCATTTCGACCATTTCGGTCTACGCCGACGGCTCGAAGGACGGCATCGACGAAGACTCCGCGCTGGCCGGGTACAAGGGCAAGGACGCGATGGCCGAAACCCGCGAAACGCTGGTGGCCGACATTGCCAACCTCTACGGGCCGCTCAAGGCGCTCAGCGAAGCCGAGGCGCACAAGCAGTTCGGCAAGGACGTCACCATCGTGCGCCCGGGCTACATCGTCGGCCCGCGCGACGAGACCGACCGCTTCACCTACTGGCCCAGGCGCATCGCCGAAGGCGGCGAGATCCTGGTGCCGGGCGACGGCGACGACCCGATCCAGATCATCGACGGCCGCGACCTGGGCGAGTGGATGATCCGCCTGGCCGAGAACGGCACGCGCGGCGTCTTCAACGCCTGCGGCCCGGATTACACGCTCACCATGGACGCCGCCGTGCACGGTTGCCACGCCGTCACCGGTGGCCCGGCCACGTTCACCCACGTGCCGATGGATTTCCTCGAGAAGCACGAGGCCGGCCTGCCGATCTGGGTGCCGCGCGAAGGCTCGGAATACTCGGGCTACGGCACGGTCAGCAATGCCCGCGCCATCGCCGCCGGCCTCACCTTCCGCCCGCTGGCCCAAACCGTCACCGACCTGCTGGGCTGGTACCGCAGCCTGCCGGCCGAACGCCAGGCCGAGCTGCGCGCGGGCATCAGTCGCGAGAAGGAAGCCGAAATCCTCAAGGCCTGGCATTCGCGCCAGGCCTGAAAACAAAAAGGCCAGCCCGGGGGCTGGCCTTTGAGTTGCGGCGCGGGGCCTTGCTCAGCGGATCGAGCGCAGGCGGGCGGCGCGGCGACGGGCGCGGGCTTTCTTGTTCATGGCTGGGGCCTTGGGGGTGAATTGGGCGCGCAGTGTCTCACATCCCCGGGGTTATAGTGGGCCCAACCCATGGTGGGGGAGGGTTTGCATATGAGCCATGCGTGGCTGGTGTTGGGTTTGCTGGTGTTCCTGGGCGGGCATTCGCTGCGCATCTTCGCGCCGGCGTGGCGCGACGCGCGGGTGGCGTCGATGGGCGAGAAGCCCTTCAAGGCGGTGTACAGCCTGGTGTCGATCGCCGGCTTCGTGCTGCTCATCTGGGGCTACGTGCAGGCGCGCGGCGGCGAGCCCGTGCTGCTGTGGGTGCCGCCGCTGGGCCTGCGCCACGCGGTAAGCCTGCTCACGCTGCCGGCCTTCATCCTTCTGGTGGCGGCTTACGTGCCGGGCAACCACTTCAAGGCGCGGCTGGGGCACCCGATGCTGCTGGCGGTGAAGCTCTGGGCGCTGGCGCACCTGCTGGTGAACGGGTGGCTGCATGGCGTGCTGCTGTTCGGCGGTTTCCTGCTCTGGGCCATCCTGTGCTTCCGCGCGGCGCGCCGCCGCGCGCCGGCGCCGGGCGGCGGCCGCTGGCTGCGCACCCTGGTGAGCGTGGTGCTCGGCGCGGTGCTGTGGGGCGCCTTCGTCTTCCACCTGCACAAGTGGCTGATCGGCGTGGCGCCCTTCGGCTGAGCCGCGCTTGACCCGGGTCAGGGCCGTCATGGCCCGGCCCGGCCAACATGGCCTCGTGGGCGCCGTGGGTGCGCCGTCGCGAGGCAGGGCATGGAATTCAAGGTGGAACTCGGCGGCTGCGTGGCCGATCTCGGTGCGGTGCGGGAGGCGCTTATCGCGGCGGATCCCGCCGCGGTGGCCGACCTCGACCCGCTCAACCCGGTGCTGCGGGTGTCGGCCAATCTATCCAGCGGCGAGCTGCAGGCGCTGCTCGCGGGCGGTGGCATCGATCTGGCGCCGGGGGCCATCCGCCCGCTGCCCTCGAACTGTTGCGGCGGCTGCGGCGGCTGATCGAGTCTGCCGCCGCGCTCAGGGGGCTGCGCTGGCGACCTGGTTCCGGCCGGCGTGCTTGGCGCGGTAGAGCGCCTGGTCGGCGGCTTCGGTCCAGGCGCGCAGGCCGCCGCCCTTGGGCGGGCCGGCCAGGCCCAGGCTCAGCGTGAAGCCCAGGCCGGGGTAGGCCGGCAGCGTGCAGGCCTCGGCGGCCCGGCGCAGGGATTCGGCGGTGCGCGTGGCGGCCGCCAGGTCCATCGGCAGCAGCACGGCGAATTCGTCGCCACCCAACCGGCCCGCGACCCGGCTGGGCGGCAGCTGCGTGTGAAGCAGCCCGGCCAGGGCGCGCAGCACGTCGTCGCCGGCGGCGTGGCCGAAGCGGTCGTTGATGGCCTTGAAGTGGTCCACGTCGAGCAGTACCAGCGTGGCCGGCTCGTCGTGGTGGCGGTGGCGTTCGAGCAGGCGCTCGGCCTGCGCCTTCCAGTGGCCGCGGCTGTCGAGGCCGGTGAGCTCGTCGCGCTGGGTCAGGGCCTCGAGCTGGCGGTTCTGCGTGTGCACGCGGTGGATCAGCCGGTGCAGGTTGGCGCTGACGGCCAGGGTGTGGATGGTCATCAGCGGCAGGCAGGCAGCGATGACGGCCGTGCGGCTGGGCAGGTCCACGGCCCAGCCGTGCACGAAGCCGGAAACCACCAGCGCCGCCAGCATGCCCGGCAGGGCGTGCAACCACAGGCGCGGCACGCCGGAGTTGACCTTGTCGGCGCTGACCACCGTCAGCAGCACGGCCGAGGGCAGCAGGTTGAAGTGCATCATCGGCACCAGGCTGCCGGCGAGGACCGAGTCGACCATGAAGTTGCGCGCCTCGGCGGCGTAGCCGTCGGCGCTGCGACGGGCCAACCAGTAGGCCAGGTGCGGCCAGGCGAAGCCGCTGGCGATCGTCCAGGCCCAGGCGCCCCAGCCGGCCTGCAGGTCATGAAGCACCACCATCACCGGCAGGGCCGCCAGGCCCATGCCGAGGACGCGGAAACGGTAAGTCATCCGGGGCAGGGAGCGCGGGCGGGGCACCATCTCCCCATCAAAGCACACTCGGCGGATGCCGCAAACAGGGCGGATTCGCAGGGGCTGCCGGGCGGACGCGCCGCCCGGCGCCGGGCCTCAACGCGGGATCTTGCGGTGCATGTAGCGATGGCCATTGTTGGGCTGGAACTTCGAGCCGTGCGGTCCGGGCAGGGTGCGCTGGAGCGGGATGTGCGCCTTGGACGAGCGTTCCAGCTGCGGTCCCTTGTGCCCTTCGGGCGTCGCGGCCATCGGTGCAGGCGGGGGCGGCGCAGGGGCGATCGCCGGCTTCGCCGACCCTGCGTCGACCGATGGCCTGGGCGGCGGGAGCTGCGGGGCCGCAATGGCCTTGCCGGCCACCGGCTTCTTCGCCGCCGGCTTCGTGGCGGCGGTGGCCTTCCTGGCGACGACTTTCTTCGGCGCAGCCTTCCGGGCCACGGCCGTCCTGGCCGCCGTCTTCCTGGGCGCGGCCTTCTTTGCCACGGCCTTCTTCGCCACGGCCTTTCTCGCTACGGATTTCTTCGCGGTGGATTTCTTCGCCGTGGATTTCTTCGCCGTGGATTTCCCGGGCGCGGCCTTCCGTGCTGCGGTCTTCTTGGGCGCGGCCTTCCGTGCCGCGGTCCTCCTGGGGGCGGGCTTCTTGCCGGCGGGCGACTTACGGGCCGCGGTCTTCTTGGGCGCGGTCTTCTTGGCGGCGGACTTCTTCGCCGGGGCCTTCTTCTTCGCCACGACCTTGCGCGTGGCGGTCTTGCGGGCGGTACTGGCCATTCCAACCTCCTGGCTGCGGGGAAGCGGATGGCTTGAGTCTATGACAATTCCCGGTCCGGGGCGCCGGCTTGCCCCGCGGCGCACCTGGCCTATCATCGGGCTGTCCCCCCGACTACCCCGGAAACCTGTTGATGCGAGTCCCGAGCACCGAGCCCGTTCCAGGCCGAAGCCCTGCCGGCACGGACTCCCGCCCCGTCCCGCGACCATACGCCCCCGGTGTGGGCTCGTCCCGCGTGGCGTTGGGCGCTCTTCGATGCTGGCTGGTGGTGCTCGCCCTGGCGGCGTCGGTCACGGCCCTGGCGCGGGACGAGGTGCGGGTTGGCGGCGACCCGCACTATCCGCCGCATCACTACCTGAGTGCCGATGGCAGGCCGCAGGGTTACGACATCGCGGTGCTGGAGGCCGTCGCCGCGTCCGAGGGCCTGTCGCTGTCGGTGGAGTTCGGCGAGTGGTCGGGCGTGCTCGACCGGCTCGAGCGCGGCGAGCTGGACGTGGTGCCGATGTTCATCTCCGACGACCGGCGCCAGCGCTTCCTGTTCAGCCGCCCGGTGATGCGCCGGCACCACGTGCTCTACGGCCGCGGCGGCGAGCGCATCACCGACGTGCAGCAGCTCGCCGGCCGTCGGGTGGCGGTGCAGTTCGGCGGCATGGCCTGGGAGTGGCTGGTCAATTCCGGCGCCGACGCGGTGCTGCGGCCGGTGAACGAAGAGTCGCTGGTGCTGGTGGAAGTGGTGCGCGGCGACGCCGACTTCGCCCTGCTGCCCGAGGACATCGGACGCCATGCGCTGGTCACGCAGCGGCTGGAGGGCATCACGGTGGTTGGCCCACCCTGGCTCGAGCTCGACTACGCCTTCGGCATCAACCCGGCGCGCCCGGACCTGGTGGAGCGCGTCGATGCCGGCCTCGAGAAGCTCGAGCGCGACGGGCAGCTCGATGCGCTCCGGCGCCAGTGGCTCGAGCCACAGGTCGTGGCCGATTCGCGCACCTGGTCGGCCTGGTGGTTGCTGCCGATCGTCCTGGTGCTGTCCGGGGGGCTGGTGTTCCTGGTCATCGAACGGCGCTCCCACCGGCCCGAAGCCTGAGGCCGCGGCTGGCCGGCCGGCGCGCGGACGTGCGTAAGGCTGGAAGAGGCGCCTGCTCCGCGGCGCCCGGAGAGGCCTGGCATGTCGCGTTCCCCCTGGCTCCCAAAACTGCTCGCACCGGCCCTGGCGCTGGTGCTGGCCGGTTGCGCGGCCGAAGGGGCGGGCGGACCGGCGGCCGCCGGCCAGACGGTGGCTGGTGCGCCGCAGGACGCCGCCGGTTCGGGCAGCAACCGCGTCAGCTTCCGGGTCGACGGCCAGGCCTTCGCCTTCCGCACCCCGCAGGTCCGCCATGTCCGCAGCCGGGCCGCCGAGGGCCTGGTGGCCGAGAGCTTCGAGCTCGCCAGCAGCGACCAGGGCCTGTACGCCCGGCTGGTGCTGGTGGTGCCCGCCAACCGGACGGACCTTGCGGGCAGCTACCGCGCGGTGTCCCTGGACCAGGGCGCCGTGGAGGCCGGGGTGGGCGAGCTGCTGCTGGCCGAAGAGACCGATCCGGGCCGCGGCCGCCGCATGTTTCCCAGCGGAGGTGGCCGCATCGAGGTCGAGCAGCGCGACGGCTATTTCATCGTGCGCTTCGAGTTCACCGGCGACGGCCTGTTCCGCGCCGAGGACGCCGCCCCGGTGGCCGGCGAGATGGCGTTCCACGCGCCGTCCTGAGGCCGCGCCCGGAACTGTGATCCGGCGCTTGGGCGGGGGTGCCGGCATGGGGTAACGTGGGGTGGTCAGGCGAGGGACGGGGGAGCGATGGGCGGCGAGTCGGCGGCGAAAGCCCGCATCCTGGTGGTGGACGACTCCAAGTTGATGCGCAAGGCGGCGATGAAGATGCTCGGCGACGAGTTCGACGTCATCACCGCCGACGACGGCGTGGACGCCTGGGACCAGCTGGGCCGCGACAGCGGCATCCAGGTCGTCTTCACCGACCTCAACATGCCGCGCATGGACGGCTACGAGTTGCTGCGCCAGGTCCGCACCGCCAGCGACGCCGGCGTGGCCGGGCTGCCCGTGATCGTCGTCACCGGCGCCGAGAACGACGAGGCGGCGCGCATGAAGGCGCTGGACATGGGCGCCACCGACTTCATCACCAAACCCTTCACCACCTCCGACCTGGTGGCGCGCGCCCGCGCGCATTCCACCTACCAGCGCGTCACCCGCCAGCTGCAGTCGCAGGTGCAGGTGGATGCGCTCACCGGCCTGGCCAACAAGGCCGGCTTCATGGACCGCCTGCGCCAGGACATCGCCTACGCCAGCCGGCACCAGCAGCCGCTGTGCCTGGTGCGACTGGAGGTCGAGGACTTCCATCGCTTCTTCCTGCACAACGGCCGCGAGGTCGCCGAAGGCCTGGTGCTGCAGATCGCCCGCCTGCTGCGCGGCCGCATCCGCAAGGAGGACACCGGCGGCCGCGTGGCCCTGGGCAGCTTCGCGCTCTCGCTGCCGGGCGGCCAGCCCGAGGGCGTCGCGGCCATGGTGGCCAAGATCCAGGCCGAGGTCACAGCCAACCCACCGCTGCACGAGGGCCAACCGGTGGCGGTGACGCTGCACGCCGCCGTGCTCAGCCCGCTCACCGACGGCGTGCTCACCCCCGAGGAGGCGATGGACGCCTGCCAGGCGCGCCTGGACGTGGCGCGCGAATCGGGCGCGGCGGTACTGGCGCCGCCGGCCGCGGTCGTCGCGCCGGTGGCCGCGCCGGCACCGGCGGCTGACGTCGCGCCGCAGCCCGTGCCAACGCAGGAGCAGGCCGCGGAAGCGGTGGCGGCTGCGCCTGCACCTGCGCCCGCGCCGGTTGCCGCGCCCGCCGGGGCACCGGTTGCGCCCGTCAGCGTCGATGCCGCGCTCGAGGCCCTCAGGGCTGGCCGCGGCAGCGAGGTGGCGCCGCAGCTGCCCGCCCTCGTCGTGCGCATCCTGCCGCTGCTCCGCCTGCTCGGGCCGCGCCAGCGCGCCCAGCTGATCGAACTCCTCCAGAAATAGGCCCGCGCCCGCCGATGATGCTTGCCACCCTGCTGCCGGCGCTGCTGGCCACCGCCACCGCCGCGCCGGCCCTGCCTCCGCTGGTTCCCCTGCGTGAACGCCCGGCGGTGGAGAACGAGATCCTCGAACACCGCCTCGGGCACCTGCTGCCGCCGCTGATGGCCGAGGCCGGGCTGGACATGTGGCTGGTGCTCTCGCGCGAGTACGCCGAGGATCCGGTGTACTTCACCCTGGTGCCGCAGCCGAGCTTCGCCGCGCGGCGCACGACGCTGCTGGTGTTCCACCGCCGCGCCGACGGCAGCGTCGAGCGGTTGGCGGTGAACCGCTATCCGCTGGGCGGGCCCTACGCTTCGGCCTGGTCGGGCGGCGACCTCGAGGCGCAGTGGCAGGCGCTGGGCGAACTGATCGTCGCCCGCGATCCCCGGCGCATCGGCATCAACGTCTCGCGCGACTGGGCGCTGGCCGATGGCCTGAGCCACGGCCTGCAGCAGCGCCTGCGCGAGGTGCTGCCGGCGCCGTTCCACCCGCGCCTGGTGTCCGCCGAGCAGCTGGTGGTGCGCTGGAGCGAGACCCGCACGCCGGCCGAAGCCCCGCACCACGCGGCGGCCATGGCCACCGCGCGCGCCGTCATCGCCGAGGCCTTCTCCAACCAGGTGATCACGCCGGGCGAGACCACCACCGGCGACGTGGCCTGGTACATCCGCCAGCGCTTCGAGTCGCTGGGCCTGCCGGTCTGGTTCCAACCCGACGTGAACCGCCAGCGCGCCGGCGGCGACTGCACCCGCGAGAGCACCTTCTGCGGCGCCCAGGGCGTGATCGAGCGCGGCGACGTGCTGCACACCGACGTGGGCGTGTGCTACCTGAAGCTGTGCACCGACACGCAGGAAATGGGCTACGTGCTGCGCGAGGGAGAGACGGAGGTGCCACCGTCGCTGCGCGATGCGCTGGCCGCCGGCAACCGCTGGCAGGACCTGCACACGGCCGAGTTCAGGGCCGGCCGCACCGGCGACGAGATCCTGGCCGCCACGCGCGCGGCCGCCGCCGCCGAGGGCCTGGTGTCGAGCACCTACAGCCATCCGCTGGGCTTCCGCGGCCACGCCGCCGGCATGTCGGTGGGCATGTGGGACAACCAGGAAGGCCCGGTGCCGGGCGGCGGCCGCTGGCCGCTCAACGAGTCCACGGGCTACGCCATCGAGGGCAACGTGCTGGCGCCGGTGCCGGAGTGGGGCGGCACCTGGGTCCAGATCAAGCTGGAGCAGGGCGCGTGGTTCCAGGGCGGCGCGGTGCGTTATCCGGCGGGGAGGCAGGTGCAATGGCACGTGGTGGAGTGATGCGGCGCCTGGCGGTGCTGGCCCTGGCGCTGTGCCTTTCCAGCACGGCGCTGGCGCGCGATTTCCTGGTCAAGCCGGGCGAGGTACCGGAACTGCGCCCGGACGAAGGCTTCGTGCTGGTGGCCGTGGACACCGACGTGGACCTGCGCTCGATCAGTGTGCTCAGCACGACGCGCCTGTTCACCGGCGAGCGCATGCGCGGCATCAAGAAGGGCCAGAACTGGGGCCTGTACGTCATGCCGGCCGGCACCTACCGCTGGGACCACATCCGCACCAGCTGGATCCGCTGGACGGTGCGCGACGACAAGGAATTCCGCTTCGTGTCGCGGGCCGGCGAGATCACCTACGCCGGCGACCTGGTCTACAAGCACATGCAGCGCATCCACGTCGCCAATCGCGGCTTGGCGGCGCTGGACTGGCTCGAGCGCGAGCACCCGCAGATCGCCGCGCGCCACCGCCTGGGTTACTCCGGCCACTACCCGGATCCGTTCCCCGAGTTCTACCTGGCCGAACGCGAGGGCAGGGACGGCACGCCGGCCCAGTGGGACCGTTCCACCGCGGCGCCGGAGCCCGGCGACCTGCCGGTCGATCCCAGGTTGCTCTGGCGCAGCGCGCGCGTCCAGGCGGTGGCGATGTCGCCGGACGGCCACCGCGTGGTGGCGGCGGTGCGCGAGGAGCGGCCGCCGAACGAGACCGAGAAGGCCGAGCGCATCAAGCGCGCCGGCGATGAATCCAAGGCCGACCTGGCCCGGCCGGTGGCGGACTGGACGCTCGAGCTCTACGACATGCAGGCCGGCCGCGCGGTCCGGCTCGCGGACAGCAATGGGCCCGTCTCGGGGCTGGTCTGGCTCGACGAGCGGACGCTGGCGGCGTACATCACGGTGAACGTGCTGGTGCCGCCGGTGCTGTACATCATGCGTGACGGCGGCGAGGGCAAGTGGGAGGTCGCGAGCGTGCCTCGCGTCGGCCGCATGGTCGACGCGCTGCCGGGGGACCCGGGGCGCATCCTGTTCGCGAGCGTGGCCAGCACCGGCGAAGTCGCGGTGCATCGCCTCGACATCCGCAGTCCGCAGGCGCTGCGCGCCTCCAAGTTCCCGTTCCGCGAGCGGCTCAACATCGGCCTAAAGGACGACGTGGCCTGGTACACCGACGCCTCGGGCCGGATCCGCGCGGCCCTGGTCGAGCGCGAGGAGAGCAGGGTGCTGGTGCACGGCGGCGACGGCGCCTACCGCGACGTGATGGCGCTCGACGATCCAGAAGGCTTCAAGCCCATGCTGGTCTCGGGCGACGGCAGCCGCATCTACGGCACGCTGGAAAAAGACCGCGGGCAGCGCGACCTGGTCGAGCTCGATCCGGCGACGGCCCGGGTCACGCGCACCATCTTCAGCAAGCCCGGCGTGGACATCGAGGCGCCGCTGTTCGCCGCCGACCACAGCCTGGTGGGCGTGCGCTACTACGAGGCCGGCCAGCTGGTGAGCGAATACTTCGACGCCGACCGCGCCAGCGTGGCGGCCTCGCTCCAGCGCGCCTTCCCCGACCGCACGGTGCTCACGCTCGGCCGCAGCATCGACGGCAAGAAGGTGCTGCTCGCGGTCGACGGCAGCGACCAGCCCGCGCAGCTGTTCCACTACGATCGCGACGCCGCCCGCGCCCAGCTGGTGGACGAATCGGCGCCCTGGCTGGCCGACATGGCGATGGCGCCTTCGATTCCGATGAAGGTGCGCAGCCGCGACGGCCTGGAAGTCGAAGCCTTCCTCACGCTGCCGGGCGGCACGGGCCGGCGGCCGCTGGTGGTGATGCCGCACGGCGGCCCGATCGGCGTGGCAGACCGCCGCCACTTCACGCCCGAAGTGCAGCTGCTGGCCTCGCTGGGCTACGCCGTGCTGCAGGTGAACTTCCGCGGATCGGAGGGGTATGGCCGGGCCTTCCAGGAGGCCGGCCACCGCAGCCAGGGCCAGGGCATCGAGGACGACATCGACGCGGCCATCGATGCCGCGCTCGCGGCGCATCCGCTGGACGCGTCGCGCATGTGCATGGTGGGCGCCAGCTACGGCGGCTACTCGGCGCTGTTTTCCTCGGTGCGCTGGCCGGGGCGTTTCCGCTGCGTGGCCTCGATCGCCGGCGTCAGCGACCGAATGCTGTTCTTCACCGCCAGCGACTCGGGCCGCGACGAGAAGGTGCGCGAGGCGATGGAGCGCATGATCGGCAACCCGCATACCGACCAGGCGCTGATGCGCGAGACCTCGCCGCTGTTCCGCTACACCGAGGTGCAGGCGCCGGTGCTGCTGGTGCATGGCACCGCCGACCTGCGCGTGGACTACGAGCACACCCGCCGGCTGGTGCGCATGCTGGGCATGGCCGGGCGCCCGCCGGCGCTGATGACCCTCGAGGACCAGGGGCATGCGCTCGAAGGCGAGGAACTCAATGCGAAGGTGTGGGGCAGCGTCGCGGCCTTCCTGCGCCAGCACCTGGGTACGCCGGCCGCTTCGCCGGCACCCTGATCAGGCGGCGCGGGGGGCGGGGCCGCGCAGCCGGCCCCAGGCCGTCACCGCCAGCACGATGACGATGCCGGCCAGGATGCCGGCCACGGCGTCGGCCAGCATGGACACCAGCGTGCCCAGGCCGCCGGCCGGCACGATGGCCTGGACCAGATGGTGCAGCGCCGGGATCGAGTGGGTGAGGATGCCGCCGCCGACCAGGAACATGGCCGCGGTGCCGGCCACCGAGAGGAACTTCATCAGCCACGGCGCGCTGTAGAGGATGCCGCGGCCGAAGGCGCGCAGGGCGCGGTCGAAGCCGCCGTCGCCGCGGCGCTGGCTCAGGCCCAGGCCGGCGTCGTCGAGCTTCACGATGCCCGCCACCAGGCCGTAGACGCCCACGGTCATCAGCAGCGCGATGGCCACCAGCACGCCGACCTGGCGGCTGAAGGCCTGGCCGGCCACGGTGCCCAGCGTGATCACGATGATCTCGGCCGAGAGGATGAAGTCGGTGCGGATGGCGCCGCGGATCTTCTGCTTTTCGTGCGCCACCATGTCCACCGACTCGTCCGCCGCGGCCTCGAGCAGCTCGGCCACCCGCGCTTCCTGGTCCTCGGGTGCGTGCAGGAACTTGTGCGCGAGTTTCTCCACGCCCTCGAAGCACAGGAAGGCGCCGCCGATGATCATCAGCGTGGTGATGATCGGCAGGTCCCAGCCGCGCGTGCGCAGCCAGGCCTCGAGGGCGGCGATGCCCAGCGCGCCCGGCACCAGGATGGCCTTGTTGACGAACGAGCCCTTGGCCACCGCCCACACCACCGGCAGCTCGCGGTCGGGCTTCACGCCGGTCACCTGCTGGGCGTTGAGCGCCAGGTCGTCGCCCAGCACGCCGGCGGTCTTGCGGGTGGCCACCTTGGTCATCACCGCGACGTCGTCGAGCAGGGTGGCGATGTCGTCGATCAGGGCGAGCAGGCTGGAGGCCATGGGGCGGTCCGGGGTGGGCGGTGCGCGATTCTGGCATCGGCGGGCCGCCGAGGGGGAGGGCTGGCCCGCCAGGCCGGTGCAAACCCGGACCGGGCGGCTTGCGGCGGCGCCGCGGCGACGGCCTAATGACGCCGTGATGCCAAGGAAATTCGCCATGAAACCCACCGCCGCCGGCCTGCTGGCCGGCTTCCTGGCCGCCTGCCTGCCGGCCAGCGCCGCCGTGGTCGAGGCCGGCCCCGCCGGCTTCACGCTGGAGAACCAGCAGGACGTGCCGGTGGACGCGGACACGGCCTGGAAGGCCCTGGTGCAGGACGTCGGCCGGTGGTGGCCATCCGACCACACCTGGTGGGGCGACAGCGCCCGGCTGTCGATCGAGCCGCGGGCCGGCGGCTGCTTTTGCGAAATCAACGGCGCGCAGCAGGCCCGGCACCTCGAGGTGGTGTTCGTCGACCCGGGCCGCACCCTGCGCATGAGCGGCGGCCTGGGCCCGCTGCAGGGCATGGGCCTGCAGGGCGTGCTCGAGTTCCGCCTGGCGCCGCTGGAGACGGGCGGCACCCGCATCACCCTGTGGTATCGCGTAGGCGGCTACACGCCCGACGACCTCTCGGCCTTCGCGCCCGTGGTGGACCGCGTGCAGGGCCTGCAGCTCGGCGGCCTGGCCGCGCACCTGCGCGGCGAAGGGGAGGGCTGAGCATGGCGGTGCTGCTGCTCAACCTGCGCGACGTGCCGGCCGACGAGGCCGAGGAAGTGCGTGCGCTGCTCGATGCCGAGGGCATCGAGTGGTACGAAACCAAGCCCAGCCTCTGGGGCATTTCCGGCGGCGGGCTCTGGGCCGCCGATGACGACCAGGCCGCGCACGCGCGCGAGCGCCTGGCCCGCTACCAGGACGAGCGCTCCCGCCGTGTGCGCGCCGAACGCGAGCGCGACCAGGCCGAGGGCCGCGCGCCCAGCGCCTGGGCCGCCTTCCGCGAGCGCCCGCTGCAGTCCTTCGCCACGGTGCTGGGCATCCTGATGATGCTGGCCGTGGCCACGCTGCCTTTCCTGCTGTTCGGCCGATGAGCGCGGGCAGGTCGCGCCACTGGCTTCACTACACGCCGGCGCCGCTGCGCGTGCCGCTGGCGGCCGTGCTGTTCCTGCTCAACACCGGCCTGCATGGCCCGGTGCTGATCGTGGCGGCACTGTTCAAGCTGCTGCTTCCGGTGCCGGCGCTGCGGCGCGGCTTCGACCGCCTGCTGCCGAAGATCGCCGAAAGCTGGATCGGCGTGAACAGCGCGATGATCCACGCTTTCACCCTGACCCGGTTCGAAGTCGAGGGCCTGGACGCACTGCGCCCCGACGGCCGCTACCTGGTGCTGGCCAACCACCGCAGCTGGGTGGACATCCCGGTGCTGCAAAAGGTGTTCAACCGCCGCATCCCGCTGCTGCGCTTTTTCCTCAAGCGCCAGCTGATCTGGGTGCCGGTGCTGGGCCTGTGCTGGTGGGCGCTGGACTTCCCCTTCATGCAGCGCGCCACCAAGAGCCAGCTCGCCAAACGCCCCGAGCTCGCCGGCCGGGACATGGAGGCCACGCGCAAGGCCTGCGAGAAGTTCCGCCAGGTGCCGGCCTCGGTGATGAACTTCGTCGAGGGCACGCGCTTCACGCCGGCCAAGCAGGCCGCGCAGGGCGGCGGCTACCGGCACCTGCTGCGCCCGCGCGCCGGCGGCGTGGCCTTCGCGTTCGGGGCCATGGGCGACGTGCTTGACGGCGTGCTCGACGTGACCGTGCACTACGACCGCGCCCAGCCCAGCCTGGCCGACCTGTTCGCCGACCGCATCGGCACGGTGCGCGTGCACGTGCGCGAGCTGCCCGTGCCCGCCGGCTTCGCGGGCGCCGACTATGAGGCCGACCGCGAGTTCCGCAAGCAGTTCCAGGCCTGGCTCAACGCGCTCTGGGCCGACAAGGACGCGCGGCTGGCGGAGTGGGACGGCGCCGCCTAGCGCAGGCGCACGCGCCGGCCGTCGGCCAACGCGCGATCGGGGTGCACCACGACGAGCTCGCCTTCGGCGAGGCCCTCGGTGATCTCGGCATGGCCATCGCCCTGCAGGCCCGGCACCACCGGCACCTGCACCGCCCGTCCGCGCTCGACCCGGAACACCGCCCAGCCGCCGTCTTCGGCGCGGAACAGGGCGCTGCCCGGTACGCGCAGCACGGCGTCACGGCGATCGAGCTCGAAGCGGGCGTTGACGCGGTAGGCATCGCCCAGGCGCAGCCAGCGCTCGCGCTCGCTGGTGATCTCGACGATCACCCACACCCGCTGCTCCTCCACGCCCAGGGCCGAGACCTTGGTGAAGCCGGCCGGCTCGACCCGGCGCACGCGCCCCTGCAGGGCCTCGGGATCGCCCCAGCGCTGCAGTTGCACCGGCATGCCGTCGCGCAGGCGCACGGCGTCGGCGGAGAGCACGTCCACCTCGACCTCCATGGCCGCCGGGTCGCCGATCTCGATCAGCGGCTCGCCGGCCTGCACCGGCCGGCTGCTTTCGAAATGGCGGCGCAGCACCACGCCGGCCACTGGCGCGGTGAGCTCAAGCGCGGGCTCATCGCTCCGCGCCCGGCTGCCCAGGGCCAGCGCGGCGCGCGCGGCCTCGAGCTCATGGGCGGCGGTGGCGCGGCGGAAGCGGGCGCTGTCGGCCTCGCGTGCGGCGCGCTCGTGCTGGGTGCGGGCGCGGTCGACCGCATCGCGCGCCACCAGTTCGCGCGTGGCCAGCGACTCGGCGCGCGCGAGGTCGAGCGCGGCCTGTTCGGCGGCGGCCGCGGCGGAGGCCAGGTCCTGTTCGGCGCCACGCAGGCGGCTTTGCGCCGCTTCGGCGCGGGCATTGGCTTCGGCGCGGGCGCGCGGGTCGAGGGCGGGGGCCGGCAACGGGTCGAGTACCACCAGCACCTGGTCCACCGCCACGGCGTCGCCCACTTCCAACTGCTGGCGACGGGCCTGCGCGGCGATGGGCGAGGTGATGAGGTAGCGGTCCACCAGGCGCGTGCGGCCCTCGGCCTCGACGCTGTCGGTGACCGCGCCGCGTGACGCGGGCAGCGTGTCCACCGGCACCGGCGTCGGCCGCAGCGCCAGCCAGGCCAGCGCCGCCAGGGCCAGGGCGAACACGCTGTAGCGGAGGGTGCGGGCGCGGGTCATGGCTCAGTCCTTGGTCTTGAGTACCGCAATCAGGTCCAGCCCGTCCAGCCGGCGGCGCAAGGCCAGGGCCGAGGCCGCGGTGGCGGCCAGCACCACCAGGCCGGCGGTGCCCAGGCCGGCCGGGGACAGCGCCAGCGGGATCCGGTAGAGCTCGGATTCAAAACCCCACACCAGCAGCGCGCACAGGCCGTAGCCCAGCACGAAGCCCGGCAGCAGGGCCAGGCCGGCCAGGGTGAACAGTTCGCCGGTCATCAGCGCCCGCACTTCCGCACGCGTGTAGCCCAGCACGCGCAGGCTGGCCAGTTCGCGGCTGCGCTCGGACAGCGAGATGCGCGCGCTGTTGTAGACCACGCCCACGGCAATCGCCGCGGCCATGGCGGTGGCGACCAGGGTGAAGGTGACGACGACCTGCGCCATCGTGTCGCGGAAACCCTCGATCATCGCCGCGCGGTCGGTGGCGGCGGCCACGCCGGGGCGCTCGCGCAAGGCCCGCACCACGGTTTCGCGGGCGCCCGGCTCGATCCGCAGCCAGGCACCCGACACGCTCGACTGTTCGTCGCGCAGGCGCTGCATCGCGCCGAGCTCGAGGTAGGCGCCGACGCCGAGGTACTCGTGCGAGAGCGTGCGGACGGGCAGGGAAATCGTCTCGCGCCGGCCGTCGAGGAACTCGACCTGCACGAGGTCGCCCGGCGACAGCGCCAGCATTCCGGCCAGGTGGTCCGTCAGCACCAGGCCATCGGCCGGCAGTGGCAGCGGCTGCAGCGAGGGCCCCAGCAGGCGGCGCAGGTCGCCGTTGGCCGGCAGGCCCAGCAGCGCGACCCGATGCTGGCGGTGGCCGTGGCGCAACCGTACGGGCGCCTGCCGGAAGGGCTCGACGGCGGCCACGCCGGGCAGCGCGGCCAGCTCCAGCACGGCCCGCGCCGTTCGCGGCTCGGTGAACGCGACGGCCAGGTCGTCGCGCTGTGCGAAGCCGAGCTGGACTTCGATCATCTCGTTGATGGCCGCATCCTGGAACCGCGACATCACCAGGATGCCGCAGGCCAGGCCGATGCCCAGCACGCTGAGCGTGGTGCGCAGCGGCCGCCGCGCCAGCGTGCGCAGCACCATGCGAGCGGCCGGGTCGAGCAACCGCGCCAGCAGCGCGCTTTCGAACCAGCCGCGGCGGTAGAGGGGCGGCGCTTCGGGCCGCATGCCCTCGGCGGGCGTCAGCGCGAAGGCGCGGTAGAGGCCGGTGGCCGTGCCCAGCGCCGCCACCGCCAGGGCGAAGGCCAGCGCCAGCACCAGCGCCGCCGGGTCGAGCGACCAGTCGAGCGAAGGAAATCGGAAGAAGTCGGAATACATGTCGGCCAGTCCGCGCCCGAGCCAGGCCCCGGCCAGCAGCCCCGGCGGCAGGCCCGCCGCGACCATCAGGCCGACCAGCGCGGCGTAGTGCCGGCCCACCTCCCAGCGGCCGTAGCCGAAGGCCTTGAGCACCGCCACCTGCTCGCGCTGGGTGTTCACCAGGCGGCCGATGACGATGTTGAGCAGGAAGGCGGCGACGGCGAGGAAGACGGCCGAGAAAAGCCGCACCATCACGCGCAGCTGCCCCAGCTCTTCGTCGAGGAAACGATGCGAGGTCTGCAGGTCGCGGCCGTGCGCGCCCAGTCCGCCGTAGGGCGCCAGGCGTTCGTCCAGGGCCGATATGACGTCGGCTTCGCGGGCGTCCCGGCCGAGGGCGACGACCAGGTCGTTGAAGGCGCCATCGAGATCGAGCGCCGCCGCCAGCGGCTCGCGCGGCATCCACAGCACGCCGTAGCGGCGATGGTCGGGGAAGGCATCGCCGGGACGGATCTGGTAGACGAACTCGGGCGACAGGCCGATGCCGGCCACGCGCAGCACTTGCCGGCGGCCGTTGATGATGGCCGCCAGCGTGTCGCCAGGGCGCAGGTCGTGCGCCTGCGCAAAGGCCTCGCCCAGCACCACCTCGTCGGCGCGCAGCGGGTCGGGCAGGCGGCCGGCGCGCAGGAACAGCTGGTTCAGGCCGCCCTGGCGCGCATCGGGCAGCGAGACCATGAGGCCGTTGACGGCATCGTCGAAGCCGGCGACCTCGAGGTTGACGCTGGCCACCACGCGGCCTTCGGCGGCCTGGATGCCGTCGATGCGGCGAAGTTCCTCCAGGAGCGGCCAGGGCGCGCGAACCAGGGGCGCGAACACGTCGGCGAAGCGGTGGTCGGAATACAGGCGGGCACGGGTGTCGTGCAGCGCGCTGTAGGCGGTGAGCGACATCACCAGCGTGGCGATGCCGGCCACCAGCACCAGCGCGATCGCCACCGTCTGCCCGCGCAGCTGGCGCAGGTCGCGCCACAGCTTGCGGTCGAGGGCCTTCACCAGCTCAGCTCCGAAGGCTCGGCGCGGATGGCGTTGTGCTGCTCGCCGGCGATGCGGCCGTCGCTGAGCTGGATGACGCGGTCGGCCATGCGGGCGATGACCGCGTTGTGGGTGATGATCACCGTCAGCGCGCCGGTTTCGCGGTGGGTGCGCGCCAGCGCCTCGAGCACGGTGATGCCGGTCTTCGAGTCGAGCGCGCCGGTGGGTTCGTCGCACAGCATCACCGCCGGCCGCTTGGCGATGGCGCGGGCGATGGCCACGCGTTGCTGCTCGCCGCCGGAGAGCTGGGAAGGAAAGTGGTCCATCCGCTCGCCCAGGCCGACCATCGCCAGCGCGTCTTCCGGCGTCATCGGCGCGCTGGCGATCTCGGTCACCAGCGCCACGTTCTCGCGCGCGGTGAGGCTGGGAATGAGGTTGTAGAACTGGAAGACGAAACCCACGTGCTCGCGCCGGAAGCGGGTCAGCGCGGCTTCGCCGGCACCGGTGAGCGGGTGGCCCTGGCAGCTCACTTCGCCGGCGCTGGGCGCGTCCAGCCCGCCGAGGATGTTGAGCAGGGTGGACTTGCCGCTGCCGGAGGCGCCGAGCAGCACCACGAACTCGCCCGGCCACAGGTCGAGGTCGATGCCGCGCAGCGCCGGCACCTCCACCTCGCCCATGCGGTAGGTCTTGGTCAGCCCGCGGGCCCGGAAGACCGGTTCGCGGGTTTCCGGGCTGGCCACGGCGCGACGGTCCTCAGAGCTCGCGGGCGGCGAAGGTGTCGCAGCGGCCGGCGTCGCCGCTTTCGAAGCCGATGCGGAACCAGCGCACGCGCTGCCCGGCGCTGCCATGGGTGAAGGAGTCGGGCACCACCTGGCCCTGCGACTGCCGCTGCAGGGTGTCGTCGCCGATGGCCGAGGCGGTGTTGAGCGCCTCCTCGAGATCGCCGGGCTCAAGCCAGGCGTGGCGCTTTTGTGCGTGGTGCGCCCACAGGCCGGCATAGCAGTCGGCCTGCAGCTCCTGGCGCACCAGCGGGCCGTCGGCGCCCTCGACGTTGCCGCCGCGGCGGCGGATGTCGTTCACGCGCTGGGTGACGCCGGTGAGCGTCTGCACGTGGTGGCCGACCTCGTGGGCGATGACGTAGGCCTCGGCGAAATCGCCGCCGCCGCCCAGGCGCCGCTCCATCTGCCCGAAGAAACTCAGGTCGATGTAAACCTGCTGGTCGGCCGGGCAGTAGAACGGGCCGACCGCGGCGCTGGCGCCGCCGCAGGCCGACTGGACCTGGCCGCTGAACAGCACCAGCGTGGCCGGCGTGTAGTTCCTGCCGCTGGCGGCAAACACCGCGCTCCAGACGTCCTCGGTTTCGCCCAGGATCGCGGCCACGAACTGCGAGGCCTCGTCGTCCGCCGGCGGCGACTGCGCCGGGCCGGCGGGGCCGGCCGGCATCTGCTGCTGCACCTGGGCCACCAGGCCCAGCAGTTCCATCGGGCTCTTGCCCATCAGCAGGCCGATGACCACGACGATGGCCACGCCACCGAGGCCGAGCTTCATCCCGCCGCCGCCACCGCGGCCCCGGCGGTCGTCGACGTTGCTGGAGCGACGTGCACTGCGCCATTTCATGGGGCGGCCTCCGCGGGGGGACTGCCGCCGATTGTTGCCTAATCGGCCGGCGGCGGCGAGGGGGCGGTTTCGCGCAGGGCGGCGAGCAGGCGCTGGCTGGCGCGGCCGTCGGGCGTCCAGCCCAGGCGCGCCTGCTCGGCGGCGATGGCCTCGCGGCTGAGTTTGCCGATCATGCCGTCCACCGCGCCGATGGCGTGGCCGCGGGCCAGCAGCAGGGCCTGCAGCTCGCGGCGCTCGAGCCGCGACAGGCCCGGGTCGTCGGTGGGCCAGCGCGCCTGCAGGCCGGGGCCGCCGCGCAGGCGGTCGGCCAGCAGGGCGATCGCCAGCGCGTAGCTCTCGGCGGCGTTGTAGCTGAAGATCGCGTCGTAGTTGCGGAACACCAGGAAGGCCGGGCCCTCGCGCCCGGCCGGCAGCAGCAGGGCCGCGTTGCGCTCGTCGTCGGGCAGGGCGCCGCCGTCGGTGCGGACGATGCCGCGGGCACGCCACTGCGACAGCGGGCGGCGCTGGGTGCGGCCGTTCACCGAGGCGTCGAAGCCCCTGGGCAGCGTGACCTCGTAGCCCCAGGGCTGGCCGGTGCGCCATCCGGCCTGGCGCAGGTAGTTCGCGGTGGAGGCGAGGGCATCGGGGATCGAGCCGACCAGGTCGCGGCGGCCGTCGCCGTCGCCGTCCACGGCGATGCGCGCGTAGGTCGAAGGCATGAACTGGGTGTGGCCGAAGGCACCCGCCCAGGAGCCCACCAGTCCTTCGGCGCGCAGGTCGCCGGCCTGGATGAGCTTGAGCAGCGCGAACAGCTCGCCGCGGAAGAAGGATTGGCGGCGGCCGGCGCAGGAGAGCGTGGCCAGCGAGCCCAGCAGCGGTTTGCTGCCGAAGGTGCGGCCGTAGTCGCTCTCCACGCCCCAGACCGCGACCACGGTGGCGGGATCGACGCCGTGCTTGCCGGCGATCGATTCCAGCAGGGCGGCATGTTCCTGCAGCCGGGCCTGGCCGTCGGCCACGCGCTGCTCGTCCACGAGGCCGGCCAGGTAGTCCCAGATCGGCGTGCGGAACTCGGGCTGGTGGTCGAGCGCCTCGAGCACGGACGGATCCCAGGCCAGGGAGCGGGTGTGCTCGCGGAAGACCTCGCTGTGCACGCCGGCGGCGCGGGCGGCGGGCTCGAGGCGGTCGAGGCAGGCGCCGAGCTCGGCGCTGGCGAGGGCGGCGGGGCTGGCCAGGGCCAGCAGCAGGGGCAGGGCGGTGATCGGGCGCATACGCGAACTTTGCCACCGCGGGACTGAATCGTCGCCGGGCCGTGGCGTTATGCTTCAGCCCAGTCCACCGGCCCGGAGCCCGCCATGCGCCATCGCCTGCCCTTGATCGTCCTGAGCGCATTGCTCGTCGCCAGCGCCCCGCTGCCGGCCAGCGAGGCTGGCGACGCCGATCGTGCCTTCGCCGGGCAGGTGGCCGCCTGCGAGACCGCCAGCCACCAGTCGCCGCATCCGTTCGTGCGCGACTTCACCATCGAGCACGCCATCACCGGCGAAACCGACGGGCGCTGCGGCTATACGCAGTCCATGCCCGGCGGGATGCGCATGGAGTGCGCGCTCAGCGAGGCCGGTCGGGAGGGCCTGGCGCAGGAATTCCGCGAGATGGCCGAGGGCCGCATGAGTGGCTCGAGCCAGGCGCAAAAGGCCTGGACCGGCGAATGCGAGATCGTCACCGCCGACGGCAAGCGACTCAAGGTCGGTCCGGCCTGAGGGCGGACGGGAAGGGATGCCCATGGAACTGAGCCTCACGATCGCGATCATCGTCGTCACCGCCGCCGTGTCCTGGGCGGGGTTCAACAACGAGCGGCTTCTCCAGCGCCTGCTGCTGTGGCCGCCGGCGGTTTCGCGCGGCCGCCAGTACGAGCGCTTCGTCACCTACGGCCTGGTGCATGGCGACTTCATGCACCTGCTGTTCAACATGTTCACGCTGTTCTTCTTCGGCCGGCAGATGGAGCAGTTCTACGGCCAGTACCTCGGGCCCTGGGGCTTCCTGGGCTTCTACCTCTCGGCCCTGGTGGTGTCGGCGCTGCCGAGCTACCTGCGCCACCGCCACGATCCCAACTACGCCACGCTCGGCGCCTCGGGCGCGGTGTCGGCTGTGCTGTTCGCCTTCGTGCTGCTGCAGCCCTGGTCGACGATCTACGTCTACGTGATCCCGGTGCCGGCGATCATCTTCGCCGTGCTCTACACCGGCTACTCGGTCTACATGAACCACCGCCAGGCCGACCGCGTGAACCACAGTGCCCACCTGGCCGGCGCGGCCTACGGCGTGCTGTTCACGGCGCTGATGGAGCCGCGGGTGCCGGCGCACTTCCTGCAGAGCCTGATGGCGCCCTGAGCCTGGGCTCCAGCGCGGCATGCGAGAATGCCGCATGACCGATTTCGCCCAGCTTCCCCTCGCGCCGGCCCTGCTGCAGGCCCTGGCCTCGCTTGAATACACCGCCATGACCCCGGTGCAGGCCGCCAGCCTGCCGCCGATGCTGGCCGGCCGCGACGTCACCGCCCAGGCCCGCACCGGCAGCGGCAAGACCGCCGCCTTCGGCCTGGCCCTGCTTTCGCGCGTCGACCCGGCCGCCGCCGGCGTGCAGGCCCTGGTGCTGTGCCCGACCCGGGAGCTGGCCGACCAGGTGGCGCGCGAGCTGCGCCGCCTGGGCCGGCTGATGCCCAACCTCAAGGTGTCCGTGTTCTGCGGCGGCGTGCCGCTGCGCCCGCACCTGGCCTCGCTGGCGCATCCGCCGGCGGTGGTGGTGGGTACGCCGGGCCGGATCCAGGAGCTGATGGACGAAGGCGCGCTCAGGCTCGATCCGCTGCGCGTGGCCGTGCTCGACGAGGCCGACCGCATGCTCGACATGGGCTTCGCCGACGCGATCGCCGGCATCCTGGGCCAGGCGCCGGCGACGCGGCAGACGCTGCTGTTCTCGGCCACCTTCCCCGAGGGCATCGCGGCCCTGGGCGCGCGCTTTCAGCGCGATCCCGAGCGCATCACCGTCGAGGACGCGGGCGAGGACATCGAGCAGCGTTTCTACGAGGTCGAGCCGCCGCGCAAGGCCGATGCCATCGCGCTGCTGCTGGGCGACCTGGCGCCGACCTCGGCGCTGGTGTTCTGCAACACCCGGCGCGACGTGGCGCAGCTGTGCGACGAGCTGCAGCAGCGCGGCTTCGCGGCGTTGGCCCTGCACGGCGACCTCGAGCAGCGCGACCGCGACGAGGTGCTGGTGCAGTTCGCCAACGGCAGCTGCAGCGTGCTGGTGGCCACGGACGTGGCGGCGCGCGGCATCGACATCGCCGGCCTGCCGGTCGTGCTCAGCCACGGCCTGGCCAGCGACGCCGACATCCACACCCACCGCATCGGCCGCACCGGCCGGGCGGGGCAGCCGGGCCTGGCGCTGTCGCTGGTGTCGAACGAGGAGCGTCGCCGGATCATCGGCATCGAGGAGAAGCTGGGTCAGGCGGTGCGCTTCGAGCGCATCGACCTTTCGCGCCGTCCGGCGCGGCCGAAACCGCCGGCGATGCAGACGGTGGTGATCGACGCCGGCCGGCAGGACAAGCTGCGGCCCGGCGACGTGGTCGGCGCGCTGACCGGCGCCGGTGGGCTGGATGCATCGGCGATCGGCAAGATCGCCGGCTTCGCGACCCGGACCTACGTGGCCATCGAACGCAGCCAGGTCCAGAAGGCCATGGACAGGTTGCGCACGGGCAAGGTCAAGGGCCGCAGCTTCCGGATCCGGAAGCTGGGCTGATGGCGGTGCCGGGGCCGGGCGCGGGCGCGCCGGGTCCAGCGGCTTTCGCGGGGCAGGCCCACGGCCTCAGCGCCAGGGACGGCCGCTGGCGGACGCGACGGCCGGCTCGCGCGACTCGCGGCGGCGGCGGATCTCGGCGTCGAGACGGCGGTATTCCGGGGTGCCGATTTCGCCGGCCATGACCAGCTCCCAGAGCTGGACGGCCAGTTCTTCGTCGATGACCTGCTTGCGGGGGAAGGGGATGACGATGCCCATGGGGCGGCTCCTGGTGGCGGGGGACGGTGGCTTGCCCGCAAGCGCTGCATATTTCGTGCCAAGCCCGGCCATGCGTTGGCCACGCCCGGATCCAACGCGCCGGGAATGTGACGCAGGGCACGAATCAGCCGTGGCCGAACCCAAGATCTTCGGCCTGGGTCACGGCCGGGGCACAAGCGCGGCCCGGACGCGTGGCGGGTGACTTGCCGGGCCCGGCGTGCCAGCATTCGCGCCACTTCTGACGCGGCGCGGCACCCCGATGAGAGTCAACAAGCACATTGCCGAGACCGGCCACTGCTCACGCCGCGAGGCCGACCGGCTGGTGGCCGAGGGCCGGGTGAGCGTGAACGGCCAGCGCGCCGGCATCGGCACCCAGGTCGCCGAGGGCGACGTCGTGGAGGTCGACGGCCAGCCGCTGCGCCGCCGCGAAGCCAGGCCGGGCGCGCGCCGCCACGTCTACATCCTGCTCAACAAGCCGGTGGGCATCACCTGCACCACCGACACCACGGTCAGCGGCAACATCGTCGATTTCGTCGGCCACGAGCAGCGCATCTTCCCGATCGGGCGGCTCGACAAGGATTCCGAAGGCCTGATCCTGCTCACCAGCAACGGCGACATCGTCAACAAGATCCTGCGCGCCGAGGAGAAGAAGGAGAAGGAGTACCTGGTGGCGGTGAACAAGCCGGTGACCGAGGAATTCCTGCGCGGCATGGCCCGCGGCGTACGCATCCACGACCAGATGACCCTGCCTTGCCGCACGCGCCGCATCGCCAAGTTCGGCTTCGGCATCGTGCTCACGCAGGGACTGAACCGGCAGATCCGCCTGATGGCCGCGGCCTTCGGCTACCGCGTCACCCAGCTGCGCCGCATCCGCATCGCCAACGTGCGCCTGGGCGAGCTCAAGCCCGGGCGCTGGCGCAACCTGACCGAGGCCGAGCTGCGCGGCCTGCTGCCCGAACACGCCGACTGGTGAGCCGGGGCTGCTACCCTTCGCGGCCTGTGTTCGTCTCCCGGGCCGTGCCGATGCTTCGTTCCGCCTTCCTCGTCCTGCTGCTCGCCGCGTCGCCGGCCCTCGCGCAGGTCTCGCCGCTGCCGGCGCCCAAGCCGCTCGACGCGCCGCCGCCGCAGGCCACGCCTACCGCCAGCGGCATGGCCTACCAGGTGCTCAAGCCGGGCCCGGACCAGAACGCCTTCGTGCGCGAGCCCGTGCTCGAGTACCGCATCGACGGCTGGAGCGCCGACGGCGTCACCCGCTTCAATTCGCGCCAGCAGGGGCTGAGCCGCGCCTGGGTGCGCGACCTGGTGCGCAGCCAGCCCGGGCTGGCGCGCGCGCTGCTGACCACGCCCGTGGGCGAAACCCGGCGCTGGTGGCTGGCCCCGACCGTGCTTGCACCCGGCTACCCCGGCATGCCGGCGCTGCCGCACGTGCTCGACCTGACGGTGGTCGGTGGCAGCAATCCCACGCGTCCGCCGGAGGACGTGGCGGCGGTGCCCGCCGATGCGCAGCGCACCGCCAGCGGCCTGGCCTACAAGGTGCTCGAACGCGGCAAGGGCGGGCTGCGGCCTTCCTCGTCTGACCTGGTGCTGGTGCACTACACGGCCTGGACGCCCGACGGGCGCGTGTTCGACAGCTCGCTGATGCGCGGCCGGCGCTCGTCGCTGCCGCTGGCCGAGGTGATTCCCGGCTGGCGCGAAGGCCTGCAGCTGATGGCCCGGGGCGATCGCTTCCGCTTCTGGATCCCCGGCCCGCTGGCCTACGACAACCAGAACGTGCCGGGCGCGCCCAAGGGCATGCTGGTGTTCGACGTGACGCTCTACGGCTTCTCGCCGGACCCGGGCACGCCCGACGCCGGGGTCGAGGATCCCGAAGCGCTGCCCGAGTCCTGAGCCCGGGCGCGCAGCCAGCGCGCGGCGCCGCGCCCGGCCAGCAGGCCGCTGGCATGGCAGGCGGTGAGCAGGTAGCCGCCGGTGGGCGCTTCCCAGTCAAGCATTTCGCCGGCCGCGAACAGGCCAGGGTGCTCGCGCAGCATCAGCGCATCGTCCAGGGCCCCCAGTCGCAGGCCGCCGGCGCTGGAAATGGCCTCGGCGATCGGGCGCGGCGCGGTCAGGCGGATCGGCAGGGCCTTGATCGCCGCCGCCAGCGCCGCCGGCTCGCCGTTGAGCACCTCCGGCGGCAGGCATTCGCGCAGCAGCCCGGCCTTGGCGCCCTCGAGGCCGGCCTGGCGGCGCAAGTGCTCGCTCAGGCTGCGGCCCTTGCGCGGGCGGGCGAGGTCGGCGGCCAGGCGCGCCGCGTCGCGGCCGGGCACCAGGTCGGCCAGCAGCAGGGCCTCGCCGTGCGTGTTGATGCGCTCGCGCAGCGCCGCCGACAGGGCGTACACCAGGCTGCCCTCGACGCCGGTGGCGGTGAGCACGCACTCGCCCTGGCGAAAGCGCGGCGGCGACTCCCAGCCCAGGGCCAGGCGCACCGGCTTGAGCGGCGCACCGGCATGGCGGCTGGCGAAATGCTCGCTCCAGCCGGCGTCGAAGCCGCAGTTGGCCGGCTGCAGCGGCGCGACGTCGAAGCCCTGCGCGGCCAGGCGCGGCGCCCAGGCGCCATCCGAGCCCAGCTGCGGCCAACTGCCGCCGCCAAGCGCAAGCACGGTGGCCCCGGCGTGGAACTCGCGCGGCCCTTCGGGCGTTTCGAAGCGCAGCGTGCCCTCGTCGCCGAAGCCGGTGAAGTAGTGGCGCAGGTGGAAGCGCACGCCCTGTTCGCGCAGCCGGCGCACCCAGCCGCGCAGCAGGGGCGCGGCCTTGAGGTCGGTGGGGAAGACGCGGCCGGAGCTGCCCACGAAGGTTTCCACGCCCAGGCCCTGCGCCCAGGCGCGCATCGCGTCGGCACCGAAGGCCTGGAGCCAGCGTCGCACGATGGCGCTGCGTTCGCCGTAGCGGCCGGCGAAGGCCTCGAAGCCTTCGGAGTGGGTGAGGTTGAGCCCGCCCTTGCCGGCGATCAGTACCTTGCGGCCCACCGAGCCCATCGCGTCGAACAGATCCACCTCCACGCCGTCGGCGCGGGCGGCTTCGGCGGCCATCAGGCCGGCGGGGCCGCCGCCGACGATGGCGAGGCCGGGCAGGGAAGTCGGGGTCATGGAGCGATTATGCTTGTTGGCCACTCCCGCCGCCGAGACCCGTCGTGCCTTACACCCCGATCGTCGCCACCCTGGGCTACGTGCTCTCGCCCGATGGCCAGCGCTGCCTGATGGTCCACCGCAACGCCCGCGCGGGCGACAACCACCTGGGCAAGTACAACGGCCTGGGCGGAAAGCTCGAACCCGACGAGGACGTGATGGCCGGCATGCGCCGCGAGATCCACGAAGAGGCCGGCATCGAGTGCGAGTCGCTGCAGCTGCGCGGCACGATCAGCTGGCCGGGCTTCGGCAAGCACGGCGAGGACTGGCTGGGCTTCGTGTTCCTGATCGACCGCTTCCGCGGCGAGCCGCCGGCCCGCAACGCCGAGGGCGACCTGCACTGGGTCGAGCTGTCCCGGCTGGGCGAGCTGCCGCTGTGGGAGGGCGACCGCCATTTCCTGCCCCTGGTCTTCGACGGCGACCCGCGCCCCTTCCACGGGGTGATGCCCTACCGCGACGGGCGACTGGTCTCATGGTCCTATTCGCGCTGAAAATCGGCTAATGTGCAGCTAAGTGCCGTGAAGTGGATTGAATTGGCCGTTTGAAACGATGCCGGCGGCCGGATAACCTAATTTTTACGGCCCGGGGCGTATCCTTAACAGGTTCCCAACCGGCCCCCGGGCCGGTCGGGACGCCTGCAAGAGCTTTCCTTCGTGATCGCCTGGCCCTGCTTCCCGGGGCATTCCGTCGCCTGGTCTGGGTGGCGGGACGATCGCGCTGTCCCTTCATCACGCCAAGGAGCGCCGCATGACCGACACCAGCAGCAGCATTTCCGACCTGATCGACATCAGCGAGGATGGCACCGCGTTCTACGAGGAAGCGGCCCAGAAGGTGAAAGACAAAAAGGTCAGCGCACTCTTCGCCAAGCTCGCCAAGGCCAAGTCGGAACTGGCGGCGGAGCTGTCGGGCGAGGTGAAGCCGGCGCCGAAGGCGAAGAAGGCCGCGAGCAAGAAGCCCGCCAGCGCGCTGGGCGAACTGAGCAAGGTCTACGCCGGCATGCGCAAGCAGTGGCCCGAGTCGCCGGCCGAGCGCTTCACCCGCATGGCCGAGATCGAAGGCCAGCTGCAGACCACCTTCCAGAAGGTCGTGCTCGACCGCGAACACAGCTTCGTGGTGCGCGTGCTGGCCAAGCAGTACGTCTCCAAGGCCGAAGTCCTGAACAAGGAACTGCGCGCCTGCCAGCGCAACGCCTGATCCCCGGATGAAGAAAAACCGCCCGGTCGCCCGGGCGGTTTTTTTGTGCCTTGCGGCAGGCCTTACTTGGTGTCGAGGCCGCGGCGCACCAGCAGCGGGCCCACTTCCGGGTCGCGGCCGCGGAAGTCGCGGAACAGCTGCATGGCGTCCTTGCTGCCGCCCTGCGAGAGCAGGGTGCGGCGGAAGTGGTCGCCGTTCTCGCGCTTGAGGCCGCCGTTCTCCTTGAACCACTCCACCGACTCCGCGTCCAGCACCTCGGACCACAGGTAGGCGTAGTAGCCGGCCGAGTAGCCGCCCATGATGTGCGAGAAGTAGGTGCTGCGGTAACGCGGCGGCACCGGCGCGTAGTCCAGGCCGGCGGCCTTGAGCGCCTGGGCCTCGAAGCCCAGCGTGTCGGTCGAGACCTTGCCGGCCGACTGCTGGTGGATGGCCTGGTCGAGCATGGCCGCGGCCAGGTACTCGGTGGTGGCATGGCCCTGGCCAAACTGTTCGGCGGCCATCACCTTGTCCAGCAGCTCCTGCGGGATCGGCTCGCCGGTCTCGTGGTGCTTGGCGTAGTTGGCCAGGATCGACGGCCAGGTGGCCCACATCTCGTTGACCTGCGAGGGGTACTCGACGAAGTCGCGCGGCACCGAGGTGCCGGCGAACTGCGGGTACTTCACGTCCGAGAACAGGCCGTGCAGCGCGTGGCCGAACTCATGGAACATGGTGGTCACTTCGTCGAAGGTCATCAGCGTCGGCTGGCCCTCGGACGGCTTGGGGATGTTCTGGTGGTTGGCCACCACCGGCTTGGTGCCGGTCAGGCCGTTCTGCGGCACGTAGGCGTTCATCCAGGCGCCGCCGCGCTTGCTCGGGCGGGCGTAGAAGTCGCCGTAGAACAGGCCCAGGGCGCTGCCGTCGGCGTCGAACACTTCCCACACGCGCACGTCCGGGTGGTAGACCGGCAGGTCCTTGCGCTCCTGGAAGCTAAGGCCGTAGAGCTGGTTGGCGGCGTAGAAGACGCCGTTCTCGAGCACCGAGTTGATCTCGAAATACGGACGCAGCTGCGACTCGTCGAAGGCGTACTTCTGCTGGCGCACCTTCTCGGCGTAGAACGCCCAGTCGGCGGCGCCGAGCTGGAAGCCGCCGCCCTCGGCGTCGATGATGGCCTGCATGTCGGCCGCTTCCTTGCGGGCGTTGGCCACGGCGGCCGGGGCCAGGTCGGAGAGCAGCTTGTTCACCGCGGCGATGGTGCCGGCGGTCTCGTCCTCGAGGATGTAGTGGGCGTGGTTCTCGTAACCCAGCAGCTTGGCGCGCTCGGCGCGCAGCTGCGCGACCTTGGCGACGATGGCCTGGTTGTCGAACTCGTTGCCGCGGGCGCCGCGCACCAGCGAGGCGTCCATGATGCGCTGGCGCAGCGCGCGGTTGGTGAGGTTGGTCAGCGGCGGCTGGCCCGAGGTGTTCTGCAGGGCGATCAGCCACTTGCCTTCCTGGCCGGCGGCCTTGGCGGCCTCGGCGGCGGCGGTGATGGCCTCGGCCGGCAGGCCGTCGAGCTCGGCGACGTCCTCGACCAGCACGCCCGAGGCGTTCACTTCCTTGAGCACGTTCTGGCTGAAGGTGGTGGCCAGGCTGGCCAGCTCGGCGTTCATCGCCTTGAGCGTTTCCTTGTCGGCATCGGAGAGGTTGGCGCCGGCGCGGACGAAGTCGATGTAGTAGCGCTCGACCAGGCGCTTGTCCTGGTCGTCCAGGCCCAGCGCGTCGCGCTGCTCGTAGAGCGACTTGACGCGGGCGAAGAGCTTGCCGTCGAGCAGGATGGCGTCCTGGTGGGCGGCGAACTTCGGCGCCATCTCGGCCTGCACGGCCTGGATCTGCGGGTTGGTGTGGGCGCCGGCGAGGTTGCCGAACACGGCAGCGGTGCGGTTGAGCAGGGCGCCGGTCTTCTCCATCGCGACGATGGTGTTCTCGAAGGTGGCGGGCTCGGCGTTGTTGGCGATCGCGTCGATCTCGGCGCGCTGCTCCTCCATGCCCTTGGTCAGGGCCGGGGCGTAGTGCTCGTCCTTGATCTTGTCGAAGGCCGGCGCCTGGTAGGGCAGCGGGCTGACGGTGAAGAAGGGGTTGGCCGTTTCGGCGGCATCGGCGCCGGCGGCGGTGGCGGCATCGCCGGCGGTGGCCGGCGTGGCCTCATCGCGGCTGCAGGCGGCCAGGGACAGGCCGAGCGCCAGGGCGACGGCGGCGGCGAGGGTCTTGCGTGCGGACATGGGAAGCCTCGGGTGGTTTGGGGCGGAACAGCCCCTAAGGCTACCGCATCCGGCTGTAAGGACCCCATGACGAAAGGCAGGGGGCGGCTGCCGCGACCGCCCGGCCTGCGCTAGGCTGGGGCATCGCCCCCGGGAGCCCGCCATGACCACCGCCTTTGATTTCACCGCCACCACCCTCGACGGCCAGGAGCAGTCGCTGGCCGAGCTGCGCGGCAAGGTGCTGCTGATCGTCAACACCGCCTCCAAGTGCGGCTTCACCCCGCAGTACGAAGGCCTGGAGAAGCTCTGGCGCGATTACGCCGACAAGGGCCTGGTGGTGCTGGGCTTCCCCTGCGACCAGTTCGGCCACCAGGAGCCGGGCGATGCCGAGGAGATCCGCAACTTCTGCTCGCTCACCTACGACGTCAGTTTCCCGATGTACGGCAAGGTCGAGGTCAATGGCGGCGGCGCGCACCCGCTGTGGAAGTGGCTCAAGTCGGAAAAGTCGGGCCTGCTGGGGCTGGAGGCGATCAAGTGGAACTTCACCAAGTTCCTGGTCGGCCGCGACGGCAAGGTGATCAAGCGCTACGCGCCGACCGACAAGCCCGAGTCGATCCGCAAGGACATCGAAAAGGCGCTTTGAGGCCTTACTTCTCGACGAAGGCGCGCTCGAACACGTACTGCCCCGGCGTGCCGATGCGCGGCGCCGCCGCGAAGCCGCGGCCGTCGAGCAGGGTGCGGAAGTCGGCCAGCATCTGCGGGCTGCCGCAGATCATGGCGCGGTCCTTCTCGCCGTCGAGCGGCTCGAGCCCGAGGTCGCGCATCATCTGGCCGCTTTCCATCAGCGTGGTCAGGCGGCCGGCGTGGCGGAAGGGCTCGCGGCTGACGGCGGGGTAGTAGAGCAGCTTCTGGCTGATCACTTCGCCCAGGTACTCGTGCCGGGGCAGCTCGCGGGTGATGTAGTCGTGGTAGGCCAGGTCGGCGATGTTGCGCACGCCGTGGGTGAGGATGACCTTGTCGAAGCGCTCGTAGGTCTCCGGGTCCTTGATCACGCCCAGGAACGGCGCCAGGCCGGTGCCGGTGGCCAGCAGGTAGAGGTTGCGGCCGGGGTGCAGGTCGGAGATGAGCAGGGTGCCGGTGGGCTTGCGGCTCACCAGCAGGTCGTCGCCGGGCTGGATGTGCTGCAGGCGCGAGGTGAGCGGGCCGTCGGGCACCTTGATCGAGAAGAACTCCAGGTGCTCCTCCCAGTTGGCGCTGGCGATGGAGTAGGCGCGCATCAGGGGCCGGCCGTTGACCTCCAGGCCGATCATCACGAATTGCCCGTTGTCGAAGCGCAGGCCGTCGTCGCGGGTGGTGGTGAAGCTGAAATACGCGTCGGTCCAGTGGCGTACGGTCAGGACCCGCTCGGTGGCGAAGGCGGACATGCGTTACCCGTGGGAGTGGGGGATCGGCGGG
>Ga0208242_100254_pt1 | contig 55195 bp, 49 predicted proteins | sample SubbioAug_CSW13A_FD_184825 | JGI IMG/M metagenome (GOLD analysis project Ga0208242, IMG submission 184825) | Serpentinite rock and fluid subsurface biosphere microbial communities from McLaughlin Reserve, California, USA - CR12Aug_CSW13A (SPAdes) | ecosystem: Environmental > Terrestrial > Deep...
GATCGAGGGCAAGCGCCGCGGTGCCAAGCGCGTGTGCGTGACCATGTGCATCGGCGGGGGCATGGGCGCCGCCGGCGTGTTCGAGGTCCTGTGACAACGGAGACTAACCGTGCCTTCTACCCTCGAAACAACGCTGGCGCATGCCGCCCATTGGCCGGCCGGTGTGCCCCATGAACTGACCATTCCTGACGAATCGCTCTGGCAGGCCTTTGACCGCCGTGCCGAAACCACCCCCGACGACGTCGGCCTGCATTTCCTGGGGCGTGACCACACCTGGCGCGAACTGCGGCAGGCGGCCCTGCACCTGGCCGGTGCCCTGCAAGGCATGGGCGTGCAAGCCGGCGACCGGGTGTTGCTGCTGATGCAGAACTGCCCCCAGTTCGTGGTGGCCTTCCATGCGGTGCTGCGCGCCGGCGCGGTGGTGGTGCCGGTCAACCCCATGAACAAGGCCGACGAGTTGGAACACTACATCCAGGACTCGGCGGCGCGGGTGGCCATCGCCTCGTCGGACATCGCCGGTGAGATGGCACGTGCGGCCGTCGCCCTGAGTGAGCGGAATACTTTGGCTCACCTTGTGGTGTTTGAACTGGCCGATGCCCTGCCCGAATCGGGCGCCACCGGTCTGCCGCCGCTGTGGCAGGCCTGGCTGCCGGTGCGCCCCCCCCTGCCCGATTTCCCCGCCGGCGCCGTGCACCGCTGGGCCGACCTGCAGGCGGGTGCTGCCCTGCCCCACCCGCTGCAAGCCCAAGGAGATGACCTCGCGCTGCTGCCCTACACCAGCGGCACCACGGGGGCGGCCAAAGGGTGCATGCACACCCACCGCACCCTCATGCACAACGTGCTGGCCGCCGGGCCCTGGTTGGACATGCGGGCCGGCGACGCGGTGCTCATCGTCGTGCCTATGTTCCACATCACCGGTCTGGTGATGGGCATGCTGGCCAGCATCCGCCACGGCTGCCGCCTGGTGGTGCTCCCGCGCTGGGACCGGCACGTGGCCGCTGAGGCGATTGCCCGCTTCCGCATCACCCACTGGCCGAACATCCCCACCATGGTGATCGATTTGCTCGGTGGCGACGACATCGACCACGGCACCCTGCGCAGCCTGCGCTACATCGGCGGCGGTGGCGCCCCCATGCCCGATGCCGTGGCCGCCCGCCTGCAGGAGGTGTTTGGTCTGCGCTATGTGGAAGGCTACGGTCTGACCGAAACCGCCGCCCCCACGCACATCAACCCCATGCACGCGGCACGCCGGCATTGCCTGGGCATTCCCCACATCGGGACCCGGGCCTTGGTGGTGGACCCGGTCACGCTGGCACCGTTGCCGGTGGGCGAGGTGGGTGAAATCCTCGTCAGCGGCCCACAGGTGTTCAAGGGCTACTGGCAGCAGGCCGAGGCGACGCGGGATGCTTTCGTGACCATCGAGGGCGTCCGCTACTTCCGCACCGGCGACCTGGGCCGCCGGGACGAAGACGGTTTCTACACCATCGCCGACCGGCTCAAACGCATGATCAATGCCAGCGGCTTCAAGGTCTGGCCCGCAGAAGTGGAAGCGCTGCTGCACCGGCACCCTGCGGTCAAGGAGGCCTGCGTCGTCGCGACGCAGGACGCCTACCGCGGAGAAAGCGTCAAGGCGCTGGTGGTGCTGCGCGATGACCACGCGGGCCGCGTCACGCCAGACGACCTGATCGCCTGGTCCAAGGAGCACATGGCCGCCTACAAGTACCCGCGGGTGGTGCAGTTCTTGAGCGAGCTGCCCAAAACCGCCTCCGGCAAGGTGCTGTGGCGCCAGCTGCAAGAGCAAGAAAAACAACAGGCGCACGCCTGAGCTGCCCCCATTTTTTTCAACCACTCTACAGGAGAGACAACATGGCATCCCTCGCCAAAAAAACCTTGGCCACCCTCGCCGTCGCCCTCGGCGGATTGTGGAGCGCTTCTGCCGCCCAGGCCCAGGACGTGACACTGCGCCTGCACCATTTCCTGCCCGCGCAGGCCTACATCCCCAGCAAGGTCATCGTGCCGTGGGCGAAGAAAATCGAAACCGAATCGGGTGGCCGCATCAAGGTGCAGGTGTTCCCGGCCATGCAGATGGGGGGTACCCCGGCGCAGCTGTACGACCAGGCGCGCGATGGCGTGGTCGACATCAGCTGGAGCATCCTGAGTTACATGCCCGGCCGCTTCGTGAAGACGGAGGTGATCGACCTGCCCTTCCTCGCCAGCAAGTCGGCGGAGGTCAACTCCCAGGCCCTGTGGGACTACGCCAACACCCGTGCCGCCGACGAGTTCCGCGAGAACAAGCTGCTGGCCATCCACTCGCAAGGCGCTGGCCTGCTGCACACCAAAACGCCGATCACCGGCATTGACAGCCTGCGCGGAATGAAGATCCGTGGCGGCATCCGCAACCTGAACCGCCTGCTGGAGAAAGCCGGTGCGACCCCGCTGCCGGTGCCCCTGCCGGGGACGGGCGAAGCCCTCTCCAAGGGCGTGATCCAGGGCACCTCCATGCCGTGGGACGTGGTGCCGACGCTGCGCGTGTCTGAGATGGTGAAGTACCACACCGACTTTGCCGGCGACACCGGGCTGTACAGCTCGGCGGTCGTGTTCGTGATGAACAAAAACAGCTACAACCGCCTGCCCGACGACCTGAAGCAGGTGATCGACAGCAACGCTGGACTGAAGCTGTCGGCCGAGTTCGGGCGCGCGATGGACGCCAGCGACAAGGCCGCCCGCGAGGCCACGGCCAAACTGGGCAACACCCTGGTCGAACTGAGCGCCGAAGAAACCCGGCGCTGGCAGCAGCTGGGCGCGCAGGTGCAGGCCGAGTGGATCAGCGAGGTCAAGGCCAAGAACTTGGATGGCCAACAGCTGATGACCGAGTTCAAGGCGCTGATCGCCAAGTACAACAAGTAAACCCTCAGGCCGCAGGCTCGCGGCGGCGGAACATGCCGTAGCCTTCCATGTGGAGCACCTTGTCGCCGTGCTGGTTGAACATCTCCCAGACCGTGCGAACCAGGCCCACATCGGGCCGGCTGGACATGGCCCGCTTGTCGGTCACGGTGTGCTGCAGGCGCAGCACATCGCCCGGGTACACCGGCTTGAGCCATTTCAGGTTCTCCAGCCCAGGTGACCCCAGGCTGGACGATTCGTGCAGAAAGTTCGTTACCATCAGCCGCATGGCCATGGCGCAGGTGTGCCAGCCACTCGCGCACAGGGCCCCGAACACCGAATGCTTTGCGGCCTCGGGGTCCAGATGGAAGGGCTGGGGATCGAACTGGCTGGCAAAGGCCACGATCTCGTCGGCCGTCGGTGAGATGGTCCCAAGGTCGCGCACTTCGCCCACAGTGAGGTCTTCCCACCAGACCTTGATGTGCGGGCTCAATTCGGGGGTGATGGCGGTCATGTCGGTCTCCTCGTCAGGTGTGTCGACACCATAGCGGATCGCCCCACGGCCTGACGTCACCTACCGGACGGCAGGTCGCGGGCGTTTATCTGCTTCCGGGCCACATCTCCCTGCGCCTTATACACACTTTGCCCCCCTCGGCGGGTCGGCAGGCCGTGTACGGCTCCATTCCTTGAACCATCCGCCGAACAACGCTAAGTCATTGATTTTTATGAGGTACAAAAACCGCTCATTTTTTAGGCAATCTGTTGAGGCCTTGGCCTGACAAGCGTTTGGACACCGTTTCCAGACCTTTTCAACAAAGTTATCCACAGAAAACTGGAACAACCAGAAAAGCCGTGCTGGATCAACACTTTAGCCCCAGAATCTGCTCCAGCGCTGCAATTATCTGCGGCAGCTCAGGCCTGTAGCACCCGCCCGGTCACCAGGAACTGCCCGCCCGCCACGTGGTGGATCGTCCGCATGGTGTCGGGGGCGGTATCGAACTGCCAGCGGCCGCGCTGGAACACCCGGCCATCGGCCCAGGCCCCGACCACGTCACCGATGAACAGGTCGTACGCCGCCTGGTTGTGCGGTTCGGGCCGCAGCCGGCATGCCAGCCAGGCGGCGCAACCGGCCACCAGTGGCGTGGCCACACCGGGCAGACGAAACAGTTCGACGCCGTGGCGCGCCAGCTTGTCGGGCACCTGACGGGCGCTGTCGGTGCCCACCCCCACGGTCAGCCGCGCCATCGCCGCTGTGGGCAGTTGCAGCGCGAACAGGCCACTGGCCTCGATCAGTTCCCGGGTCAGTGTGGCCTTGTCGAGCACCACCGACACCTTGGGCTCGGCACCAAAATCCAGCACGCAGGCCCAGGCCGCGGCCATCACGTTCGCCCGCCCGGCGTGTTCGGCCGAGACGAGCACCGTCGGGCCGTGGTTCATCAGGCGGTACGACTGCTCCAGCGGCACTGGCAACAGTTCAACAGGAATGGGAAGATCGCTCATGGCAGCGACTGTACCGAATCGGGCATGGGCTCAGCGGCGGCGGCGATATTCCCACGGGGGCTGCGGCTGCGGCTGCGCCTCGGCCCAGAGTCCGGCACGCCGGTCACGGGCGGACTGTTCGGCCTCGGTATAGCGCTGAGCCTCTTCGGCAGGCTGTTCGCGGCGGTAAGCGGTGTAATGCCAGGCCAAACCAGCCTCGATCTGCCGCAAGCCCACGTCTTGCCCAGAGGCGAACACCTGCGCCACCAGCCGACCGTAGCGGTCGCGCTTGCGTGGACTCACCAACACCTCCGGTCCCAGCAGCGCAACCAAGTGATCGCGGCTGCGGCGCCCGAAGGCCTGGCGCCGCTCCGGCGCGTCAATGCCCGACAGCCGCACCACCAGCGGCCCGTCACCGGCATCCACCCGCAGCGTGTCGCCATCGCTCACCGACACCACGCGGGCCCAGAACCAGTCAGACGAAGGGGACTGCGCACCGGCCGAGCCGCACGCCAGGACGCCGCCCAACACCCCGACGAGCCACGCCCGGCGTCCCCACCGCATTGCCGTCACACCAATGGCCGCAGTTCGCGCGCGGCGTCCTGCAGCAAGGGCAGCAGCTCGCGCTGCACCACGCCAGACTGCAAGCTGTGGGCCGACACCACGGCGTTGAGCGCCGCCACGGTGGCGCCATCCATGTTGCGCAGCGGTACCGCCACGGCATGGACGCCGAGCTCATGCTCCTGGCTGGCAATGCAATGGTCGGCCTGTCGCACCTGCGCAATGACCTGCCGCAGCGCCTTGGGCTCGGTGACCGTGTAGGGCGTGAGGCGAGGCAGCACACGCCCCTTGAGCCAGGAGGTGAAATCGGCCCGCGGCAAGGCCGCCAGCAGCACCCGACCGGTGGACGTGGCGTGCGCCGGCAGCCGTGCCCCGAGGTGCAAGCCATGCGCGAGCAGGCGCACCGGCGGCAAGGCCGATCGCGCCAGCGAAGAAGACTCCCAGTCTGCGCCTTCACTGGCAGGCGCCAGCGAGACACTCCGTGCCACGATCACCACCGCATCGCCTTCGAGCACCGCCACCGAAAAGGACTCCCGGGACTGCGCTGCCAGGCGATTGAGCACCGGCTGTACCGCCCGAGGCAGCCGGGCGCTGGCCAGGTAGCTGCCCGACAGGCGCAGCACTTTGGGCGAGAGCCAGAAATAGCTGCCGTCACTTTCCAGGTAACCCAGGTGCGCCAGCGTGAGCAGGTGCCGCCGAGCAGCCGCCCGGGTGAGGCCAGCGCGCTGCGCCGCCAGCGTGGCATTGAGGCGCTGGCGTTCGGTGTCAAAACTCTCCAGCACGGCCATGCCTTTGGCCATCCCTTCGATGAAATCGGACTTTTCTATCGCCATGTCGATTGGTTTCGGCAGCTCCAGCAGCGGTGTGTTTTGCGCGATCATCGCACATTTCTTCCGATCACCGCGCAATCTTCACCCCCGCCTTCTGGTCAGTACACGCCGTGCGTCCTACGATCCACCAACCGCATTCACCCACAGGAGAATTTCCCATGCGTACCCAGGTTGCCATCGTTGGGGCCGGCCCGTCCGGCCTGCTGCTCGGCCAGTTGCTCCACAAGGCCGGAATCGACAACGTCATCCTCGACCGCGTCAGCGGCGACTATGTGCTGGGCCGCATCCGCGCCGGCATTCTGGAACAGGTGACAGTGGACCTGCTGCACGAAGCCGGCGTGGGCCAGGGCGTGGGTACCCACGGGGTGGTGCACCACAGCATCGAGCTGGTGTTCTCGGGCCAGCGCCACGCCATCGACGTGAGTGGACTGACGGGCGGCAAGGTGGTCACTGCCTATGGCCAGACCGAAGTGACACGCGACCTGATGAACGCCCGCGCCGCCTCGGGCCAGACCACGGTGTACGAGGCTGCCAACGTGGCCCTGCACGACTTTGACGGCCAGAACCCTTACGTGACCTACGAGAAGGATGGCCAGACCCATCGCCTGGATTGTGATTTCATTGCCGGCTGCGACGGCTTCCATGGCGTCAGCCGCGCCTCGGTGAAAGACCGCGTCACCGAATACGAGAAGGTCTACCCCTTCGGATGGCTGGGCGTGCTGGCCGACGTGCCACCGGTGTCGCCGCACGCCATCGTCTACGGCAACAGCGAACGCGGCTTCTCGCTGTGTTCCATGCGCAGCATGACGCGCAGCCGCTACTACGTGCAGTGCCCGCTCAGCGACAAGGTGGAAGACTGGTCCGACCAACGTTTCTGGGACGAACTGCGCCGCCGCCTTGACCCGGCACTGGCCGACGCCATTGTCACCGGCCCCAGCATCGAGAAGAGCATCGCCCCCCTCCGCAGCTTTGTGGCCGAGCCGCTGCGTTTCGGTCGCCTGTTCCTCGCCGGCGACGCGGGCCACATCGTTCCGCCTACCGGTGCCAAAGGCCTGAACCTGGCCGCCACCGACGTGAAGTACCTGTCGAGCGCCCTCATCGAATACTTCCAGGAGAGGTCCGAGCAAGGCATCGACACCTATTCCGAGCGCTGCCTCAAGCGCATCTGGAAGGCCGAGCGCTTCAGCTGGTGGCTCACCTCGCTCATGCACCGCTTTCCCGACACCGAAGGCTTTGGCCAGAAGGTCCAGGAGGCTGAGCTGGCCTACCTGGTGAATTCACGCGCGCTGTCCACCTCGCTGGCCGAAAACTACGTCGGCCTGCCGCTGGACTTCGGCCAGTAAGACCGTCACAACGCCCAATGGCACCGGTCACCCGCTGGCAGTGACCGGCTGCCTGGGGCCTCACGCCCGCTGGCGGCGGCCGAAATTCAGGATCTGGGTGGACAGCAGGGTTTCGGCCAGGAAGCAACCCAGTGCCAGCATGAAGCACAGCACCCCGCCCAGGAAGCTGACAATGGCGCCGCGGTTGCTCTGGAAATCGGTGGTTTCGCCCAGGAACAGCAGCAGGATGGTCAGCCCGATCAGGAACGCGCAAAGTGTGAGGCTGGCGATGGAGCTGTTGGCGATCAAGCCGCGCTGGCGCAGCCGGCTCAGTTCGAGCTGGGCGTCGGCGGTGAACTCGGGGTCGCTGGACACCTTGAGGCGCTCTTCCAGCACGCGCGCCCGGTCGATGATGCGGGCCAGACGCCCGGCCACGGCGGCGATCATGCCCGAGACGGCCGTGAGCAAAAACACCGGCGCCACCGCCAGCTGGATGCCATGGGTGACCGAACTGGGATCGTTGAAAAGTGCCATGGGCTGATTCTAGAGGCGTGGCCGCCCCAGGAACCGCTCGACCTTTTGTTCAATTGCCCGGCTTGCGCCGTGCGCTGGTACCCGCGCGCGGCGGCAAGCCGGTGTGCTGGGTGAGCACCGCTCCTTTGCGGGGTGATGCAGGCGCTGGCGTGCTGTTCTTGCGACGCGCGCTCTGGTAGCCGCCGTCGGTGATCGGCTGAAACGTGGGAATCAGGTGGTGCTTGCCGTTGCCGATGAGGTCTGCACGGCCCATGCGCTTCAAGGCCTCGCGCAACAGCGGCCAGTTGTTCGGGTCGTGGTAGCGCAAAAAAGCCTTGTGCAGGCGGCGGCGCTTCTCGCCTTTGACGATGTCCACCGCCTCGGCGCGTTCGTCGCGGTGGATGCCCTTGAGCGTGTTGAGGCCCGTGTGGTACATGGCCGTGGCGGTGGCCATGGGGCTGGGGTAGAAGGTCTGCACCTGGTCGGCGCGGAAACCGTTGCGCTTGAGCCAGAGCGCGAGGTTCATCATGTCCTCGTCGCTGGTGCCGGGGTGCGCCGCAATGAAGTACGGGATCAGGAACTGCTTCTTGCCCGCTTCCTCGCTGTACTTCTCGAACATCTGCTTGAAGCGGTCGTAGCTGCCGATGCCGGGTTTCATCATCTTCGACAGCGGCCCGCTTTCGGTGTGCTCGGGCGCGATCTTGAGGTAGCCGCCTACGTGGTGCTGCACCAGTTCCTTCACGTACTCGGGGCTTTTGACCGCCAGGTCGTAGCGCAGACCGGAGCCGATGAGGATTTTCTTGATGCCCTTCAAGCCACGCGCGCGCCGGTAGATGTTGATGAGCGGGCCGTGGTTGGTGGTGAGATTCTGGCAGATGCCCGGGTACACGCAGCTGGGCTTGCGGCAGGCGGCTTCAATTTCGGGGCTCTTGCAGCCCAGGCGGTACATGTTGGCGGTGGGGCCACCCAGGTCGGAAATCACGCCGGTGAAGCCTTCCACCTTGTCGCGGATGTCTTCCACCTCTTTGATGATCGACTCTTCCGACCGGCTCTGGATGATGCGCCCTTCGTGCTCGGTGATGGAGCAGAAGGTGCAGCCGCCGAAGCAACCGCGCATGATGTTCACGCTGAAGCGGATCATCTCCCACGCGGGGATCTTGGTGGCGCCGTCGTGGCGGCCGTGCTCGTCGGCGTAGGCCGGGTGCGGGCTGCGCGCGTAGGGCAGGTCGAACACCCAGTCCATCTCGGCGGTGGTCAGCGGAATCGGCGGCGGGTTGATCCACACGTCACGCGCGGAGGAACCGCTGCCGTGCGCCTGCACCAGCGCCCGCGCGTTGCCGGGGTTGGTTTCCAGGTGCAGCACGCGGTTGGCGTGGGCGTACAACACCGGGTCGGCCTTGACCTGTTCGTAGCTGGGCAGGCGGATGACGGTGCGGTCGCGCGGCGGCTTGCCTTTGGAGGGCAAGGCCGGGTTGGTGACGAAGCGCAGCGGCTGCACGGCGGCGGCCTGCGTCTTGTGGCCCACGGCAGGCCCTCCTGCGGCTTCCAGCACGGCGTTGGCCTCGTCGGCTTCGGCCTGGGCTTCGTCTTCCCGGGCACAGGTCTGGCCCTGGGCCTTGGCCTGCTCCGACACCATCAGGTAGGGGTTGATGTGCGCATCCACCCGGCCCGGCTGGTCCACCTCGGTGGAGTCGATCTCGAACCAGCCTTCGGGCGTGCTGCGGCGCACGAAGGCGGTGCCGCGCACGTCGGTGACCTGCTCGATGGGCTCGCGCTTGGCCAGCCGGTGCGCCACTTCCACCAGCGCGCGTTCGGCGTTGCCGTAGAGCAGGATGTCGCACTTGCTGTCGAGCACCAGGGAGCGGCGCACGGTCTCGGTCCAATAGTCGTAGTGCGCGATGCGCCGCAGCGAGCCTTCGATGCCGCCGAGCACGATGGGCACGTCTTTGTAGGCCTCGCGGCAGCGCTGGCTGTACACCGTCGCGGCCCGGTCCGGGCGCTTGCCGCCCACGTCGCCCGGGGTGTAGGCGTCGTCGGAGCGGATCTTGCGGTCCGCCGTGTAGCGGTTGATCATGGAGTCCATGTTGCCCGCCGTCACGCCCCAAAACAGGTTGGGTTTGCCCAGCACCTTGAAGGGTTCGGCGCTGTGCCAGTCGGGCTGGGCGATGATGCCCACGCGGAAACCCTGCGCCTCTAGCACGCGGCCGATCACGGCCATGCCGAAGCTGGGGTGGTCCACGTAGGCGTCGCCCGTCACCAGGATCACGTCGCAGCTGTCCCAGCCGAGCTGGTCCATTTCGGCGCGGCTCATCGGCAGGAACGGCGCGTTGCCGAACCGCTTGGCCCAATAGGGTTTGTAGCTGGTCAGCGGTTTGGCGGCGCGCGGGAAGAAGGAGACGTCGATGGGGGCGTTCATGGGCGGGGGTGGGCCAGGCACCCCCGAAGGGCGGGCGTGCAACCCGCGATTTTAGGTTTTCGGGGGCGTTTGCGCACGGCTGGTGCACAAGGCCCCAGGACACGCGTGCGCCGGAACCCCAAGGCCATGGGCCGGCCCGAGGCTCAGAGGTCGAGCAGGGCCTTGTCCACCTGCTGGCGGAACAGTTCGGCATCGCCCAGGGCCTGCGCATTGAGCAGGGCCAGCTTCACCAGAAACAGCTCGGATTTTTCCGGGCCGGCCTGGTCGATGGCAGTGGCCAGGGTGTCGTACACGGTTTCCAGCCCGGCAATGTCCAGGGCGCGAGGGGTCACGGTGGTGGTCATGTCAGTGTCCTTGGTGCATGGGTTCGCGGCTCAGGCCGTGGGCAGGGCCTGCTTCAGGGCCGCTTGCAGGCGGGTGGCGTCCAGCGTGAGCCAGCGGGCGCAGACGTGCTGGTCGGGCCGCAGCAGGTAGGCGGCCCCACTGGCACGCACGCCGTAGCGCTGGCGGAAGTGGCCATCGGCGTCGGCAAAGGTCTGGTCGGCACCAGCCACCGGTTGCGCCGCCCCCACAGCTGTGATGCGCAACGCCACGCCCCTGGCGCGGGCGGCGTTCACCACCTCCAGCAAGGGGGCCGGCACGGCATCGCCTTCGGTGAAGTAGATCAGGTCGAACCCGCCGCCCAGGTGATCGAGCAGGAAATCGTTGGCGCCCAGGCGGATGTTGCGCGGCGGCGCGCCGTGGGCCGGGCCGTCGGTGAACAGCGCGTTGTCGTCGCCCCGGCTGTTGAGCAGGGAGTGCGTGTACTCGTGCGGCCGCGAGGTGCGCCAGTGGTAGAGCGGTCGCACAAAGGGCTGCGTGAGCGACAGCGACAGCACCGCGTTGCGCAGCAGCCGGAAGCCTTTGGTGGGCGGCGTCATGAAGCGCACGCTCTTGCCCGATTCTTCGATGATCTCGCGGGCGGCGCCCACGCGCTCGGCGCTGTAGTTGGCCAGCAGTTGCGGGCCGCCCACGCCCTTGACGGTGTAGGCCAGGTGCCAGCCCAGCGACTGCGCGTCCTGGAAGCCGGTGTTGGCGCCGCGCACGCCGAAGATGGGCAACAGGTGGGCGGCGTCGCCGGTGAAAATGACGTTGCCGTGCACGTAGTCGGTCAACGTGAGCGTGCGGGCGGAATAGACCGAGCTCCAGTCCATTTCCCATTCAATGCCGGGGAAGCCGATCATGGCCAGTTGCGCGTCGATGCGGGCCTTGAGCGATTCGGGGCGCAGCGCCTCTTCGGGCGTCTCGCCTTCGGGCAGCTGGTAGTCCACGCGCCAGATGCCGTTGGGTTCGCGGTGCATCAGGATGGTGTTGCCAGGATTCCACTCCGGGTCGAAATAGGCCAGGCGCTCGGTAGGCAGCGGCAGGTCGACCTTGATGTCGGCAATGACGAAGAAACCTTCGTAGGAGGCGCCTTCCATGGCCAGGTTCATGGCGGAGCGGATGACGGAGCGGCCACCCGACGCGTCCACCAGCCAGTCGGTGTCGAGCCGGTATTCGCCTTCCGGCGTGTCCACCGTGGCGGTGGCGTAGCCGTCTTTCTGCTCCACCTTCACCACCTTGTTGCCCCAGCGGAAGTCGATCAGCGGGTTCGCCTGGCAGGCATCGTGCAGGTACTCTTCCATGTACTGCTGCTGCACGTTGATGATGGGCCAGAAGCGGTCGTCTGCGTCGTGCGGGGCTTCCATGCGGAAGCACAGCTGGTTGCGGTAGAACGAATTGCCAAAGCGCCAGGGCAGCCCGCCTTCGGTCATGCGGTCGGCCACGCCCACCTGCTGCAGGATTTCCATGGAGCGGCGGGTGAAGCAGATGGCGCGGCTGCCCTGCGAAAACTGCAGTTCGGCGCTCAGCACCACGCTGGGCACGCCATGGCGGGCCAGCTCCAGCGCCGTGACCATGCCCGACGGGCCGGAGCCCACGATCACCACCTGCTTGCGCTCCTGTGCCGGGTGCTGCGACGGCAGCCAGGGCTGGAACACCTGGTAGCGGTAATAGATCGACGGACGGGGTGTGGTGGTGGGTTGGTGCATGCGGGTCTCCAGAATCGTTGGAAGGCAGTGTAGGCAATGCAGCCCAGCCCAATATCCCTAAAAAGGGACAACACCATAGAGGGGAGTCTTTGCGCAACAGGCCTCAGCCCAGCGCGTCGCCCTGCACCAGCAGGCCCAGCAGCTCGCGCTGGCTGCCCACGCCCAGTTTGCGGTGCACGCGCTTCACATAGGTCTGTGCACTCGACAGTTCCAGCCCGAGCCGTTGGGCCAGTGCTTCGTTGTCCAGCCCCTGCAACAGGGCGCGCAACACGTCCACGTCGCGCTTGGTCAGCGCCGGGTGGCGGCGGTGCAAACGCGCCAGCAGCCATTCGGCCAGGTCGGCATCGAACAGCTGGCCGGCATAGTGCAGGCGCACGGCATGCACCACCAGAGGCGCCAACGCCTCCAGCCGGCGCAGGTCGTCGGGCTGCAGCGGCCCATTTTCCTGGCCCCGGTAAAAATTCACCGACAGCCAGCGCCAGCCCTCGTACAGCGCCAGCACCGCCACCCGTTCGGCCACCTGGGGCAACTCGTAGCACACATGGCGGTAGTCGGGGTGGGCGATGTCCTGCGGGCGCTGGCGGTGCAGCACGATGTGCGGCTGGGCGGCGCTGGCGCGACGCGCGGCATCCAGCTCGGCCCGCATGGCCTCGCGGCACCCGTCCAGCGGGTGGTAACGGGTCACATAGTCGTGGGTGATGCGGCGCAGCGCCGCGGTGCGCGAGCGGTCGCCCACGGCCACGGTGCGGGGCGCCGACTCGCCTTCGAAAGAAAAAATGGTGCACTGCGCCATGGGCACCTGGGCGCTGACGATGCGCAACAGGTCTTCGGCCACCTCGTGGCGGCCCGACAGGCCCAGCTTCTGCAGCAACGCCGTCACCTGGGCCAGCGGCAACTCGGCCACCGGGCCGGCGGCCGTGAGCGGTGGCAGCACCCACCAGCTGCGCCCTGCACTCACGCCGTCAATTCCCAAACGCCAGGCGCAGCGCGCGGGCCGCATCCTGATGGGCCTGCAGCGCCTCGGGTATGGCACGGCCCATCTTGATGAACTCGTGCGTCACGCCACGGTAAATCTCGAGGTCCACCGGCACCCCGGCCAGGCGGAAGCGGTCGGCCATCATCACGCCCTCGTCCACCAGCGGGTCGCACTCGGCCAGGCCCATCCAGACCGGGGCCACGCCGTCCAGATCGGGCGCGTTCAAGGGCGAAAAGCGCCAGTCGTCGCGCTCGGCGGCGGTGTTCAGGTACTGGCCGAAGAACCAGGTGATGCTGGCTTCCTCCAGCACAAAACCGTGGGCGTAGGTTTTGTGGGAAGGGGTGTCCTGGTGGGCTGCGCAGCCGGGGTAGAACAGAAGCTGCAACCGCAGAGTCACACCGGCATCGCGGGCCTGCAAGGCGGTGACGATGCTCAGCGTGCCACCGGCGCTGTCGCCACCGATGGCGATGCGCGCCGCATCCAGCCCCAGCGTCGGCGCCTGGGTGTGCAGCCATTGCAGGGCGTCCCAGGCGTCGTGCACGGCGGTGGGGAACTTGTGCTCCGGCGCCAGCCGGTAGTCCACCGACAGCACCGCGCAATGCGCCAGGTGCGCCAGGTGCCGGCACAGGCTGGCGTGGGTGGCCGCGCTGCCAATGGTGAAGCCGCCCCCGTGCAGGTACAGCAGCACCGGCCACGGTGGCTGCGCCGTTTCGGGAGAATGCGCGTGCGGCACCACCAGTTGCGCGTGCAGTTCGGCGCCATCGCGCGTGGGAATGCGCACGGCCTCGACACGGGCCATTTTGTGGGGTGGAATGTCGAGCACGCCCGACCCCACCTCGTAAAACTCGCGTGCCTGTTGCGGCGTCAGGGCGTGCAGCGGGGGGCGGCCGGCGCGGGCCATGCGGTCGATCACGCCACGCATGGCGGGGGTGAGGAGCGAACGGGGGTTGGCGTGGACACTCATGGGCCGGATTGTCGCGCACAGGGCTGCCAGCCGCTGGGCGGCCGTGTACAGTGCCCCCATAACACCACGCGACGGAGACAACGTGTCACAGATCCTGTACCTGACCAACATCCAGATCGACTTTGGCGCCTTGCAACTGCTGGCCGGCGAATGCGAGCGCAATGGGATGCGCAAGCCGCTGATCGTGACCGACCCGGGCGTGAAAGCGGCTGGCCTGCTGGACCGCGCGGTGGCCGCGCTGGGGACAGGCACGAGCGCCCTGCCCCACGCGGTGTTTGACCAGACCCCGTCCAACCCCACCGAGGCCGCGGTGCGGGCTGCGCAGGCGCTGTACGAGCAGCACGGCTGCGACGGCCTGGTGGCGCTGGGCGGGGGCAGCGCGATCGACTGCGCCAAAGGCGTGGCGATTGCCGTGGCCCACCCCGGCCCGCTCAAGACCTACGCCACCATCGAAGGCGGCTCGCCCAAGATCACCGACCGCGTGCCACCGCTGATCGCCATTCCCACCACGGCAGGCACCGGCAGCGAGGTGGCGCGCGGCGCCATCGTCATCGTGGACGACGGGCGCAAGCTGGGCTTCCACAGCTGGCACCTGATGCCCAAGACCGCACTGCTCGACCCGGAGCTGACCCTGGGCCTGCCACCGCTGCTGACCGCCGCCACCGGCATGGACGCCATCGCCCACTGCATGGAAACCTTCATGGCCGCCCCCTTCAACCCGCCGGCCGACGGGATTGCGCTCGACGGGCTGGAGCGCGGCTGGGCGCACATCGAACGCGCCACGCGCGATGGCAGCGACCGCGAGGCCCGCCTGCACATGATGAGCGCCAGCATGCAGGGCGCCATGGCCTTCCAGAAAGGGTTGGGTTGCGTGCACTCGCTCAGCCACAGCCTAGGTGGCGTCAACCCGCGGCTGCACCACGGCACGCTCAACGCCATGTTCCTGCCGGCCGTGATCGCCTTCAACGCGCAGGCCGAGTCGGTGCAGAAAGAGCGCCGGCTGGAACGCATGGCCCGTGTCATGGGCCTGGGCAGTGCGGCCGACCTGGGTCCCGCCATCCGCGACATGAACGCCCGGCTGGGCCTGCCCAGCGGCCTCGCGGCCATGGGGGTGACCGAAAGCCTGTTCGACAAAGTGATCGAAGGCGCCCTGGCCGACCATTGCCACAAGACCAACCCGCGACTGGCCAGTGCCGACGACTACCGGGCCATGCTGACCGCGTCGATGTGAGTCAGAGCGGCTGCACCTGCGTTGGGTTGGGCCGCTCCAGCCATTCGGCCCATTCGTCGGCCAGTTGCTGCGCTGCCGACACCGCCGCCTGCCACACCTTCATGCGGGCCGGCAAGTCCTGGCCGTAGCGGGTGAAATCGGTGCGGTCGGGCAGCTTGCCGTTGGGCAAGGTCGCCACCCACGCCGGGTTGGGCGCGAGCACCACGGTGTGGTCGAGGAATGGCGTGGCCCGGTGCCGCCACTTGAGCGATTTGTCTAGCCAGCCCGGCACGACCTGCCGTTGGAAATGGGGGTACAGCACCAGCCCCAGGGCGGGGTCGTAGGGCAGGTGCAGGTGGTAGTCGGTGATGCCGCCGTCCCAGTAGGCGCCCCGGGGGGCGCCAGGAATGTCGTGCACCGCCTGCAGAACGAACGGGATGGAACAACTCGCCTGCAGGGCGGGCATGAAGTTGTCGTCATTGAGCGCGAGCTGGCGCGTCGGGTAGTCGCGCGTGCCAAACGGCAGCGCCGCCCCGGGCGAGGAGAACACCACCCGCTCGAGCCAGGCGCCCATGGCCGGGCGGCGCACCGCGTTGGTCAGGAAGGCGCCCGCGTAGCCCAGGGGGGTGCGCCAGCGCCCTTCGCGACCCAGCACGTGACGCCCCCGCGAAGTGACGATGTGCAGGCGCCAGCGCAGGTGCGCCAGCACCTCCCCGATGCGACCGCCATAAAACGCCTGCAGGCTCTGACCAAAGGTTTCGCTGACCTGGCGCGGCGTGGGTCGCCGCTGGCCGGGTGGCAGCTCGTAGTGTTGAGCAATGTAGTCGCGCTCCAGCCGCTCGAACGCGGGTACCGGGGCTTGCAAGCAGGCCGTGGCCATGCGCCAGGCTCCGATGGATGCGCCCACCAGGTGCACCTCGCGGTCGGCACGCGGCAGCCAGCTGCCGAACAGGAACCGGTCCAGTGGGCCCAGGATCAGACCCTTGGGGCCACCCGCAGCGCCCGGCACCACACCCACATCACCGGGCGACAGACCACGCTCACGCAGGTGCTGCAGGGCTTTGGGCCCGGCGTGGATGTGCAGGGCCTTCATGCCTGCAGGAGTTGGTCCAGCCCCGCCGCGTCAGGCGCGACCAGCCAGTCGGGGTCCAGCCCCAGCAGTTCGCCCACGGGGTCGGGGTAGGTGTGGATGAGGTCGTCGCGGCGGTTGCCACTGACCAGCAGCCGAGCCCGCCAGGCGGCCATGTGCACCACCGCGGCCAGCGGCTCCAGCGGATCGTGGTCGAACGGGTTGCGGTGCTGCCCGATGGCGGCCACCAGCAGCGGCGGCAGGTGCCAATGACGCACCAGGGCGGCACCCGCCTCGGCGTACGAGTAACCCAGTGCGCCGTATTCGGTGCGGGCGCGGGCGAGCGACAGCAGCGGCGAGGCCTGCTCGATCGGCTGCATCACCTCCGGCATGCCGGTGTGCATGACCAGCTCCCCGACCCCGTGCAACAGCCCGGCGGTGAACGCCACGTTCTCGTCGAGCCGGCGCGGGGCGCAGATGAGCCGGGCCACGGTGGCCGCGGCGAAGCTGTAGCGCCAGAAGGTGTCCAGGTCCATCCCCGGCACGGCGGGGAACCGGTCTTGTACCGCCGCGGCCAGCACCAGCGCCCGCACCTTGTTGAGGCCCAGCACCGCCACCGCATCGCGCACGCTGTGCACCGGCCGCACCAGGCGGAAGAAGGACGAATTGGCCTGGCGCAACAACCGCACCGCCAACGCCGGGTCGCGCTCCACCTCGCCAGCAATGCGCTGCAGGTCCACCTCATCCTGGTAGAAGGTGGCGATCAGCCGAGCCGCCACATCGGGCACGACGGGCAGGGCGTGCGGTCGCCGCAGCAGTTCGGACAATCGCATGGGGTGGGTCAGGACAGGAAGGCCGACAGCTCGCCGGCAGAGGCCCATTCGGTCGGGTCCTTGTCGAGCACCATTTCCAGGCTCAGGCCAAGCAGGATGGCGACCACGTCGGGAAAGGTGGCGGCCATGGCCTCGCGGTCCATGTTGATTTCCTGTGCCCGCGCCCGCCATGAGGCCATGTGCACGACACCGGCCAGGGGCTCGTAAGTGTCGCCCTCGAAAGGCATGAGCTGGTGTTTGAGCGCGGTGACGATGACCTCGGGGAAGTCCCACTTGGCGGCAAAGGCCGCGCTGACGTCGGCGTAGGTGTAGCCCAGCACCGTCCGCTCGGCCTCGGCGCGCTTCATGTCGAATGGTGAAACCGTCCAGTCGATCCGGGCCACCACGTCGGGCATGCCGATGTGCATCACCAGGTCACCCACCGCATGCACCAGACCAGCGGTGAAGGCCGCGCCTTCGGGCAGCTTGAGGCTGCGGGCCAACGGGCGGCAGATCTTGGCGGTGTTGAGGCTGTAACGCCAGAACTGCTCGAGGTTGACGCCTGGCACGGTTTTGAAGCTGCTGCTCAGTGCCACCGCCTGCACCAGGGTGCGCAGGTGGTTGAAGCCAAGGATGCTGATCGCGTCGTGGACGCTGTCGATCTTGCGCGTGAGCCCGAAGAACGCCGAGTTGGCCAGTTTGAGCATGCGCGCGGTCAGGCCCGGGTCGGTGGCCACCGACTCGGCGATCTTGCGCGGGTCGGGGTCTTCCTGGTTGAGCTCGGCCATGACCTCGGACACCACCCGGGGAATGCTGGGCAGTGCCTTGGCCTTGGTCAGGAGTTCTTCAAGTTCCATACGGGTTTTTGCGGCACGGCAGCGGGCCGTATCCATTGGTTGCCAGTATAGATGAGTGCCCTGCCCAGTCCGCAGGCGATCAACGCTTGAGGCCTTGCAACTTGGCGAAGGCCGACGCCATGGCCCCGGACGGGGCCGGATCGTTGCTGCGGTGGCCACCCCGCACGGCCTGGTGTTGCCGGCCGGCGGGCTCGAAGCGGTTGCCACCGCCCTCGCGCCGCTCGCCACGCCCGCCCGTGGGGGCGTCGAGCTTCATGGTCAGGCCAATGCGCTTGCGCGCCACGTCCACTTCCACCACCTTGACCTTCACGATGTCGCCGGTCTTGACGACCTCGCGGGCATCGCTCACGAACTTGTGACTCAGTTGGCTCACATGCACCAGGCCGTCCTGGTGCACGCCCAGGTCCACGAAGGCGCCGAACTGGGCCACGTTGCTCACGGTGCCTTCCAGGACCATGCCTTCCTTCAGGTCGGCGATGTCTTCCACGCCCTCGTTGAAGCGGGCCACCTGGAAGTCTGGGCGCGGGTCGCGGCCTGGTTTTCCCAGTTCGCCCAGGATGTCCTTGACGGTGATGGCGCCGAACTGCTCGTTGGCGAAAAGTTCGGGCTTGAGGGTCTTGAGCACGTCCACGCGGCCCATCAGGTCGGCCACGGGCTTGCCTGTCTTCTCGATGATCTTTTCCACCACCGGGTAGGTTTCGGGGTGGACGCCGGTCATGTCCAGCGGATTGGCGCCGCCGCGGATGCGCAGGAAGCCCGCGCTCTGCTCGAAGGTCTTGGCGCCCAGGCCGGTGACCTTGAGCAAGTCCTGGCGACTCTTGAAGGCACCGTTGGATTCGCGCCAACGCACCACGGCCTTGGCCACGCTGCCCGACAGGCCAGACACGCGCGACAGCAGCGGAGCGCTGGCGGTGTTGAGGTCCACGCCCACGCCGTTCACGCAATCCTCCACCACGGCGTCGAGCGCACGGGCCAGCTCGCTCTGGTTCACGTCGTGCTGGTACTGCCCCACGCCGATGCTCTTGGGCTCGATCTTCACCAGTTCGGCCAACGGGTCCTGCAGGCGGCGGGCAATGCTGGCCGCACCGCGCAGGCTCACGTCCACGTCGGGCATTTCTTGAGAAGCGTATTCGCTGGCGGAATAGACGGAAGCTCCGGCCTCGCTGACCACCACCTTCTGCGGGGTCAGGCCACGGTCGGCCAGGCGCTTGATCAGGTCGGCTGCAAGCTTGTCTGTCTCGCGGCTGGCGGTGCCGTTGCCAATGGCGATCAGCTGCACCCCATGCTTGAGGCAGAGCGCGCCCAGCGTGGCGATGGAGCCTTCCCAGTCGCGGCGAGGCTCGTGCGGGTAGACGGTGGCGGTGTCCACGAGTTTGCCGGTCTGGTCCACCACGGCCACCTTCACACCGGTGCGGATACCCGGGTCCAGGCCCATCACAGCCTTCGGGCCCGCGGGCGCGGCCAGCAACAGGTCGCGCAGGTTGTCGGCAAACACCTTGATCGCCACTTTTTCGGCCTCTTCGCGCAGGCGAGCGAACAGGTCGCGCTCGGTGGACAGGCTGAGCTTGACGCGCCACGTCCAGGCCACGCATTTGCGGATCAGGTCGTCTGCCGGGCGGCCCTGGTGGCTCCAGCGCAGGTGACGGGCGATGCGGCCTTCGGCCAGCGAGGGCACGGCGGTGGGCTTGGCACCGGCCTTGGCGCCAACTTGGGCGCTTTCGGGCAGCTCCGGCTCGGGCACCACCAGTTTGGCGTCCAGAATTTCCAGCGCGCGGCCACGGAACACGGCCAAGGCACGGTGCGAGGGCACACGGCCAATGGGTTCGTCGTAGTCGAAATAGTCGCGGAACTTGGCCACGTCGGGGTCGTTCTCGTTCTTGCCATCGACCTTCTTGCTCTGCAGCAGGCCTTCCTGCCACAGCCATTCGCGCAGGCCCTGCACCAGGGCGGCGTCCTCGGCCCAGCGCTCGCTCAGGATGTCGCGCACCCCGTCCAGCACGGCGGCCACGGTGGTGAAGTCGCTGCCGTCCTCGCACTTATCCGCCTTCACGTAAGCCTGAGCCTCGTCGCCGGGCACGCGGGTGGGGTCGGCAAACAGCAGGTCGGCCAGGGGTTCGATGCCGTTTTCGCGGGCAATCTGGCCCTTGGTGCGGCGCTTGGGTTTGTAGGGCAGGTACAGATCTTCCAGTTCCTGCTTGGTGGGTGCGGCTTCGATGGCGGCACGCAGTGCCGGGGTCAGCTTGCCCTGTTCCTCAATGCTCTTGAGCACGGCGGCACGGCGGTCTTCCAGCTCGCGCAGGTAGCCCAGGCGTTGCTCCAGCTCACGCAGCTGGATGTCGTCCAGACCACCGGTGACTTCCTTGCGGTAACGGGCGATGAACGGGACGGTGGCCCCACCGTCCAGCAAAGTGACGGCAGCCTCGACCTGCCGGGGTTGAACGTTCAGTTCCTGCGCGATCTGCGCGATGATGTTCTGCATGCGTCTGTGCTGGGGAGCAAGCGGTGCTCCCTTTTCGTATCGACCAAAACGCTTGAGTTTGCCAGAAACGAACCGCCTGAGCGGCGGCTCAAGATGCAGGCGGACGACGGGACTGCCAGTGTGCTTCAACCGCAGCCCACCAGCCGCGGTACGCCTGCTCAAGCGGTCCGGACCAAGCGCTCAGTTGCTGCAACACCGTGAAATGGTCGGCCCCCGGCACTGCCGCTGCCACGCTCCAGTTGCCAGCTTGCGTCCAGGCACGGTGCATGGCGCTGTTCTGGTCAAGAAAGGCCTGCGTTTCGGCACCACCCACCAGCCAGCAGGCCGGTGGCGCCGAAGGCCTCACGGCGCGAACGACCGACGCCGCTGCGGCCGCCTGGCTGTCCAGCCGCAGCTTGTCGTTCAGCGTGGTGGCCAACAGCGGCTCCAGCCCGTACACGCCGCTGATGCCCAGCACGCCGTCGATCCCGGCACCGCTGTCACGCCCCAACGCCAGCGACGCCGCAAGATGGGCGCCCGCCGAATGCCCCGCCAGCACCCACGGCACGTCACCCACACCGTGTGCTTGCAAGTAGCCCCGAACAGCCGGCAGACATTGCGAGACGGCTTGCACCAGTTCGGCGAGCGTCACCTCGGGGCAGAGTGGGTAGTTCACAGGCAGAAAATGCAGCCCGCGTTGCTGGAACGCAGGCGCGAGGAAGCGGAACAGCGATTTGTCGCGCGACTGCCAGTACCCGGCGTGGAAGTAGAGGCAGACCCCTTGCACGGGCGCGGTGGGCGCAAAGTGGTCAAAGCGTTGGCGCGGATGCGCACCGTAAGGCACATCGAGGGCTGTCGCAGCCACCGCTGCTGCGTCGCTGCGCTGCTGGAATTCGGCCAGCAACGCCGGAAACGTCGCCCGAAACTGGCCCTCCACGTATTCAAACTGGGCGTTCAACACAACTCCTTCGGCATCATTGGGTGGGGCCGTCAATCCGGCACCACAGCGGTGACTTCGATTTCCACCTTGGCACGGTCTTCAATCAGGGCCGCCACCTCCACCGCCGTCATGGCCGCGTTGTAGCATCCGATCAGTTCCTTGTAGGCTTTACCGATTTCCGGGTACGCCTGCACGTACTCGCGCTTGTCGGTCACGTACCAGGTCATGCGCACGATGTGCTCGGGTCGGGCACCGCCTTCTTTCAACACCTCCACCACGTTCTGCAGGGCCTGGCGGGCTTGGGCACCCAGTTCGTCGGAATGGAACACGCCCTGCGCGTCCCAGCCGATCATGCCGGCCACAAACACCATGCGACCTTTGGCCGTGACGCCGTTGGCATAACCTTTGGGACGGGGCCAGCCCGGTGGAAGCAGTACTTGCATGTCAATCTTCCTTCAATTTGAAACGTTGTAATTTGCCAGTCTGGGTGCGCGGCAGACTGTCCCGGAACTCGATGGCGCGCGGGTACTTGTAGGGCGCGACGGTCTGCTTCACGAAGTCCTGCAGCGTTTTCACCATCGCCTCGTCGGCCGGCTGGTTGGGCCGCAGCACCACGAAGGCCTTGACGATCTGACCGCGTTCCTGGTCGGGCACCCCGATGACAGCACACTCCGCCACCGCAGGGTGCTGCATCAGGGCCTCCTCCACCTCTGGCGCGGCGATGTTGTAGCCGGCCGAGATGATCATGTCGTCGGTGCGGGCCTGGTAGAAGAAGTAGCCGTCGGCGTCCATGACGTAGGCGTCGCCCGTCACGTTCCAGCCGTGCTTCACGTAGTTTTTCTGGCGCTCGTCGGCCAGGTAGCGGCAACCGGTGGGGCCCTGCACAGCCAGTTTGCCGATGGTGCCGGGCGGCACTTCCTGGCCCTCGTCGTCAATGACCATGGCGCGGTAGCCCGGCACGGGCTTGCCGGTGGCCCCAGGGCGCGCGTGCGCCTCGTCGTGCGAAATGAAGATGTGCAGCATCTCGGTCGAGCCGATGCCGTCGATCAGCTCGATACCGGTCGCCTCTTTCCACAAGGCGCGGGTGGAGGCGGGCAAGGCCTCGCCGGCCGAGACGCATTTGCGCAGCGGCGTCTTGCGCAGCTCCGTGCCTTTGGCGGCCAGCGTGCGGTACGAGGTGGGGGCCGTGAACAGCACGGTGGCGCCGAACTCTTTGATGCCGTCCAGCAACTGCGGCGGGCTGGCTTTTTCCAGCAACACGGTGGAGGCGCCAATGGCCATGGGGAACAGCACCAGCCCGCCCAGACCGAAGGTGAAGGCCAGCGGCGGGCTGCCAATGAACACGTCATCGGGCGTGGCGCGCAGCACGTGCGGCGGCCAGCACAGACAGGCGGCCATCACGTCGCGGTGGAAGTGCATGGTGGCCTTGGGCACGCCCGTGGTGCCCGACGTGAACCCGAACAGGCAGGTGTCGTCGCTGGCGGTGGCCACGTTGTCGAACTGCGCGGGGGCACGCGCCATCAGCGCTTCCAGGCTGTCGGGCCCGCTGTAGTTGAAGTGGCGGATGTGCTTCAGCAGCGGGGTGGCGATCGCGGTCTGCTGCAGCTCCTCGCCCAGGGCGGCGTCGCACAGCGCGTGGGTCACCTGCCCGATCTCGACGATGGCCTTCAGCTCCTTGGCGCGCAGCAGGGGCATGGTGGCCACGGCGATGCCACCGGCCTTCATCACCGCAAACCAGCAGGCCACCAGCATGGGGTTGTTGGGCGCACGCAGCAGCACCCGGTTGCCGGGCACCAGCCCCATGTCGCGCACCAGCACGTTGGCAATGCGGTTCGCTTTCTCCTGCAGGTCGGCGTAGGTCCAGCTCAGGCCGAGGGCGCGGATGCAGAGGCGGTCGCCCCGGCCCGCGGCCACGTGCTTGTCCAGCAACTCGGTGGCGCAGTTGAGCTGCTCGGGGAACTGCAGCTCGGGCAGGTCGAACCGGTACTGCGGCTGCTGCTCGGGCGGCGGCAGGTGGTCGCGGGCGAAGGTGTCGAGGTGCGCGGTGGGCATGTCGTCTCCTGGGTCTGTAAGTGCGGGTGCGGTGCGCCCCAGGCTCAGCCGCGCGCGCCGGCCTCCTTGAGCAGTTCGCGCGCGATGATGAGCTGCTGCACCTCGGTGGCCCCTTCGTAAATGCGCAGGGCGCGGATCTCGCGGTACAGGCGCTCCACCGGCACTTCGCTGACCACGCCCAGGCCGCCCCAGATCTGCACCGCCGCGTCGATCACCTGCTGCGCGTTTTCGGTGGCGGTCATCTTGGCCATGGCGGCTTCGCGGGTCACGTTGCGGCCCTGGTCGCGCTGCCAGGCGGCGCGGTAGGTCAGCAAGGCGGCGGCGTCGATGGCGGTGGCCATCTGGGCGAGCTTGGCCTGGGTGAGCTGGAAGTCGGCCAGCACGCCATTGAACATCTGGCGCGTGGTGGCGCGGTGCAAGGCCTCGTCCAGCGCGCGGCGGGCAAAGCCCAGCGACGCCGCAGCGACCGAGGTGCGGAACACGTCCAGCGTGCGCATGGCGACCTTGAAGCCTTCGCCGGCGGCCCCCACGCGCTGGCTGGCCGGGATGCGGCAGTTGGTAAAGCGCAGCCGGGCCAACGGGTGCGGCGCGATCACGTTGATGCGCTCGGCGATCTCGAAACCGGGCGTGCCCGCGTCCACGATGAAGGCCGAAATGCCGCGGGCACCGGGCGCTTCGCCGGTGCGCGCAAACACGACGTAAAAATCGGCAATGCCGCCGTTCGAAATCCAGGTCTTTTCGCCGTCCAGCACGTAGTGGTCGCCCTCGGCACGCGCGGCGCAGGCCATGGCCGCCACGTCGGAGCCGGCATTGGGTTCAGACAACGCAAAGGCGGCGATCGCCTCGCCACTGGCCACCCGGGTGAGGTAACGCTGGCGCTGCTCAGGCGTGCCGTGCAGCGAGATGGCGCCCGAGCCCAAGCCCTGCATGGCGAAGGCGAAGTCGGCCAGGCCGCTGTGGCGTGCCAGGGTTTCGCGGATCAGGCAGATGGCACGCGTGTCGATGGTGTCGTGGGCACCGCCCACGTCGCGGCCGCCCACCGCGAGGCGCAACCAGCCCGAGGCCCCCAGCGAGCGCACTAGGGCCACGCACTCGGCGTCCACGTCGGGGCCGTGGTCGTGCGACACGTGCTGCGCCGCCCAGGCGTCCAGCGCCTCGGCCAGTTCGGCGTGGCGCGGCTCGAAGAACGGCCACTGCAGGTAGGTGGTGTCTGCCATGTCAGTCCCCTTGAAAGACCGGTTTTTGCTTCGCCACGAAGGCATGGTAAGCGCGGGAATAGTCCTGCGTCATCATGCAGATGGCCTGGGCCTGCGCTTCGGCCTCGATGGCCTGCTCGATGGTCATGGCCCATTCCTGGTGCAGCATGGTCTTGGTGATGCCGTTGGCAAAGGTGGGGCCGGCGGTCAGGTCGGTGGCCAGCTTCTGGGCTTCGGCCAGCAGCTCTTCGGGGGCACACAAACGGTTGAAGAAGCCCCAGCGCTCCCCTTCCTCGCCGCCCAGGGAACGGCCGGTGTAGAGCAGTTCGCTGGCGCGGCCTTGGCCGATGAGGCGCGGCAGGATGGCACAAGCACCCATGTCGCAGCCGGCCAGGCCCACGCGGTTGAACAGGAACGCCGTCTTGCTGCGCGCCGTGCCCAGGCGGATGTCCGACGCCATCGCGATGATGGCCCCGGCCCCGGCGCACACCCCGTCCACCGCAGCGACGATGGGCTGCGGGCAGGCGCGCATCGTCTTCACCAGCTCGCCCGTCATGCGGGTGAACATCAGCAGCTCGGGCGCCTTGACCGCGATCAGTGGGCCGATGATTTCGTGCACATCGCCACCCGAGCAGAAGTTGCCACCGGCACCCGTCACCACCACGGTTTTTACGTCGTCGGCCCACTTCAGCTGGTGGAACAGGTCGCGCAGCTCGGCGTAGCTGTCGAACGTGAGCGGGTTCTTGCGCTCCGGCCGGTTCAGGGTGATGGTGGCCACGCCGTCTTGCACCGCCCACAGGAAGTGAGTCGCCTGGTAGCCGGCCATGGGGCGGCGGTTGCCCGCCAGCAGGGTGGGATCAACGTCATAAGTCATGCAAAAACTCCTCTGTGTGATTCGAAATGAAGGGGTGGCGGCTCACATTACCTCGCCGCCCGACACCGAAATGGACTGCCCCGTGACCGCCGCTGCCCCGTCGCCGCAGAGCCATGCCACCGCATCGGCCACCTGCCTAGGCTGCACCAGGCGACCCTGGGGGTTGGACTTGACGAACTCCGCCATCGCCTGCTCGGGGGTGCGGCCGGTTTTGGCCACCACGCGGTCGATGCTCTCGCGCACGATGTCGGTTTCGGTGTACCCGGGGCACACCGCATTGACAGTGATGCCCTTGGTGGCCAGCTCCAGCGCCAGCGACCGCGTGAGCCCGACCACGCCGTGTTTGGCGGCACAGTAGGCCGACACGTAGGCATACCCCACCTGCCCCGCCGTGCTGGCCAGGTTGACGATGCGGCCCCAGCCGGCGGCCAGCAGGTCGGGCGGCACCGCCTGGGTGCAGACCATGGTGCCGGTCAGGTTGACTGCCAACATCTGTTGCCAAAGGGCCATGTCCATCTTGTGGAAAGGCGCACTCAGGGCCTGGCCGGCGTTGTTCACCAGCACCTGCACCGGCCCGAACCGCTCCCGGGCCGAGGCGACGGCATGCGCCACCTCGGCGGGGTTGGCCACGTCCGCCGTGACGGCATGGAGGTGCTCGGGATCGGTGTCCACCACGGCCTGCAACACGGTCAGGCGGCGGCCCAGCAGCGTCACCCGCATGCCCTGCGCGCGCAGCGCCTGCACCACGGCCGCGCCGATGCCCTGCCCGCCCCCTGTCACCAGGGCATGGCGCACCGCGGCGCTCATTTGGCCCCCGCGGCCTGGGCCGCCATCGCCTTCTCGCGGGCGAAGTTGCTTTCCATCTGCCCTTTGGCGGAACGGTATTGCTTGGGCCAGCTCACCAGGGTGTAGCCGATCTTGGCCGCCTCGGTCAGCGTCCAGGCCGGGTTGGCCAGGTGGGGGCGGGCCACGGCGCACAAATCGGCGCGACCGGCTGCCAGAATGGAGTTGGCGTGGTCGGCCTCGCTGATGGCGCCCACCGCGATGGTGGGAATCCCTGCCTCCTGGCGAATCCGGTCGGCAAACGGCGTCTGGAACATCCGGCCATAGACCGGCTTTTCTTTCTTGCTCACCTGGCCCGACGAGCAGTCGATCATGTCAGCCCCGGCGGCCTTGAAGGCCTTGGCGATTTCGACCGCGTCGTCGGGCGTGATGCCGCCTTCCACCCAGTCGTGGGCGGAAATGCGCACCGACATCGGCTTGTCGGCCGGCCACACCGCGCGCACCGCCTTGAACACTTCCAGCGGGTAGCGCAGGCGGTTGGCCAGGCTGCCACCGTATTCGTCCCTTCGGTGGTTGGTCAGCGGCGATATGAAACTCGACAGCAGGTAGCCGTGGGCGCAGTGCAGCTCCAGCCAGTCGGCACCGGCTTCGGCGGCGGCGCGGGCGGCTGCCACGAACTGACCCTTGACCTCGTCCATGTCGGCACGGGTCATCTCGCGCGAAACTTGGCTGACACCTTCCAGGTACTGCTGGGGCGAGGCGGACATGATCGGCCAGTTGCCGCTCTCCAGCGGCTGGTCAATGCCCTCCCAAGCCACACGGGTGGACGCCTTGGCCCCGGCGTGGCCAATCTGGATGGCGAACTTGGCGTCGGTGTTCTGGTGAATCCAGTCCGCAATGCGCTTGAAGCCGGCGGTGTGCTCGGGTTTGTAGAGACCGGGGCAGCCGGGGGTGATGCGGCCCTCGGCGCTGACGCAGGTCATCTCGGCAAACACCAGGCCCGCGCCGCCCATGGCCCGCGCGCCCAGGTGCACCAGGTGGTAGTCGGCCACCAGACCGTCCACGGCGGAATACTGCGCCATGGGCGACACCACCACGCGGTTCTTCAACGTGACGCCACGCACGCTGTAAGGCGTGAACATGGGCGGCGGCACGGGCGCCCCGGCGGGCACGCTGACGTCGGCCTTCTGGGCAAACCAGCGCTCGTAGCCTTCCAACCAGTTCTTGTCGCGCAGGCGCAGGTTTTCGTGGCTGATGCGCTGGCTGCGCGTGAGCATGGAGTACATGAACTGCTCGGGCTCCAGCTGGTCGCAGTAGCGCTTGCCGCACACCTCGAACCACTCCATGGCGTTCCACGCGGCGTTCTGCAGGCGCAGCGTCTCCACCCGGCGCAATTCCTGGTAGGTGGCCAGCACCTCGGGCAGCTTCTCGGGGCTGTCGCCCAGCAACTGGAACTGGCGGGTCAGCTCGATCGCGTCCTCGATGGCCAGCTTGGTGCCCGAGCCGATGGCGAAGTGGGCCGTGTGCACCGCGTCGCCCATCAGCACCACATGGCTGCCGTTGGCGTTCTTCAGCCACCACTGGTCGCACACCACGCGCTGGAAGTTCAGCCAGGCCGAACCGCGCAGGTGCCGCGCGTTGGTCATCAGCTTGTGGCCCTGCAGCGTGTCCTTGAACAGGTTTTCGCAGAAAGCGATGGACTGCTCCTGGTCCGCCTGGTCCAGCCCGTGGTCCAGCCACACCTGCTCGGGGCATTCAACGATGAAGGTGGTGGTGGTGGCGTCGAACTTGTAGATGTGGGCCTGGAACCAGCCGTGCTTGGTGCGCTGGAAGTCGAAGGTGAAAGCGTCGTACAGTCGGTTCGTGCCGAGCCAGATGTAGCGGTTGGGCCGCGTCACGATGTCGGGTTTGAACACGTCGGCGTACTGGCTGCGGATGCGCGAGTTGATGCCGTCGCTGGCGATGATCAAGTCCGCGTCGGGGAAATCGAGGTCGGAATTGGCTTCGGTCTCGAACACCAGCTTGACGCCCAGCCGCTCGCAACGCGCCTGCAGGATGTTGAGCAGATTCTTGCGCCCGATGCCCACAAAACCGTGCCCGCCCGAACGGATGGTGCGGCCCTTGAACAGCAGCTCGATGTCGTCCCAGTGGTTGAAGGCCTCCTGGATTTCGTCGGCGGTCTCGCGGTCCCACTGGCGCATGTTGTCCATGGTGGCATCGGAAAACACCACGCCCCAGCCAAAGGTGTCGTAGGGGCGGTTGCGCTCCACCACCGTGATGTCGTGCGCCGGGTCCAGCTTCTTCATCAACAAGCCCAGGTACAAACCTGCCGGACCGCCACCGATACACACGATTTTCATGAAAACTCCTTGAACGACTGGCTCACACGTTGTTGATATTGACTGATGAATAGTTTAGATTTAAACATTAAAAGCCAGACCGGGTACTTTCCCTGATTGCAGGCCGAACTTGTTCGCCCTGTGCATCGGGGTGTGGCAAGGGTGGGCCACCGGGCCGCCGTACGACTGGCCGGCGTCGGTACTGATGGCCCAGACACCGAAACCCCGCACATCGCGGCAGATCATTCACCCCACCGCCGCCTGGCTGGGGCCAGGGGTGGGGGGGCCGCCCTCTCGCAAGTTGACCGCCTTGAGTTGCCCCATCGCGATCGGTTGGGCGAAATCGGCCAGCGCGCATGTTGCTGTCGAACCGCCCGTCCGGTCCATCCAACAAGCCGCAAAGGCCATCAACCCAAAGGCCGATTTCAGTCGATTTCCCCGTTCTGCGCTCGCGCAGCGCCAACGACGCCTGCAGCCGGATCGGGCGCCTGCTCTCACCCCATCGTCTGGAGGTGCGGGGCCACCCCGGCGCACTGCAGGTGGAACTCAACGAAGTCGTGTTGTGCGACCTGTCGGTGCGCACCCTGCGGTATGGCACCGAAGTGACCATTGACCCCGGTCGCCGCGGCGACCACTACCTGATGCAATTGCCCCTGCGTGGGCGGGCCGACGTTCGCTGCGGCGCCAACAAGGTGGCCAGCGATTGCGGCATGCTCAGCGTCCTGCAACCCCAGGCGCCCACCCTCATGCACTGGAGTGCCGACTGCGACATGGTCCTGCTCCAGGTTCCCAGCGACGTCGTTCAGCGGCGCGTGAGGCGAGACGCCGACAAGCCGTGCCCCCAGCCGCTCAACCTCGGCGCATCACGGCGCGAACCCCATGTGGCGGCCTGGTGGAAAGCCGCCGAGGACATCATTGCCAACCTCGACCAGCACGGCGAACATTGGCTGGGACACCGAGCGGCCAAGGCCTCCATGGAGGAGTTCCTGTTGTCGGCCTTCACGGCCTTGTTGCAGCCACCCCCAAACCATGCGGCCAGCGACACCGTGATCCGCAGCGATGAACGCTGCCTTCGGCGCGCCAAGGACTACATCCACGCTCACCTGAACCAGGCCCTGCTCCTGGACGACATCGCACGAGCGGCCTGTACCAGCCCACGCACCCTCGAGGCGGTGTTCAAACGGCACGAGGCCACATCGCCCCTGAAGTACGCGCGCACGGCCCGCTTGCAGGCGGTGCACGACACGCTGCGCAAGGGCGAGGGGCGCAGCGTGACCGACGTGGCCTTGTCCCACGGCTTCGTGCACATGGGGCGCTTTGCTGCGCAGTACCGGCGCCAGTTCGGCTGCCCGCCTTCACAGACGTGGCGCTCGGCCCAATGAAGGCGTGCGTCAGGCCCCCCGCAAGGCCTCGCGCAACTGCTGCCCCACCTCGGGCCGCTCGGCAAACGGGTCGGGCGGATTGACCCCGTCCACAATGGCTTGCATGCGCGTGCGCACGTTGCCCAGCGCCTTGGGGTGGCTGTAGATGTAGAACTGGCCGTCGGCCATGGCATCGAACACGCGCTGGGCCACCTCGGCCGCCGTGACCTTGCCGCTGCTGACCGCCTTGTCGCTCATGGCCTGGCCAATGAGCTGGCTGCGCGTCGGCTGACCGCCCGACAGCACCCCGGGGCGGTTGCGCTCGCTCTGGCTGATGCCGGTGGGCACGAAATACGGGCACAGCACGCTAGCCCCCACCTGGTCCGTCACCAGGGACAGGTCCTGGTACAGGGTCTCACTCAGGGCCACCACCGCGTGCTTGCTCACGTTGTACACCCCCATGTTCGGCGGCGTCAGCAAGCCGGCCATGCTGGCGGTGTTGACGATGTGGCCCTGGAATGACGGGTCGGCTTGCGCCGCGGCCAGCATCATGGGGGTGAACACCCGCACGCCGTGCACCACGCCCCACAGGTTCACCCCAAGCACCCAGGTCCAATCGGCCACGGTGCTTTCCCACACCAGCCCGCCAGAGGCCACGCCGGCGTTGTTGAACACGAAATGCGGCGCCCCGAAGCGGGCCTGCACCGCAGCGCCAAGTGCGTCCATCGCCTCGGCGTCGGACACATCCACCCGCTGCGCCAGCACGGCCACGCCCAGCGATTCGAATTCCTGCCGGGCGCGCTCCAGCGCGTCGGCCTGCACGTCCACCAGCACCAGGTTCATGCCGCGACCTGCCGCGATGCGTGCCACCTCCAGGCCAAACCCCGAACCGGCACCGGTGATGACGGCGGTGCGCCCTTGCCATGCGTTGAGCATTCTGTCTCCTTGATGGTATGTGTTGTGGGCAGCCCGGTCAGACCAGCTTGACCAGTTGCTTGCCGAAGTTGCGCCCCTTCAGCAAGCCCAGGAAGGCCTCGGGCGCGGCGGCAATGCCCTGCGCCACCGTCTCGCGCGGGCGGAAGCGGCCACTGCCCACGAGCTGGCCCAGTTCGGCCAGCGCCTCGGGCCAGACCTCCATGTGCTCGCTCACGATGAAGCCCTCGATGCGCATGCGGTTGACCAGGATGAGCGCCGGGTTGGCCATCGGCAGCGGCTGGCCGTCGTAGCCGGCGATCATGCCGCAGACCGCGATGCGTGAAAACGCATTGGCTCGCAACATCACCGCGTCCAGCACCATGCCACCCACATTCTCGAAATGGCCATCGATCCCGTCCGGGCAGGCCTGTTTCAGCGCCTTGGCCAGGGAGCCATAGTCCCGGTGCTCGCGGTAGTCGATGCAGTCGTCAAAGCCCAGTTCACCTTTCACGTAGGCGCACTTGTCGGGCCCGCCGGCAATGCCCACCACCCGGCAGCCGCGCGCCTTGGCCAGCGCCCCCACGGCACTGCCGACCGCGCCACTGGCGGCGCTCACCGTCACGGTCTGGCCCGGGCGCGGGTCGATGATCTTGACCAGCCCGTACCAGGCCGTGACACCCGGCATGCCCACCGCGCCCAGGTAGTGGCTCAGCGGCACATGGGACGTGTCCACTTTGCGCAGCGCTCCCGGCTCCGTGGCGTTGACCACGCTGTACTCCTGCCAGCCTCCCATGCCGACCACCTGGTCGCCCACGGCGTACTTGGGGTGGCGGCTCTCCACCACTTCACCCACCGTGCCACCGATCATCACCTCACCCAGGGGCTGCGGCTGCGCGTAGCTCTTGCCGGCGTTCATGCGGCCGCGCATGTAAGGGTCCAGACTCAGGTAGTGGTGGCGCACCAGCACCTGGCCTTCCTGCAGCACAGGGGTTGCCACGGTTTCGATCTTGAAGTTGCCTGCGCTGGCTTCGCCTTCGGGGCGGTTGTCGAGCAGGATGCGGGTGTTCTGAGGCATGTCGGTCTCCTTCGGCGGCCGTGACCGCTGGTGTTTGGATGGGAACGAAAGATCAATCGGTGGATATGCCGGCAGGGCCATTGAGCGCCTGGCTCTCCTTGGCCCCCACCGGCAGGCGGCGCACGAACTTGAACGTACCGGAGGCATGGGCGCAGAGCCGGCCGTCGGCATCCCACACATGGCCTTCGGTAAACGCCATGGTGGCCGTGCGATGCAACAACTTGCCCGTGGCACGCAGCGGTCCGCGCGCGGCCTGCATGAAGCTGGTTTTCATCTCGATGGTCACGCACCCCATGTCCTGCTGGACACTGCGGGCCGCGTGTGCCATCACCACGTCCAGCAAGGTCATGCTCGCACCACCGTGGACGACGTTGAACGAATTGAGGTGCTCGGGGGCCGGCGCGTAGGCGATCTCCGCCTCGCCATCGGCCCAACGCTCCAGGGTGAAGCCCAGATGGGCGACGAACGGGATGTGTACCTGGAACTCCACTCAGCCTCCCGACACGATGCTCACGCCACCGTCCACCGCCAGCCACTGGCCGGTGATGTGCTTACCCGCTTCGGAGGCGTACAGCAGCGTCAGGCCCTTGAGGTCCTCGTCATCGCCCAGGCGCCCAAGCGGGGCGTGGGCCGCCATCTTGTCTTCGCCCAGCGCTTCGAGCGTGCCCTTGGTCATCTTGCTCGGGAAAAAGCCCGGGCAGACCGCGTTCACGCGGATGCCGTACGGCCCCCACTCCGCCGCCAGCGCGCGGGTGAAGTTGATGACCGCGCCTTTGGAGGTGTTGTAGGCGATGGTGTTCATGCCCCGCGGGTTGCCACCCAACCCGGCAATCGAGGCGATGTTGATGATGCTGCCCTTGCGGCGCGCGATCATGCTGTGCTTGGCCAGGTACTGGCTCAGGATGAAGTAACCCCGCACGTTCAGGTTCATCACCTTGTCCCAGGCGTCGATCGGGTGGTCCTCGGCGGGGGCCCCCCAGGCGGCTCCGGCGTTGTTGACGAGGATGTCCACATCGCCCATGCGCTCCAGCGTCTCGGCGCCCAGGCGATGGATGTCGCCTTCCTTGGCACAGTCGGCCGCGATCCAGCGGGCGTCGATGCCGGCGGCTTGCAGTTCCTGCACGGCGGCTTCGAGTTCGTCGGCCTTGCGGGCGCTGAGCATCACCTTGGCGCCGGCCTCGCCGAGCGCATGGGCCATCTGCAGGCCCAGGCCGCGCGAGCCGCCGGTAACCAGGGCCACTTTGCCCGTCAAATCAAACAATTGTTGAATGGTACGCGTCATGTATGTCTCCATGGTGGCCTGAGGCCACGGTTCAGAAGGCGTCTTCGGCCAGCTCGGCGCAGGTCAGGTCGCGGCTGGACACCACCTGCAACCAGGCCCCGATCTTGGGGAGTTCGTAGTGGAAGAAGTAGCGGCAGGCCGCCAGGCGCCCTTGCTGTGCCGCGGCCGCGGGTGCCTGCAAGGCCGCGAGCGCCACATCCAGCCAGATCCAGGCCAGCACCGTGTGCCCGAACGCTTGCATGTAGGGTACGGCATTGGCCAGCGCCTCGGTGGGATGACCTGTCGCCCAGGCAGCCTTCGTGGCCGCGCCCACCTGTTGCAGCGCCTGCGCCAAGGCATTGGCGTGCAAGGCCAGTTCGGGGCGCTGGATGGCCCGCTCGATGGTGCCCTGCATGCGGCTGGCCAGCAACTGCATGCCCTTGCCGTTTTCCATCAGCACCTTGCGCGCCAGCAGGTCCATCGCCTGGATGCCGTGGGTGCCCTCGTGGATCATGTTCAGGCGGTTGTCGCGCCAGTACTGCTCCACCGGGAAGTCGCGCGTGTAGCCATAGCCGCCGTGCACCTGGATGGCCAGGCTGTTGGCTTCCAGGCACCATTCGCTGGGCCAGCTCTTGGCGATGGGGGTGAGCACCTCCAGCAGCAGCCGGGCATCGTCCGCAGCTTCGGCGGCTGCGGTGTGCTGTTCGTCCACCAGCCGGGCACAGTACAGTTCCAGCGCCAGTGCGCCTTCGCAGTAGGCTTTCTGGGCCAGCAGCATGCGCTTGATGTCGGCGTGCTCAATGATGCGCACCTGGGGCTGGGTCGGGTCTTTGCCGCCAGCGCCCATCGGTCGTCCCTGCGGACGGTTCTTGGCGTAATCCAGGCTGGCGTGGTAGCCAGCCATGCCCAGCATGGTGGCGGCCATGCCCACACCGATGCGGGCCTCGTTCATCATGTGGAACATGTAGCCCAGGCCCTTGCCCGGCTCACCCACCAGGTAGCCCACAGCCCCGGCGCCCTGCCCGTCCAGGCCCGGCCCCATGCCACTGCCCTGCACCGGGAACTTGCCTTCGCCAAAGTTGAGCAAGGTGTTGGTGGTGCCTCGCCAACCGCATTTGTGGTTCAGTCCGGCCAGCGCCACGTCGTTGCGCACCCCGGTGAGTTGTCCTTGCGTATCCACCAGCTTTTTGGGCACGATGAACAGCGAAATGCCCTTCACCCCCGGTGGCAGCTTGCCGTCTGGCCCGGGGATCTTCGCCAGCACCAGGTGGATGATGTTCTCGGTCAACTCGTGCTCGCCGGCCGAAATCCACATCTTGTTGCCACGCAGGCGGTAGCGTGGCCCCAGCGGATCGGACTCGAATCCTTCGCCATCGGGTACCGCGCGGGTGGCCACGTCGCTCAAGCTCGAACCCGCCTGCGGCTCACTCAGGCACATGGTGCCCGAAAACCGGCCACTGAACTCGTTGAGCGCAAACACCTCGCGCTGCAGCGCCGAACCGTATGCCATCAGCAGGTTGGCGTTACCCACGGTGAGCATGCCCGATCCGATGCTGGCCGAGGCCATGGCGAAAAAGGCGTTGCCCGCCGCCTCGACGGTGTAAGGCAGTTGCATGCCGCCAATGGCGTAGTCCTGTGCGGCGCTCAGCATGCCGGACTCGGCATAGGCGACCCAGGCATCTTTGGTGGCCTGGGGCAGGATCACCTGCTCGCCGTCAAAGTGCGGCTCCTGGGTGTCCACCAGGCGGTTGAAAGGAGCGTATTTCTCCCGTGCAATGCGCTCGCAGGTGTCCAGCACCGCGTCAAAGGTTTCGCGGCTGTGGTCCGCGAAACGCGCTCGCTCGCTGAGGGCCTGCGCCCCCAGCCAGTCGTACAACAGGAAATCGACGGTGGGGCGCAGGCTCATGGTCACTCCGTCACAGGACCTCGAACACGCCGGCGGCGCCCATGCCCCCGCCGATGCACATGGTCACGCACACGCGCTTGGCACCGCGGCGCTTGCCCTCGATCAAGGCATGCCCCGTCAACCGCTGCCCCGACACCCCATAGGGGTGCCCCAGCGCAATCGCGCCCCCATTGACGTTGAGCCGCTCGTTGGGAATGCCCAGCTTGTCGCGGCAGTACAGCACCTGCACCGCAAACGCCTCGTTGAGCTCCCACAGGTCGATGTCATTGACTGTGAGGCCCAGCTTCTTCAAGACCTTGGGCACGGCAAACACCGGGCCGATCCCCATCTCGTCGGGCTCGCAGCCGGCCACCGCAAAGCCCAGGAAGCGCCCCAGCGGCTGCAGGTTGTGGCGCGCCGCGTAGTCTTCGCCCACCACCACGCAGGCCCCGGCGCCGTCGCTGAACTGGCTGGCGTTGCCCGCACTCACCAGCCCACCGGGCAGTGCCGGGCGGATGCCGCTGATACCCTCCTTGGTGGTGCCCTCGCGGGTGCCTTCGTCCTTGCTCACCGTCACCTGCTTGGTGATCAGGCCCATCGTTTTGTCGGCCACGCCCATGGTCACGGTGATCGGGGCGATTTCGGCGTCGAACAGGCCGGCGGCCTGCGCCGCACAGGCCTTTTGCTGGCTGGCCGCGCCGTACTCGTCCATCGCGTCGCGGCCGATGCCGTAGCGCTTGGCCACCTGCTCGGCGGTCTGCAGCATGCTCCAGTAGATCTCGGGCTTCTTTTGGTTGAGCACCGGGTCGAACGCCATGTGCATGTTCATTTCCTGCTGCACGCAGGAGATGCTCTCCACACCACCGGCGACGTACACGTCGCCCTCACCGGCAATGATGCGCTGGGCGGCCAGGGCAATGGTCTGCAGCCCGGAGGAGCAAAAGCGGTTGACGGTCAGGCCGGAGGTGGTGATGGGGCAGCCGGCGGCCAGCGCGATCTGGCGCGCGATGTTCATGCCGGTGGCGCCTTCGGGGTTGGCGCAGCCCATGATGACGTCTTCGACGTGGGCGGCGTCGATGCCGGCACGCGCAATCGCGTGCTGCACCGCGTGGCCACCGAGCGTGGCGCCGTGGGTCATGTTGAAAGCGCCCTTCCAGCTCTTGGCCAGCGGGGTGCGTGCGGTCGATACGATGACGGCTTGGGTCATGTGAGAGTCTCCGTGTTCTTCTGGGGCTTCAGCGGTTGAGGTCGGCGAAGGTCTTGCCCTCGGCGATCAGGCGCTGGATGATCGGCGCCGGCTGCCAGAAGCTGGCGTCGTCGTGCGGGTTCTTCGCGAATCGCTTCATGGCCTGGGCCACGTTGAAGAGGCCGGTGAAGTCGGCGTAGTGCATCGGGCCGCCGCGGTGGATCGGGAAGCCGTAGCCGGTGAGGTACACCATGTCGATGTCGCTCGGGCGGCTGGCGATGCCTTCTTCCAGGATGTGCGCGGCCTCGTTGACCAGCGCGTACACCAGGCGCTGCACGATCTCTTCGTCGCTGACCTTGCGCGGGGCAATGCCGAGGTCTTTGCGGTGCTGCTCGATCATGTCCACCACCACGGGGCTGGGGATGGCGTCGCGCTTGCCCGGCGCGTAGTCGTACCAGCCGGCACCGGTTTTCTGGCCAAAGCGGCCGAGTTCGCACAGCAGGTCGGCGGTCTTGCTGTAGCGGATGTCGGGCTGCTCGACGTAGCGGCGCTTGCGGATGTACCAGCCGATGTCGTTGCCCGCCAGGTCGCCCATGCGGAACGGGCCCATGGCAAAGCCGAACTTCTCGATCGCCCGGTCCACCTGCGCCGGGGTGCAGCCTTCTTCGAGCAGGAAGCCGGCCTGGCGGCTGTACTGCTCGATCATGCGGTTGCCGATGAAGCCGTCGCAGACGCCGGAGACCACGCAGGTCTTCTTGATCTTCTTGCCGATGGCCATGACGGTGGCCAGCACGTCCTTGGCCGTCTTGGCGCCGCGCACCACCTCCAGCAGCTTCATGACGTTGGCGGGGCTGAAGAAGTGCATGCCCACCACGTCCTGCGGGCGCTGGGTGAACGAGGCGATCTTGTCCACGTCCAGCGTGGAGGTGTTCGAGGCCAGGATGGCGCCGGGCTTCATGACGGCGTCGAGCTGCTTGAACACCTGCTCTTTCACGCCGATGTCCTCGAACACGGCTTCGATCACCAGGTCGGCCTGGGCGATGTCGTTGTAGCTCAGGGTGGTGCTGAGCAGGGCCATGCGCTGCTCGTACTTGTCCTGCTTGAGCTTGCCTTTCTTGACCTGGGCTTCGTAGTTCTTGCGGATGGTGGCCACGCCGCGGTCCAGCGCGTCCTGCTTCATCTCGAGCAGGGTGACGGGGATGCCGGCATTGAGGAAGTTCATGCTGATGCCGCCGCCCATGGTGCCGGCACCGATCACGGCGACCTTGGCGATGGTGCGCTGCGGGGTGTCGGCCGGCACGTCGGGGATCTTGCTGGCGGCGCGCTCGGCCACGAAGAGGTGGCGCAGCGACATGCACTCGGGCGTCATCATGAGGTTGACGAAGAGCTCGCGCTCGTAGGCCATGCCGTCGTCGAACTTCTTCTGGGTGGCGGATTCGACCGCGTCGACGCATTTGGCCGGCGCGGGGAAGTTCTTGGCCATGCCTTTGACCATGTTGCGCGCGAACTGGAAGTAGGCGTCGCCCTGCGGGTGTTTGCACGGCAGGTCGCGCACGCGCGGCAAGGGGCTGCCGTCGGCGTGTTTGGCGGCCACGGCCTGGGCCAGGGCGACCGCCTCGTCCATGAGGCTGTCGGCGCTGGCGGCGAGCTGGTCGAACAGCTTCTGGCCGGGGATCTGGGCGAGCAGTTCGCTCTTGACGGGCTCGCCGCTGACGATGAGGTTGAGCGCGGGCTCGACGCCGATGGCGCGTGGCAGGCGCTGGGTGCCACCGGCGCCGGGAATGAGGCCGAGCTTGACCTCGGGCAGCGCCACGCTGGTGCCGGGCGCGGCGATGCGGTAGTGGCAGCCCAGCGCCAGTTCAAGCCCGCCGCCCATGGCCACGCTGTGCAGCGCGGCCACCACCGGCTTGGGCGAGGCCTCCAGCGCGTTGATGACGGCAATCAGGTTGGGGTCCTGGTAGGCCTTGGGCGAGCCGAATTCCTTGATGTCGGCGCCGCTGGAGAAGGCCTTGCCCGCACCGGTCAGCACGATCGCGCGCACCGCCGCATCGCCCAGCGCCTGCTCCAGCGCGTTCACGATCCCCTGACGGGTCGCCAGGCCCAACCCGTTCATCGGCGGGTTGTCCATCTCAATCACAGCCACTTCGCCTCGGGCTTCGTATCTTGCAGTCATGCGGTCTCCTCTAAATGAGCGGGTATCAGTCGGTCGGTCAAAAGAACGACCGTTCGTATTAAAAAAAGATTGTAGGTACTGTGCCGCAAATGCGGGGATCCAGCCTGTCACCTGTTTGTCTGCCGGCGCGGCCAGCGTCCTGCACGCGACAACCGAGCCGCCCGGTGGGGCTTAAACCTCCAGCCACTCCTTGCGCACATAGGGGTTGGCCTTGAGCGCTGCCGGCGTGTCGTCGAACACGATGCTGCCATGCCCCATCACCAGCGCCCGATCGGAAATGTGCAGCGCAATCGTGAGCTTTTGCTCGATCAGCAGCACCGACACCCCACGGCTCTTGAGCCGCTGCAGGTATTCGGCGACCAGTTCCACGATCTTGGGCGCCAGCCCCTCCGTCGGCTCATCGATGATGATCAGGTCGGGGTCGCCCATCAGGGTGCGGCAGAGGGTGAGCATCTGCTGCTCGCCGCCCGACATCACCCCGGCCTCGGTGTGTTGCCGCTCCTTCAGGCGCGGGAACATGGTGTACATGTCGTCGAACGACCAGCGGCTGTTCTTCTGTCCCGTTTTCTGACCGAGCATCAGGTTCTGATGCACCGTGAGCTTGGGAAAAATCTCGCGGTTTTCCGGCACGTAGCCGATGCCCAGGTGCGCCACTTCAAACGGCTTCTTGCCCTGGATGGGCTGGCCCTTCCAGGCAATCTGCCCCTCGCACTCCACCAGCCCCATGATGGCCTTGGCCGTGGTCGAGCGCCCCGAGCCGTTGCGGCCCAGCAGCGCCACGATCTCGCCCTGGCCGACATTGAAGTGCACCCCGTGCAACACGTGGCTCTTGCCGTAATAGGCATGCAGGTTGTTGATTTCCAGCATTTGTAGTTGCTCCGCGCGGTCAATGGGCCTGGGCGGCCTGCTGGTCGGCCAGCACCGAGCCCAGGTAGGCTTCCTGCACGCGGGCGTTGGCACGCACGGCGTCCGGGGTATCGAAAGCAATCACCTCGCCGTACACCACCACGGCGATCTTGTCGGCCAAGCCAAACACCACGCCCATGTCGTGCTCCACGGTCAGCAAGGTCTTGCCCACTGTCACCTCGCGGATGAGCTCGATGAAGCGCGCCGTCTCGCTTTTGCTCATGCCAGCGGTCGGCTCGTCGAGCAGGATCACGTTGGCACCACCCGCAATGGTGACGCCGATCTCCAGCGCGCGTTGTTCGGCATAGGTCAGGTTCATGCCCAGCACGTCGCGTTTCTTGTCGAGGCGGATCATGTGCAGCAATTCCTCGGCCCGTTCATTGGCGTCGTCGAGGTTCGCCAGGAACTTCAGGAAGGTGTACTTGTAGCCCAGGCTCCACAGCACCCCGCAGCGCAGGTTCTCGAACACGCTGAGCTTGGGGAAAATGTTGGTGATCTGGAAGCTGCGGCTCAAGCCCATGCGGTTGATCTCGAACGGCTTCTTGCCGTCGATGCGCTGGCCATTGAGCAGCACCTCGCCACTGGTGGGCGCAAAGCGGCCGCTGATCAGGTTGAACAGGGTGGACTTGCCAGCCCCGTTCGGCCCGATGATGGCGACCCGCTCGCCGGACTGGACCGCCAGGTTGGCCCCGCGGATGATTTCGGTCTTGCCAAAGCTCTTGCGAAGGTCTTTGAGTTCGAGTGCGTACGTCGTGGACATCAGGAGGTCTCCCGGCGCTTGATTTCTTTTTCAATGTCGGTCTGGATTTCCGCCCATTGCTGGCGGAAGCGGTGCCGCGTCAGCTCGAACAGGCCCAGGCCCGTGAGTGCCACAAACAGGGCACCGAACCAACTGGTGGCCTCCTTGGCGTGCAGCTCCACACCCAGGAAGCGGATCTCGTCGCCCATCGCCGCGTTCAGCTGCAGGTGGTAGACCATCTCGATCATGGCACCTGCACCGGCCAGCACCACCAGTGCAGTCACGGCCAGCGCGAGGTAACTCACCCAGAGCTCACGCAGGCGCCCAAAGGCGGCCACGCGCAGGTTCATCATGATCAGGCTCGCAATACCGCCGGGTGCATACATCACCATGAACAGGAAGATCAGGCCGAGGTAGAGCAGCCAGGCCTTGGTGATTTCAGAGAACAGCACAAAGGCCAGCACCATCAGCACACCACCGATGATGGGGCCGAAGAAGAACGTGGCCCCGCCCAGGAAGGTGAACAGCAGGTAGCCGCCAGAGCGCAACGGCCCCACCACCTCCGCGGTCACGATTTCAAACTGGATCGCCCCCAGCCCGCCGGCAATGCCAGCGAAGAATCCGGCGATGATGAACGCCAGGTAGCGCACCTTCTGGGTGTTGTAGCCGATGAACTCGACCCGCTCGGGGTTGTCTCGCACCGCGTTGAGGATGCGCCCCAGCGGCGTGCGGGTGAACGCGAACATCAGCGCCACGCACACGAAGGTGTAGACCGCGATCAGGTAATAGACCTGGATGTTCGGCCCGTAGGTGATGCCCCAGACCGGATCGCCCACCACCCGGTCGGCGGTGATGCCCGCCTCGCCCCCGAAGAACTCGGAGAACATCAGCGACATGGCGAACACCAGTTCCGCCATGCCCAGGGTGATCATGGCGAACGGCGTACCCGACTTCTTGGTGGTCACGTAGCCGAACAGGATGGCAAAGAACATCCCGGCGAAGCCGCCCACGATGGGGATCAGGCTCACCGGCAGCTGGAACACCCCGTCGGCCACCTTCAGCAGCGTGTGGATGGCCACGTAAGAGCCAAGACCGGTGTAGACGGCATGGCCGAAACTCAGCATGCCGCCCTGCCCGAGCAGCATGTTGTACGACAGGCAGGCGATGATGGCGATACCCATCTGCGCCAGCATGCTGACCGACAGGTTGCTGGTGAACACCTTGGGCGCGAACAGCAGCACCAGGGCGAACAGGGTCCAGATCACCCAGCGCCCCACGTTGTAGGGTTTGAAGCGGTAGTAAGCGGTGGTCATGTTGGTATGGCCTCAGGTCTCGCGGGTGCCCAGCAGGCCCTTGGGTCGGAAAATCAGGATCAGCACGAGGAACAGGTACGGCAGGATGGGCGCCACCTGGGACAGCGTCAGCTTGAGCACCGAGTTGTCACGCAAGGCGTCCGACAGCTGCACCCCCAGGCCCTGGGCGATGCTCACGAACGAGTGGTCGAGCGCGACGGCAAAGGTCTGTATCACGCCGATGAGGACCGACGCCAGGAAAGCCCCCGACAACGACCCCAACCCACCGACCACCACGACCACGAAGATCACCGACCCCAGCGTCGCGGCCATGGCCGGCTCGGTCACGAAGGTGCTGCCGCCGATCACACCCGCCAGCCCGGCCAGCCCGGTGCCGGCACCGAACACCATCATGAACACCCGAGGCACGTTGTGGCCCAGGCTTTCCACCATCTCAGGGTGCGTCAGCGCCGCCTGGATCACCAGCCCCACACGGGTGCGCGTGATGAGCAGCCACAGGCTGACCAGCATCACCACGGCCACCACCATCATGAAGGCACGGGTGGCCGGGAACGGGGTGCACACCGTCTGGGCCACGGCGCTGCACAGTTCGGCCGGAGCGCGGCCCCACATGAAGCCCATGCTGTCGTCGGCGTAGTGCAGCAGCGTGAAGGCCGGTCCTTGCAGGAGTTCGGCCGGGCGGAACTCGACCGCGGTACGCCCCCAGATCAGCTGCACCAGTTCGAGGATGATGTACGACAACCCGAAGGTGATGAGCAGTTCGGGCACGTGGCCAAACTTGTGCACCTTGCGCAGGCTGAGCTTCTCGAACAGCGCGCCCAGCACGCCGACGATGATGGGCGCCAGAATCAGACCCGGCCAGAAGCCGACCACCTGGGCAATCGAGTAGCCCACGTAGGCGCCGACCATGTAAAAACTGGCGTGCGCGAAATTGAGCACCCCCATCATGCTGAAAATGAGCGTGAGCCCCGAACTCAGCATGAAGAGCAACAGCCCGTAGCTCAGGCCGTTGAGCAGGGAGACGATGACGAACTCCATGGATGTGTCTTTCTTGACCGCTCTCGGTCAACTGATGCGGGGCGAGCGCCGCCCCATCGCGGCCGCCAGCGGCCGCAACGTAGCACATTACACAATGGGATGGGGCGGGTGTCCGCCCTTCAGCCAGTGCCACCTCCCCGGCTGGGGAGGTGGTCAGACCGGCATCAGTCCGGCCGCTTCATCTGGCAGCTGGTGGGCGTGCTCGCCACGTAGGCCGGGAATTCCTTCACCAGAGCCAGCGTCATGCCGGTGTTTTCCGGGCTGTACGGGAACTTGGCGTCGGCTTTCTGCCAGCGGGTCAGGAACAGCGGCTGCTGCAGCTGGTGGTCGGTCTTGCGCATTTCCACTTCGCCGTTGAAACTCTGGAACTTGAGGCCCGAGAGCACCGGCGCCACCTTCACCGGATCGGTGGACTTGGCCTTGGCCATGGCCTCGCCCAGGCCCTTGAAGATGTGGATCACCGAGCCGGTGTAGAAGTCGTCGTTCAGGCGCTGCTTGAACTCGGCCTGCCACTTGCCCATGTCACCACCCATGTTGTAGTGGTTGTAAGACACCTGGTACACCCGCCCGTCGCTGCCAGTGCCCAGCGCGGTGGGCGTGCCGGTCACGCCGGTGTAGTAGGTGTAGAACTTGCCGGTGTAACCACCCTCGTTGGCGGCCTTGACGAGCAGCGCCAGGTCGGAACCCCAGTTGCCGGTGATCACCGTGTCGGCCCCCGACGCCTTGATCTTGGCGATGTACGGCGCGAAGTCACGCACCTGGGCCAGCGGGTGCAGGTCCTCACCCACGATCTCGATGTCCGGACGCTTGCGCTTGAGGTTTTCCTTGGCGAACTTGGCGACCTGATGGCCATGCGAGTAGTTCTGGTTCAGCAGGTACACCTTCTTGATGTCGGTCTGGTCTTTCATGAAGGTCGTCAGGGCCTCCATCTTCATCGACGTGTCGGCATCGAAGCGGAAGTGCCAGTAGCTGCACTTGCTGTTGGTAAAGTCGGGGTCCACGGCCGAGTGGTTCAGGAAGATCACTTCCTTGCCCGGGTTGCGGCTGTTGTGGCGGTTGACGGCATCGATCAGCGCACCAGCCACCGAAGAGCCGTTGCCCTGGGTGATGTAACGCACCCCCTGGTCGATCGCTGCCTGCAACGCAGTCAGGCTTTCTGCGGGGCTCAGCTTGTTGTCCAGACCGATGACTTCAAACTTCACACCCGCGGGGTTGTTGGCACCACTGAACTTGTCGGCAAAGAACTGGAAGCTCTTGAGTTGGTTGGAGCCCACCGGCGCCATCAGGCCAGAGAGGGGATCGATCCAGGCGATCTTCACGGTCTGCCCTGCCAGGGGGCCGGCAGCAGCCGCTGCAGGCTTGGCCTGGCGGTTCTGTGCGTGCGAGACGCCGGTGAGGGCGAGACCGAGCATGGCGGCAACGGTCAGGGTCCGGAATGCAAGTTTCATGTTTGTCTCCGTTGGGTGTGATTGATGACATCGAGCTTACAAGGCCAGACCGGGCCGGATCACAGGGATTGCCCTAGCGGCTATCGCCTGTGCGACTGACCCGGTATGCGGCGCATCACAAACCGGGCAGCTTGTAATCCGCCAACATTTCGCGCAACTTCATTTTCTGCATCTTCCCAGTGGCGCCCAGCGGGATCGCGTCGACGAACACCACGTCGTCGGGCACCTGCCACTTGGCGATCTTGCCCTCGTAGAACGCGAGCAATTCGTCGCGGCCCACCTCGGCACCGGGCTTTTTGACCACGATCACGATCGGGCGTTCATCCCATTTCGGGTGCTTCATGCCGATGCAGGCCGCCATCAGCACGGCGGGGTGCGCCATGGCAATGTTCTCCACGTCGATGGAGCTGATCCACTCGCCGCCGGACTTGATCACATCCTTGCTGCGGTCGGTGATCTGCATGAAGCCATCGGCGTCAATGGTGGCCACGTCGCCGGTGGGGAACCAGCCGTCGACCAGCGGCGGCGCGCCCTCGCCCTTGTAGTAGTCGCGGATGATCCAGGGCCCACGCACCAGCAGGTCGCCCGAGGCCTTGCCGTCCCAGGGCAGCTCCTGCCCGTCCGGCCCGACGATCTTCATGTCCACGCCAAAAATAGATCGACCCTGCTTCAGGCGGATCTTCATCTGCTCCGCTTCGGGCAGCGTCAGGTGCTTGTTCTTGAGCGTGCACAGCGTGCCCAGCGGGCTCATCTCGGTCATGCCCCAGGCGTGCAGCACGTCCACGCCGTACTGTTCGCGGAACGCGGTGATCATGGCCGGCGGGCAGGCAGAGCCGCCAATCACCGTGCGCTGCAGCTTGGGCAGCTTCAGACCGCTCTGGCCCATGTGGGTCAGCAGCATCTGCCACACCGTGGGCACCCCGGCGGCAAAGGTCACGGCCTCACCATCGAGCAGTTCGTAGACCGACTTGCCGTCCAGCGCCGGCCCCGGGAATACCAGCTTGCAACCGACTGCACAGGCCGAATACGGGATGCCCCAGGCGTTGACGTGGAACATCGGCACCACCGGCAACACGCTGTCGCGGGCGCTCAGGCACATCACGTCGGGCAGGGCCGCAGCGTAGGCGTGCAGGATGGTGGACTTGTGGCTGTACAGCGCCGCCTTGGGGTGGCCGGTGGTGCCACTGGTGTAACACATGCTCGAGGCGGTGTTTTCATCCAGTTCCGGCCAGTCGTAACGGGCGGGCTGGGCCCCGATCCACGCCTCATAACTCACCAGGTTGGGAATGTCGCCGCCCTCGGTCATCTTGGCCAGATGGGCGTCGTCGCACAAGGCCACCCAACGCACCACGGTCGGGCACTTGTCGTGGATGGCCTTGACGATGGGCCAGAACGTCATGTCGAAGCACAGCACGCGGTCTTCGGCATGGTTGACGATCCAGACGATCTGTTCGGGGATCAAGCGGGGGTTGATGGTGTGCAGCACACGACCGGAGCCGCTGACCCCGAAGTACATCTCGAAATGGCGGTAACCGTTCCAGGCCAGCGAAGCGACCCGGTCCCCCTGGGCCACGCCCTGCGCATCCAGCGCATTGGCCAGCTGCCGTGCGCGTCCGGCGGCCTCTCGGTACGTGGTGCGGTGGATATCGCCCTCCACCCGGCGGGACACGATCTCCACATCGCCATGGTGGCGCTGCGCGTGCTCGATGAGGTCGGAAATCAGCAAAGGGCGGTTTTGCATCAGGCCTAGCATGGGGTCTCCTGTCGGTCGTCTAAAGTTTGTCAACTACGGACTATCCTAGCGACGAAGCCCTCGCGCCATCGTGGCAAACCCCCAGGCGGGGGCCATAATTGTCGCGAAACTGACAACTGGCCACTGTGGCCACACCCCCACCTCATGCTCCTGGACAAACGCTCGCCCGCCAGCATTTTTCTGTACGGCCAACCCTGGTTCGACCGCCTGGGCGACACGCAGCGCCACGCCCTGCTGGACGCCGTGGTCTTGCGCAAGGCCGGCAAGGGCGAGACGCTGCTGCACAAAGGCGAGCCCATCGACGGCTGGTACGGTGTCCTGTCGGGCATGGCCAAGCTGCAAACCCGCGGGCCCGATGGCAAGGTCTCGGCCTTCCTTGGCGTGCCTGCTGGCGAATGGTTTGGCGAAGGCTCGGTGCTGCGCGGCGGCACGTGGCGGTACGACGTGGTGGCCCTGCGCGACACCACGCTGATCGGCATGCCGCTGGCCTGCTTCCAGGAACTCTACCGGCACGACCTGCAGTTCAACCACTACCTCATCGAACGGCTGAACCTGCGGCTCGGGCAGGCGATGGCCGTGATCGAATCCGGCCGGCTGCGCACGCCCGAGGAACGGGTGGCCCAGTACCTCAGCCACCTCTTCTGGCAAGGCATGCGCAAGATCAACCTGTCGCAGGAAGACCTCGGCCATCTGGCCGGGCTGTCGCGCCAGACGATCAACCGCGTGCTCAAGCAGTTCGAGTCGCAGGGCTGGGTGTCGCTGGAGTTCGGGCGGGTGGACATCCTCGACCAGCCAGCCCTTGACGCCCTGGCCACGCCGGCCGACCCCGGACACGAGGAACCGAACGACACCGAGCGGCTTCCAAGCACCACAGGACCCCAACCATGAGCTACCCGATCCAGAAATCCGACGAAGAATGGCAGGCATTGCTGGCTGCCAAGGGCGCCGAGCCCATGGCCTACCACGTGACCCGCCACGCCTACACCGAGCGGCCTTACACCGGCAAGTACGAGCAGGTCTGGGCCGACGGCACCTACCATTGCGTGTGCTGCGGCAACCTGCTGTTCCACAGCCAGACCAAGTTCGACGCCGGCTGCGGCTGGCCGAGCTTTTCCGAGGCGGTCCCGGGCGCCATTGCCGAGAAGATCGACCGCAGCCACGGCATGGTGCGCGTCGAGACGGTGTGCAGCCAATGCGGGGCCCACTTGGGCCACGTCTTCGAAGACGGCCCAGCCCCCAGCGGCCTGCGCTACTGCATGAATTCCGCCGCGCTGGAGTGGGAGCCACGATAATCCCGCCATGCGCTTCCTGATCGATTTTTTCCCGATAGCCCTGTTCGTGGTGGGCTACAAGATGCACGGCATCTACGCCGCCACGGCGGTGCTGATGGCCGCCACCGTGGTACAGACAGGCATCATCTATGCGGTGGACAAGCGCCTGCAAACGCTGCAGAAGGTGACGCTGGCCCTGGTGCTGGTGTTCGGCACCCTGACGCTGCTGTTGCAGGACGAGCGCTTCATCAAATGGAAACCCACCGTGCTGTACGCCAGCATGGCGCTGGTGCTCGCGGCGGCGCTGTGGGTCTGGAAGAAGAACTTCCTGCAGATGCTGCTGGGCAGCCAGTTGCGCCTGCCCGATGCCGTGTGGGCCCGCCTGACGGTGGCCTGGGTGGCGTATTTTGCCTTCATGGCCACCCTCAACGGCTATGTCGCGGCTTACTACTCGACCGAGGCCTGGGTCAACTTCAAACTCTGGGGCTACGCCTTCCCGGTCGTGTTCATCGTCGGCCAGGGGCTGTACGTGGCGCGCCACCTGAAAGACGAGTCCGAAGGGCCACACGCATGACCGCAGCCGTGAGTCCCCCCACCGCCGAAACCCTGGCGGAAGCGCTGCGCAAGGCACTCGCCCCGGAGGTGCTGGAGGTCATCGACGAAAGCGCCGCCCATGCCGGCCACGCCGGAGCCAACGGCCTCGGCTATGGCACCCACTTCCGGGTGCGCATCGGCGGGCCGGCCTTTGCCAGCCTCAGCCGCGTGGCGGCCCATCGGCTTGTGTATGATGCACTCCAACCGTATTTGGCCGCCGGGCTGCATGCCCTGGCCATCGAAATTCAACGCTGACTTATCTCCACCCCCTGCTTCCCCGTTCCATGAAACATCTCTTGACCGCGGTGGCCCTGGCCGCCTCTTTCGCCCTGCCCGCCATGGCGCAGAACCTGGCCATCGTCAACGGCAAGCCCGTACCGCTGTCGCGCGTGGACGCCCTGGCCCAGCAGCTGGAACGCTCTGGCCGTCCGGTGACCGACGAGGTCAAGGCCCAGCTCAAGGAAGAAGTGATTGCCCGCGAAATCTTTGCCCAGGAGGCCGAGCGGCGTGGCATCAAGTCGTCCGCCGCCTACCGCAGCCAGGTGGAGTTCGCCGCGCAAACCATCCTGATCCGCGAGCTGTTCGCCGATTTCCAGCGCAAGAGCACCGTCTCCGACGCTGAAGTCAAGGCCGAGTACGACAAGTTCGTTGCCGCCAACGGGGGGCAGGAGTACCGCAGCCGCCACATCCTGCTGGAAACCGAAGCCGAGGCCAAGGACGTGATCGCCGCCATCAAGAAAGGCGCCAAGTTCGAGGAGCAGGCCAAGAAACTGTCTAAGGACCCGGGCTCCGGCGCCAACGGGGGCGACCTCGACTGGGCCACCGCCAACACCTTCGTGCCCGAGTTCTCGGAGGCCATGATCAAGCTGGCCAAAGGCCAGATGACCGATGCACCGGTCAAGAGCCAGTTCGGCTGGCACGTGATCCGCGTCGACGATGTCCGTCAGGCTGCCCTGCCGCCAATGGAAGAACTCAAGCCGCAGATCGTGCAGCAGCTGCAGCAGCAAAAAATGATGGATTACCAGGAAAACCTGCGTAATAAGGCCAAAGTGCAGTAAGCACCCGCAAGCGCCAGCAAAAAAGCCAGCCCCGGTGGGCTGGCTTTTTGCTATTCAGGGCGGGCGCTGTCAATGCACCACGCGGCCGAACTGGAACTGGCCCGGCGCGGTGATCGGGTCCACGTCCACCGGGATCTCGCTCTTGGGCGGGAAGCGGCCCTCCAGGATCAGCTTGGACAGCGGGTTCTCGATGCGCTGCTGGATGGCCCGCTTAAGCGGGCGCGCCCCGAACACCGGGTCGAACCCTACCTTGGCCAGCTCCGACAACGCCGCCTCGCTCACGTTGAGCGTCAGGTCCATCTTGGCCAGGCGCTCCATCAGCACCTTCAGCTGGATCCTGGCAATGTTGGCAATGTGCTCGGCGTTCAGGCCGTGGAACACCACCGTCTCGTCGATGCGGTTGAGGAACTCGGGCCTGAAGTGCTGCTTCAATTCGCCCCACACCGCGTCCTTGATGTCCTCGGCGTCCTGGCCGACCATCGCCTGGATCAGGTGCGAGCCGATATTGCTGGTCATCACGATGACGGCGTTCTTGAAATCCACCGTGCGGCCCTGGCCGTCGGTGAGCCGCCCGTCGTCCAGCACCTGCAGCAGCACGTTGAACACGTCGGGGTGCGCCTTTTCCACCTCGTCCAGCAGGATCACGCTGTACGGCTTGCGACGCACGGCCTCGGTCAGGTAGCCGCCCTCGTCGTAGCCCACGTAGCCGGGGGGCGCACCGATCAGGCGGCTCACCGAGTGCTTCTCCATGAACTCACTCATGTCGATGCGGATCAGGTGCTCCTCGCTGTCGAACAGGAAGCCCGCCAGCGCCTTGCACAGCTCGGTCTTGCCCACGCCGGTGGGGCCCAGGAACAGGAAGCTGCCCAGCGGGCGGTTGGGGTCGCTCAAACCCGCGCGGCTGCGGCGGATGGCGTTGGCCACAGCCACAATGGCCTCGTCCTGCCCCACCACGCGCTCGTGCAGCTTGTCTTCCATGGTCAGCAGCTTGTCGCGCTCGCCCTGCATCAGCTTGGCCACCGGAATGCCCGTGGCGCGCGCCACCACCTCGGCGATTTCCTCTGCACCCACCTGGGTGCGCAGCAGCCTCGGCCCGGTGGCGGCACCGCCCGCCTCTTCCTTGGCCTGGGCGTCTTTCAGGCGCTTTTCCAGCTCGGGCAGCTTGCCGTACTGCAGCTCGGCCACCTTGTTGAAGTCGCCCTTGCGCTTGAGGTCCTCGATCTGGATCTTGGTCTGCTCGATGTCCTTGCGCACCTGGTCGGAGCCCTGCGCGGCGGCCTTCTCGCTCTTCCACACCTCTTCCAGGTCGGCCACCTCGCGCTCCAGCTTGGCGATCTCGTCCTCGATCAGGCCCAGCCGCTTGATGGAAGCCTCGTCTTTTTCCTTCTTCACCGCCTCGCGCTCGATCTTGAGCTGGATCAGGCGCCGGTCCAGCTTGTCCATGGCCTCGGGCTTGGAATCGATCTCGATCTTGATCTTGGCCGCCGCCTCGTCGATCAGGTCAATCGCCTTGTCGGGCAGGAAGCGGTCGGTGATGTAGCGGTGGCTCAGCTCGGCGGCCGCCACGATGGCCGGGTCGGTGATCTCGACGCCGTGGTGCACCTCGTACCGCTCCTGCAAGCCGCGCAGGATGGCGATGGTCGCCTCCACAGTGGGCTCGTCCACCAGCACCTTCTGGAAGCGGCGCTCCAGCGCGGCGTCTTTCTCGATGTACTTGCGGTACTCGTCCAGCGTGGTCGCGCCTATGCAGTGCAGCTCCCCGCGCGCCAGGGCGGGCTTGAGCATGTTGCCGGCGTCGATGGCGCCCTCGGCCTTGCCCGCGCCCACCATGGTGTGGATTTCGTCGATGAACAGGATGATGCGGCCTTCGTCCTGGGACACCTCCTTGAGCACGGCCTTCAGGCGTTCCTCGAACTCACCGCGGAACTTGGCGCCGGCCAGCAGGCCCGCCATGTCCAGCACCAGCACCTTTTTGTCCTTGAGTGTCTCAGGCACCTCGCCTGCCACGATGCGCTGGGCCAGGCCTTCGACAATGGCGGTCTTGCCCACGCCAGGCTCGCCGATCAGCACCGGGTTGTTCTTGCTGCGGCGCTGCAGCACCTGGATGGCACGGCGGATCTCGTCGTCACGGCCGATCACCGGGTCCAGCTTGCCCTGCGCGGCACGCTCGGTCAGGTCCAGGGTGTATTTCTTCAGGGCCTCGCGCTGGCCTTCGGCCTCGGGGTTGTCCACCTTCTGGCCGCCGCGCACGGCGTCGATGGCCGCTTCCAGGGACTGACGCTTCAGGCCTGCCTTGCGGGCCTCGTCGGCCAGGGCCGTCTTGCTGTCGGCCAGCGCCAGCAGGAAGGAATCGCTTGAAACGAACTGGTCGCCCCGCTTGATGGCGTCTTTCTCGGCGGCCTGCAGCAGCGTCACGGTATCGCGCCCCACCTGGACCTGCTCCTGCCCCTGCACCTGCGGCAGCTTGGCGACGGCCTCGTCGGCGGCCTTGCCCAGCGCCGCCACGTTCACGCCCGCACGCTGGAGCAGCGCCTTGGGGCCGTCTTGTTGGCGCAGCATGGCCGCCAGCACGTGGGCCGGCTCGATGTAGGCGTGGTCCTGGCCCAGCGCCAGCGTCTGGGCCTCGCCCAGGGCTTCCTGGAACTTGGTGGTGAGTTTGTCGATGCGCATTCAATCGCTCCCGAATTGGTGAATTGGACACCAATTGGGGGCCTGCGCGGGCATTTCAAGCGGGGGCGATCCTGCCGCCCGGCCAGTCAGGCGTTACTGGCCTGGATGCCCCAGCGCGCCAGCGCCGCGTCGTCGCTCACCCGGGCATCGACCCAACGGGCGCCCTCGGGCGTCTGCTCCTTCTTCCAGAACGGCGCCTGGGTCTTGAGGTAGTCCATGAGGAACTCGCAGGCCTGGAAGCTCTCGCCCCGGTGGGCCGAGGTCACGGCCACCAGCACGATCTGGTCCAGTGGCTGCAACAGGCCCACACGGTGGATGACCCGGGCGCCAAAGATGTCGAAGCGGCGCAACGCTTCGTCGATCATGCCTTCAATGGCCTTTTCCGTCATGCCGGGGTAGTGCTCCAGCTCCATGGTAGAGACACGCTGGCCATCGTTGCGATCGCGTACGGTGCCCACGAAGGTGCACACCGCCCCCACCCGCGGGTCCTGCCGGCGCAGGGCGGCCACTTCGGCACCAAGGTCGAAGTCTTCGGTCTGGATACTGACGCGCGGCACAGTCATGGTGGCCTCCAGCTCAGCCGCCAGTCACCGGCGGGAAAAAAGCCACCTCTACCCCGGGTGCCAAGGGTGCTGCCTCGTCGGCCATGGCCTGGTTGACCGATGCACGCACCGCTTTGCCCCGCGCCAACGCTTCGGCCCAGGCGCCGCCTCGGGCAATCAGCTCATCGCGCAGTTCGCCCACGGTAGCGGCCCGCGTGTCCAGGGTCAACGACGGGGTACCCACGGCTTCGCGGATGGCGGCAAAAAAACGGACGTGGATGCTCATGGGCGACTCAGTACAGGAGGCGATCGAAAGACAGGAAGTCCACCACGTCACCATACGCGATGGCGCGGCCGGGCGGGTTGTCCACCAGGCCATCCCCCCACGCGATCGAGGTCAATACACCGGAGCTCTGGTTGGGGAACAGCTCCAGCCCACCTTGCGCGTTGCGGCGCACGCGCAAAAACTCGCGGCGCTTGTCGCCCTTCGGCAGGCTGAAGTGCGCCACCAGCCGCTGGGGCACGGGCAGGCCATCGGCGTGTGCGCCCGCCACACCCTGGAGCCGGCGCAGGAACGGCCGAACCAGCAGCAAAAAGGTCACGAAACTGGACACCGGGTTACCCGGCAGGCCCACGAAATGGCAGCGGCTGCCGCCCTCGGTCCGCGCCACCCAGCCATGGGCAAACGGCTTGCCCGGCTTCATGCCGATCTGCCACAGGTCCAACCCGCCGAGCGCCTGCACAGCCGGCTTGATGTGGTCTTCCTCACCCACCGACACACCGCCACTGGTGAGGATGACGTCGTGCGCTTGCGCCGCCGAGCGCAAGGCGGCCACCGTGGCCTCGCGCCGGTCGGGCACGATGCCGAGGTCACTCACCTCACAGCCCAGGCGCTGCAGCAGCGCGCGCAGGAAAAACCGGTTCGAGTTGTAGATGGCGCCGGGGGTCATCTGCTCCGGGGGCACGTCGCCGGGCATGACCAGTTCGTCGCCGGTGGAAAACAGTGCCACTCGCACGCGCCGGTACACGCTCAGGTGGGCAAACCCCACACTGGCGGCCAAGCCCAGTTCTGCCGGACCCAGGCGCGTGCCCTGGGGCAGCACCACGGCGCCACGGCGCACGTCTTCGCCTCGCCGGCGGACCCACTGCCCCGGAGCAGGCAGGGCCTTGAACCGCACCAGCGGCTGCCCATCGGACTCACCCGCCACCTCGGCCTCTTCCTGCATCACCACCGCGTCGGCGCCGGCCGGCACCGGCGCACCGGTGAAGATGCGCGCCACCGTACCCGGCTGCAGTTCGGGCCCAAAATGCCCCGCAGGGATGCGCTGCGACACCGGTAGGGCCGCGCCCGCCGCCGCAGCCAGATCGGCCACCCGCACGGCGTACCCGTCCATGGAAGAGTTGTCGTGTCCCGGCACGTCCAGCGCCGACACCAGGTCCTGGGCCAGCACGCGCCCGTCGGCGTCGAAGGTGGCGACCGGCTCCGCCTCGGCCACAGCCTGCACGCTCGCCAGCAGCGCCGCGAGGGCGTCTTCCAGCACCATCAGGCCGGGGCGAGCAGGCCGGGCATCAGTCATGGCAGTGCGCAGCGATGTAGGCCTTGACCTGGGCCACGTCGGCCGGCATGACCTGGACGCGCTTGGGCAAGGCCTCGATGCCTTCGAACTTGGCGGGGCGCTCGGGCTGGCGGCCCAGCGCTTCCACGATGGTTTCGGCGAACTTGATGGGCAGCGCGGTTTCCAGCACCACCATCGGCACCCCGGGCGCCATGTGCTCGCGAGCCACTTTCACGCCGTCGGCGGTGTGGGTGTCGATCATCTGACCGAAACGCTCCCAGGTGTCCTTGATGGTGTCCAGCCGGTTCGCATGGGTGCTCTTGCCGCTGACGAAGCCGTAACGGCTGGCCGCCTGGGCAAAGTGCGGGTCGGCGCTCAGGTCAAAACGGCCGGCGGTATTCAGTGCGTCGCCAAAGAGCGCTTTGGTGCGCGCGGCATCGCGGCCCAGCAGGTCGAACACGAAGCGCTCGAAGTTGCTGGCCTTGGAGATGTCCATCGACGGGCTGGACGTCTCGAACGTGTCGGCACTGCCACGCACCCGGTACACGCCGGTGCGGAAGAACTCGTCGAGCACATCGTTCTCGTTGGTCGCCACCACCAGCTGGTGGATGGGCAGACCCATCATGCGCGCCACGTGGCCCGCGCACACGTTGCCGAAGTTGCCGCTCGGCACCGTGAAGCTGACCTTCTGGGCATTCGACTCGGTGGCCTGGATATAGCCCGCAAAGTAGTACACCACCTGCGCCAGCAGACGGGCCCAGTTGATGGAGTTGACCGTGCCGATCCTGTACTGGCGCTTGAAGGCCAGGTCGTTGCTCACCGCCTTGACGATGTCCTGGCAATCGTCGAACACGCCTTCGATGGCGATGTTGTGGATGTTGGCGTCCTGCAGGCTGAACATCTGCGCCTGCTGGAAGGGGCTCATGCGCCCGTGCGGGCTGGTCATGAACACCCGCACGCCCTGCTTGCCACGCATGGCGTGCTCGGCCGCGCTACCGGTGTCACCACTGGTGGCGCCCAGAATGTTCAGCTCCTCGCCGCGGCGCCCCAGCTCGTATTCGAACAGGTTGCCCAGCAGTTGCATGGCCATGTCCTTGAAGGCCAGCGTCGGGCCGTTGGACAACGCCTCGATCCACAGTTCGTTCTCGAGGTGGCGCAGCGGGACGATCTCGCCGGTGCCAAACACCTCGGCCGTGTACGTCTTGGCGCACAAGGCGCGCAGATCGGCCGGGGGTATGTCGTCGATGTACAGCGACAGGACCTCGAACGCCAGCTCGGCGTAGCCTTGCTGGTGGTAGACCTCCCGCCAGCGCGCCAGCGTCGCGTCGTCCACCTGCGGGTAGCGCTCGGGCAGGTACAGCCCACCGTCGGGCGCCAGGCCTTCGAGCAGGATTTCACAGAAACGCTTGCGGTCCGGGTGGCCGCGGGTGGACAGGTACCACATCAGGCCAGTTCCTCTTTGCGGATGCGGGTGATCGGCCCCAGCACCGTGGGCAGGGCCTGCATCTGGGCCAGCGCCTCGTTCATGGTGCCTTCGCGGGTGTCGTGCGTGAGGATGATGAGGTCGGTCTGGTTGACGCCCTCCTCGGCTTCGCGCTGCAGCACCGCGTCGATGCTGATGCCCGCGCCGGCCAGGATGCCCGTCACCTTGGCCAGCACACCGGCCTCATCGGCCACGCGCAGGCGCAGGTAGTAGCTGGTCACCACCTCGCTCATGGGCAGCACCGGCAGGTCGCTCATGGCGTTGGGCTGGAAGGCCAGGTGCGGCACACGGTTGAGCGGGTCGGCCGTGTGCAGGCGGGTCACGTCCACCAGGTCGGCGATCACGGCGCTGGCCGTGGGCTCGCT
>Ga0208242_100255_pt1 | contig 54595 bp, 56 predicted proteins | sample SubbioAug_CSW13A_FD_184825 | JGI IMG/M metagenome (GOLD analysis project Ga0208242, IMG submission 184825) | Serpentinite rock and fluid subsurface biosphere microbial communities from McLaughlin Reserve, California, USA - CR12Aug_CSW13A (SPAdes) | ecosystem: Environmental > Terrestrial > Deep...
TGATATCAAATCTCATGACGAATACATCAAAATAGTGAAGTCATGGTTAATCTTTTATAACACACGCAGAAGACGAAACAAAAAGTAGACACTTTTTTTAAGTGTCTACTCTATGGGGTGCACTTCAAATAGACTAAACACTTTTTTTATCGACATTCACAATCGTAGCAAGTCCACCCAGTGATGTTTCTTTCAGTTCCACCACCAGTTTCTGACCTGTATAATTCATCGTAGAAACAACTTCATCAAAGCCTACCACATTATCTTTAAAATCTCCGAGTGTGGAAGCCATAAATACCGCATCAAATGCTCTCATAATTGCCGCCGCATTGCGCTCTATACAAGGAATCATGACATATCCGGCAATAGGATCACAGGTAAGACCTAAATGATGTTCCATCGCAATTTCAGCTGCATTTTCAATGATGCGCATGGAATGACCATCAAGGAATGCCTTAGCTGCGGCTGCCATCGAACATGCACTCCCCACTTCAGCCTGACATCCTCCAATCGCTCCAGAAATTGTAGCATTGGTTTTGATCAGATTCCCAAAAATGCCTGCGACAGCTAAAGCATCAATGAGACGATGCTTTTCAAAACCTAAATCATAATATGCATAATACAGGAGTGATGGCAGAATACCACATGCTCCCATCGTAGGAGCGGTCACTACGGTTTGATTAGACGCATTTTGCTCACTGACAGCGTACGAATAAGCCATTAACTTTAATCGTTTGCCTTTATCTTCTGAGGTGCTGTGAGAGGCTTTAAAATGTAAATCTTTCGCAACACGTTTAAGTTTTAATGTCCCTGGAAGTAGACCCTCTTGCTTTAATCCTTCACGAACTGACGCAAACATCACCATCAGCATCTCTTCTAAATATGGTTTAATATCTGGCTCATAATGATAAACATATTGAGGTAATGTTAGTTTATGTTTTTTACAGAATTCATAGACTTCACATAACGACGTTTCAGGATAGATGGATTTTTGAAAATCGTATTCACTATTAAGGATTTTAATCGAACCACCTCCGAGTGAATAGACAACCCAGGTGAGTTCTAAACGATCATGATTAAAAGCTTTTAATATTAAACCTGAAGGAAAATCATAATCCCAATCGGTTTTAAATAAAACTTTGGTTGGGGTTGGTGCTAAGGTTTTTTCGATAATCGCATCGGTAAAATGACCTTTTCCAGTTAACGAAAGTGAACCATATAATTCAACCTCATAATGAGTAACATCCTTGACATGCTCTTTAAATAACTCACATGCACGCATTGGGGCTAATGTATGGGAACTTGATGGTCCTGGACCTGCTTTATAGAGTTCTTTTAATGATTCCATTTATCTCACACTTTCTAGCAAAAATCGCTCAAAACCAATTTTCTTATCTTGTTTTCCTTGTTTGATACTCACATCGAGCGCTGAAAGCATCATGAGAAGTTGCTTAACACTCTGATGTGATGCGAAGCGTGTATATTCCACCGCTTTGTCAAAGGCATAAGGATTTTCATTGAGGATTTGATTCATGGTTGAATAAGACATCCCACGTTCTTTAAGTTCGAAAATTTGAAGCATAAGTCGTAGTTGCCATCCAAGAATAGGAATGATAGCTAATGGATCCACCTTTAAAAGCATTAAGTCATAATATAAACTAAATGATTGATTTAAGTCTTTACGCATAATAGCTTTACTTAGTTCAAAGACACTATCACTCATTTGAGGTCTTACTAATGTTTTTAATATTTCAAGGGATAAATCATGAGGATATGTGGAACATTTAATGATTTCTGATTCAATTTGATGACGATCAAAAGATAGAACTTGAGTAAGATATTCAATGTGTTTCGATGATAGCTTCACGTTATGTTGTGCTGCTAAAGATTGAATGGTTTCTTGTTTTGACTTTAACGTTAAGGCTTGGACTTCTTTAATACGATTTTCTTGTTTGATCGCTGTAATGATTGGGTCTGTGGACGCAAATTTCTTGCCTTCGACCCCCACATAGCAAAGGATAGAATCATCCATGTACTGGATGGCTTGTCCAATGTCCACGGCCGACTTATGACCTGATGAAAATAAGATCGTGATTACGCGAGGCATATCAAACATACTAAGACTGATGCATTGGTGGATCAAATCTAAAACATCCACATCATTCTCACTCAAATCATAAAAAAACCAATCAACTTCGGTGGGTTTATGTTTAATCGAAACATCTTTTTTAATGCTGTCGATGATATCCGATTTACTTGGCGCAATAATTAATGTTTTCATACTATCTCATTATAGCAAATCCACCACCACTTGATAACACTAGATTAAACCAAGGAAAACAATAGAGGCTTATATCCCCTTCTTTTTCCAATTGAAATGAAAGAACTTGTTGTTTGTGGAGTGTTCTTAATGTTTCTTGATGAGGATGTCCATAGATGGAGGATTGAGCTGAAATAATGACAAGTTTTGGATCAATATGAGAAAGAAAATCAGGATGAGTGCTTGTTTTCGAACCATGATGACCAGCTAATAAAACATCCACTTTCAAATCGTGGTACATGTTCACGAGTTGTTTTTCCTGTTCATGATAAGCATCACCAGTGATGAGAAGTTTGAGTTTAGGGAGTTGAATTAGATAAATACCACTATCTTCATTACTTTCATCATAACGTTGTTCTAGTAAGGATGAAATAGACCAATAAGGTGAACTCCACGATGTTTTATGAGGAAAAACAGTTGAAATGAAATGTTCTTCAAAAAGTGTTTTTACACCCCCAGAATGATCTTCATCATCATGAGTAATGAGGAGTGCATTTAAAGTTTTCACATGATAATAATGTAGATAGTGTTTTAAATAAAAACTATGACGTTGTTTTCCAGTATCAATGAGAACTTGATGATGCTTGTACTTAATTAGTGTCGCATGGCCTTGCCCCACATTAATAAAGTGAACTTGAGGTAACCACCGTAATGGTTGTATCATCCAAAGGATTAAGAATAGTACCGACATTTGTCTTAATAACTTAAATCTTTGTGTCAAAGCAAGGCAACCCAGACATGCAAAGAAAGTCCCTGAATTAAATCCACCTGGTACTTGAAAGAGTTTGTGAATGTCATTGAGGTTTCTTGATATGAAATGAAGGATTTGAAACTGTGGAAAAAATCTTTGAATCATGTGACTAAACCACAATAATTGTCCGATGAAGGAATATGAAAACAGAAGAATCATAGACCATGATGCGAACATGGTTTGTTGAAAAGCAATTAAGATTAACCATTGATCAAAAGATTTAAAGCGACATGATTTGAGAATAAAAATGATAAATGGAAAAAGGAAAGATAATGAAATAATCGAATATGGAAACATAAGAATTAAGATTATGAATGATAATCCTTGTGCTTTCTGATGAGGAAACTTCAGTAATCGAGCACAGGATAGTAAAAGCAGTCGACACGTTCTTTGATCCCACATTAACCATGAAAAGCATACTAACACGACATGAATCAATAAATTAACTTTTTCTTTTTTTAAAAAAAGATTTAGTGTTGATGAAAGAATTGAGATGAATGAAGATATCCACAATCCACTATGATGAATCATCCAAAACATATCATCATCACGATCAGGAAATATGAAATCTTTTATATCTTTCTTGAGGACTTCAATTGCATGGGTTTTCGTTTCAATGATCTTTTTAAATGTTATGGTTCCCATCTGACGTGAGGCTTGTTGAGTACGTGTTAGGGGGTCAAGAGAACGGCGTAAATAATGGTCATTGTCTTTAATGGTGAACGTTGCGCAAAGTGATGAAACATGTCGATCGATGGGTTCAAAAGTTCTAAATCGTTGTTGCTTAATCTCCATCACCCCACCGCTATCATAATGAGTTATCACTTTAGCACATGTAGTAAGTTCATTGGGTAGTTTAATTGCGTGCACAATGCCAAGATATCCTAGTAAAGTAACACAAAGCAGGATCATCTTTAATTCTGTCCCTTTTGTGAGGATAAACCAAAGTAGGATAAGGATAAGGATGTAAATCAACGATAAGCCATTATAGGCACTCACCACAATAAATAAGCCAAAAGTGAAGGATGGACTTATAAACATAACTGATCTTTGAATTTATTGAATGTTTTTTCCTTAATTCCTTTAACATTCATGACATCCTCAACCCTTCGAAATAGTCCATGAACTTGACGATATTCAAGAATTCTTTGAGCACTGACTTGGCCTATCCCATTTAAAAGCATAAGTTCTTCAAGGGAATCAGTATTCAGTGAGATACATGGGGTTGCTTTTATTGATGGAATAATTAATCGATCATGATGGCGAAGTATTTGCGATGGATGAATGTTTGATAAATCAGCATCTTCTCTAAAGTGTATCAAATCTTTTATTTCTTCAAAGGTTGATAAATTGGGGACTTCAATCCACATTTCTTGTTTAACTGCGCCACTAACATGAATATTCATCATAAGTGATGGCTTAATTTCAAGAGGTTGAAATGGATGGCACGCCATAAGTATGAATAATAAAAAAACAGGATAGATTTTCATAGTTCCTCCTGTTTTAGTATTGAATTTAAACTCGTTTATTCCTAATCAATTGAAATAATTTTGACTTCATAAGGATCATCCACATTCACAGTGACGATATCCCCTTCTTTGCGATCTAAAATAGCTTGGGCTAATGGACTAACATTGGAGAGTTTTCCATTAAGTGGATCGGCTTCAACAGATCCCACAATGGTGAACTTCTCTTCTTCTCCATCCACTACCTTTCCTTTTACACGTGTAATCTCACACATTCTAAATGTTGATCCGATACGAATAACCTTTGATGATTTCTTATCATCAATGATTTCGATATTGTTTAGCATGGATTCAACTTCACGAATACGTGCTTCAATGCGTGCTTGACGATCGCGCGCAGCATCATAATCAGCATTCTCACTCAAGTCCCCTTGAGCACGAGCTGCTTGAAGTTCTTCAATGACTTCTTTACGCGTAACGTGGACTAGTGTTTCATACTCTTTAAGTAAATCTTCATACCCTTGTTGGGTGACATATACTTTTTCTAAGTTCATAAATATTCTCCTAACGCTTTGAAATTATAGCATGTTCTGGGTAATGATACTACTAATCTTGGTTGTAAGCAAGTCAATCGCGACATCATTCTTACCCCCTTCAGGAATAATCACATCCGCGAATTTCTTTGAAGGTTGGATAAACTGCTCATGCATCACACGTACTGTTTTCATGTATTGGTCAATGACACTGTCAAGTGAGCGACCACGTTGGTGAACATCTCGTGATAAGCGACGAATAAAGCGAACATCAGCTTCCGTCTCTACAAAAACTTTGATGTCACAAAGATCTCTAATTTGACTGTTTTCTAACACAAATAGTCCTTCAATGACCACAACATCTGCACTATCAACATGTTCAATAATGTGACTACGAGTATGATTCACAAAGTCATAAGTTGGTTTATCAATCGATTGCCGACCAATAAGTCTTTTTAGATGAGCCACAAGTAAATCATTGTCAAAGGCAAAAGGATGATCATAATTCGTTTTAATGCGCTCATCCATTTCCATATGAGATTGGTCTAAATAATAGTCATCTTGTTTAATAATGATGACTGAGTTTGCGGACTCAAATGCCTTCTTAAGTCTTTTTGAAATTAATGTTTTTCCTGATGCACTGCCACCCGCAATGCCGATAATAATGGGTCGATTCATAATGGTCCGCCTATGGTTTTAAGTATTTATTGATATTCGCTTGATGTTGAGCGAAGGTTTCCGCATAATACACAGTACCATCCCCAAATACATCCGCTAAGAAATAAAAATAGCGAGATGGGGTATATTCAAGTGTCGCAAGAAGTGCATTTTCACTTGGATTTAAGATTGGTCCTGCAGGTAATCCTGTAACCACATAGGTGTTGTATGGACTTCTGATTTGCTGATTCGCGAAAGTTTCACACTCACGCCAATTTTCAAATTCATATAATGCATAACACACCGTCACTGAAGATTGCAACCGCATGTTGATATTCAATCGATTGTAGAATACTCCGGCCACCATTTTCATATCTTCCATTTTTGAAACTTCATATTCAACAATCGAAGCCATGATGAAAATGTTATGAATTGTTCGTCGGCTTTTATCAAATAATTCTTTATGACGAGCATAGACACGTTGCGTCTCGTTAAGGAGCACTCTTGTGATCGCATCAACACTAGTCTCTACAAAAAATTCATAGGTATTTGGTGATAAATATCCTTCAAGGAGAACTCTCACGTCATCTTTTCGATTTAGAATATCTTGAGTGAGTACTGGGTATTCACTGATAAGTTTTTTAACATACTCTTCATCATTCCAAGCATTAAGCAAGTCTTCTTCACTTACATTTGTAAAGGTTGAAATTCTTTTCGCCATATCTTTGGCCCAAAAACCTGGAGGTAGTGTAATCCTTACTGTATCTTGAATCGCAGCGGTTGGATTTGAGAGAATACTCATCATCTCGTTTACACTTGTTGAAAGATCAAGCATGAAACTCCCTTTATACACTAGAACTTGTTGATCACGCAACATAAAACGAGCGACATAGCGATTGCGTATGATGCCTTCATTTTCCATGCGCGCTAAAACAGAGGTCATTGTGTCTCCAGCAACCACATCAAATTTTACAAGTTCAGATTCATCTGTTATCGGTGAACTTAACGTTTGATATGTATCATATCCTACATAAGTAGCCACTATAAGTAGTAGCGTTAGTATAACTAGAATCTTTTTAACTAACGACTGTTTCTTCTTCTTCACTAAAGGCATCAAACACCTCCTGTATAAATTCCCATTCTTCTTCGAGCACAACAGGTTCTAATGCACCAGTTTCTTCATCATAGTATGAAGCAAATGCTTGTCCATCTTCATCTTTTTCATTGGTGTAACACACAATATTTCGATGAGTCACAGTTGATTGGACGGTGAAAATAATCGTCATTTCAATTTCTTGATCTGCATCATCGATGACGATGAATTTCCCTTCTTCTAAAGTCATATGTCTCCCTCCATATCTAGATAGCGTTGTAATATCATCACAGCCGCCATTTGATCGATAATTTTTCTTTGTTTCTTTTGATTCATTTGAAGCTCACTTAAGATGTGTGATGCTTCTACAGTACTATATCGCTCATCCACAAGGATGATTGGACAATTGATGTGTTCTTTAAGATGCTCGATGAATACATCCACACGCATTGAACTCTCTGAAGGTTGTCCTGATAAGTGAGTTGGATAACCAACAATGATTTTTTCACACATCGAAAAATCGACTTGTTTTAAAAGCTTTTCCAAACCACTCGCAAGATTATCATGTTCAAACCGTATGGTTGTTAATGATGAAGCTAATTGACCCAATGAAGAGGCTACGCCAATGGTTTTACTTCCAATGTCTAAACTAATATATCTCATTTTGAATTCAGATAAAACATCAATAATTCTTCAATTAACTCATTTCGCTCAACTTCTTGAATAAGTTGACGAGCTCCTTTATACGATGAGATATAGGCTGGATCGTTGGAAATAAGATATCCTGCTAATTGATTGACAGAATTATATCCACGCTCTTTTAATAGATCAGCCACCGTACTCAACACATGACGGATGTGTTCTTTTCTTAGACTCTCAGCAGACATGACAATTGTTGTATCTTTACTCATAGCGGCCTCCTGGTTTCATTTTACTTTAAAAGCGATGAGTTTTAAAGGTATTAACGTTGATTAAGATGAAGTTTTAAGTGTTCAATGATGGATTGCGGTTCAATTGGGTTCGTTGTTCCCCCTTGCGCAAAGTCTTTCTTTCCACCACCACGTCCTTGTGTGAAATTATTCAGTTCCTTCACAAGAACATTCGCATCGTATCCACTGGCTAAGGCTTTGGTTCCAACATGTACAACATAACTGAGTTTACCTTCGAATGATGATACAAGGACTACAATATCTTGATGGTGTTGATGAATCAAGTTCTCGGATAAGCCTTTTAGTGAGTTCGCAAACTGTGCTTCAACTGCAGCTAACACAAAAGTATGATCATGTATTTTTAATGCTGAAGTATGAAGGTGTGACGCATAATCCTTCATCATTTTATGTTCATACTCAGCAATCAACGCTTGTTTTTCTGCAAGTTGAGCTAACACTTGATTGATTTTTGCTTCAATTTGATTCACATTTATAACGTTGACGAGGTGTCCAATTGCTTGAAGATTTGACTCAATGTGTTGATATTCTTTAAGTGCCGCAAATGATGTTTTAATGAGTATACGACGTATGCCTGAACCAATTGATTCTTCAGAAATTACTTTCGCAAATCCAAGTTGAGATGTTCTTTGAACATGGGTTCCCCCACAAAGTTCCATAGAGACATCCCCAATCGAAACCACACGCACTTGTTTATCATATTTCTCAGAGAACAATGCGGTTGCTCCAGCAGCTTTAGCTGCCTCAACATCCATAACATTTGTAGTTACAGCTAAATCATATCCAATTTGTTCATTAATCCATGTTTCAATCTCATGAAGTTGACTTGAAGTTACCTTTTCAAAATGAGTGAAATCAAAACGAGTGTATTCATCACATACATAGGATCCGGCTTGGGCAATATGTTGTCCTAAAGTACGCTTAAGTGCACTTTGAAGTAAATGAGCTAAGGTATGATGCTTTTTAATCTCAGTACGGGTGTTGACATCAATCTTCGCCACTACCAGCATACCTTCATTGATTTCAAAAGGAACATGGATTTTATGGAAATGTTGTTTATGAGGACCTTTAATAATATCTAAGACATCACAAGCTACTCCATCAATGATAAGAACTCCTTTATCACTCACTTGTCCACCACTCTCAGCATAAAATGGAGTTTCACTTAAAACGACAAATCCTTCATCTTGAAGTGACTCAACACGATTTTGATCTTTAAACAGTCCAATAATACGTGCATGAGTTTCAGTTTTTTCATACCCAACAAATTCACTTTGTGTGGTGAAGTTAAGCATGGCTTCAGATTGAGTATTCATGGATTCAATGTTTGTTCTTGCATCACGAGCACGTTGTTGTTGAAGTGCCATGTGTTGTTTGAAACCATCTAAATCCACATCAACTTTAACTTCCGCAGCGATTTCTTGAGTTAACTCCAAAGGAAATCCATACGTATCATATAAGGTGAAGGCTTGTTCTCCACTAAGCTGATGACCTTCTAAATGAGCAATCATATTCTTAAGTAATGCTTCACCATCACTTAAAGTATTCTTAAACCGCTTTTCTTCAGCTTCAACGAGTTTTTCGACTAAGGATTGCTTCTCAATTAAGTTTGGATAGAAATCACTCATGTTTGCGACCACAATCTTCACTAAATCTTTTAAGAATAACCCTTGAATGCCAAGTTTTAAACCATATCGAACTGCACGACGAAGAATTCGGCGCAAGACATATCCTCTTCCTTCATTCGCAAACAATGCGCCATCAGATAATGCAAAAACAACTGTACGAATGTGATCCGCAATGACTCGATACCCCATAGGAAACTCGTGATAAGTCACAGTTGCTTTCTTAGCAACTTCATCAATCACTGGAGTAAATAAATCAGTATCATAATTTGTGTCTACTTGTTGAGCCACACAACATAAACGTTCAAAGCCCATCCCTGTATCAATATTCTTTTGCGGTAGTTCTTCATATAAAGATCGATCGACACCTTCTTTACCATTGTATTGCGAGAACACGACATTCCACACTTCAACGTAGCGATCATTTTCCATTTCATTGAAAAATAATGTCTCTCCTAACCCTTGAGGATCATATTGTGGTCCACGATCATAGTAGATTTCTGAGTTTGGTCCACACGGTCCATCTCCTATTTGCCAGTAGTTTTCTTCTGATTTTAAAATACGATGGGCAGGAAGTTTAATTTGATCCACCCATATGCGATAAGCTTGTTCATCAAGAGGATGAACTGACACATAAAGTTTGTCAGGATCAAAACCCATCCACTCTGGGCTTGTTAAGAATTCCCACGCATAATGAAGTGCTTCCTCTTTAAAATAATCTCCAATCGAGAAATTTCCTAACATTTCAAAAAAAGTATGGTGACGAGCTGTCTTACCTACATTCTCAATGTCATTAGTTCGAATTGACTTCTGTACATTCACAATACGTGGATTGTTTGGACGAATTGATCCATCAAAATACTTTTTAAGAGCCGCAACACCTGAGTTAATCCATAATAATGTTGGATCATTGTGAGGAATTAATGATGCTCCTGGTTCAACCATATGTCCTTTGGATTGAAAATAGTCGAGAAATTTTTGTCTTATTTGTGATGATTTCATCTTGACCTCCATAAAAAAAGTTCCTGATTACAGGAACGAAACATCTTCGCGGTACCATCCTGATTTGCTTAAGATTCTAAGCACACCTCATATGATCGATAACGGGACCGCCGTAGATGATTAGTCTCACTTCAAAGTAGCTTCATTGGTTTAAATCAAGATTTTCACCGACCATCTTGTCTCTAGAAAATTAAACGCAATTACTATTCTTTTTCTTCGTTTGCTATATTATACGCAAACTACGATGATTTCTCAAGCATCAATCGATGCTTTAATGTGGATACACGATTGATTTGTGATTCTTGTTGGGCTGCTTTTTCAAATGCACTTCGTTCTCCAACACAAATAAGTGAATTAGCGGCTCGAGTGATTCCTGTGTAATATAAGCGTGATTGTAACATTGTTTTATAGTCATTTACCGCTACAAGAATGACGATGGGATACTCACTTCCTTGTGACTTATGCACACTAAGTGCATAGGCATGAGTCAGTTGATGAAGATAATCGCCTTGATATTCGACAAAGTGACCATCATAATCAACAACAAGTGTAAGTTGTTGATTATCAGATTCAAAAGGATGGATAACATCCACAATAATACCAATATCCCCATTATAAACATGATCATCAGGTCGATTTTTGAGTTGTAATACTTTATCAAATTCTCTAAATATCTTTCCATGAATTAATACTTCTCGTTTATCTTCACTATGAGGATTAAAAACTTTTTGGCAAACATGATTCAGTGCATCGACTCCAGCCACTCCTTTATACATAGGTGATAAAACTTGAATATCTTCAATGCGATATCCTTTTTCAAGAGCTTTTGTTATGAGTGTAATGACATGATCTCGCACATGTTTTGCACTCGATTCAATGTGTTTAACATCCAGTCTTAAATCATCTAACCACACATGTTTCAACATTGAATGCGCTAATCGCAAGATATCAGACTCACTTTTTTGTCGATAGATGTATTCAAGTGATACACATTTCATGACATTGGACTCCATAATATCAAGAAGCACATTTCCTGGTGAAACTGGTGGTAACTGGTTAGGATCTCCAATGAGAAGTAACTTAACATGAGGTGGACATGCTCTTAAGGTATGAGCAAATAAGACGACATCAATCATCGACATTTCATCAATAATTAATATATCTACAAGCAAAGGATTTGTTTCATTTCTTGAAAAGGTATTTGATTCTTTGTTCCATTGTAGAAGTGAATGTAGAGTAGAAGCAGGAAAGGAAGTGAGTTGACTTAAGCGTTTTGCAGCACGTCCTGTCGGTGCACAACAATGGACCACTCTTGGATTCTCACTCATTTCAATAAGTTTTAAGATGGCCTTTACAATCGTCGTTTTCCCGGTCCCTGGTCCTCCAGTGAGAACCATATGCCCTAAAGAGATAAATGAAGTAATCGCTTCAATTTGAGATGAATCTAGTTCAATTCCCATCAATGCTTCAACTTCCTTTAATCGTTGATCCATATGTTGATATGGCAGAAGCTTAGGTTGAGACGACTTCAAAAACTCACTGATAAAAACTTCCGCATGGTAATTAATCGCAGGATACACATGATGATGTTCAACCACGATATATTGCTTCATAGTTGCGAATTCTAAACAGTCTTCTAATGAATGTAAGGTTTGATAAGAATCAAATTCGTTTAAAATGTCATCAAGAAGAACATAGGTATCCCCTCTTTGAAATGTCATGTTTGAGACGATATCGTAAATTAAAGCACTTTCACGACGAATATCATCATTAGGGATTTTAAACCATTGACCAACTTTATCGGCACTTTTAAATCCAATGCCATCAATACGTAGTAACTCATAAGGATCTGATTTAATGATGAACGATAAATTCTCTTTAAAGGTTGCATTAATGTTCCCAATCATGGTCGAAGAAAGCCCACACATAATAAGAATATCTGTAATGGTTTCCTCATCCTCTTGAGCTTTTAACATGTCGATGACATGAGCAATCTTTTTTTTCACTTTCTTACTTAAATGATCATAGAGTGGATGATCCATATCTTGATGGTCTTTGATGATATGAAGGAGTTCGATCCCAAAATGATCAATAAGTTCGTCAATTTCCTTATAGGTTAAAGACTTTTCACTTAAGTGTCTTAAAGCATAACTAATCTGAGTTCGATTCATGTGATCACTTAACTCGAGACTTTGAAATGCAAATTGCAAACCATATGTAGGATGTTCGATATATTCACCCTCACACTTCACTATCATATCTTTTTGAAGTTTTGAAGTTTGACCAACGCAAATGATTTCTTGGGTTTGTCCGACAAGTTCACCAGAAAATACAACATAGCCATGTTGTGTTTGATAGATGATTTTCTTGACAGTAACTTCAATTTTCATACGATGAATAAAGTTAAAACCGCAATCGCATTATAAACCATGTGAAGAAGAATTGGTGCTAATATGTCGCCACTTTTTTCATAAATAATGCACATAAACAAACCAATAGCCATGTAGATAAAGATAAACCAAGCATCCTCAAATCGTCCATTCAAGATTGGTTCATAAATATGAATGAGCCCAAATAAGAATGAAGAAGTTAAAACGGCAAGATAGCGAAACTTAAAGAAACGCATGGCACGATAAATAATGCCCCTAAATAGGATTTCTTCGACAATTGGAGCAAATATGACTGCTACAAAGACAATATAGTATGGAGCTTGTTTAAATGTCTCCATAATAATCTGTTGATTTTCACTCGTTTCTAGATTGGTCACTAATCCAAGCAAGAAATTCACAACAATGAGTGTAAGATAGGTATAAAGAACATGGCGAAGCACTTGTTGAATACGTTTCGACCAAGACCAATTAACGATGTTTTCATGGGCAAGTGAAGCCATCAAAATCATAATGGACACCATTAACACCCCAATAAGCACTCCATTAAAAAGAAATATACTCTCTTCATTGACTAATCCTAATAAGAAAGCTGCTCCCGTGATTTCAGGAATTAACACTAGATATCCAAAGACATAAGTTAATAAAGCTAAGATCGGTGCAACCCAATTAAATGGTTTTGTTTGTTCAAATTCGATGTTAAATTTCATCTTTAATTTCCTTTTCTACCCAGTTTCTTAACGGTAGATCTTGGTAGAAAATTTCATCCACTTGACCTCCCCCAATACAAATATCATTTAAATAAAATACTGCTTCTTGACCAGGTGTGACGGCTTTAATCCCTTGATTGAAGGTTGCGACAAGTTGACCTTCAACAACATCTAACACTACATTTTGATCTGCTTGGCGATATCTAAACTTCGCCTGACACTCAAGAGGAAATGACAATGAATCACTAAGAATATTCACTCTAGAAATGGTAGCAGATGTTGGTTTTAGGTATGGATGATGCTCTTGCGCAACAATTAATATATTCGATTTCAAATGCTTCCAAACCACAAACCATGGACCACGATCTCCGCCAATATTTAGACCTTTACGTTGACCTAAAGTATAGAACATAACCCCATGATGTTCACCTAACACTTTTTTAGTTTCAATATCGACAATTTTCCCTGGTTTTTTAGGGATGTAATTTGTCATAAACTCTTTGAAATGACGCTCACCGATGAAACAAATCCCTGTCGAATCTTTTTTCTTAGCCACCACAAAGTCTTGTTCAAGTGCAATTCGTCGCACTTCATCTTTAACCAGTTCCCCTAAAGGAAACAACGTCATGGATAATACCTCTTTTGGGATTTGGACGAGAAAATATGTTTGGTCTTTATTATGGTCCACTGCCTTTGCAAGATGAGCTTCACCATTGACATTCACAATTCTGGCATAATGGCCTGTAGCCACATAATCAAATCCATGTTTTTTAGCATAATCAACAAAAGCATGGAATTTAATATGCTTATTACATAATATGTCAGGATTAGGAGTTAATCCTTTTTTTGTTTGTTCCACAAACACACTAAAAACATCGTTCCAGTATTCTGCCACAAAGTCAACTCTATGGAGTGGAACATTTAGTTTTTTTGCAACATTTAAAGCATCCATATAATCCACTTCTTGTGGACATAGATCATCATTAATGGTAGGATTTCCAGCAATATCAGAATTGACACTAGCATCCCAATTTCTCATAAACCCACATTCAACATGATAACCTTGTTGAATGAGTAAATGGGCTGCCACTGCAGAATCAACACCACCTGATAAACCAACAAAAACTTTTTTCATACACTAACCTCGCTCGTATTATACCATATAAAAAACTGAGTGGAGTACACTCAGTTAACGTCTAGATGTTATGCAGCATTGCTTATGAGTAATTCGCGATCCTCTTCAAGCGGCTCATTATAACGTAATGAAATCTTTCTTAGTTCAGGTGGAATGAAAGCTCCTATTTCTTCTTCATCATACCCAACTAAAAAGTTTCGTTCATTAAGAATGATCGGACGTTTTAAAACACTTGGGTATTTTTGAATAAAGCTAACAAGCTCTTTTAAAGAAAGTTCTTCAATATCAAGATTGGTTTCTTGAATGATTTTACTACGCTTAGAAATAATATCTTCAGTCCCATTTTCTGATCTCATGAGTAAATGCTTAATTTCATTCTCATTTAAAACCGAAGTAAAAATATTTTTTTCGATATATTTTAAACCGCGTTGATTAAGCCAAGATTTAACTTTGCGGCACGATGCACATCCAGGAGAAGTATAGACAACGATCATAACAATCCCTCCGTATAGTTTAAGTATACTCCAGATTCTTTAAAAGATAAAGGACCTTAACTAATATACTTTGTTAAGATTCTACTCTAAAAGATTGTCATGATGCAATAAAAGTGCTTTAATTATTTGCAGACGAGGTAATATATGAAACGAATGTTGAGTGGTATTAAACCAAGTGGAGAATTAACCCTAGGAAATTATCTAGGCGCTTTAAAGCGTTTTGTAACCTATCAAGAAGAATATGATATGTTTGTCTTCATAGCGAATCTTCATTGTATAACAATCTATCAAGATCCAACCCAATTAAAAAGTTATTTAAAGAATGCAGTCGCACTCTATTTAGCGTGTGGACTTGACCCAGATCGTTCCACGATATTCTTACAAACTGATGTACCAGAACATGCTCAGTTAGGTTTTATTCTAAGTTGCAATACTTACTTAGGTGAACTAAATCGAATGACTCAATATAAAGATAAGGCGGCTTCTAGTGAAGGGGCACTCAGTGTAGGGTTTTATACCTACCCCACATTGATGGCCGCAGATATCCTCATGTATGATCCTGATTTTGTTCCTGTAGGAGATGATCAAAAACAGCATGTAGAATTAACACGCGATATTGCGGAGCGCTTTAATAATCGCTACTCCCCTACTTTTAACATTCCAGAACCACTTATTGCGAAAACAGGTGCACGAATCATGTCTCTTAGTGAACCAACTAAAAAAATGAGTAAGTCTGATGTAAGTGATAAAGGAGTTATTTATCTACTAGATGAACCAAACATTATCCGAAAGAAGGTTCGTTCTGCAACCACTGATAGCTGTGCAGCCATCAATTTCGATCCTCAAAATCAACCTGGTATTTCAAATCTTATTCAAATTGTGGCCGCATGCCAAGATAGAAGTATTGAGGATGTTGTTGCAACTTATAAGGATTATCAATATGGTGCATTCAAAGATGCCGTCGCTACGATTATTATTGATACATTAACTCCAATTCAAGCACGTTATAAAGAGATTATTAACTCCGAACTACTAGAACAAACCTTAATGAAAGGCAAAGAAAAAGCTCAACACATTGCACGACGCAAACTTGAGAAGGTTCAACGTAAGATTGGATTGGAGATTAAAAAGAAATGAATACAGTCATCATATTTGTTATTCTAGCCATCATTCAAGGTCTTACTGAACCTCTACCTGTATCAAGTTCAGGCCATTTAGTGATTTTCAAGCATTTCTTTGATTTGGTCAGTGATAATGCTGTTCTAGAAATCATGCTTCATGCTGGATCATTATTAGCCATTATCATGTTTTATTTCGATGAGATCAAAATGCTTACTCTAAATAATCTTGCCTTTATTTTTAAAGGTGATAAAAAGTTTCATAAGGATTTTGAGTTTGCATTAAAACTTGTCCTCGCAACAATCCCAGCTGGAATCATTGGTCTTTTATTCAAAGATGAAATTACAGCGACACTCAACAATGTAAAATGGGTGGGATGGTTTTATCTTATCACTACCGTATTACTCATTTTGCCAAAAATAATAAAACCTTCAGCAAAACCATTGTCATTTCAAAATACATTTCTCATCGGTTGTGCACAAGCTCTAGCATTACTACCAGGTGTTTCACGAAGCGGTAGCACCATTGCTTCATCAATGGCACTAGGAATAAATCCTGAAGAAGGTATGAAGTTTTCATTTTTCATGTTTATTCCAATTGCAATCATCGTGATTGCTTCAGGCAGTATTGACTTAATTGCAAGTTCACCTAATTTAGAACTTCTTATCGCCTATGGAGTAGCCATTATCGTTAGTTTCTTGGTGACTTTTTATGCAATGAGATGGTTATCCATCATTATTAAGAAAGATAAATATCATTACTTTGCGCTCTACACATTAATATTATCCTTAATTATCTTATTTTTCTTATAAATCATATACATGTATTTTTAGTAGTGCTATAATATCTCCAAAGGAGATTTTTTATGATTCAACTTTCTCATTTAACAAAATCGTATACTCAAGGAAAAAAGGCTGTCGATGATTTATCACTGATTATCAGTGATGGAAGTATTACTGCATTTATTGGACCCAATGGAGCTGGTAAAACCACCACTCTAAAAATGATGACAGGCATATTAAGACCTGATCAAGGTGACGTGACCATTAACAACTTCTCTTTGAAAAACGACTCCATCAATGCTAAAAAGCAATTTGGATTTGTCAGTGATGATCCAGATTCATTCCTTCGTTTAAAAGGCATCGAATATCTTCACCTGATGGGTGATATTTATGATGTTCCTTTCAATGAACGAATTTCTCGTATTGAGAGCACGACTCAACGTCTTGGCATTTATGATGCTCTCAATGATAAGATTGTGTCTTATTCCCATGGTATGCGTCAAAAGATTATGATTTGTGGGGCTTTGATTCATCAACCAAGCATTCTTATCCTTGATGAACCACTCACAGGTCTTGATCCTCAATCTGCATTTGAACTCAAAGAAATGATGCGAGAATTTTCTAGACAGGGAAAAACCGTCTTGTTTTCAACCCATGTCCTTGATGTTGCAGAGCGTCTATGTGACAAGATTTGCATTATCCACAAAGGAAAAATCATGTATGATGGTACTCTAGAAACACTTAAAGAACAATATCCAAATACATCATTAGAAGACATCTTCTTAAAGGTAACCCTATGAGTAAGGTATTGACTTTAGCATTTAAGCTAGTTAAGACATCGTTTGTCTTAATTGATGATAAGAAAAAAGCTTCTACAACAAAACAATGGTTGTTCTTTATTCTTTTAATTGTTTTACTCACCCCGAATATTCTAATGTTTGGTTATCTAACCTATGACATTACTTCATTTCTTGTGCCATTATCACAAGATAGTGTCATTCTAGCTTTGTTATTACAACTTGGAGTCACGATCATTATATTCTCAAGTGTTTTTATGGTTCCTTCTTACCTATTTTATGCGAAGGACGTCGAGAAACTACTCCCCTTACCTTTAAGTCATATGCAGCTATTTAGTGCAAAACTTGTTCAAATTCATATTTATCAAATGGGATTTCTATCTTTACTCATCCTACCACCACTTGTTGGTTATCTATTTGCTGCTGGTTTTTCTTGGGCTGTATTAATGTTTGTCTTAGCTTTATGGCTTAATGCACTCGTCACAATGATGATGACTTCACTTGTCCTCATCGGATTTATGAGTGTATCACCATGGTTTAAAAACAAAGATCGTGTCACTTTAGTGTTGAGCATCATTTCTCTAGGTTTTGCAATCTACATTAATCAATTTATTGGAGGTCTTGATTTTGCGAATCCTGAGGCCATTGCATTATCTTTGATTGCGGGTCAACAAAGTTTAAGTCAAGGATTTTCTAGTTTCCTACCTCATTTAAGTGCGAGTGTTCAACTCCTCGTTAACTTCAACAGTTGGACGTTCATGGTTTATGTTTTTGGATGTTTATTGTTCATGGCTTTCATCATTAAAACGTTCGCATCCATTTTAGTGAATATTATGGCTTCATTTTCTGGTAGTGGAGCGAGCAAAAAAACAACTTTAAAAACACTACGTGCGCATCAATTCCGTTCCGTCTTGGTGTCATTAACCATCAAAGAACTGAAATTATTGTTCAGAACTCCTGTCTATTTCTTTAATAATGTGTTAGTGGTCCTCATCTTGCCGATTATCTTTTTTGTCAGTTTTACCCAAGCTTCTGGGGCATTCTTTTCCGATTTTGATGCATTGAAAATACTACTTAATCAAAATCCATTATTTCTTATTGTCGTTGCCGCTGGACTAAGCGCAGTCTTTTCAACCATGAATCTTGTAACTCCTACTTCAATCTCTCGAGAAGGAAGTAGCAAGTATCACATGCTACTTTTCCCAATCAAAATGAGCACCCAATTATATGCTAAGTTCTACTCTGGCATTATCATCTCACTCATAGGGATTGCTCCAACCATGCTACTAATTGTGGTAAGTAACGCACTTTTCTTTGACCTATCTTGGCTTATTATCAGTTATAGTATGCTGAGTATGTTGATTATCATGGTGTTTATTAACTTATTTGGAATCCTTGTGGATGTTGTTCATCCAAAGCTTGTTTGGGACAATGAACAGGCTGCAGTCAAACAAAATATCAACTTCTTATTTACATTCTTGGCCTCTGGTGGCCTGATTGGGCTGATGGTTTATCTACTTATCAACTATCACGACATCGCGGCTTGGAGTATTTTTGCAATTCATGGGGCATGTGTTATCTTAATTGGTGTACTTCATCGTATAATAGTAACAAAATCACATGACTTGCTTATCGAGCATTAGAAAGTTGATATGAAAAAAATCTTAAGTTATTTAATCCCATTTTGGAAAACTATCCTTCTTGTGGTTGTCTTCATTATTGTGCAATCTCTTTCTGAGTTATTCTTACCACGACTTATGTCTTTAATCGTGGATGTTGGGATTGCCAATCAAGATTTGAGATATGTTCAACAACAAAGTCTCTATATGATTTTGGTTGCAATCCTAGCGATCACAAGTGCGATTGTTGTGGCGTATTTTAATACACGATTAGGAACTCAAGCAGTTAAAAAACTTAGAAGCGATGTGTTTAATAAAATCCAACAGTTTTCAGCTCAAGAACTTGATCAGTTTACCCCTTCATCATTGATTACTCGATCAACCAATGACATTAATCAAATACAGATGATGTATACCATGATGTTACGAATCCTTATTTCAGCTCCTTTAATGGCTGCTGGAGGATTCTTTTTGATGTTGACGCAAGAAAGTTCATTATCTTGGATATTCTTAATCTTGGTCCCGATTGTGGTCCTATTCATTATTAGCATATTTACCTATGCCAAACCAAGATTTGAGATTATTCAAAATTTAGTCGATTCACTTAACCAAGTTGCACGGCAATTATTAAGTGGGGTACGAGTGATTCGTGCATTTAATGCTCAAAGTTCACAAAGTCAACAATTCATGGGGCAAGCCGAAAAATTAAAAAATGAAAACATTCATCTAAATGATGTGATGTCACTCATCAATCCATTCTTTAATATCATTCTAAATGGTTCAACCATATTGATTATGTTTGTCGCAACACCCTTAATTGCGAATCTTACCTTTCCTGTTGGAAGTATGATGGCCTTTATTCAATACACCATGCAAGTGATGTTTGCGTTTATTATGCTTTCCTTTGTGTTTGTATTCTATCCACGAGCGGTGGTGAGTGCAAAGCGTTTAAGTGAAGTTCTTAATGCCACAATTCAAGTTCAAGATCCAATCAATCATGTCGAATTTTTTGAAAAAGATGTCACAGTTACATTTAAAAACGTGTCTTTTAGTTACGCAGATGCAAAAGAAAGAGTTCTAAATCATGTCTCATTTACAATTCCTGCAAATACTAAAACAGCCATTATTGGTTCCACTGGATCAGGCAAATCTACATTAGTTCGCTTGCTACCTCGTTTTTTTGATCCTATTGAAGGAGAGATATTATTTAATCAACATAACATCGCTTCACTGAAGCTTGATGATTTACGTCAAATCATTGGCTACGTGCCACAGAAAGCTAGTTTATTAAGTGGATCAATTCGATTTAATCTTACCCTTAATAATCCCACTGTGAGTGAAGAAGATATTATGTCCTCGATTGAAATGGCACAAGCATCATCGATTATTGAAGAAAAAGAAGACGGAATAGAGTCAGTTATAACACAAAAAGGATCTAACTTATCAGGAGGCCAAAAACAACGTCTTGCGATCGCAAGAGCACTCGCTAAGCATCCTTCAGTTCTAATATTTGATGATAGTTTCTCAGCGCTTGATGCCTTAACCGATCGCCTTGTACGTGAAGCCCTGAAAGAACTAACGCATACCACCCAAATCATCGTTTCACAGAAAATATCTTCGATCATTGATTGTGATCAAATCGTCGTCCTCGATGATGGGCAGGTCGTAGGTATTGGAACCCACGAATCATTATTAAGAGATAATCATGTCTACAAAGAAATTGCCTATTCACAAAATATCATGGAGGTTGCATCATGAGTTTTCATATGAACTATGCCATGAAGGCAAAAAAAGATGCAGTCAAAGACTATAAACTTACATTAAAACGTTTATTAAGATATCTACATCCTTACATGATCTTTATCATTACAGGAGTATTTTTCTCAATCAGTGCAACCTTACTGAACGTAATTGGACCCAGTGTTTTAGCCCAAGCGACGAACCTTCTCTATGATGGGTATCAATCCAAGTTACAAACTCCTTCTTTCATCTTTAACACTCAACCAGTGTATGATGTCCTATTAAGAGTTTTAATCATTTATGGCTTAGCCGCATCATTATCGTATTTTTCATCAATTATTATTAATCGAGTGACACAAAAGATAACTCTTACATTACGTGGTGAAATTGCCAATAAAGTGAATTTACTTCATCTAAAGACCATCGATGAGAAACCTATTGGGGATGTCTTATCACGGATTACGAATGATGTAGACACCATCAACAACTCCCTCCAACAAGCACTCATTGCTTCCATTGTCGCGATATTATCGATTGTTGGGATACTGTTCATGATGTTTAGTATCTCTTGGATACTTACGCTTGTAGCCTTAGTGTCATTGCCAATTTCACTCTTCACCGTCTCACAAGTTGTTTCCTATGGTCAGAAATACTTCACTCAACGAGCTAAAACCTTAGGTCTACTCAATGGTCATATTGAAGAGATGTTCTCAAATCATTTAATCGTCACAGCGTATCATGGTCAAGACTTTGCCACCCGCAAGTTTAATGAACTTAACGATGAGCTCCAAGAACAGACACAAAAATCAGAATTTATATCATCACTAATGTTGCCTGTGGTTGGGTTTATTGGTAACTTAGGATATATTGCGGTGGTGCTCATTGGAGCGATGTTGATGCTCGCAAATCAATTATCGTTAGGGGCGATTCAAGCCTTCATCATGTACATCAGAAACTTTAATCAACCTCTAAATCAGATGGCCAACATTACCACCATCATTCAATCCACGGTGGCCGCTAGTGAGCGTGTATTTGAATTTTTAGATTATGAAGAAGAACCTTTTGAAGATAAAGCTCAACTCCCATCCAATATTCAAGGTGAGATTGAGTTTAGAAATGTTGATTTTGGTTATAGTGCAGATCATGTTTTCATTAAAAACTTCAACATGCATATCAAACCAGGTATGAAGGTTGCGATTGTTGGACCTACTGGAGCTGGTAAAACCACGATTGTTAATCTTCTCATGAGATTTTACGATATTTTAAGCGGCAGTATCTATATGGACAAACAAGATGTTGCTTTATTCACTCGTGAATCGATTCGTTCATCCTACGCAATGGTGCTACAAGATTCTTGGTTATTTAAAGGCACAATACGAGATAATATTACCTTTAATCAAGAAGTCAGTGAAAATGACTTTATGAAAGCCACCCATGCCGCAAAAGTTGATCACTTTATTCAAACTTTACCCTTAGGGTATGACACCATGATTAATGAGGATGCTTCCAATATCTCTTCAGGACAAAAACAACTGATTACTATTGCTAGAGCATTCCTATCAAATCGAAATATCTTAATTCTTGATGAAGCAACCTCTTCTGTTGATACCCGAACTGAATACCTCATTCAAGAAGCGATGGAAGCCTTAATGAGTAAAAAAACAGCATTCATTATTGCGCATCGTCTCTCAACCATCATCAATTCTGATTTAATCCTTGTGATGAATCATGGAACGATTGTTGAACAAGGTTCACATAAAGAACTCCTGGCATCAAAAGGATTCTACTATGACCTTTATCAATCCCAATATGAATCCTCAACAAACTAAAGAGTGGAATTATCCACTCTTTTCTTATTCAAAGCGTAATGCTTCGACTGGTTCTAGTTTACTTGCGTTATACGCAGGATACAAGCCAAATATGACACCAATCACGATTGAGAATGTGAGACTAAGGATAACTGAATCAAAGCCTAGAATGACATTAAAATCAGTAATCCAGGAAATGATGAGTGTCCCAATATAACTTACTCCTAATCCTAATATCCCACCCAATGTTGTAATCAGAATGGCTTCAATAAGAAATTGGGCTAGAATCTGAGATTGTCTTGCGCCTAGAGCTTTACGAATTCCGATTTCTTTGGTTCGCTCTCGTACTGTCACAAGCATAATATTCATAATTCCAATTCCACCAACCACTAAAGAAATTGAAGCGATCCCCGCAAGTAAACTTGTGAGTAATCCTAATATGGTTTCTAGCACTCCTAAGATTTGTGTTTGTGAGAAGGCACGATAATTTGAGTCTGATGGAAATACTGTTGATAAATACACGAGCACACGATTGAGTGTGAAATCAATGTTTTCTTCTGAATTGGCCGCGATGTAGAATGTGCGACTAAATGAACTAAATCCACTCATGGTTGAGGCATAATCAATAGGAATATAGACCATCATATCATTATCACCGGAAAAGTTTGTGCCCCGCTCTTGCGCCACTCCAATGACTTCAAAAGGGATCCCTTTAATCATGATGGTTGAACCAATAATGGATTGATTAGGAAGTAGTAAGTCTGGAATCTTACTTCCAAGGACCACAACTGGAGTATTATAGGCAACATCATACTCATTTAGAAAGCGTCCTAGACTCATATCAAGAGAATTAATGTATGCGAATTTCTCATTAACTCCACTAATCGAAACTTCGATATTTTGACCTTCAATTTGATAGGTGGCGGATGACGATATCAGTGGCGAATAGGCATCAATATCGGCTTGTTCTTTGATTAAACTAATCCAATCATTAGGTAGGTTTCCTTGACGATCAAAGACACTCACAAAGATTAGATTGGATCCAATTGATCGAATTTGATTCGCCGCTTCAGTGCGCGCTGAATTTCCTAAACTCATGAGGAGAATGACCGATGAAACCCCAATTATGACACCTAGTGTGGTGAGTAAGGCTCGAATCTTATGTGCCCATACTGATTTGAGGGCTAAAACAAAATATTCTTTTATCATAGTGTCACCTCACTATTATCACTTAATACCAAACCATCACGTAAAGTGATAATTCGATTAGTATTGCGAGCAACTTCTAAATCATGGGTAATGATTAAGACGGTTTTCCCTTTTTTATTGAGTTCTTTTAGAGCATTAAGCACTTCTTGACCCGTCTTTGTATCTAAAGCTCCTGTAGGCTCATCCGCAAGGATAATGGCTGGATCATTGGCTAATGCTCGTGCGATTGAAACACGTTGTTGTTGACCTCCTGAGAGTTCTGTAGGTTTATGATGGGTACGATCGGATAATCCAACTAAATCTAAAAGCTTTAATGCCTTCTCTTCTCTTTGCTTCTTGCCTACTTTAGCATAGGTCATAGGCATCATGACATTTTCAAGAGCGCTTAAATTTGTAAGAAGATTGAACTGCTGAAACACAAATCCAATTTGTTGGTTACGAATGTCTGCAAGTTCGTCTTGGTCATAATCTTTAATAGGAATACCATTAAGTTCATAGTATCCATCTGTAATAACATCCAAACATCCAATAATGTTCATAAGCGTTGATTTCCCACTTCCCGATGGACCAACAATAGCTACGAATTCTCCTTCTTGGATTTGAATGTCGACTCCATTTAAAGCCATAATAATGGAGTCACCCATGACGTACTTTTTCGTTACTGCTTCAAGTTTTATCATCGTCTAAAGAATGGGAAGCTTGAGGATGGATCAGGAACAATAATACTTAGACCTTCAAGATTTTCACCACTTACTTGAACGTTATAGATATCAGCCACTCCAGTGGTGACCGCGACATAAAATTCTCTTTGAGGACGATTGGTTTCTTTAAGCCATTCTGCAGAAAGGACATAACGTTGTGTACCATCAATGATGAGAGCTTCAAAAGGAATGATAAGAATATCTTCGAAGACAGAAACACTAATGCGAGCACTTGCGCTCATGCCTAAGAATAAAGGTTCATCACCATGATCAAAAACAACGGTGACTGGATAGGTTGTAAAATCAAGTGATGTGTTACCAATGAGTCCTATATCTGACACTTCACCTTGAAATGTTAGATTAAGTGATTGGATAAAAATTTCAGCCGATTGTCCCACTGAGAGGCGACTGACATCACGCTCCGAGATATTCACAACAAGCTTGAATTTATTCGGATTTGAAATCACAAAAGCATTATTTAGTGCACTTGGCAGTGAAGTAATAATGCCATCTCTTGATGCACGAACTGCTAATGTGTTGCCCATCACATCACGAGTCTCACCAATGCGTTGATTACGTGTCACTCGATCGCCCACCTTCACTAATGTGCGAGATAGTGTTCCACTGACATTGACACTTGTTTCTTCGGATGATGTTAGTTTACCTGAAGCTAGCGCAAACAACTCAATTTGACCCAATTCAATCGTGGTTGTTTTAGTGTTGTCGATGAGTCTTTGACGAGCTGCGGTTTGTTGTTGAATGAAGAAGAAGGCCCCTACTCCAACAATAAGGGCCAATATGACCCCTCGTTTAATCCATTTACTTCTTCGTTTTGTCTTTGCCATAGTCTTCCTCCATCATGTTATTGAATTCATTAATTTTTTCATTAATTCTTAATGACATCATCATATCGTCGAGTCCGACATAATCCACAAGTTGTTCCATATACTTTTCAAGTTCACGATAATAGTTATGAATTTTTTCACGTCCCAAATCAGACAGGTGTATCTTAATGCTTCTTCGATCATGTTCATCTCGCGTTTTATGAATAAAGTGTTCCTTCTCTAAAGAGTCAATGAGTTGCGTGGCAGCTGAAGCACTCACTCTAAATTCATCTTTAATCTTTCTAATTGGAATTGGCCCACTTTCAGTCAAATGTAAAAGCATCATGAGATGATGAATTGGAATTTTATCGTCATGAGAAGACATCATACGAACAATCTTTGACTCCATCATGCGAAGTTTGCGCATTTGTAAAAGTAAGGCTTGTATAATTTCGTGTTTTTCCATAAGCCTCCTTTCTTAGTTAAGCATCTTAAATATATCAATCATTAACCCCTAAAACAAATAAAATGCTTGAATCCTCAAGCATTAGTCTAACGGTTTTCGATAATAATTTCCAATGACTTTTTCAGTTTTGGAAATATCAATAAATACCTTTTCATCGACTGACTGTGCAATACTTACGACTTGATTGACTTCATACGTATTTACGACCATGTAAAGCATACAAACTTCTTTTTTGCTATATCCACCTTCGCCCCAGATTTTTGTAATGCCATGGCGAGTTTGAGATAGAATCGCTGCAGTGAGTTCATCAGGATAAGCCGTAAACATACGAATACTCATGAGTTTGTAACGTTGATATAAGTTCGAAACGATGGTTGTGGAAACGAATTGGAAGATAATGGAGTAGAGTGCAATTTCCCATCCAAATAACAACCCTGCAATGCCTAAAATGACAGCATTCCCTGCAAGGATATAGTTCCAAGACTGTGTATTCGTCTTATGAGAAATGTATAAAGCAATAAAATCTGTTCCTCCCCCACTCGCATTCGCCATTAACGAAAGTGATGCCGCTAACCCTGAGAATATTCCCCCAAAGACTGCAATGAGTAGAATGTCATTTGTGATGACAATTTCTGGAATGATTTCCACAAACAAGGAAACTAATACAATTTGAAGAATACTATAACGAGTAAACCATTTTCCTACAAAATGGTACACTAAAATGGTTGGATAGATATTAAGGGCTAAATATAAAACCCCAAATGGAATTACAATATCATAATAGCGAAGTGATAGTCGTTGGATCAAAACAGAAATACCCGCAAAGCCTCCTGGGAATAAATTTCCGTTCTCGATGAAAATTTTGATCGCTAAAGCACCGAGCATGGATGATAATACTACAAGTAAAAAAGATTTAACGTGGTTACGTGTTGATTTCATGTTATTTGGATGTGTCATACCTTAAGATTATAACTGAAAAAATAAAAAATGCTACCACTTTAAATGAGATATTGAGAAACTAAAGACTCGTAAACATGGCTAAGGTTTGTCATTGATGGAACTCTTTGAAATGATTCTAGATATTGACGACAGCGAATAAATTGGCGTCGAATGACTCTTGGATCAAGAGGAAATTTAAATGATAATTTATGAATGGTTAGAACTGAATAAAGTCCATCCCGTTTGATAGTATATTCGACGTGATATAAAATCCATACTTCACAATCTTGTAATGTTAATGGAAAATACATCAATCCTTGAATGGCACTTAGACAAACTGGAATCTTTTGTCTGATTTTTAAATGAAAACGCATGGCATCCATACTTCCTTTGAGTGTCGTTCCATGAGATAAGCATTGTTGATGAAACCAACTTGAAAGTGATTGATGAGTTAAATTTTCAATATGATCATGATAAACAAGTTGAATTAAAGTGTCTGTTTTTATAATGAGTAATGGAATCATAAGTTCTCCTAAAATAATGTACGCTATGCAAGAACCTATTTCCTAAAAAAAGATTCATGAATAATCATGAATCTTTGATTTATTTACAGCCACAATCCCCTTCACAGGTGCCATCACATTCACATTCTTCCATGGGTTTACCACAATTGCATGTTTCACCTTCATGGTGATGATGTCCTCCACATCCACAACCTTCATGGTCATGATCGTGATGATGATGCATGTGAGCTTCATAAGCTAATGTATCAATTACTAATGCTTCAACTTCAACCATCGCTCCCATTGGAAGGGCTGCCACTTGTACGGTTGTACGTGCTGGATATGGGTCTTGAAACACAGTGGCATAAATTTCATTAAACTGATTAAAGAATGCTAAGTCAGTTACATAAACGGTCGTTTTAACAACATGGCGTAGTTCCAACCCCATTTCTGATAGTACAGCTTCCATGTTACGCAAAACTTGATACGTTTGTTCATACATATCGCCTTTAACAAGTTCCCCTGTTAATGGATCAATAGGAAGTTGCCCTGATAAATATACGAAATCCCCTAATTTTACCGCTGGAGAATAAGGTCCAATGGCTTTTGGGGCATGTGGTGAATGAATTCCTTGATACATAATACGTTCTCCTTAGTCATCTTGACTTGTTTTTGAATATACATTTAATTCAATACGAACTGCTCTTCCTTCTTTAACTTGAAGTATTTTTAAAGCGTAGTTCTCTTGTTTGAATTCTTTATTTTTTCTTAGACGTGCACCTTCAGCAAGTTCATCAATCCAATCACTAAAGGTTTTAGCTTGGGTTGGAACCTCATCATCATCGTCTAGATAATCGTCGAAAAATTTCTTAACAGGGACAATACCTTCTATATCAAAGGTATGATGTCCTATTTCAACAACATACTTTGGTAAATCGTCATATTCATCATAAATTTCACCGACAATTTCTTCAAGAATATCTTCTAGAGTAACAATCCCGACAAAGTTTTTATTTTTCATCGTTTCAACGACGATGGCCATATGTTCTCGTGATTTTTGTAATTTCTCTAAAGCATTTTGAAGTCGTTGACGCTGCGCAATATAACTCACAGGACGAAGTAAATTCGCCATCGCTATGTCTTTCTTATTGAGTAAACATTCAAGGACATCACGCTCACGAATGATTCCCACCGCATACAAACCTTCATACGATATGACAGGGATACGAGAATATTTATGGGTTGATACCGCATTGAGAATTTGCTCTGAACTTGCATTATCATATAAGAAGACAACTTGATCGCGAGGTTTCATAATTTCACGTACGGTCTTATCATCAAAGCTAATAGCACTTTCAATAAGTTCTCGCTCTTCTTGATCAAGTACACCTTCCATCTCAATGGTTTGTACAATATCAATGAATTCATCTTCAGTGGCCGTAACTTTTTCATTCCCCTGTTTAATCACTTTGGTTTCAACTAAACTCATGAGTGATGCGATAGGTGAAAACAAAAACCTAAACAAGATAATCAAAGGGGTTGTCGCAATCGCAAACTTTTCAGGATGTTGTTTGGCTAAAACTTTTGGTAAGATTTCCGCAAACAGAAGAATCATAATCGTTAAAGCACTCATGCTTATACTTAATGCTAAATTCCCTTTAAAAATGCTTGAAAAAAGCAAGGTTGCGAAAGTTGTCATCGCAATATTCGCAATGTTATTGCCAATTAGAATGGTTGTAATGACATGGGTATAGTCATTCACTAAATCTAGTGCTTGCTGGGCATGTTTTACTTCGTTTTTAACATACTGTTTTAAGCGAATTGGATTTAGACTTGAAAAGGCTGTTTCCGAGGCTGAAAATAGTGCGGAAAAACAAAATAAAATGATAAGACCAACAAGCATGGTACTCTGCGTACTGTCCAAAATGGGTTACTCCTTGTAATATTCGATTTCTTCTTCAATATGAGATTGAATCTTTGATAAACTGAGTGAGCGAAACAAAGTAAAAAATACTACACCAATGATAGATATTAATAAAATCATTGATAAGACATCTCTAATCCCTGTTATCATGTTTCTCACCTTGTCTCGTATTATACACTTTTGAACAAGTTTTGTCTAACAACACTCACTAGCGCACGACTAATCAAGATTAGGGTTAATCCACAAAGTCCAATTCCTCCAAAAACACCTAATGCTCCTGCTCGATTCACCATAAGAAGTACTTGAGATGGTGATGAGGCAAAGAAAGCAAATGCGATTGAAGCACTAATAAGCAGTATGAGCATGATATAAATCATATACAACCATAATAAACTTCTTTGCACTCGTTGATATAACTCACTAGGATGAAAGATGGCAATCATGATGAGTCCTATAATTAAAAATGAAGACATATTTATCCATGGTTGAATTAATTGGATGATAGTTGAAAGATTAAATCCATGATCGCCAAACAGTGCTAAACTCTTAAAAATATAATGAGATGATTGCAGCCTAGGATCACTCAAAACCATTAAACCGTTAAGTTCTGAAACTAAACGTAACACATTAAAAGGTGCAATAAGTTGAATCGACCACTCAATCAAAATGCATGCACTTAAGATATACACAATCGCAAGTTGTCCCTCAACAAGTTTTAACTTCATCGTAACAACCAATCCTCTCCTTTAAGCACTTCAACACTTGATAATCCTTCATAATCTAGTTGACGTTGAATCTCATATAAAATGATTGCAACGGTATTTGAGACATTCATTGAACGGGCTAATGGATGCATTGGAATACGGATACAATGAGATAAATTTTCTCTTAAAATAGGTTTAGGAATGCCCGTACTTTCTTTACCAAAAACCACCACAATATCTTTGTTGACGGCTTTAAAATCAAATTCACTCGGTGTTTTCATCCCATAACGTGTAATGTAGTATACTTCACCAGAAATGGATGATAAACAATCATCTAAAGTATCATGTTCCTGCAGTTCCATAAGTTGGTCATAGTCCATCATGGCCCTTTTAAACTCTTTAGAATGAAGTAAAAAACCTAATGGATGAATCACGTGTAACTGTGCATTGAGTGCAGCACATGAGCGCAAAATATTTCCAACATTTTGTGCGATTTCAGGTTCATATAAAACAATATGAATCATAAAATATCCTCCCTTTTATCCAGTTTTCTTGACAAACCATGCATAACCTACATTTAGTAGTGTTCCCATAAATAGGATTGAAAATACAAGTGTCATAAAGAAATTAAGTGGCACCATGTTGACTAATCGATCAGTTCTAGGATCTAAAAGCCAAAGATCATTGGTAAATAAAACTTGATGAAATAAATGCCAGAATGCAGGAAAATCGAGGATTGCAAAAACACTTAGTCCACCAATAAACCCTCCAAGTAAACCTAAAGCTATGCTATAAGTCTTCTTGAATAGATCTTTGAACCAGGATTTTTTTCTGTTGGTAAACCATGCAATTGAAGCAATGGATAAAGAGAAAAACATAAATACTCGCATTGCTCGAATTAATGCTAACACATCCACCATATGATCAATCTCACGCTGATTAAACATCAGTGTTGAAGTGTTATTGACCATCACAACACTTTGAATGGTATCACTTTTATCAAGCATATAGGCCAGTAATTGATTAGTGGCTCGCATTAAATCAGGATAAGACATCCCAAGTAATGCAGCTGTGTTGTTTTGAGTATAAAACCATTGAAAGAAATAAGGTTCAAGTCCAAGAAGACGAATACTCAATAAAAATAGTGAAATCATTACACTGACATGAATTAGTATAATCAGAATTTTTTTCATAATACTCCTTTTAAATAGTGCATTAATGCTTGAATGGCTAATGCTCGATGTGAGATTTGATTCTTAAGCGCTTTAGGTAATGTTTGAAATGTATCATTATACCCCTCAGGGATGAAGATGGGATCATAACCAAATCCAAAATCATGAGATGGTTTTAATGCAATATGACCAAAACAACGATTTTCTGTGACAAATATGGGTTGCCCCTTAATATAACATGCGATGGCACATACAAAGGCTGCATGGGTTTTATCAGTCTTATGTACTTCCTGACATATCCATTCATTACGCTCATGTTGAGTCATTTCAGGTTTGAAACGAGCTGAATAAACTCCAGGTGAATAATCAAAGGCTTCAATCTCAATTCCACTATCATCCGCAATAATGATGAAGTCTGAAGTATAGTCAATAAGTGCTTCGACCTTTTTAATCGCTTGTTCATGATAGGTCTTTTGATCTTCAATAATGTCTTCACTAAACCCAATATCTTGAAGGGAGTATAACTCAATAAGTGAGTTATCTACCATTTCATTAAATTCAGAAAGCTTATGCTGATTTGATGTGACGAGTAAGACTTTATGCTTCATATGGATACCTCATCCCTTATTATAACTTAAAAAAAACATCATGCACGAGGCATCATGTTTTCAATCCATTTTTTAACGTTCATCACTTCTTCATAGGTGATTCGATGATCTGTATTCAGTACACTCACTTCCAACTGTGCTTTAGCAGCTTTCAAACGGTGTTCAAGAACATCGGTTTCTTCGATAGGACAAATTGGATCAAACTGTCCAGCACTAATAAATATTTTCATATGACTTAAATCTTCAAAGGCAACGTTTTTCTTTACGTTCATAGGATGAAGCATGACTACGGTATAGAATGAATGAGGATGTCTTAAGATTAAGCTTTGAGCCATATTTGCACCATTTGAATAACCAAGTATAACAAGCTTTCTTAAATCCACCCCATATTCTTGACACTTCGATAAAACAAATTCGTGAAGTCGATCAGTTCTAAAGTCTAAATCCTCTTCATCGAATACACCTTCTGATAAACGTTTGAAATATCTTGCCATTCCATGTTCACTTACTTCCCCTAAGACACCAAAAACATTTGCACTTGGATCAATCATATCAAGGATTGGAATAAGATCACGCTCATTGCCACCTGTACCATGAAGTAGAAGATATGTCAAAGCGGACTCATTTCTTTTAAGAAAAATATATTTCATATGTGCCTCCACTTTGTCTCACTTTATCAAAGAATTGTCCATCTTTCAATTAAAGTAACTAAAAAACCTATCATCTGTGAAACTAACGATTAGATTAGTTCTTCTGTGATGATAGGTTAAAGATTAATAGTTTTGTTTGAAATAATCCATAATCTTTTCAAGACTAAGGATTAAGTTGGTGTCTTCATCCACTTTTAAATCATGGATGAAAGTGTCAATCATTTTCTCGTGGAAAGCATCATGAACTTTAAGGACATCTAGAGCACGTTGAGTGAGTGATAAGCGAACAATTCGTTTATCAACTTCATCTTTGTATCTTGCGACATATCCTTTTTTAACTAAGCGATTAATCGCTACAGTTAAAGTTCCTTGCGTGACAAGCGCACGACGAGCAACATCACTCATGGTTTTTGATTCACTTTTCGAGATATTCTCTAAAGTATGAACTTCACTCATGGACAAAGTAACACCTCGTGCCACCAAATTGCGTTCTTCTAGCACAAGAATATGGTTGAACATATCAACAAGTAGCTCATTTAACGTTTTTTTGACACGATCTTTTAGCATTATTTAGCTAATGCCTTTTTGGCTTTATCAACAATGCCTTCAAATCCTTTTGGATCGTGAATGGCAATTTCTGAAAGCATTTTACGGTTAACTTCAATATTTGCTAATTTAAGGCCGTTCATTAATTTTGAATATGAAATATCGTGCATACGAGCTGCTGCGTTAATACGAGCAATCCATAATTTTCTCATTTCACGTTTTAAGTTTTTACGATCTCTGTAAGCATATGAAAGTGACTTCATCACTTGTTCATGGGCTGTACGGTATAACGTATGTTTGGAACCAAAATACCCCTTGGCTAATTTTAAGACTTTTTTACGTCTTGCTCTTGTAGCAACTGAACCTTTTACGCGTGGCATGTTTTGATCCTCCTTAACCTTGTAACATCAGTTTGATACGTTTGTAGTCTGATTTAGAGACTAAAGTACCTTTTCTGAGTTTACGTTTTTGTTTTTGTGATTTGTTTGCTGCAAAGTGTGATACGTAAGCATGTGAGCGTTTAAGTTGCCCGCTTCCTGTACGTTTTACGCGCTTTGCCAATGCTTTTTTAGTCTTCATTTTTGGCATAGTAATGTCCGTCCTTCTATTTCTTTTTCGGAGCGACGATGCAATGCATCATGTTTCCTTCTAGGGTTGGAGTCTTCTCAACATTCGCAATGTCTGAGACAGCTTCCATAAATTCATTCATGACTTTTTTCCCAACTTCAACACGTGTAATTAATCGACCACGAAAGCGCATATCTACTTTCACTTTCATGCCTTCACTTAACCACTTACGTGCATGTTTGAGTTTCGTTTCAAAGTCATGGGTATCAATGACTGGTGATAAACGAAGTGGTTTGACTTCAGTAACATGTTGATTCTTTTTGGCTTCTCTCGCCTTTTTTTGTGATTCAAAACGATGTTTTCCATAGTCTAGAATCTTGCATACAGGCGGTTGGGCGTTAGGAGCAACACAGAATAAGTCAAGCTCAAATTCCTCGGCCTTAGCTAATGCTTCACGTCGAAACATGACTCCAAGTTGTTCTCCATTTGGACCAATAACTAGCACTTCTTTAAATCGAATTGCCTCATTGACCAAATCTTCATTGATTGGTTTTTTTGTGATAATTTCACCTCCGAACAAAACAAAAACGGGTGAAGTATCCCGTTAGCGCATGAAAAATGAGTGATTTCATGTAGCTTTAACCTAAACCTTAAGGAATCAGGTGAGAATCGGGTTCTACTTTCTACGATTTGTTTGCATGAGTATTCTAACATCATCAAAGATTAAAGTCAAATTGTTTCCAATATGGTATAATCTTACAGTATGTTGAGGTACATTTATGAAACTTAAAAATTCTTATTTTGTGACATATAAAGAAAATGTCAAAGATGAAGAAGCAATTTCTGGTAATTTACTCGTCCGTGGTGGATTCATTAAAAAGAATTCAGCTGGGGTCTATATGTATTTACCACTAGGCTTTAAAGTTTTGAAGAAAATTGAAGCCATTGTTCGTGATGAAATGAACGCGGCTGCTTCACAAGAAGTTTTAATGCCATCATTAATCCCTGAGGATGTGTATATAGCTTCAGGTCGACGCCACTTGTTTGGATCAAGTATGTTTGCATTTAAAGACCGCTTTGATCGCAGTGTTGTCTTAGGACCCACTCATGAAGAGCTTTTTGCGGTCGCAGCCAGTGCACATATTAAATCTTATAAGAATCTTCCTTTGTCATTATATCAGTTTCAAACGAAGTTTAGAGATGAACCACGTCCTCGCTTTGGTGTGATTCGTGTAAGAGAGTTCATCATGAAAGATGCTTATACTTTTGATAAAGATCTTGATGGACTTCAAAAGAACTATGATGCCATGGTTAAAGCTTATATTCAGTCATTTGATAAGATGGGACTTCATTATCGTATTGTGAAGGCTGATACCGGAGTGATGGGTGGACTGCTTTCTGAGGAATTCCAAGCCATTACAGATATTGGTGAAGATACCATTGTCTTCTGTCAATCATGTGATTATTCTGCCAACTTAGAAATCGCAAAACGTCAACCTTCTGAGTTTGTTTCACCTGCACCTGCAAAACAATACTCAAAACTACATACACCAAACTTAAAAACCATAGAACAATTATGTAATGCCTATAATCTTGAACCCAAGTCACTTGTGAAGACATTAGTCTATATGATTGATGAGAAACTCGTGGCTGTGAGTGTGTGTGGTCATCGTGAAGTGAGTAGCGTTAAGCTTCAGAAATACTTTAATGCATCTTCTGTAGAACTCGCGACACCTGCTCAACTTGTGGAGGCTAACATTCAAATGGGGTATATTGGTCCAGTGGATTGCCCGATTCCACTACTTGTGGATGAAGAAGTACTTTCTTTAACATCGATGATGACTGGCGCAAATGAAGTTGATATGCATTTTGTGAATGTATCACTTCTTGACTTTAGCCAACATGACATCGCTGATGTGAGTATGGTTCATAAACATGATGGGTGTCCTGTATGTCATGCCCCTTTAGACATTCAAAAAGGCATTGAAGTTGGTAATACCTTTAAACTTGGCGATAAATATTCTAAAGCGATGAACTTATACTATAGTGATGAAACGAATTCACTTAAACCTGTGATTATGGGCAGTTATGGCATTGGTTTAGGTCGTTGTATGGCCGCGATTGTGGAACAACATCATCGTGAAAAAGGGATTGTATGGCCAATTCATGTAGCCCCTTATGAAGTGGGACTTCTTGTGGTTTCAACTAAGGATGAATATGCCATGTTAAAGGCTAATGAAGTGTATGAATCCCTTCAAGCTAACAAAGTGGATGTTGTTTTAGATGATCGAGATGAGCGTGTCGGTGTTAAATTTAATGACGCTGAGCTCATTGGTATACCTTTCCAAGTTGTCTTTGGAAAAGCCCTCACTCATAATCAAGTTGAACTTAAAAATATGTATGATCAAAGTACTACACTTGTAGACTTGAATGATTTAACAAACACCTTAACTCAACTTATTAAACAACAGAAAGAGAACATTCATGGATAAAATATTTGATTATGAAGATGTGCAATTGATTCCTAATCGTTGCATCGTGAACTCACGAAGTGAGTGTGATACTTCGATGACCCTCGGAGGACATAAGTTTAAACTTCCCGTCGTGCCTGCGAATATGCAAACCATTATTGATGAATCACTAGCACTTAAACTCGCAAAGTCAGGATACTTCTATATCATGCATCGTTTCAATCCTGAAACACGCTTAACGTTCATCGAAGATATGCATGCTCAAGGTTGTATTGCTTCAATCTCGGTGGGAGTCAAACTTGAAGAATTTGATTTTATTGAACAATGCGCAAAACAAGATTTAATTCCTGATTTTATCACAATTGATATTGCCCATGGGCATGCGCCAAGTGTAGTGAATATGATTAAGCATATTAAAAAAGTACTCCCTAAAAGCTTTGTGATTGCGGGCAATGTAGGAACCCCACAAGCTGTGATCGAATTAGAACAAGCTGGTGCCGATGCAATCAAAGTAGGCATTGGAACTGGTAAAGTATGTATTACTAAACTTAAAACGGGTTTTGGTACTGCAGGATGGCAACTTGCTGCACTACGTTGGTGTGCTAAGGCTGCCACAAAACCAATCATTGCGGATGGTGGTTTAAGAACCAATGGCGATATTGCGAAGTCACTTCGCTTTGGGGCCAGTATGGTGATGATGGGTAGCATGTTTGCGGCTCATGAAGAATCTCCTGGACAACGCATTAATATCAATGGTGTTGATCATAAAGAATATTTTGGAAGTGCATCAGAATATCAAAAGGGAGAACGCAAGAATGTTGAAGGTAAGAAAATTCATCTTCAAAGCAAAGGTTCAATCTTTGATACATTAAAAGAAATGCAAGAAGACTTACAATCCTCCATTTCATATGCCGGAGGAAACACCCTCAATGCATTAAAAACTGTGGATTATGTCATTGTAAAAAACGCCGTATTAATTGACTAAAGAGTGTGAATAACACTCTTTTTTTGCAACTTATCAATAAAACCATGTACGTTAATGAATGTTGGTGTAACCTTGACTTTCTTAGATTATAATGTCATTGAGGTGAACAGTATGAAAAAACTTATCGCATTCATATTAGCCATTACTACGATTCTTGTTTTAGCCCTTCAACCTGCAAACTTACCTAAAGCAGTTGGTTTAGCATCCCTCGAATCTGAGGAACAACTTCGACGTATTGCACTTGCTTTAGCCCAAAAAAATCAAAACTCATATTATCCTTTCTTCCGTGATGGAAATGTGGCTGAAAGCTTAGCCCCTAGTCTTGATTCTAAAACCAATAATGTAACGCAAACCAATACTCAAATCCAAGGAATTGATGAAGCTGACACTTTAAAGAGTGATGGCGAACATGTGTATACCCTCTTCGACAATGTTCTTAGAATGTATAAGATTGAAGACAATAAACTTCGTCTAGTGAAGAGCGTTGAATTCGATCATGAAAAATTCTATGCGCAATCCATGTTCATCGTCAATGATCAACTTATTGTTATGGGATCATCTGGTGGATGGTGGTTTAGACCTTATGAAAAATATGAACCAGAACCGACTGATGATGAAGTCAAACCTGATCCAGGATCAAGTGAACCTGGATATCCTGGTGAACCTATTGATGAACCCGATCAACCAAACACCAATGATTTAGATAAACCAGTAGATGGTGATGAACCAGTGAGTGATAAGAAACCTGTTGAGATTGCTCCAATCGAAGGTGATGTTGAAATGGATCGATTCTGGCCAGGAAATGGTACTCCATTAACTCAGCACATTGTTGTTTTGAATAAAGCCAATCTTAATACCCAACATGTCCTCAAGATTGAAGGTGGTTTAGTTGGTTCTCGCTTAAATGGAACACAACTTATCTTCATCACAACTAAATATAACTGGGTCGAAAATAATGCTATTAATGATCTAGAATCCAAAGATGTACTTCCTGTAATTACTCTTGATGACAAACCATATGAGTTCGCAGTCAGTGATATTCAATTCATTAATCAACCGGATACACTTAATGTCTTAACCATTACAAAATTTGATTTAAGTGATTTATCTTCTGAATTTAAACATTTACTTCTTGATGCTCATACTTTATATATGAATCATGATACTATTCTACTTGCTAGCACAAGTTGGGAATATACCACGCGCTCAGCTTGGGGAATTACTAAGACTCATATTCACTCTTTAAGTTATAAAGACGAATTAGAACTTAAAGCGAGTGCAACTCTTGATGGCTCATTACTCAACCAATTCGCGATGGATGAATACAAAGGTGTCGTTCGTGTCGCATTAACCCAATGGAGTGAAAAAACGACTAACTCCATAATCACACTCGATGCGAACTTAAAAGTACTCGATTCAATTAACGGTCTTGCACCAACCGAATCCATCTATTCAGTTCGATTTGTTGGTGATCGTGCTTATGTTGTGACTTTTGAACAAATTGATCCTTTCTTTGTGATTGACATGTCTAATCCTTCAAATATTAAAGTCTTAGGCGAACTCAAAATTCCAGGTTATTCAACTTATCTACACCCACTTTCTGATTCTTTAGTCTTAGGATTTGGACGTGATGTCAAAGTTGAAAGTGATGGAAGACTTACTAATGGGGCTATGAAGCTTTCACTCTTTGATGTTAGTCAGTCCTCTACACCAACTGAAAAACAAAATATACTTGTTGGAAATGAATATGCATGGGGTGATATTAGTTATGATCACAAAGCGCTTATGGTTAATCCAAGCAAACAACTTCTAGGTTTCTTTGTGACTTCTGGTGTCATTTCATTCACAGAAGGTCGTGAAGAATATAAGAGTGTCGCAACATACTACCTCATCTCGACTGCGAATGAAGCGATTAAGATTTATGATGAGATTAATGTTGAAGAAACATACCAACTTAAAGCTGTCATGGTAAATGATGCGCTCCATTTATTACTTCCAAATGGTAAAGTTGTGACACGAGTTTATCCATAAAATAAACAAAACATGTTCATATTAAAAGCACCTTATTTCGAAATAAGGTGCTTTTTTACTTCTTTCTCTATGCAATAAATGGAGCCACTTCGTCTTTGATTGAAGCTACAAATTCATCATATCCCAAGCTTTGTGCATCTTTAGATCCATACTTGCGGACATTAACACTATGATTCGCAACTTCTTCATCCCCAATCACTAAAGTTAATGGCACTTTCTTAATTTGATTTTCTCTTAAACGATATCCAAGTTTTTCATTTCGATCATCCACTGAAACTCTAAATCCCGCATCAGTAAGTTTTTGTTTGAGTTCATTTACATAATCTAGATGATATTCATTATTCACTGGTAAAATAGAAATTTGATTTGGTGCAAGCCATAATGGGAATGCCCCACCATAGTGTTCAATAAGAATTCCAATGAAGCGTTCAACTGAACCAAAGATTACACGATGCAACATGATTGGTTCTTGTTTTTGTCCTTGATGGTCAATATATGTACACTCAAATCGATGAGGTAAATTCATATCAAGCTGAATAGTTCCACATTGCCATACACGGTTGAGGGAGTCTTTAATATGGAAATCAAGTTTTGGACCATAGAATGCTCCATCCCCAGGATTAATCTTGAATCCTTTACCTGAGGCAATACAAGCATCTTCAAGTGCTTTTTCAGAACGATCCCACACTTCAATATCACCAATAAACTTCTCAGGACGAGTGGAGAGTTCAATAGTGTAAGTTAAACCAAACATTGCATAGACACGATCAATGAAATTGATTAAACGAACCACTTCCCCTTCAACTTGATCTGGTGTCATGAATAAGTGGGCATCATCTTGAGTAAAGGCACGGACTCTAAATAAGCCATTGAGAGCTCCAGATGCTTCATGACGATGAACAGTACCGAGTTCAGCCAAACGAAGTGGAAGCTGTTTGTATGAATGTAATGTTTGATTATAGACAAGCATACACCCAGGGCAGTTCATCGGTTTAATCGCAAATTCACGGTCATCAAATTCTGAAGTATACATGTTTTCACGATAGTTAGCCCAGTGTCCACTCACTTCCCAAAGTTGTTGAGAAAGCATGGTTGGAGTTTGAATAAACTCATATCCTTCTTTGACGTGTTCACGCCACCAGAAGTTTTCAAGTGTTTTTCTTAAAGTCATACCATCAGGCATCCAGAATGGAAAGCCTGGCCCAAATTCTGAAAGCATGAATAATCCTAATTCTCTTCCAAGTTTCTTGTGGTCACGCTTCTTTGCTTCTTCAAGCCAATGAAGGTGATTTTCTAAATCCTGAGCCTCATAAAATGAAATACCATAAACACGTTGTAACATCGCATTTTGTGCATCTCCTTTCCAATAAGCTCCACTTACTTTAAGAAGTTTGTAGTTTTTTATAAGTTTTGTGCTTTCAACGTGAGGTCCACGACAAAGATCCATCCAATCGCCCTGACGATAGATTGAAATGACTGTTTCATCATCATTCATGTTGCTTAAAAGATCAAGTTTATATTTATCCTTCGCGAAAAGTTCTAAAGCTTTTGCTTTTGACACTTCTTCACGAATAATTCGTTTACCATCTTTAGAGATTTTCTTCATCTCTTTTTCGATTTTCTCAAGATCTTCTTCTTTAATGACATCACCACCTAAGTCAATGTCATAGTAAAACCCTTCTGAGATAACAGGTCCTACCCAAAACTGAGCGTGTGGATACAGTCTTGAAATGGCTTCAGCCATTAAATGAGCTGTGGAATGGTTCAGAATATTGAGTTCTGGGTTTTCTTTAATATTAATCATAAAATTTCTCCTTTTCAAATAAAAAAGATCTTTCATCTAAGGACGAAAGATCTCGCGGTACCACCTTAATTCATGTCAAAGACATGCTCTCAAATCTTTAACGCAGAGATACGGAACTTTTCTAAGTTCAGCCACAAAGTGGTAAGTCAATCTGTACTCGCATGTTTCACACCAACCAACATGTCTCTTGTTCTGTACTGGATTACTCGTGTCTTTGTGATAACACTATAAAATAATCATAGTTATTTTCAAATAAAAGTCAAGTTAGAATGCAAAGTTTCCATCTTTAAATACGACAACTTCACTTCCATCTTCTTTAACCCCAAGAATTGACATATCTTCACTTCCAAACATGAAATCGACGTGTTCATTTGAAAAGTTCATCCCTACAGCTTTAAGTTCTTCATCACTCATGGTGGTCCCATTAAGGACATTCATAGGATATGCTCTTCCTAACGCCATATGGCATGAAGCATTTTCATCATAGAGCGTATTATAGAATAGAATATTCATATTTGAAATGGGTGAATCGTGTGAGATGAGTGCAATTTCACCAATAGAACGGACTCCTTCATCACTATTCATGAGATAATCTAATGTTTCCTTACCCACTTTCGCATCATACTCAACGACTTTTCCATCTTTAAAGACGAAGTAGAATTCATCAATGAGACGTCCTTGATACGATAAAGGTTTTGTGGCCACCACTTTTCCATTCACACGATCTTTGTGAGGCATAGTGAAGGTTTCTTCCGTTGGAATATTTGGATTAAAGATTTGACCATTCGCAGCCACTTCTGCGCCACCAGCCCAACGATGATTTTTCACTAGACCAACCTCAACATCAGTCCCGATACTATTTTTGAATTTAAGTGACGAGAATTGGTGTTGGTTAAGCTTGTCATTGTTGGCATGAAGTGTTGTGTTATGAACGTCCCAATCAAGCATTGGATCATTATCATCACTGACACGAACAGCCTTAAAAATAGCTTCCCATAACGCATTCACAGCATCGTTTTCATTTAAATCCGGGAATATTTTTTTAGCCCAGAAGGTATTAGGAATCGAAACAAGTGACCATTGGGATTGATTAGCCATCATATGTTGGCGATAAAAAGCAATGGCTTTTTGTGTAGCGGAAGATACTTTCGCAATCACACTAGCATCCACATCATCCATTAAACCAGGTGCAGGGGCATAAATGCTTAGTGCAGCTGCGCCTTCATCCACAAAACGACGATATTGAGCCACAACCCAATCATCAACATTTGCGATACGATCAATGTTAGCATTTTTATAAGTAAGACGAGATGTTAAATCATCTGTCCATCGGACAAAAACATAGCCTGCTTTCGCATCTTCATAAGCACTTTCTACACATAAGCGAACAAATTCTTGGGCATTGACAGGTGCTGTAATGACTAAAGTTTGTCCTTCTTTCAGCCCTGTACCATTAAGTACCGCAAGTTTAGCATATTTTCTTAATTTACTTTCAAAACTCATATTATACTCCTTGTGATTTAGGAAGCATTGCAGCTCCAATTAGCCCTGGTTCATCCAGCTGGGCTTTAATAAATGGTGTATTGGCGAGTGGTGGATGGACTTTTGAAGCATATGAATTAATCATCGTTTCAAAGTATAAATCACTGGATTTAGTCACACCACCTCCTAAGATAAACGCATCTGGATCCACAATATGGGCAATATAGGAAAACATGGTTCCCATATCAAATGCCATTGTTTCGATAATTTGACGCGCTTGAGGATGAGTATCCTTGAGTTTAAACACCTCATAAGCAGATTCAATGTTTGGATCAATGAGTGATTGACCTTTGCGTATTAAAGCACGACCACTTGCTTCATTCTCAATAGCCCCTACATTGAGATGATTAATATGATCACGATGCAAATCAATAATGAGATTACCGATTTCACCTGCATGCCCTACTCGACCACTCACAATCTTTCCATGAACAATAAGAGCTCCACCAATGCCCGTAGATTGAGTTACATAGTAAACGACATCTTTACCTTTACCAGCACCAACTAAAGCCTCAGCAAGCCCAGCAACGTTCGCATCGTTATCTAAGAAGACTGGAAGCGAAAGTTTTGCTTCAAGTACTTTTTTAAGGGGATATTTGGTCAGTGCTGGAATATTGGTGGCCATAAGCATGCACCCTTCCTTAACATCGACAGGTCCTGGAACTCCAAGTCCAATGCCCAATGCCTTTTCATAATTTGGCAATTCTTGGATACATTCAACTAAGTTATTAATAATCGTTTCAGCATCTTCCAAGGCTTTTGAATCTCTTTTAACAACCTCATGGACATGTCCACGTTCATCGACGATGGCTGCACGTATATTGGTACCACCTAAATCAATCCCAATATAAGTATTCATTACTTCACCTCAACTATTTTCATCATGTTGGCAGTGCCTTCCCCAGTTGGATATCCAGCTGTAATAATGACTTGTTTGCCAACAGGAATACCATATGTTTTCGCAACAGTGCTTGCCAGTGCATCATCATTGGTCATTTCATTTTGAATATCTGAATACACAGGAATCACTCCCCAGTTACATAATAAGCGACGGGCATTCTCTTTTGTGAAGGTAACCGCAAATATCGGCACTGGAGGACGGAATTTTGAGATACGACGAGCTGTGGAACCCCCTTGAGTAAAGGCAATAATGGCCTCAACTTCATCTAGGTTTAGCGCAGAATCCGCCACAGAAATTCCAATTGAATCTTGAACCGTACGCTTTGATGTTTTAATCGCATGATCAAGGCGTTCACGATATGGAATAATCTCTTCCATCGAACGAGCAATTGTATCCATGGTGGTGACCGCCTCTATAGGATAGGCACCTACCGCAGATTCTCCTGATAACATAATTGCATCAGTCCCATCAAGCACGGCGTTCGCAACGTCATTCGCTTCAGCACGAGTTGGACGAGGATTACTCATCATTGATTCAAGCATATGCGTTGCGGTAATCACAGGTTTTCCAAATTCATTCGCAGCCGCAATGATTTTCTTTTGATAAATTGGTACATGAGCCATAGAGACTTCAACACCTAGATCTCCACGTGCCACCATCACTCCATCCGCCACTTCTAAAATCTCACGGATATTATCATAACCTTCTTGGTTTTCAATCTTCGCAATAATTTGAATACGAGGTTGACCTTCTTCAATAAGAATTTGTCGAATTTCTTGAATGTCTTGCGCACGACGAGTAAAACTTGCCGCAATGTAGTCTACATTATGCTTGCATCCAAAGCGAATATCCGCATCATCTTTCGCAGAAATAAACGGCATTGAAAGTTTCACGTTAGGAACATTCACACCTTTTCGAGTTTTAATGACTCCTGGATTTTCAATTTGACATGTGATTGAATCGTGATCTTTCGCAATAATATTCATTGCGATTTTACCATCATCAATCAGCACACGATTTCCAACACTGACATCATCAAACACTTGAGCTGGATTAATCGAGAAACGCTCACTATTTCCAACCACTGTTTCTTTCACAATCTTAATTATTTGATTGGCACTCACTTCCATTGACCCATTCTCAATTTGATCTACACGGATCTCAGGACCTTTAGTGTCAAGAAGAATTCCTAAATTGAACCCACTTGTATCAGCGACTTGACGAATCATATTGATACGTTCTAAGTGTTCACTGTGTTCTTCATGAGAAAAGTTTAAACGACAAATATTCATTCCTGCTTTCGCAAGTGCTTCAATCATGTCTGGAGTTTTAGATGCTGGACCAATTGTGCAGATAATTTTAGTTTTTCTAATTTTTCGTGTCATAACTTTATACGAGCCTTTCGTGAAGTTTGAATAAATGCTTTCTAGATTTCTTAGGCATACTTAAAGCAGTTTCAATATCTATGGAGACAATTTGATTGTCCATAATCCCAATACATTGACCTCCTAATCCTTGAAGTAAGACTTCAACGGCTTTATCACCCATGCGTGTCGCCAGTACCCGATCAAATGCGGTTGGCGAACCCCCACGTTGAACATGGCCTAAGACTGTTGCACGTCCAGAGAAACCTGATGTTTTACTAATTTTGTTTGCGAGCATTTCCGCATCTGTGATTTTCTCTGAAATAATGACAATCGCATGCTTTTTATTCTTAACTTCTTCATAGTATTTTATGAGATTGAGAACTTCAACTTCATCATATCCATTTTCAGGAGTAATAATGACTTCGGCCCCACATGATAATCCTGCATATATCGCAAGGTCACCACAACGATTCCCCATCACCTCGACAACTGAACAGCGATGATGACTTGATGAAGTATCCCTCAACTTATCAATGGCTTGAATGACTGTATTTAAGGCGGTGTCAAAACCAATGGTGAAGTCTGTAGAGGCAATATCGTTATCAATGGTTCCTGGAAGGCCCACACAATTAATTCCATGAGACGTTAAAGCTAGTGCTCCTTTGTAGGTGCCATCACCTCCAATAGTCACGAGCGCTTCAATGTCATGTTTTCTAAGAATTGCTGCGGCTTGTTTTACGACTTCATTGTCTTTGAATTCTGGTAACCGTGCAGACCCTAACATGGTCCCACCTTTGACCATAATATCACTGACACTTGATCGTGACAAAGGGACAAAATTTTCTTCTAATAATCCTTTATAACCGTTGTAGATTCCAATGACTTCCACACCTTGAGTGGTTGCACTACGTGTGATAGCCCGGATGGCCGCATTCATTCCAGGGGAATCTCCCCCTGATGTTAATACTCCAATTTTCTTAATCATGTGTTTCTCCTCGCCCCCTATTTTACCATAACAATTGTGCATGATTAAAGGAAAACCTTTCGACTATTCATGACTATTGTGTCTTGTTTCACATTTATGTCTTATGGTTTTCTTTTATTGACATCGCGAATTAAAAACGGTTGGGATAAACCTAAAATACGTTCAATCATGCGATCAGCCTTGACATACGATGCATCATTTCGACTTAAAGCATAGTGTTCTTTTAAAGCATCAATCGCAATATTTGATGTGAAAAACGTAGGTTTTTGTTGTTCAAGACGCTGATTTAATGCTACAAGCAATAATTCATCGCGTACAAAGGCCGAGACACTTTCTGCACCAATGTCATCCATGAATAAAACATCCACTAAAGCCACATCATTGAGAATGGTTTTAAGTTGTTCTGGATCATCAAAACTTAGTTTTGCGGACGAAATCCAAGTTGGAACATGCACAAAGGATACTTTTTTACCTTCTTTGGCTAACGTGTTAGCCAAGGTTGCTAACATGGTTGTTTTCCCCACTCCTGGAGCACCATATAAGTATAGTCCTTTACCACCATGTTTTAACCATTCTTTGATTTTCATAAAGGCCTGAATGGTTGAAGCTGATTGATGTTCATCCATCGTCAAATCACTCAGAGTCATGTTTTGTGCAAATGCAGGAACATGATTAATTCTAAAGTTTTTCTGATGGGCTTTAGCTTGTAAATGCTCTTTCATATAGTCACATGCTTCAATCGCAATATCAAGAATCACACCATCCACTTGAATGGTTTTGCGATAACCCACTTTGGCTTGTCGACACACACTTAAACCTAGACATCCACGACAAAGGGATTGCTCTGCAATCACACTGAGAAATTTACTTTGATGTCGCTTTATTTGATCAATTGTAATTAAGCCTTGATTGATCCATGTCTTAATGAGTTCATCTTGAAGTAACTTCTCATGATTTTGATTAAATATTGCTTCATCAAAAGGATATGATGCTACCTTTATTTCATTCATCATCCATCTCCTTTAATTGTTTAAGTAAGTTTTCTTTATCATGTGAATCATCGACTTGATCATAATAATCAGGAAGTTGAACCACCTTACTTGATGTAACACTTGTTTGTGATGTTACATAACGCTTCGCATCTTCGATATTTTTAACCTTTGCTCTCACCCATGATTCCCCGATTTGCTCAGCATACTTACGGGTAAATCGCCCTTGAGAGGATTTTAAGATGGTTTCTAATAGGAAATTAAACGTTTCTTGATCAAAAGTGTATTTTTCTTTTAAATATTCAATGAGTTGTTGATCCTTTTGAATGATAGGTCGACCTTCATTGAGTGCTGTAAAGAAACTAAGGTGGTGTTGTTGATAAGATAAGTTTGTATATCCAGAAACTTGATGCATCGTTTTAACATTTTGAAGAAGTTTATCAAGGTTAATGGTTTGCTTATCGTAATTAATGACTTTACTCACATATTTGCGCATACTTGCTTCATCAACTAAGTATGTATTCGCTATATTTTCAATCGTTTGCATAATTTCTGGAGTTCTAAAAACCATTGGAAAGATAATATCTGTACATAGATTTAAAAATAGATTTGGTTTGAAAAAAGAGTCTTGAGTTGAAGATTGAATCGTTTGTTTTTGAAAATTTTGTTCTTGAGATTCATCCCATGATAGTTGACGTTGGTTGTATTTAAAAGATGTTGGTGTAAGATTTTGTGATAGTGGTGGATACTTCATCATCAGTGCTTTTAAATACAAACTCTCTTGAGTCGATAAAAGTCTTCCAAAGAGTGGATGATCAGTAAGTTGTGTGATTGAAAGTGGTGCTTTTAATACTAAAGTAATGACATTATTTTGCTCATACCATTCACATAAACCTACTGAAACACATGATTGAAGAAGTGGTTCAACTTCATGATCAAATACATTGAGATGAATTGCTAAATCATGACTTGTAAATGATCCTTCACGAATCGTTGAAAATGCACAACAAAGCATGTACATAGACACAGTTTGAGGTGTCACAATTAATGAATATGCAAGTTGCAGTGCATTCAAATCTTGTGTTGATAAGGTGATGGGATGATGAATAATCCATTTCTTCATGATATGCGCTCCTTAATCAAATATGTCAGTGACGTAATGAATTCTTCTAATGTGAATTCATTATGCACTAAAACATCTGCTTGTGCACATTTTTCTTCAATAGACCACTGCTTTTCTTTAAGAAATTGATACGTTGATTCCGACATTCCCCGTGAAATAGCTCGAGAATGTGAAGTCGTTTCACTGACGACAATACACCATACTTCATCAAAGTAATCTTGCCAAGATGCTTCAAATAAAAGTGGAACTTCACAGACACAATGATCTTGTGAATGCTCTGATAAAAAAGCCATCATTTTAATCAAGACATGATCATGAATTAATTGAATGTACTGTTTATAAAATGTTGGATCATTCAATGAGATAATAAGTTTTGATTTATCGATGACATGTTCTATCACAAGATGAGGAAACATTCTGTAAACCTTGGTCACAAATTCATGATCATGATAGAGTTCACTCACTGCACTATCGGCTGAAAACACTTGAAATCCATAGGCTTTAAAAACATTCAATGCAGTTGATTTACCACTTGCGATTGAACCAGTTAAACCTATTTTAATTCCTTTTGACAATGTGTGCATACATAGGTTCCTCGATTAGCTACGATGATTTTGATGATTGGTTTTTTACAGACGATGCATGGTTGTTGTGCTCGCATATGCACTTGAAGTTGTAATTGAAATAATCCATCAATGCCCATGGCATTAGTGTATGTTCGAATAGAACTTCCTCCTAAAGCTATCGCTTCATTGAGTACTGCTTTGATTTCATGATGAATGATTTTAATGTGCTTTAACTTCAGACGATTAACAATCGTTTCAGGATGGATGCGAGATCTAAAACAAACCTCATCGACATAAATGTTTCCAAGTCCTGTAATCACTTCTTGTGATAGTAAGAATGCTTTTAATGAGCGTTTTGACTTTCTCATCGCATCAAAGAGTAGCTTTGGTGTAAATGCAGGATCATTAAACTCAATTCCAATATGTGATAATGATTCATTCACATCATCCGTTATCAACATGCGACCGAATTTTCGAGTATCTTGATAATGCAAGACCCTATGATCATCCAGTTGAAAACTGACATGAACATGTTTATTCGCTCTTTCAAAACTTGTATTAATAAAGAAGCGGCCTTCCATACGTAAATGAATAATTAAGAAACAATCGCTTAGATGAATGATAATATACTTCCCTCGACGTGAAAATGATTGAATCGTTTGATTGATGAGTTGTTCTTTAAAACCATCATTAAAATATACAATTGAAGGCGTATGAACCAATACATCTTCAATTTTTCGTTGAAGAATGAGCGTTTCCAATGTTCTTACGACTGTTTCAACTTCAGGAAGTTCAGGCATTACTTCGCCTCCATCCAACTTTCACCTTCACTCATCGACACTTCAAGGGGTACAGATAGCTCAATCACATGTTCCATGATGTCTTTCATAAGTGGTTTTAACCATTCTAATTCATCTTTTGCGGCATGCACAACAAGTTCATCATGGACTTGAAGAATAAGTTTAGATTTTGCTTGTCTGGATTCTAGAGCTTGATGTAGACGAATCATTGCTATCTTAATAAGATCGGCTGCACTTCCTTGAATCGGTGCATTCATCGCCGCACGTTTACCAAACTCGCGGACACTATAGACTGGTGAAGATAATTCATGAATCATACGGCGTCGTTTAAATAATGTACTGACATAACCTTGCACTTGGGCACTCATGATTACATCATCCATAAAGGCTGTTATTCTCGGAAAACTTTGATGGTATTTTTGGATGAATTGAGCCGCTTCTTTACGATCAATCTTTAGTTGTTCACTAAGTCCAAAATCAGAAATACCATACACAATTCCAAAGTTTACAGCTTTCGCTGCACGGCGCATGGCAGATGTCACTTCATTGATGTCGACATGATAAATGTCCATGGCGGTTTTGGTATGAATATCAATGCCTTCTTGAAAAGCCTCAATCATCTTCGTTTCATTAGATAAGTGTGCAAGTAGACGTAGTTCAATTTGCGAGTAGTCCGCAGCTAAAAGAACATGTTGATCATCATCTGGAACAAATACACGTCGAATGATAATTGTATCTTCATTACGGACCGAGATATTTTGTAAGTTTGGATTGTTTGAGGAGAGTCGACCTGTTGTCGTACTGACTTGGGAGTATTCAGTATGAATCCGTGAGCTTTGGCTTACATATTTTTGTAGCCCTAAAGCATATGTAGAATAAAACTTTTGAAATTTTCGATAATCAATAATGAGTGGAATAATTGGATGTTTATCCATCAGTGACTCTAAGACGTCGATGTTAGTTGAGCGTTGCTTATTGGCTGGCAATTTTAAATCGTCAAACAAGTAGTTCGCAAGTTGCTTTGGAGAGTTCAGATTTAAATTCGGTAGATTGGTGATTGATTGAATGTCTTGTTCTAACTTTTCAATTCTTTCAGCCGTTGATTGCGCAATATCTTTAAGTGCATTTTCATCCACTTTAATGCCTAATTGCTCCATACTGAAGAGTACTCGTGTAAGTGGCTTTTCAATGTCAAGGTAGACATCTTCTAACTCATTTTCTTTTAGTTTTGCTTTCCATCCATCAATGGCTTTCGCAACTTCAAACATGCATTGCATATCTGATTGAATCATATTTTTCTTATCCATAGGAATTTGGAAATAATCTTTAAGTTTATCAAGTGACGTTAAAGAAGAATCGATGAGATTGGCGATGATGAGAGCATCATCTCCAGTCTTAATCTCTACATTAAATAGTGATGCTTCATGCATCGCACGTTTGATATCAATGAATATTTTATCTTGAGATGATCCTAGAAATGTTGAAAGTTCTTCGTTGAGTGTTTGAATCACAACCATTTCTTCATCATTACCCACTAACCATACCTCTTGATTAAACATCACAATCGGACATTTATGCGATGCAAGTTGAGAAACACTTTGGAGTGTTTTAGATGATGAAACTTTTTCTAAAGAAAGAGATGCTAAAGATTGTGATAAGGTATTCATATCATATAGTCTTAAAAAACGTGCACCTTCTTCATAATTTGGGGTGTATTCAAGTTCTTGTAATGAAAACGGTAATGGAATGTCATGGATAATTGTTGCTAAATGCTTTGAAAGATAGGCCTGATCTTTATAATTCACTAAATTCTCTTTGAGTTTTCCTTTAATTTCATCAATGTGCTCATATAAAACATCTATGTTTTGATATGTTTCAATAAGTTTCTTAGCCGTTTTCTCCCCAACATTAGGAACACCTGGAATGTTATCGGCACTATCCCCCATTAAAGCTTTCATTTCAATGACTTGATAAGGCTTAAGTCCTTCAGTTTCAAATAATGAATCTAGGTCTAATGTTAGTGTTTCAGTTAGTCCCTTCTTCATGAGCACAACACTGGTTTGTTCATTGATAAGTTGTAATAAGTCTTTATCCGATGACAAAATAACAATCGATTGTTCATCAAAGCGACGTGTTGATGAGCCGATAATATCATCGGCTTCAAAACCTTCAATTTCATAACGTGGGAACGCACAAGCATCTAAAAAATCACGAATGAGTTGGAACTGATCAATAAGTTCTTGTGGAAGTTCTTTCCGTGTTCCTTTATAGTCTTGATATTGTTCATGTCTAAAGGTCTTAGCTTTCGCATCAAATGCAAAAAGCACATGGGTCGGTTGAATCATAGCTAAAGCCTTGATAATCATATTTGTGAACCCAAAAAGAGCATTAGTAGGTTGCCCTGATTTTGAAACCATCATATTTCCATAAGCAGTGGCATAATAAGCTCTAAAGATGAGCGAGTTTGCATCAATTAGTAATAATTTAGACATAGTTTATCACCTTTCAAAATAAGCCTCAAATGAGGCTATTTTCCAATCGATTCTAGTAATCTTAGATTCTCTAACATTATGCTTAAATAATCTTTATTATTCTCTTTATCACTTTCACTAAGTGCAGTGAGATTGCTTAGATTTATGACTGTAAGTTCTAGCTCTTCAACAAGCTGATTAAACAACTCACGATGTTCATCACTTAAGTTCGCTTCATAGGCAATATAGCGCACTTCATTTTGAAGTATGGTTTCTTTAATGATGTTGAGTTGAGCAGAATTTGGAATGACTCCATATCGTGACATAACCACTGGAAAAACTTGGATATTATACGCTTTTTGCCAATGCCCAAACGAAGGAGAAATCGAAACAATTTTGATATTTGACGTTTCATTCTTTAGTAACTGATATTGTGCATCAAGTAATACTAAATCATTCTGAAGTGATGTGAAGTTCGTGTTAATGAGGGCTTCATTTTCTGGATAATTTTCGATTAAGAAATCTCTTAAACTTTTCGCAATGGATAGCATATTAATTGGATCAAGCCAAACATAAGGATCTTGTTGATACATATCCACCATATCAAAAAGAACACTTTCATAATATCGATTTTCCACCCATAATTTCACCCCTCCGACATTGACACTTTCAAATCGCTTGAATGGATACGCAGGAGTTATTGAAAGAATATCCATCCGTTTTGCTTCTGAGACAAAAATGTCATCACGATAAATATCAAAATATGGTTCAAGTTGACCAAAATACATGATTAAATCAGCTTCTTTAAGAGATTCTAAAGATGATGTGTTAAATTGTGACGTCAGCATATAATCTCCATCACTAAGTTGACATACATCGATAAAACTGCCTCCAAGACGCTTCACTAAATATTCCATAGGATACACACTGACACATATTAAAGGACGCTGTGGAGCACAAGCGCTAAGTAGCATCAATAAAACGAGTCCAATTATACTTTTTTTCATATATCTCCTTAATTATACCATAGTGAATTAGCGGTAGTTGATGTAGGTTTCCTTTTGACGTCGTCGCTTTTGGTTAATTTTCTCAATGTGTTGATACTTTGAAAATATGAAAACACTTAACAACATCCATGGAATGTTCAATATCATAACGAAAAATACTCTTTGAGTGAACCAAGTTAGTGGTAATAAGGTCGTTTTTAAAGTTACAAACAGAATTGAATAATTGAATAATTCACGCATAAAGAGTAACACTAACAAAAAGACAACTCTCTCAAATCCATTATCATTAAAGTATGTTTTTAATTGATGCGCTATGATTATCACAATGATCAAACTCAATGAGTTCACAAAAAGTGGGGTTGCATAAAATACATCTAAACCAAGACCTAAGAAAAACAAAACCATAATCTCTTTCAAATTGATGCTGTGATGATGCGTATGCAAAAGCACAATGAAAAAGAAAGTATTGACTGGAATACTTTGTGAAATGGCTAGAATTGGAAATACCTGAGTCAGACTCATGATTAACAAATCTAAGATAATCGCACCACAATAGACAATGTATTTATTCATCATTTGATCCAACTTTAATCACTAATACATAATCAAATGTCATGAAGGATGCGGAGGGCCTGACCCAAATACGTGCTGAAACAGAGTTTGGAAGTTGTTCAATCTCTTCCACATAACCGACTAAAAGTCCTGAAGGATACACTCCTCCGAGTCCTGATGTGATAACCGTGCTTCCTACGTTCACAGTTGTATTTGTGTCGAGTAAGATTAATCGAAATAATCCCGTATTTGGATTATAGTCATCTAAAACCGCTTCTGCACTACTGGTAGGTGAAAGTTGAATACGCACCGAGACTTTATTTTCAACATCCTGTGAAGTTAATAATCGTACAATTGAAGAGCGCTCAAATACCGTCTCAACCTTTCCAACCAAACCTAAAGAAGTAATCACTGCCTGATTTTCTTCGACTCCATCTAAGTAACCTCCATTAATAAGAAAAATGGAACTAAATGAGTCTGCAGAGCGAGACGTTACTCTAAAAGGCAATGTAGAAAAATCCATCATACTTTCCTTAAGTTTAAGTAATTGCTTGAGTTCACGGATTTGGCGATATGATTCTTCAAGTTCAGCACGAAAAGCAGCTAAACGATCAAGCTCTGCTTGAGTGAGTCGCTGCTCTTCTTTCAACTTCGAAAAAGTAAGAAAATCATCTACAAATTGGTTTGCAGTTTCAATGGGATATGTGAAGAGTGTATATGATATTGAACCAAGAATAGAATATCCTCGTTGTTGAAGATTATTGACTAGTCTATCGGCAGACACCACAATAAATAAGATGTAAAAAAGTACACTTAGTGATAAAAAGCTCATGAATAAAATAAATGTGGTTGGTTTGCGTTTTCTCATAATGATTACATTATAAAGAAAAAACGTTTCTTCTTCAATCAAACAAGTTCATTTGCCTTAAAGAGATATATCCTGAAGCGGAAACGATTAAGTGATCAAGAAGTGGTATTCCCATTAGATCACCAATTTCTTTAAGATTTTGTGTCACTTGAATATCTGCAGAAGATGGCGTCAGGGTTCCTGAAGGATGATTATGAACCACCATAATCGGGACTTTGACAGTTGAAAACAAGATAAAATCTAATGAGTAGCGTGAATGCTGCTTTTTTTGTGTCAAGCACTAAAATAATTGTGTTGTATGTGTTGTATGTTATAGTATGTTATGGTATACTTTC